>Ga0316602_10000058_pt1 | contig 116839 bp, 118 predicted proteins | sample OWC_soil_day10_C_FD_203103 | JGI IMG/M metagenome (GOLD analysis project Ga0316602, IMG submission 203103) | Wetland soil microbial communities from Old Woman Creek delta, Ohio, United States - OWC_soil_day10_CT | ecosystem: Environmental > Terrestrial > Soil > Wetlands | place: USA: Ohio...
CTCAATAATCTGGTGACGATAGCTACGGGGTTCCACCTGTTCCCATACCGAACACAGTAGTTAAGCCCGTATACGCCGAAAGTACTTGGTTGGAAACGGCCTGGGAGGATAGGTAGCCGCCAGTTAAAACCACTCATTTTCTGAGTGGTTTTTTTGTGTTTGTCAGGCCCTTATTGTCAATAGTAATAAAATAGTATGTAAATAAAAGTAGTATATTAATATATATTCTATTTTTACTGAAAATTGGAAATATATGAAGTACTATTGACAACTTTGGGTATGCCTGATATATTGATTATTAACTAATTGTAAGAAAGTGCTTCTAGGGTTCCGCTGCTGGGCAGGTCTGGACCGAGCGATGCAAGGTGCAATAAGGTTGCACTACACCGTGAGTATAAAAAACTCTGCGGAAAGTTTCTTACATTGACTTGCAATGTAAAGAATTTTCCATATGGTTTTTTAAAAAAATGGCTTTCTTAAAATTTAGTTGGTTAAGAAGAAATGACTGGGCAAAAAGTGATAGCTGTAAGCCGCTTCAGAGAACCGGTGGTCGCTGCGAACCGGTGCGGGGGTTATTGCGAAATCTCACCCACGAGCTTTCCCGTTGAGAATAAGCTTTACGCATATTTTAGGCGGGAACGTTGCCGGGCGTTAACCGGAAGTCGCGTTTTTTTGCGGCGTAATGAGTAAAACAGTAGGGTGGTACCGCGAGTAAACGCCCCTATTGACGCTTAGATGGCGTCAATAGGGGCGTTTTTTATTTTTGAGAAGGAGGTAATAAAATGGAACAACGAGCTATCAAAATATTTGATACTACGTTACGGGATGGGGAACAGACGCCGGGTGTGTGTTTAGATATTGCTGAAAAACTGGAAATTGCTCAAGCTCTTGCCAAGATGAACGTGGATATTATAGAAGCTGGGTTTCCGATTGCTTCACCAGGTGATTTTGCAGCAGTTAGTGAAATTGCCGCGAAAATTAGGGGACCGGTAATTGCCGGGCTAGCAAGAGCAAACATTGCTGATATAGATGCGGCTTATAATGCGCTTAAAGGGGCTGAAGCAGCTAGAATTCACACTTTTATTGCAACAAGTGATTTGCATCTTGAATATAAGTTGAAAATGACTAGAAATCAAGTATTGGATGCCGCAGAAGCTGCAGTACGCTATGCTAAAAAGTATGTAGCTGATGTTGAATTTTCGGCAGAAGATGCATCTCGTTCAGATTGGACGTTTCTTTGCCAGATAATTGAGCGGACAATTGCTGCCGGGGCAGTTACGATAAACATCCCAGATACCGTAGGGTATACTACGCCTGCTGAGTTTGGCAAATTAATAAGTTATGTCCAAAAAAACGTTTCTAATATTTCTCAGGCGATAATTAGTGTGCATTGTCATAATGACTTAGGGATGGCGGTAGCTAATTCGCTGGCCGCAGTACAAAATGGGGCTAATCAAGTTGAGTGTACCATTAATGGTCTTGGCGAGCGGGCTGGTAATGCGGCGATGGAAGAATTGGTTATGGCGCTTAATACCCGACCTGATTACTATAAAGCAATGGCGGCAATTGATTGTAAGCATATTTATAAAACATCGCGCTTAGTAAGCGTGCTGACCGGAGTAAACGTGCAGCCTAATAAAGCGATTGTCGGCGAGAATGCTTTTGCTCATGAGTCGGGCATTCACCAGCATGGTATGCTGAATAATCCTTTGACTTATGAAATAATGCGGCCCGAGGATATTGGCCTCAGCCATAATTCATTGGTACTGGGTAAACATTCAGGACGGCATGCCTTCGAAGATCGGCTGAAGGATATGGGCTATGAACTAGGCAACGATAAAATTAGTGAGCTCTTTGTTAAATTTAAAGAACTGGCTGATCGAAAAAAAGTTGTGTTTGATCGGGATATTGAGGCGCTAATTACTGAAAAAGCCGCTGACCAGGCCGAATGGTATCGCCTGGTGTATCATCAGGTGATGAGTGGCACTCATAATCAAGCTACTGCTTCGGTGGAAATAGAAACAAGCCAAGGGGTGTTAAAACAAGCGGCCTGTGGTGATGGTCCGGTTGATGCCATGTTTAAAGCAATTGAAGCCGCGGCAGGAATGGGAACTATGTTGAAAGATTATCAGATTAAGGCCGTAACCGCGGGGGAAGATGCGTTGGGTGAGGCGACAGTTTGGTTGGAAAAAGCGGGCCAGATTGTTAGTGGCCGGGGGCTTAGTACTGACATTATCGAAGCTAGTGCAAAGGCTTATGTAAATGCAATTAATAAGATAGTGAATACCGGTGCCCGAGGAGAAGAAGATATGATGGCAGAGGAGAAATGATAGTATGGGAATGACAATGACAGAAAAGATTTTTGCACGTCACGCAGGGCTAGAAAATGTTGTTCCTGGTCAGCTTATTAAATGTAAAGTTGACTTAGTTTTAGGAAATGACATAACTGCTCCGCCGGCGATTAAAGAGTTTGAGTGTATTGGCCGGCCAGTGTTTGATAAAGACAAGATTGCGCTGGTACCCGATCATTTTGCGCCGAATAAAGATATTAAATCGGCAGAGATGGCGAAGCGCATGCGTGAGTTTGCAAAAAAACATAATATTACCAATTATTTTGAAGTCGGTCGTATGGGGATTGAGCATGTACTACTGCCGGAAGTAGGGCTGGTAGCTCCTGGTGAGCTGATTATCGGAGCGGATTCGCATACTTGTACTTATGGGGCAGTGGGGGCATTTGCTACTGGTGTTGGGTCGACAGATATGGGCGCGGCGATGGCTACCGGGGATACTTGGTTTAAGGTTCCAAGTAGTATTAAGGTTATTCTGAACGGTAAAATGCCACGTTGGGTAGGCGGTAAGGATATCATTTTGACTTTGATTGGCATGATTGGGGTAGACGGAGCTCGTTACCAAGCACTGGAGTTTGCTGGTGATGGAGTTGCCAATTTGACAATGACAGATCGGCTGACGATCGCTAATATGGCAATTGAAGCTGGAGCGAAAAATGGAATTTTTCCGGTAGATGATGTAACCTTAGAGTATATTTCACCGAAGGTAAAGCGCAGTTATAGTCCGGTAAGGGCGGATGATGATGCCGTTTATGATCGGGTAATAACGATAGAGCTTGATAAATTGACCCCGGTAGTTGCACTGCCGCATTTACCGGAAAATGTTAGACCAGTGAATGAGGTCTCGGAGACAGTTATTGATCAAGTGGTTATTGGCTCGTGTACTAATGGTCGGATCGAAGATTTGGCACAGGCGGCTGAGATTATCTCCGGACGGAGTATTCATCCCGGTATCAGAACTATTATTATTCCCGGCAGTCAATCCGTGTATATGGAAGCTATGGCAAAGGGTTATATTGAAACGTTTATTAAAGCCGGAGCAGTTGTCAGTACCCCAACTTGTGGGCCGTGTTTAGGTGGTTATATGGGAATATTGGCTGCTGGCGAACGGGCTGTGGCTACAACTAACCGTAATTTCCGGGGGCGAATGGGGCATGTAGATAGTGAAGTATATTTGGCTGGCCCAGCGGTAGCTGCTGCTAGTGCGATTATGGGTAGGATTGCAGGGCCTTGGGAGGTGAGCAAATGATTTTAGAAGGAAAAGTATGGCGGTATGGTGATAATGTTGATACTGATGTAATTATTCCGGCGCGCTATCTTAATAGTGCTGAGCCTAAGGAATTGGCGGAGCATTGTATGGAAGATATTGATCCGACTTTTGCCGGTAAAGTTAATGCAGGTGATATTATTGTGGCTGGTCGCAACTTCGGCTGCGGATCGTCACGGGAGCATGCTCCTGTAGCTATTAAAGCCAGCGGGGTGCCTTGCGTTATTGCGGATAGCTTTGCCAGAATTTTTTTCCGTAATGCTATTAATATTGGTTTACCGCTTATTGAACTAGGGGCGGCAGTAACGGAAATCGATAATGGTGACAATGTAAAAATTGATCTAAGTAAAGGTTTAGTGGAAAATATAACTAAAAACAAGTATTACAAAGTACAGCCACTGCCTGGCTTTATTCAGGAAATTGCTAATGCTGGTGGTCTTATCAGTTATATTAAGGGGGACCAAGTGTGAGTACGAGAAAAGTTGTAGTGATTCCGGGTGATGGTATCGGAACTGAAATAACAGAAGCCGCTCAGGTTGTACTGGATAAAGTAGCTAAAAAAGCTGGTTTAAAGCTTGAATTCAGTCTAGCTTATGCTGGTGGGGCGGCTATTGATCGTAATGGTGTACCATTGCCGGAAGAAACTTTGTCTTTGGTTAAAAATTGTGATGCCGTATTATTAGGCGCAGTCGGTGGTCCGAAATGGGATAGTGTGTCTCCTGATATTCGACCGGAGAAAGCCATTTTAGGTTTGCGTAAAGCGCTTGGTCTTTATGCTAATTTGCGGCCTATTCGGGTTTCAGAAATTTTAACCGACTATTCGCCGCTCAAAAGTGAAATTGTTGCCGGAGCGGACATACTTATTGTTAGAGAGCTGACCGGTGGGATATATTTTGGTGAAAAGTGTGAGTCGGAAACAGCAGACGGGGTTGAGCAGGCCTGGGATAAAGAATTATATAGTGTGCCTGAGATTTCGCGTATTGTTCGAATGGCTTGTGAGGCGGCGGCTAAACGTAAAGGCCGGGTGACTTCGGTGGATAAAGCAAATGTATTGGCTTCATCTAGATTATGGCGGCGGGTAGCTGAAGGTACAGTGAAAAATTATGCTGGTATTGAATTAAATCATATGTATGTAGATAATTGTGCAATGCAATTAGTGCTGGCCCCGAAAAAATTTGATGTTATCGTTACTAGCAATTTATTTGGCGATATCTTGAGTGATGAGGCAGCGGTAATTGCCGGGTCGATTGGCATGATTCCGTCGGCTAGTATCGGAGATGGTCCGGGGTTATATGAGCCAATCCATGGATCGGCACCTGATATTGCCGGACAGGGATTAGCAAACCCTATTGGCACCATTTTGTCCACAGCAATGTTGCTGCGATATTCGTTGAATGAATTGGTGGCGGCGGATAAAATTGAGCAAGCTGTAGATAAAGTGCTGGCTAAAGGTTATCGAACCCAAGATCTTTATAAGGCTGGTTTGACGAAAGTGTCAACTGAAGAAATGGGCCGGTTAGTGGCAGAACATATTTAAATGCTTTGAGTTATATAGAGAAATGCCGGGGGAGGTGGGACTAGATGAAACTTACTGGTGCAGAAGTTATGGTTCAATGTTTGACAGAACAAGGGGTTGACACTGTTTTTGGCTACCCAGGCGGGACAATTTTACCATTTTATGATGCAATGAATAATTCTTCGTTACGTCACATTCTTACTGTACATGAACAGGGGGCGGCTCATGCCGCCGATGGATATGCCCGTGCCAGTGGTAAAGTGGGCGTATGTATTGCTACATCTGGTCCAGGAGCGACCAATTTGGTTACGGGCTTAGCTGCTGCGTTTATGGATTCTATTCCGGTGGTAGCGATTACAGGCCAAGTCCCCACTACGATGATTGGGCGAGATACTTTCCAGGAAATAGACATTACGGGCATTACCATGGCAATTACTAAGCATAATTTTATAGTTAAGGATGTTACAAAATTAGCGGATACAATTCGGTATGCTTTTCGTATTGCTGCTTCTGGACGGTCTGGGCCGGTGCTGATAGATGTTCCCCGAGATATTCAGACCAGTGTGGTGGATTTTGAACCGCTAGCCGAATTTGAAAAGTATTCTTGGGCGGTTGGTGGAGAGATACTTAGCAAAATTAAAACCGCTGTTCAAGCTATTCAGGGGGCAGCGCGGCCAGTTATTGTTGTCGGCGGTGGTGCGGTTGCAGCCGATGCAGCCGATGAAATACGGGCACTGGCTGAAAAAATCAATGCTCCGGTTGTAAGTACGTTAATGGGATTGGGCTCATTTAGTGGTACTCATCCATTATTTTTGGGGCTTACTGGTATGCACGGCTGTAAAGTGGCAAACCAAGCTGTGTGGGAAGCTGATGTTATGATTGCGGTTGGCAGTAGGTTTAGTGACCGTTTGACCGGGGATCGGGATAAATATGTCGAAGATAAAACGGTTATCCATATTGATATCGATCCGGCTGAAATTGATAAAAACGTTGCGGCTCATATTGGTCTTACCGGTGATTTAAAAATTATTGTTGACTTACTTAATGGTCAATTGAATGATGGACAGCGGAGCAAATGGTGGATGCGAATAAGAGAATGTCAGCAGGATGAAGCGGTAGATGGTGATGAAAAACAGTTGTCTCCATCCTGGGTATTTAGCCATATTGCTGAAGAGACTTTTGGCAAAGAATGTATATTTGTAACTGATGTCGGGCAACATCAGATGTGGGCGGCTCAAAATTTAAAAATTGAAAAACCGCGTACTTGGATTACTTCCGGTGGTCTAGGGGCGATGGGGTTTGGGTTGCCAGCGGCGATGGGAGCACAGTTTGCCAAACCGGATAAGCGAGTAATTCATTTTGCCGGTGATGGTGGGTTTAAAATGACCGGAGCTGAGCTTTACACTATTGCGGCGCATAAACTGCCAGTTATTTCAGTAATTATAAATAACCATGGTCTTGGTATGATTCGGCAATTGCAGCATGTTTTTTTTGATAATAACTATACATCATGTGAGTTGCCGCCTAATGTAGATTTTACGGTTTTTGCGGCTGCTTTTGGAGTGCATGCCGTAGCAGTTAATAGTGCAGTAGAATTTGTGCAGGCGTTTAAACAAGCGTTAGCGTCTAATCAACCAGCGGTAATTGTGGTCAATATTTCAAGAGAAGAACTGGTAACCCCAATGGCTCATCCTAGTGGGGCAATTAATGCCTTTATTGACATGTAGGCAAGATATTTGATAGCAATATTTTTAAATAGTGTATTGACAAATAACAAAAGTACGATGATAATGGATACAATGTATTTTTAAGGATGCTATAGTGGTTGGAAGCGAGAGGAGGAGTATTACCGTGAAGCATGTACTGTCCATTCTAGTGCATAATCAGCCAGGAGTTTTAGTAAGAGTGGCTGGCATGTTTTCTCGCCGGGGTTTCAATATCCACAGCTTGGCTGTCGGCACGACGTACGACTTAGAAAGTTCACGGATTACAGTAGTTGTATGCGGTGATGACGGTATTCTTGAGCAGGTTATAAAACAACTGGAGAAGCTAATTGAGGTTGTGGCTATTCAGATTTTGCCGTCTGAAAGCGCGGTACGGCGGGGGATGGCAATGATAAAAGTTAATGCCGGAGGAGATAAGCGCGGTGAAGTACTTAAACTTGCTGATGTATTTAGAGCCAGTGTAGTTGATGTTTCTGAGCACACAGTAACTTTTGAAATTACCGGTGATGAGGATAAAATAAATGCATTTGCCGATGTTTTGGCACCGTACAAAATTATGGAATTAGTCCGGACTGGCCTTGTAGGCTTGGCCCGGGGTGATAATACTATTCACCAATACGAGAGGAGAAACTTTCATGAGCAAATTGTATTATGATGTAGATGCTAATTGGGATGTTATCAAGGATAAGAAGGTAGCTATTATTGGGTATGGTAGCCAAGGTCACGCCCATGCTCTTAACCTTCATGATAGTGGTGTAGATGTTACGGTAGGGTTGTATAAAGGCAGTAAGTCTTGGGCAAAAGCTGAGGGTAATGGCTTAAAAGTTGCCTTAGTAGCTGATGCAGTAGCGGGTGCTGATATTGTAATGATTCTGTTACCTGATGAAAAACAAGGACAGATATACCGTGATAATATTGCTCCTAATCTCAAAGCTGGGGCGGCGTTAGCATTTGCCCATGGGTTTAATATCCATTTCAATCAAATTGTACCGCCGGAAAATATCGATGTATTCATGATCGCGCCGAAAGGTCCAGGTCATCTTGTACGCCGGGTATATACCGAAGGCGGCGGTGTACCTTGTTTGATTGCGGTTCACCAAGATTATACCGGACATGCCCATGAAATAGGTTTAGCATATGCCAGGGGCATTGGTGGTACTAGATCCGGAGTATTACAAACTACGTTTAGAGAAGAAACCGAGACCGATCTATTTGGTGAACAAGCCGTCTTGTGTGGCGGTGTTACCGAGCTTATCAAAGCTGGTTTCGATACTTTGGTTGAAGCCGGTTATGAACCTGAATCGGCATACTTTGAATGCATGCATGAAATGAAGTTGATTGTGGACTTGCTGTATGAGGGCGGGTTGGCAAAAATGCGGTACTCTATCAGTGATACCGCTGAATATGGCGATTATATGATTGGTAAACGGATTATTACTCAGGAAACCAGAGCTGAAATGAAAAAGGTTTTGTCTGAAATTCAAAGTGGTCAATTTGCAAGAAACTGGATTTTAGAAAATCAAGTTAATCGGCCAGAGTTTAATTCTATTCGTCGCAAGGAAGCGCAGCATCCTATCGAGAAAGTTGGTAAGGAACTGCGGGGCATGATGTCTTGGTTGCAATCTAAGTAAAAAAACTCCTATTAGCGTATTGCTAATAGGAGTTTTTTTTGAGATAGTAGTGGAAAAATCAATAGGTAAACGATAATAATATAATAGACTATTTTCTGGTGGGAGGTGGATGAGGTGATATCTAACCATTATAAAGCAACTTTAATGTTGATTGGAGTTACGACCGGATTTTTTTGTAGCTATCCTTATAGCCATACCTTTCTTGGCGGACTTATTGCGAGTGGTTCCAGTGCGGCAATGGTGGGGGGACTGGCGGATTGGTTTGCCGTATCGGCACTATTTAGGCGCCCGCTGGGGATTCCATTTCGCACCGAAATTATTCCCAGGAATAGAAGGCGGCTTGAACAAGCTATTGTTGAAATGGTGGAAAATGAGCTACTTACCAGTGAAAATATTCGCGAGCTTTTAAACCATCATGATATTGTAGAAATTTTGGTTCGTTATCTTGATAAATATGGTGGTAAAGAAGAAATAAAGAAATTAGGGAAAAAGCTAAGCGATGAGATTATGGTGCAAATAGATATTGAACAGGTGGCGGCAGTGTTGTCAAGACTAGTGAAAGAAAATGCTGACAGAATTCGGTTGGCAGAGCCGCTGGCAGCAATAATGATATGGTCAATAGACAAGGGATATTTTGATAGTTTAGTAGAATTTGTACTTGATGAACTTATTCGAGTATCCGGCGAACCTGAAATTAAGGCCTTGTTTGGGACAATGTTTGAAGAAGCGAAAAAGGCCTATGAACGAGACCTGCAGCAACGGCAATTTGTTGGAAGAATAGTAGAAGGTATGGGGTTAACGCGACTGAGTGTTGGTGCTGTTATAGCCGAAAAATTAGCGGCTTTAATTGGAGAATTAAAGTTTGTCCAGCATCCGGCCCGAGTTAGGTTAAGACAGAATGCAGTTTTATTAGCGAAGAAGCTAGCAAATGATGAGATTCCAGCTAAACAGGTTGAAGCTTGGAAAAACAAATTATTTGATATGCTGTTAGATTTGCCGGAAAAAATTAGTAAGATTATGCGGAGTCTTCAAGCGGGGCTAACGACTGGAGCGGGAAAGTATTTTCTTCATGCGCGAATTGATGGAGAAGTTGATAAGGCTGTTGCGAAGCTATATTATCGGCAAGGTGATCAAGCGTATTTAAGTGAGATGCTTAAACAGGCAGTATTAATGATAGTTGAGACTAAACACAATCAGATTGGAGTAATTGTACGTGAGCGACTGGAGCAGTTCTCAACAAAAGAGCTAGTGGGGTTTATTGAGGCGAGGGTGGGTAGTGAACTGGCTATAATAAGGATAAATGGTTCGGTAGTTGGAGGCTTAGTTGGTATGATAATTTATTTAACAGGGTTTTGGTGGTGAAAATGTCAACTAATAAATTTAAGCGTCGGGCTAACCTGATATTAGGCGTTGTTGGGACCTCATTTGCAGCATTAGCGGGGATTAAGTATTATTATCCTCAGCTAACAGGCGTTAAGTTAGCATATATGGTAGCAGAAGCTGCTTTAGTTGGCGGGATTGCCGATTGGTTTGCAGTGACTGCGTTATTTAAACGGCCATTGGGATTTCCTTGGCATACCGCATTAGTTCCAAGGAGCCGTGATAAAATTACGGCAGCAATTGCGGGAACTGTAGAGACTGAGTTGTTTAGTAAAGACTTGTTGAAAAAAAAGCTTGACGGAGTTCGGCTAATTGATTTTGCGATTGATTGGTTGGCTGAGCCAGGAAAAAAGGATGCATTAAAGGAAGAGCTTAAGCACTATGTAGTCGGCTTCTTATATAAACTAGAACCGCAGACTGTAGCGAGACAAGGACAATATTTTATGCGAAACTACTTAAAAAGTGTTTCGCTGGCCCCCGATTTAGCAAGGGCTTTACAATGGGCAATTAAAGAAGGTAAGGTAGCGGTTGTTTTAGATTATTTTATAAAAGAAGTTCAAGCCTTAGTTAGCCGACCAAGCACCCGACAAAAAATACTTGAATATCTGGAAGGGTATAAAAAAAGTAAACGCAAAACTTGGTGGCAAAAGCTAATATTCGATACTGCGGAATGGACTAATACGCTTAATTTAACTGAAGCGGCCAGTGTGCTCCATTATGAATTAGAGGAGTTTGTGGTTGATTTGGCTGATCCTAAGCATCCGCTTCGCCGATTGATAGATACGAGCTTAAGCGAATTGGCTAAAAGCTTAGAATGTGATCCTCGGTGGTCCGAAGGAGTTTCAGCCTGGCAGCGGGGAGTAATATCAAGAATAGAACTGACCGATACATTTGTTTCATTTTTTAATTATTTCTTTACAGAAAATATTCATCTAATGGTTGCAGATTGGGTGGTGACAGAAGTAAGCCAAATTTGGGATGGAATGACCAATGATAATAAAAAGCGGGAATGGCTTGAGCAGCGCTTGAAGATAGCATTGTTGCAGTTAATTGATTTAGAACATAATTTAGTGGCAATGGTGGTCACCGATGCTATGGCCAGGATGAGTGATAATGATCTGAATAATTTTATTGAGGATAAGGTTGGTGAGGATTTGGCGTGGATTCGGATAAACGGATCTGTTGTAGGTGGAGCAGTAGGACTTATTCTGTATATATTTTTACACTATATCTATGAGCCATATATCGTTAATTTTGTGCAATTTTAATTTTAAAGGGGGCTTGGTTTATGCCAAGCCCCCTTTTAGGAGGTAATTATTACTGTTGTACCGACCTGAACTTGCTGGGCAAGCTCTAGTACATCCTGATTGTGAAGCCGAATACAGCCATGGGAGGAGTGCATGCCAATAGATGACGGGTTATTAGTGCCGTGAATACCATAGTGGATTAAACTTAGTCCTAACCACATCGCTCCATAGGGACCGCCCGGATTAGGCTGTTTAGTAATAATAGTGAAAACGCCAATTGGTGTGGGGGTAATAGATTTACCAATACCAATTGGGTATTTTTTAATAAGTATCCCGTTTTCAAATAAGGATAGACTTTTTGCTGACAGAGATATTCTGATAATATGGGGCATGATACCACCTCCGTGGTATCATATGCAGAAAAGTATCAACTCCGTTAATATCATATTTAGAAATTTAGAATTGTGGAATGAATTGTTGATTATTTTACATGAGATATCTTAGGTAAATGTAAATACTGGATAAGATAATGGATATCAGCATTAGCGGAAAGCCAATACGTAAGTAGTCGGTAAAGGATATATGATAGCCTTCTTGAGCGGCAATACCGGCGACAATTATATTAGCGCTGGCACCAATTATGGTACCGTTGCCGCCAAGGCAGGCACCTAAGGATAGGCTCCACCACAAGGGATCAAGATTGGTTAGCCCGAGATTACCTAAGTCTTTAATTAAAGGAATCATTGTGGCGACAAAAGGAATATTGTCAATAAAGGCCGAGGCAATGGCGCTAACCCACAAAATTAGAAATGATGTAGCGGTGAGGTTACCAGCGGTAATTTCCAGCGATTTTTGTGCTAAAAAAGTGATTACTCCAGTTTCGACGAGGCCGCCGACTAAGATGAATAAGCCGATAAAGAAAAATAATGAGACCCATTCCACTTTGCCGAAAATATGTTCTAGGCTATGTTCGCTGTTTTTTGTGCTTATAAGTAAGAGCAGACTGGCTCCCAATAGGGCTACAGTGCCAGATTCTAAATGAAAGTATTGGTGGGTAGTAAAAAGAAAAATCGTGAGCGCCAGGACAGCAAGGCATGATTTAAGAAGGGGGATATTATGGAGTTCATTAGTTTCATCCAGCTCCAGCAGTTTGCGGCGCATATCCATGGTAGTACGCATTTTTGAACCATATAAGATGGACATAATAGATAAGGTTACAATTAGGATAATTGCCGATATTCCTGTAAGGTTATTGATGAATGAAAGAAAGGTAAATTCTTTTACGGCACTGCCGATCATGATATTGGGAGGATCGCCGATGAGAGTAGCGGTGCCGCCGATGTTAGAAGCAAAGATTTGAGCAATTAAATAGGGTATAGGGTTTATTTTGAGTTGGCGGGTAATGCTGATTGTTACGGGAACGGTTAAGAGTACGGTGGTAACATTGTCCAAGAAGCCGGATAGAATTGCTGTAAGTATACTTAGGGCGAAAAACAGCTTTATTGGATTAGCATTGACTTTTTTGGCGGACCAAATTGCGAGATAGCGGAATAGGCCAGTTTGAGCAGTGATGCCGACGATGAGCATCATCCCTGTTAATAGGCCGATAGTATTGAAATCAATATGTTGAATGGCTTTTTCCTGGGAGATAACGCCAAGCGCGATTAACAGCATACTGCCAACTAGAGCAATAGTTGTCCGGTGAATTTTTTCGGAAATGATTACTCCGTAGACAATTATAAAAATAGTTACCGCTATAGTAATTTGTGTGGTCATTAGTAGTACTCCTTTGTATGGGTAAAAAAACAAAAAGGAACCTGCTGGTGACAGACTCCTCCATAAATATCCCCATTAATATAATTTTCTTCTATACTTGAATTATAAGTACGTTTAAATACTATGTCAATGTGTTTAAATGATGTATGTTTGATAAATTGTTACGAATTTTTATTATTTTACGATTACATCTTGCTTGCAGCTTCTGCTGCAAGTGGTGAACGCTCGCATTCGTCATGTTGGAGGGTTACCTGGAAACATAATTTCGATCCACACATTTTTTCACTGGCGTAACTCAGGCCATTAGACCGACTGTCGAGGAACGGGTTGTCAATTTGTTCAGGGTCGCCAAGCAGGATAATTTTGGTGCCAAGCCCAGGACGAGTTATAACGCCTTTAGCTTGACGTGGTGTTGCATTTTGCATTTCATCAAGAATCATCCAGTATTTATATAGTGAGCGGCCACGTTGATAGGCTAAAGCTTCTGTCTGGATGATGTGTTTGTCAAATAACATTTGCACAGTGTCTTCAACTTGGGCAATTTCTTTAGACTCAGTCATTGTGTGTCCTGACATCAGGGTAAAAAGATTATCACGAACGCCACGTAAGAACGGACCAATTTTTTCACTTTCTGAACCAGGGAGGTAGCCGATATCTTCGTCCATGGGAATGTAGGGGCGGCATATTAGCAGATGTTGATAATCTCGTGGTCGGCAGTCAAGGTGGCGATGAAGCCCTACTGCCAGCGCGTAAAATGTTTTAGCCGTACCAGCTGGTCCCTTTATAATAACAAGCGGCGCTTCTTCTGCGCTCATCATCAGGCATTCTTGCATAAAAACCTGTCCGATGTTGCGCGGCGAAACGCCGAAAGGATTGCGGTTACGGTATTTAAGATGAATAATCTTTTCACCGTCAAAGCGCCCAAGTGCGGAATGGCGGTCGTTATCGGTTGAACGAATAAGCAAAAATTGATTGGTGACAAATGAAGCTGAAAAAAGAGTATGATTAGTTTCATCGTATTGATTGAGCAATTCGGGGTCAAGCCAGCTGTTGTCATCTAAATGAAAGCGATCAATAGTAGCCGAAGAGGTATATACAATAGCCCTGCCGGTATACTGTTCTTCGATGGAAGCAACTTTGTCAGAGCGATAGTCTTCGGCCTGAATATTAAGAATCACAGCTTTAACTCTCATATTAGTATCGCGGCTTACCAATATTGTAGGTAGGCTAGCTTCAGCCAGACCTTTACAAATTTGAAGGATGCGGTTATCCGCTTTTGCGCGATCCCAGTGTGGCGGTAGAGCGGTTTCTAGGCAGTTGGTCTCAATTTGTAAAATTCCACCGTTAGAATTTAATGGTACGCCGTCAAGGAGATTACCTTTAGTTCTCAGTTCATCAATAATACGGCTGACTTGGCGGCTGTGGGCACCACGTTCAGTGGCCTCTGATTTAAAACGATCAAGTTCCTCAAAGACTACTTCTGGGATAATTACAGTGTGTTCATTAAAGGAAAAAATCGATTGGGGAGAGTACAGTAAAACATTAGTATCAAGTACATAATACTTGTTCAATGGAATCCCCCTTTTTTTGACAAATCCACCATTACACCTATATTATATCGTAAAATACAATGATAAGTACTTATTTTTATCATTGTTAACAAATTATTAATGGGACGGAAGCGGATAGTTCTAATACTTATTCATTAAGTAACATAATATGTGTAGCACAAATATGACAAGATACATATATTTTATATGTGTAGTTAAAGGTATGGCAGGAAGCTGATAAAATGGGGTGATGATATGCAGATCGGGATAATTGGAACCGGACGTATGGGGAAGGAATTAATAAGGCGGTTGGTGGATAAAATTCAATTAGTAGTATTTGATCGTAACCCGGTTATTTTAAAAACAGTAACCAAGGAATGGGATGTAATAGTGGCAGCAACATTAGAAGAAGTGGCCGAGTGTGGGGTTGTTATTTTGGCAGTACCAGATAAGGAAATCATCGGGTGCATGAAACTTCTTAATCAAATAGATAGACCAGTGGTCGTTATTAATGTTGCAACTAACATTACTCAGGCTAGTTTAGAGAAAATAGCAGCGTCTCATGTTCGTTGTATAAGTGCTAAGTTTATTGGCCATGCAGGAGAAATGGCGTTGGGGTTGGATCCGGTTATAATTATCAATGATAATCCGCCGGAATTAGCGACTATAGCCAAACAAATATTTTTGTTTGTAGGACAGATCGTGGTAGGAACTGCAGATTTGGTATGTTTAGTTAATACAGTCGCGGCCGAGAAGGCGATAAAGGCGGCGGTGGACATTGAAGCAATACTTTTAAAGCAGGGAATAATAGAAGATGAAATAATTAGAGGCGCAATTCGTCAGGTTGCGGCTGGCGTTATTAAAGCATATGCTGATCAGGAATTAGGGCCGTTTGCGAGAGAGATAGTTCGCAGGGTTTGTTCGAGTGTTAAAACTGTAAATGAGGAAAAAGAGGAAAAAACATGAAAAGTTAGTTTTGGCTAGCAGGAGAAAAGTTCTTATTGGCGTATTGAAATAGGAATATCATTTTACTATTATTGCACAAAAATGGGAGGGACAGATTTATGGAACAGGGAACTTTTCGTGTAAAAGCTGGATTAGCTGAAATGCTTAAAGGTGGTGTAATTATGGATGTTACGACACCTGAACAAGCAAAGATTGCTGAAGACGCCGGGGCATGCGCAGTTATGGCGCTGGAAAGGGTTCCCGCTGATATAAGAGCAGCGGGTGGTGTGGCTCGGATGGCAGATCCGACAATTGTACAGCGAATTATGGAAGTAGTAAGCATCCCTGTAATGGCTAAGGCCCGTATTGGACATTTTGTAGAAGCCCAAATATTAGAATCTCTTGGAGTAGATTATATTGATGAGAGTGAAGTATTAACGCCGGCAGATGATAAGTACCATATTAATAAGGAACAGTTTAAGGTTCCTTTTGTTTGTGGTGCAAAGAATTTGGGTGAAGCATTACGGCGTATTGGTGAAGGGGCGGCAATGATACGGACTAAGGGTGAACCTGGTACCGGAAATGTGGTAGAGGCAGTGAAACATATACGGATGGTAATGGCTGAAATTCGTCAACTGCAGAATTTACCGGAAGAGGAAGTGGCGGCGTTTGCTAAGAATATTGCGGCACCACTTGAGCTTGTAAAGGAAACAAAAAGACTAGGAAAGTTGCCAGTAGTAAACTTTGCGGCAGGTGGGATTGCGACTCCGGCTGATGCCGCACTGATGATGCAGTTAGGGTGCGATGGTATATTTGTTGGTTCTGGAATATTTAAATCAGGTGACCCGGCTCAGCGGGCAAAGGCTATTGTGGCAGCTACTACTTATTATAATGATCCAAGGGTCTTGGCAAATGTCTCGAAGGATTTGGGCGAAGCAATGGTTGGTATCGAGATATCCAATATACCAATTAATGAACGTATGCAAGAGCGGGGCTGGTAGTGATGAAATTTGGGGTACTTGCCTTGCAAGGTGCGTTTAGGAAACATAAGCTGATGCTTGAACATTGCGGTGTTAAAGCAATAGAGGTGAAAACAGCCGAAGAACTTGACGATGTTGATGGTCTGGTTATTCCGGGGGGCGAAAGTACGACCATCGGTAAAATGATGGTCGATTGGGGACTATTAGGCAAGATTCAAACCCGGGCAGCGGCTGGCATGGCAATTTATGGGACATGTGCGGGAATGATTTTATTGGCGAAGGATATTGTCGGTAGTGATCAACCGAGGCTTGGTCTTATGGATGTCAGTGTGCGTCGCAATGCTTTTGGGCGTCAGAGGGAGAGTTTTGAGGCTGATTTAAGCGTGACCGCGTTTGGAAATAGTCCGGTGCGAGCGGTGTTCATTAGAGCGCCGTTTATTGAAAAGGCTGGAGCAGCAGTCAAGGTAATGGCCACGGTTGATCAGAATATTGTAATTGCTCGTCAAGGAAATATGTTAGTTACAGCTTTTCATCCTGAATTGACTAAGGATGACCGTATTCATAAATATTTTATTAATATGGTACAGGGGAAAGCCTAACCAATAATCCAGTGCTATGTAGAATTTTACTAGTTAGTCCGTACTCAAGTAGTGCGGACTAATGTGTTATGAGGGGAAATTTGAGGATGCAAGTATGCTAGCCGGGTATATTTGAAAATGTTTTTAGTAAGCTATTGGTAACAAATTAAAAGGAGCGAATGGCATAATGGAGGTTTCTAATAAACTAATCAATATGTTTACGGTCACTTGTCAGGATATTTCCGTAATTAGTGATGCATTTAGTAAAGAAATGGTTTTAGGTTTGGCCGGGGAAAAAAGTACATTAAAAATGTTGCCATCATTTTTAGCGATGCCTAGCGGAATGGAAACAGGTAGTTTTTTGGCGCTGGATTTTGGCGGCACAAATGTGCGCGCTGAAGGTATTAAGTTATTGGGAGCGGGTAAATGGGCAATTAATGGCCGTAAGGCGATACCATTAAAAAGCCTGGAAGGTCAATATGATTATATTTCCGCTGAAACTCCGGCTGAAGATTTGTTTGATTTTTTAGCTAAGATAGTGACAAGTGTGATGGAACCAGGCAATACATACGCTTTAGGTTATACCTTCTCGTTTGCTTGTAGCCAAGCATCAGTAAGTAGGGCTAAACTAATTAGTTGGACGAAAGAAATAAAAACGGCCGGAGTAGAAGGGAAGGAAGTAGGCGCGTTATTAAAAGAAGCCCTGGACCGTCAAGGCGCTAATAGTGTAACTCCGGTTGCTATTATTAATGATACGGTAGGTACGCTGTTGACAGCGGCTTACATTGACGGTAGCGCTGATATTGGAGCAATATGCGGGACGGGGTATAATTCTTGTTATTTTGATTCCACTACAGGGATGATTATAAATATGGAGTCAGGTAATTTTGCGGCATTACCGATTAATGTTTATGATGAGCAATTGGATGCGATGAGTGAAAAGCCGGGAACTCAGCGCCTGGAAAAACTAGTAGCAGGAAAGTATCTGGGGGAACTTGTGCGTCTAGTTGCGGTTGATCTTTTGGGGATTAAAGCGGAGCCATATTCATTGACTAGTGAAGATATGGCGGTGCTGGTTACGCTAGATTATTATGAAAACCCGGTGTTAACTAACTTAACTGCTTATGAAATAAAAATCGTGCGTGATATTGCTAGGATGGTTGTTGAGCGCGCGGCACGATTAGTAGCTGCTACTTTTCTAGGGGTTTTGAATCATATTGATGCTGAGCTTAAAGAAAAGCATATTATTGCAATTGATGGTTCCCTATATGAGAAGATGCCAAATTATAAAGAAGCTGTTAATAAAGCCATTAATGAAATGTTAGGCGAGAAAGCCGTAAATATAAAGCTAGAGCTAGTTAAGGATGGGTCGGGGGTTGGTGCAGCTGTGGCAGCGGCGAGTGCGTTATTGGCGGAAAATAATTATTAGTGATTATCGGGACTGGTGCCGCGGGGACTGTTCCAAATTGAGTTAATAGCGTGAGTGGCATTTAGCTGGGTCATGAGCCAAATATACATATCTCGGAGACTGGCTAAGTCAAAATGAGTGCTGTAGATAGCGTTCGCTACCCAAGCACTAAACCAGATGATTACAAAAATTATAGTAAGTCCACCCATCCATAACGTAGGCATTCTTAAAAAGTAGCCAGGCATGGTAGTATGCTCCTTTCATAAGTTTGGTACTATAAAATATGCAGCTAACTATGAGGGGGACAGTGCCAGTAGTAAAAATAGGATATTCCTATTACCGTAATATGAAATAACAATTTTTCAGAATAGTTTTTATCATTTATACTAGTCAGTGTACAGTAATTCAATTATTACAAAAATTAAACATAATACATATTGGAGGTTTTTTGATGGACATTCGGTTTGATGGTAAAGTTGCAATTGTAACTGGCGCTGCGCGTGGTATAGGTTATGTTTGTGCAGAAATGTTAGTTGAAAGTGGAGCTAAAGTAGCTATTGTTGATATTCTTGCTGATACTTTGGCAGAAGCTGTTGAAACCTTGGGGAAAAAAGGTACTGTAAAAGGTTATCAGTTAGATTTAACTAAAGTAGAAGATATTGCTCCTACTGTCAGCAAAATTAGGGAAGAAATGGGAGAAATTGATGTGCTTATTCAGGTTGCCGGTATTTTGGCAGGTAACCCAGCTGAAAAGATTACTGTAGCTGAATGGGACAAAGTAATGAATGTTAATTCTCGTTCGGTTTTCTTTATGATGCAAGCGGTAACCGGTCAATCCATGATTCCGCGTAAATCTGGTTCGATTGTAAACTTTGCATCAATTGCCGGGATCCGTGGTATGAAAGAGCCGCTCTGTTCGGCACACTATAGTGCTAGTAAGGGTGCTGTAGTACAATTGACTCAGCAAGGTGCGGTTGAATGGGCTAAACATGATATTCGGGTAAATGCAGTAGCACCAGGCGGTGTACTGACAAATGCAATGAAATCTGCTCCGCCTGAAATGTTGAAAAATGCTATCGAACCAATTCCGCTTAAGCGTTTATCTAAACCGGAAGACATTGCTGCAGGAGTTTGCTTCTTGGCAAGTGATGTTGCAGCGAATATGATTACTGGCCAGACGCTTATCATTGATGGCGGCGGAGCGGTTGTAGGAGTTTAATAAGAAGACCAGGAGGCATAGTAATATGCTCCTGGTTTTTTATTTGATAATTATATTTTATAGTCAGTGTCTATAAGTTGGCAATTTACACGATCGTGTTATACGTCAATTTTGGTCGAGATATTTATGAAGATAATCATTTGTATAAAAAATTTAGTTTAGTATAGTTTAGTTAGTGTAGGATTATTGTCATTATATGTAGAAGCTAAAATAAGGAAGGAGTGCTTATAGAAATGAAAGCTATTATTAATACAGATCAAGCTCCGCAGGCTATCGGGCCATACTCACAGGCGGTTAAAGCCAATGGGATGTTGTTTGTATCTGGACAAATTCCATTAGATCCGGTGACTGGCCAAATTGTGTACGGCGGAATTAGTATGCAAACTCGGCAGGTACTGACTAATTTAAAAGCTATTTTAGCAAAGGAAAAGCTGGCTTTGGCAGATGTAGTAAAAACCACGGTATTTCTCGAAAATATGAATGATTTTGCTGAAGTTAATAAAATTTATGGTGAATTTTTCACCAGTGAACAACCGGCGCGTTCAGCAGTTCAAGTAGTTAGATTGCCAAAGGACGTTAGTATTGAAATTGAAGTAATTGCCGTATATCCATAAAATGATGCTACTATGATTAAGTATTTTATATTTAAAAAGGTTGAATAATTAAGGTCTTTCCGTAGTTAATGCGGAAAGGCCGTTTATAATGGTGTGCCATACCAAGGGAGTTGGGTTGCAAAGTTTATTGTAGTGACGGGGTAAGGTGCTTTAGGCCAAATCCAATTAGCATTGAAAAAAAATACAATGAAAAATAAGTGTAAACGGTCTTTATTAACTGCAGGGGCCGCTTACACTTATTTTTTTATTGAGTAACAGATAGTAAGTAAATGTAATACTATACACTAAAAGTAAATTTACTAGTGCGAAAGGGAGTTTGGTATGAAGCGTAATATACTTATTTTAGCAATTATCATGACTATGTTGGTGGGTTTTACCGGGATTGCAATGGCTGGTACTCAAGATTTTACTCTGGTAAATAATACCGGTGTGGATTTATATGAAATATACATTTCACCTAGCAATACCGATGAATGGGAAGAAAACGTATTGCATGGCCATGTGCTGTATAATGGTAATAGTTTTTTTATTGGATTTTCAGGATATAGTAATGCTTACTGGGATATTAAGATTGTCGATGGTAATGGAAATTATGTCGATTGGCGTGATATTAATCTTAATAACGTTTACCGAGTTAAATTGTTTTGGGATGGTAATCAATATCGGGCACAATGTAATTAAGGCAATATAAAGTTCATAAGTTGGGTTATTAGTGAAAAACTGCTATTTATTATAGCAGTTTTTCACTAATTTTTGGTGGATACAAAATAATATTGAAAGTTTAGTTGGTAGCAGGATTTAGCTAGATAATATTGAATTAAAAGGTAAATCTAGTAAAATATGAAATGTAACAATGAACTCCTTCAGCTAAAAGTGGAGTTGAATTAACAACAAATGTCGGACTATTCAAAATATATCGACATGTTTCGCAAAATTGTGACAATAATTTAGTTGGTGACCATCTGCTTGGTAATGATTGAAGAGACATTTGGGGTGGGTTATTAAAACTTTTATAAAAACATGGTCGTTATGGAGGAGTAATATGGGAAAAACTCGTATTTTTGCTTCGCATGCCCTTATTAGGGAAGGGACGGATTTATATGTAATTCATAAGTATATAACTTTAGTATTGGAGATTGCATTGGATACTGGTGATATTATGGATTGTTGTGTCCCCATGTATTGTAGGCTTCATAATGATTTTATAACTAAAATTATTAAAGGACGAAACATGGACGATGTTGACGTTGTAATGAAGGAACTGGATGAGCGGGTACATACCTTGTCTAAGCGGGCATTACTTACGGCGTTTAAAGGATTATATAACCAATATTCAGTTGAAAAAAACAAACTAAAAATGTCGTAAAGACAGTTAAAAAGCTCCTTGACTTATACATAAAAGGAAACAATATTTTATTGTGAATAATATAATATTTAAACTACTCCTTTGAGTAGCTTGATTACGGTATGGGGATATCCTCCCGATATAAAGTAGGCAAGCCTAGCTCACATGGATACAACGTTGCTGGTTGTTGTATTTATTGGGCTAGTTTTTTTGTCTTTTTTATTATAGTTAGCAATATACTGGGAGGCGAGTATTCATGGAAAGTATTATACCGTTTGAGTTTGGCATTTCCAGATTGTATGTGGTCCGTGGTTGTGAAGGAACTATTGTTATTGATACTGGATCAGATACTGAACTGCCGGTCTATCGTGAAGCCTTTGAAAATTTTAGTATTAAGCCTGAGGAGATAAAACTTATAGTTATTACGCATGGTCATTCTGATCACTTTGCCGGAATTGCAGCAGTGAAAGACTTTGCGGGGGCGCCTGTGTTATGCCACAAGAATGCGGCTAAGGCATTGGCAACCGGGATAAATCCGGAGTTTGTTCCGCGAAATGAGCAGGGCGAAGCGATGCTGAAGTTGATTGCCGGTACGGTGCCGGTAGTGTCTAAGCCGGTAACTGCTGATATTTTTATTGATGATGAGTATGATTTAACCAAGTTTGGAATAGCTGGGAAAATTGTACCTACGCCGGGGCATAGTGAATGTTCACTGTCGGTGGTGTTGGAAAGTGGCGCGGCTATAGTCGGAGATATTTTAATCCCATCGCCGTTTAGCGGGGAACTTTGTCTGGCACTCTTAGCAACCAATGAAGTTGAACTATATATGAGTTTGGTTAAGTTATTAGATTGTGCCGATGTCTTTTATGGCGGGCATGGTGGTCCATACAGCAAGGAAGAAGTTAAGCGGCTACTGGATTAATAAGTTTAAAGAAAGTGTAAGGTTGTGAGGGGAGGAATTAATAGTGTTGAAAAGTTTTACCCAAATAATAGGAAAAGCCCGAGAATTTGGCCAGACAACGATTAGCGTTGCGGTAGCGCAGGATCGGGATGTGCTATTGGCGGTTAAAGCCGCCCAAGAAGCGGGGGTGGCAGAGGCTATTCTTGTTGGTGATGCTGGTGAAATTAAGCCGATGGCTAAGGAAATAGGTTTGATCGATGGATTTAGTATTATGCATGAGTTGGATTTAAAGCAGGCGGCAAAGACTGCGGTAGCATTGGTAAGATCGGGCCAGGCAAAAATTTTGATGAAAGGCCTTATTAATACTGGTGATTTCCTGAAAGCCGTGCTAAGTTCTGAAGGTGGTATCCGCTCAGGGCGGCTACTAAGTCATCTCACCTGTTATGAAGTCCCGGGGAACCCCAAAATTATCTTTTATACCGATGGGGGCGTAAATATTGCTCCTAGGCTGGAAGAAAAAAAGGATATTTTAGTTAATGCGTTAACCGCGCTTAAGGCGTTAGGCATAAGTCAGCCGAATGTCGCTGTTTTAGCGGCTAATGAACAAGTCAATGCCAAGATGCCAGCAACAGTTGATGCTAGAGCGTTGGCTAATTTATATGGCAGTGATGACAGCTTTAACGGAATTGTCGAAGGGCCCATTTCGATGGATGTGGCTTTAAATCCAGAAGCTGCCGGCCATAAAGGAATTATCAGTAATATTAGCGGCAACGTTGATTTATTTATGGTTCCGAATATTGAAGCCGGAAACCTTCTTAGTAAGGCCCTAATTTATTATGCCGGATTTAAAATTGCAGGGGTTGTTTTGGGGGCTACAAATCCAATTATCATGGTATCAAGAGCTGATACCGCAGAGTCTAAGCTTAGCTCAATTGCATTAGCCAGTTTGCTGGCAAACAGCGTAAAAAGGAGGAATTGATTAATGAAAATGCTATTAACCGGAAATGAAGCCGTCGCCCGTGGGGCCTATGAGGCTGGGGTTACTTATGCGGCAGCCTATCCGGGAACTCCCAGCACCGAAATTATGGAGACTGTCGCCGAATATAAAGGTGATATTCTTGCCGAGTGGGCCCCTAATGAAAAAGTCGCTTTAGAATGTGTTATCGGTGCGTCGTTAGCTGGAGCAAGGGTGTTGGCCACGATGAAAATGGTAGGTGTTAATGTTGCTAGTGACCCCCTCTTTTGTGCGGCGTATGCCGGGGTCAATGGTGGTCTGGTGCTGGTTAGTGCTGATGATCCGGGGTTGCATTCCTCGCAGAATGAACAGGACAATCGGTATTATGCTAAATTTGCTAAGGTAGCCATGGTTGAACCTAGTGATAGCCAGGAATCCAAGGATATGGTACTTGCGGCAATAGAAATTAGTGAGAAATATGATATACCGGTATTATTTCGAATGACAACCAGGGTCTGTCATGGAAAAAGCTTGGTGGAAACTGGTGAGCGGCAGCAGGTTGGCCAAAGGCCATATGTGAAAAATCTTCAAAAATATGATTTGGTTCCGGCAGTGTCGCGAAAACTACGAGCAGGTTTAGAAGAAAAACTTAAACGGCTGGAGGAGTTTTCAAATACTACTGACTTAAATTTTATTGATTGGAATGACAAGGGGATCGGCATTATTTCTTCTGGGGTGGCTTACCAGTATGCCCGGGAAGTATTTGGGACTACCGCATCATACTTAAAACTGGGGTTCACTAATCCACTGCCAATGGATAAAATAAGAGCATTTGCTAAAGAAGTGGGTATGCTGTATGTGGTGGAAGAACTAGAACCGTTTATCGAGGAGCAGCTAAACGCAGTGGGGATAGCCTGTATTGGCAAAGCAAAAATACCCAATATGGGGGAACTAACGCCGGATATTGTTGCTAAGGCTCTTTTAGATCAAATTCGGCCAACCATTGAGTATGATAGTACGAATATACCTACTCGTCCGCCAACTCTCTGTGCCGGCTGCCCACATCGCGGATTTTTCTACGAGCTTTCTAAACGCAAAAATATTATGGTTACCGGAGATATTGGCTGTTATGGTTTGGGTGGTTCTGACCCCTTAAATGCTAAAGACACTAGTTATGATATGGGTTCAAGTATTAGCATGGGCTATGGGGCCCAGCGGGCGTTCGAGCGTAATAATGAAAATATGCGAACAATATCGACTATCGGGGATTCTACTTTTTTTCATACCGGGATTAATAGTTTAATACATGTTGTATATAATCGCGGCAATACCATTACCTGTATTCTGGATAACCGGATAACCGGTATGACCGGCCATCAGGAAAATCCAGGCAGTGGCTTTACCCTACAGGGAATGCCGACAAAAATAATAGATATTGAAGAAGTGGTTAAAGCCATCGGGATTGAACATATTCGCAAAGTTAATCCGCTGAACCTTAAGGAGGTAGAAGAAGCCTTTGATTGGGCGCTTGAAATTGATGGACCGTCTGTTATCATTACGCGCTGGCCATGTATCCTGAAAAAGCAAAATGACGCTGACCACAAAGAATTTGGTGACTATCGGGGAACTTGCATGGTGGCGGAAGAAAATTGTATTGGCTGTAAAATGTGCATTAAGACGGGATGCCCGGCATTAAGGTTCAATAAAGAAAGCAAGAAAGTTAAGATTGATGCTTCGCAATGTGCAGGTTGCAAAGTATGTCTGCAGGTTTGTCCGGTTAAGGCAATCCGAAAGGTTGGTGAGTAGTCATGGCTGAAGTAAAAAATATATTATTAGTGGGCGTTGGCGGACAAGGGACCATTCTTGTGGGAAAAATTTTGTCAAGTGGTTTAATGAGGGCTGGTTATGATGTAAAAATGTCTGAAGTGCATGGTATGGCCCAACGGGGCGGTAGCGTCAGTAATCAGGTAAGATATGGGACTAAAGTATACTCGCCAATCATTGATAAAGGGCAAGCTGATATCCTAGTTGCGTTTGAAACAATGGAGGCGCTAAGGTGGCTGGATTACCTAAATCCTAATGGTAAAGCGGTAGTTAACGATTACCGTATTCCGTCTGCACCTATTTTAATGGGCAAAAACGATTATCCGGAAGGTATACTGTCAATAATTCAGGGTAAAGTGGATACTACGGTAATTAAAGCGGGGGAAATTGCCAAGAAACTAGGCAATTCACGGACGATGAATATTGTTTTATTCGGGGCGCTGGTTAAAGGTATGAACTTGACAGATATTAATTGGGAACAAGTAATTACAAGTATTGTTAAAGCTGGTACTGAGGATATTAACGTAGAGGCGTTTAGGGCCGGGCTAAAATAGGCAATACTTTATAAGGCATATAGTGATGATCCTCAAAATATAATAGTGTGGGACAGCAATAGTACTTTTTTTCGAGTTGGTGACAGTTTTCGTGCGAAAACCAGAATGTTTTGAAAAGAAAAAAAGTTCTTGACGAACTCAAAATGGTAGAGGTATTATAAAAGAGGAAAATAAAACCATAAAGTTACTCAACTGAGTCGCTTGGATTACGATAACGGGATAAACTCGCGTTATTAAGTTATCAAGCCTAGCTCTCTTGAATACAACGAAATTTCGTTGTGTTTGATTGGGCTAGGCTTTTTTGTTTTTAAATTTCGGGTAAGAAGAGGGGGGGCATAGATAATCTTAAGTCCCGAACAGGGGCATGGAAAAATGTTGGATGAGGATGAGGTGCTTATATGTTTGTGGTCAAATCAAATGAAGGAACGGTGTATGAAGCCTTAAACCATTTCAATATGTGGGGGACAAGAAAAATCGGTTCGCCTGAGGGGGCACAAAATGTAACCGTATCTATTTCGGAGTTTCTCCCTAATGGCGGCGCGACCATGTCAGCCTCGGCCAAAGAACGAATTTATTGTGTTCTCCGCGGCGCGGTGACTATTGGCGATGAAGCGGGTAATAAACATGAGCTAAATGAGAATGACATGATTTATATTCCGCCAAATGAAAAAAGAGATATGGCCGTTAATGGTATTGTAGCTGCCAGAGTCTTAGTTATCGTAATAAATATTAAGAGTTAAGGAGGAAGCTATGAAAATTCAGGATGTAAAAAAAATTGCTTTGTTTGGAGCCGGGACTATGGGGCCAGGCTTGGCGCAGGTCTTTGTCCTAGCTGGGTTTAACGTATCAATGTATTCTCGTAAAGCAGAAACTTTGGATAAAGCGTTGGCGGTAATAAAAACAAACTTGAATACCTTAGTGGAAAAAGGAGTCCTTGCTCGTACTGCGGTGAATGAGACGCTGGCGCGAATTACGCCCACCCAATCAATTGAAGAAGCCGCTACTAACGCGGATTTTGTTATTGAAAGCATTGTTGAAAAACTTGAAGAAAAGAAAAAGCTTTATGAAGCATTAGACCAAATTTGTTCGAACCAAACCGTGTTCACCAGCAATACCTCATATCTTAATATATTTGAAGTGATGCCTAGCCGGCGACTGGCTAAAACGGCAATCGCTCACTGGTTTGCACCGCCGCATGTTATCCCCTTGGTCGAAGTTGTAAAAGGGCCAGAGACTAGCCAGGAAACGGTTGATTTTACGGTTGAATTGTTGAAAAGCGTTAATAAGGTTCCGATTGTGATGGAAAGATTTGTACCAGGTTTTTGCATCAACCGTCTTTTACGGATAATTGGCCGCGAGGTATTCTTCCAGTTGGATAATGGCTATATTACGGCCGATCAATTGGATTTAGCCGTCAAGGCCAGTATCATTCCCCGGGCAATGGTATTGGGTTTTGTACAACGCTACGATTTCACAGGCTTAGATCTCAGTGCTAGAAATCTTCAGAATGCAGGATTCATTGAGCCTCCGATTGATAACGCTCCCAGTAGCCTGGTAGAGCGGGTAGCACGGGGGGAACTTGGAGTTAAGAGCGGTAAAGGCTTCTATGATTATAGTGATCGTAAGCTGGAAGAAGTCCTTAAAGAACGGGATCAAAAGCTAATGGAAGTTTTTGAAAATGTTCAGGATTTAATCTATAAGCGCATCTAAGATCGGGCCGGTATAATCCGTATTACTCGGCGGCGCTGGCTTCTGATTTTGTGACCGGGCAAATTGTCTATATTTACGTTGGGATTACTGCAATTGAGTAAATCATTCAGCAGGGAGAAATAGTTATGGAATACGACAAGGTTGTAACAACTACGGCTTGGTCACCCGGCCCGGGGTGTCATGGAGGCTGTGGCGTTAAGCTTTATATAAAGGATGGTAAAGTCGTTAAGGCTGAAGGGGATGAAACTCATCCCTTTAATCAAGGAAGAGCCTGTCCGCGGCTGTTGGCATTAACACAATATATGTATCATCCTGATCGGATAACCTATCCTCTTAAAAGAGTTGGCAAACGGGGCGAAGGCAAATTTGAGCGGATTAGCTGGGAGGAAGCTTTAGATACTATTGAAGCTAAACTCGGGAAGATTAAAGAAGAATCTGGTCCGGAATCAGTACTCTTTTGTCAGGGAACAGGGCGGGATATTGGCGGACCGATATCGTTTCTAGCATATTCCTATGGTAGCCCTAACTGGATTCAACTTGGTCTAGCCGGACATTCTTGTTATACGCCACGGCTGGGAGCAATGATGGCAACCTATGGCGATTATTCGGTGTTAGACGCGGCTCAGTTTTCGGAAAAACGTTATGATGATCCGGACTACAAAGTTCCCCAAATAATTATGGTATGGGCGCAAAATCCGATGCCAGGTTGCCCGGATGGCTTTTTTGGCCATTGGATAGTGGATTGTATGAAACGGGGCTCAAAGCTGATTGTTATTGACCCACGATGGACTTGGTTCGCTTCTAGGGCGGAAAAGTTCTTGCAGATACGGCCGGGAACGGATGGAGCGTTGGCCATGGCCATGATTAATGTAATTATTTCTGAGGAACTGTATGACAAAGATTTTGTTGAGCAGTGGACGGAAGGCTTTGAAGAACTTAAACACCGGGCTGCAGAATATACCCCGCAAAAAGTAGCGGAAATAACCTGGATTCCGGAAGAAGACATTATTGAGTCGGCTAGAATGTATGCTTTGGCTAAACCTGCTGCTATTCAGTGGGGGGTACCCATTGATAAATGTCCGGAAGGATCCACGGTTGCTCAGGCTATTACCCATCTTTGGTGTTTGACTGGAAACCTAGATGTTCCTGGTGGCAATGTTATTGCCAGACCGGCCTATGGTGTTACAACCTATCCTTTTTCTACCCAAGAAATGCACGAACTTTATGGTGAGGAATTCGTAAAGAACCTAAACGAAAAGCGAATTGGGGCCAATGAATTCCCCATGGTTCGCAATTTCCGGGGGTGGGCGCAGCCGGATTTGGCGGTCAAGCAAATGTTTACTGGAGACCCTTATCCAATAAAGGCTTGTTGGATACAAACCAGCAACATATTAGGTGGTCAGGCCGCTGATACCAGGCTTCACTACGAAGCCCTAAAAAGAATGGATTTTGTTGTAGTAGCCGATCTTTTTCATAATCCGACGACAATGGCTGTAGCTGATATTATATTGCCGGTAGCTTCTACGGCTGAAAAAGAGAGCTTCCGGTCTTGGTGGGTTCCGTTACAGGTTATTGTTCCGGCAGTTGAAGTTGGTGAATGTCGCTCTGACTGGGAGATAAACCTAGAACTTGCTAAACGATTTAATCCGGAACTTAGAAAACGGTATGACACTGTCAAGCAGTTAATTGATGATCGGCTAAAGCCTGCCGGAATTACCTATGATCAGTTAAAAGAACAGGGCGGTTGGGTTATGCCGCCTGAAAATTCGGCCTCAAGACCATATCGCCGATACGAAAAGGGACTGTTACGGCCTGATGGCAAACCGGGTTTTCGTACCACATCAGGCAAAGTTGAATTTGCCAGCAAAAGCTACCAAGATTGGGGGCTTGATCCCTTGCCTTACTACTCCGAACCACCGGAAAGCGAGGTCAGGACCCCGGAACTATTTAAAAAATACCCTTTGGTTATGGTGACTGGCCGCCGGTCATCCGTGTTCTTCCACTCCGAACATCGGATGATTCCTTGGCTGCGCGAGTGTGATCCATATCCGATTGTTGAAATTAATCCCAGTGTGGCCGGAAAAATGGGAATTGAAGATGGTGAATGGATTGTTATCGAAAATGACCGAGGCTCGATCAAACGTAAAGCTCAAGTTACGCCTATCGTCCATCCTAAAGTAATTAGTGTGCCGCATGGCTGGTGGCTTCCGGAGGAAGATGGCCGCGAACCTAATTTGTACGGTATCTGGGACATTAATTGCAACAACTTGGTGCATATTGGTCCAGGCGCAAAATCAGGGTATGGAGGTGGAGCCTATAAGACTGCGCTGGTGAGGATTAGGAAAGCAAACGAGGCGGTGGAATAGCGTGGGGAGAAAAGGCCTTTTTATTGACTATGAATATTGCACTGGGTGTCATACCTGTGAAGTGGCTTGCAAACAAGAAAATAATTACCCGGCTGGTCGCTGGGGCATTAAAGTCAATGAGATAATTCTTGAATCTTTTAATAAAGTAGAAATTAATTATTTGCCGTTTCCCACCGAATTGTGTAATTTATGCGCTGCTCGAATTAAGGGCGGTGAACTTCCGGCATGTGTTAAACATTGTCAGGCTAGCTGTATGAAGTATGGTGATTTGACGGACCTTGTCCAGGCGATGGAGCATAAAGCCAAGACAGTTTTATTTGCGCCAAAGTAAAAGTATGTAAGTTTGAACCTTATAAAGTTAATTATTACGAGGGCTACAGCAGAGTAAGGAGGTAAATCAAGAATGGCGGAACAGGTATTTACAAATATGACCAACGGGGGGCCAATTTCTGTTTATGTTAAGGACGGAAAAATTGTTCGTGTCCGGCCGCTGCAAGTACCGGAAAAAGAATTGAAGCCGTGGGTTATTAAAGCCGATGGAAAAACATATTCTCCCCCCAAGACTTTTCGTTTAGCACCGCCGGGGCATGCAGAAAGAAACCGGTTTGAGCCTCATAATCGCATTTTATATCCCCTAAAACGAGTGGATTTTGACCCCAACGGTGAGCGTAACATCCAAAATCGCGGCAAGTCTGGTTATGAGCGGATCAGCTGGGATGAAGCATTGGATATTGTCTCGGGTGAAATTAAAAGACTAACCGATGCCTATGGCGGTTCGGCCATTACTGGCATGACTTCGTCCCATCATAACTGGGGAATTGTCGGCTATAAAATGGGTCCATTTTCACGATTTATGAACATGCTCAATTATACGCCGGTTTTGGATAACCCGGATAGCTGGGAGGGGTGGCATTGGGGAGCGACTCACACCTACGGTTTTCAGTGGCGGTTGGGCATGCCGGAGCAGTTTGATCTCTTGGAAGATGCTCTGCAGAATACCGAAATGATTGTTTTTTGGTCTAACGATCCGGATACCACTCGTGGTACCTATAGTGGCCAAGAATCAGCGATCTGGCGGGTATGGTTAAAAGAGAAAGGGATAAAGACAGTCTTTATTGATCCATTTTTTAACTATACTGCAGCGGCAATGGACGGTACCTGGCTACCGCCGCGCCCGGGTTCGGATACTGCGTTGGCGATGGCGATTGCCTATGTGTGGGTCACTGAGGGCCTTTATGATAAGGAATATGTTGCTGATAAAACGATTGGCTTTGATGAATTCAAGGATTATATTTTGGGCATTAGTGACAATGGTATTGCAAAGACGCCGGAATGGGCTGAAGAGAAATCTGGTATTCCGGCCCGTAAAATTATCGCACTTGCCCGAGAATGGGCATCAAAAAGGACCTGCTTGAGTAGTGGCTGCCGCGGCGGCCAGGGAAGCGCCTGCCGTACTGCCTTTGGTACTGAATGGGCGCGGATGATGGTTCTACTGCAGGCAATGCAGGGGCTTGGCAAACCTGGGGTTTCCATTTGGGGCACAACTATGGGGGCGCCGGCGGATTCCAATACTTGGTTTCCTGGTTACGCAGAACCGCGGGGACAAATGGGTAAATCCGGCGTTGCCAAACATAAACTATCACTGCAAAACAAAACAAAACAGCGTTTGTTCAGACTGACCCTTCCCGATGCGATACTCACCGGCAAAGAAGATTTTTGGGGCGATGGTTTTTGCGGTCAAACCCTTGATCAACAATTTGTTCATAATTTGTACCCCATGGAAGGTCACTCGACGGTAAAAATGTTTTATCGGTATGGCGGTTCATTTATGGGAACAATGTCCGATACCAACAAATGGGTAAAAATGTACCAGAGCCCGAAACTGGAATTTGTCGTTACTCAAGATTGCTGGTATGGCAGTGAAACCAAATTTGCCGATATTATCTTGCCGGCCTGCACCAATTTAGAGCGTAACGATCTTGGCGAATGGGCGGCTTGTGGCGGCTATACAACAAATGCACATATTGGCAATAACTACCGGGTTATTGTCCGTGAACAAAAGTGTGTTGAGCCACTAGGTGAATCCAAAGCTGATTATGAAATTCTTACGCTTTTGGCTGAACGGCTGGGGTTAAAGGACCTTTACACGGAGGGTAATACCGAAGACGATTGGGCGCGATTATTTTTTGAGTCTTCAGATATCACAAAAGATATTTCCTGGGAAGAGTTCAACGAAAAGGGCTATTATATTGTACCAATTCCAGACGATTATAAACCAACACCCGCGATGCGTTGGTATTATGAAGGGCGGGAGTGTGACACCCCTGATACCGGCAATTCCAAGCGAGGTACGGAAAAGGCAAAAGAGCTGGGAACATATTCGGGTAAAATTGAATTTGCCGCTGAAAGCCTGCGTCAGAATATGCCTGATGATATGGAACGGCCAATTGTGCCGCACTTTATCCCATCCTGGGAAGGGTATAAGAGCGAAGTCCACAAAAAATATCCGCTGCAAATCATTATGCCTCATCCCCGATTTTCCTTCCATACTCATTACGATACTCATACTCCATGGATTAATGATATACCTTTACACCGGGTAGAAAAGGACGGTTATTATTGGTGGCCGGTGCGGATTAATCCAGAGGACGCTAAGGCCCGAAATGTGGTTGAAGGAAATATTGTTGAGCTTTACAATGATCGGGGCTCAGTCCTTTGCATTGCCCAAGTTACAGAACGGGTGCCGGTTGGGGTTATTCACAGCTATGGCTGTTCATCAAAGTACGATCCGTTGGTGCCTGGCAAGCCAGGAGCTACAGATAAAGCCGGTTGTGTTAATTTGCTGACTTCATCGAAATTAGTATCAAAGCACGCATCAGGGATGACGCCAAACTCATGCCTCTGCGAGCTTAGAAAATGGGAGGCATAAGAAATGGCTAGATACGGCATTGCAGTGGATGTTGAAAAATGTACTGGTTGTCATTCCTGTTTTCTTGCTTGTAAGGATGAGCACGCCGGAAATGACTATCCTCCGATTTCAGTAGCTCAGCCGGATATCGGGCATAAATGGCTGCGGTTAAGAGAAATAGAACAAGGTACGGGAACAAAAATAAAAGTAGATTACATTCCAATAATGTGCCAACACTGTGAAAAACCACCATGTATGGCCCCGGGGCCGGAAGGAGCGGTTTATCAGCGAGACGATGGCATTGTCATTATTGACCCACAAAAAGCTAAAGGCTGTAAAAATATAGTAAATTCATGTCCCTATGGCGCGATTTTTTGGAATCAAGAAAAAGAACTGCCGCAAAAATGCACCCTTTGTGCCCAGATGATCGATAATGGCGAAAAAACCACCAGGTGCGTAGAATCATGCCCTACGGGGGCATTAATCTTTGGCGACTTAGATGATCCTAAAAGCGAAATTGCTAAACTGCTTGTCGCAAAGGCCGAACAGGTTGAGGCTTTTAAACCGAAATTTGGTACAAAGCCTACTGTCAAATATATCGGTCTTCCCAAGCTGTTTATTGCCGGAGAAGTGCTTTTATCTGATAAGCCCAAGGACTGTATAAAAGGAGCCAAGGTCACACTAAAGGCTGATAATCAAGACAAAGTCATGGAAACTAATACCGATTTTTTTGGTGACTTTGAATTTAAGGGCTTAGACAGAAATATTGATTATACGCTTATCGCTGAATATGAGGGCTATTATCCTCAGGAAATTACCATACGAACCTATGCCAGTAAAAATGTGGGTGAACTTGTATTGAGAGCAAAATAAAAAATTTGTTTGAAGATAACGCAGTCAAAAAAGCTTGCCAGTACGGCGCATCAAACTAAGTGCGGGTACAGGTTACTAAACGGAGGTTTATCATGCAAGAAGTAGTAATTGTTAGTGCGGTTCGGACTGCTATTGGCAAAATAGGTGGAACGCTGAAAAGTGTTCTACCGGAAGATTTGGCGCAAGTAGTTGTTCGTGAAGCAATAAATCGAGCGGGTATTGAACCTAGCCTAATTGATGAAGTAATCCTCGGGCAAACCAAGCAAAGTGCAGATGCCCCTAATATTGCGAGAGTAGCAGCACTTAAAGCGGGAATTCCGATTGAAGTACCGGCGTATACCGTCATGCGGCAATGTGGCTCGGGGCTTCAGGCCGTAAATAATGCGGCACAGGCAATAATGTCAGGTCAAGCCGAAATTATCGTCGCCGGTGGAACTGAGAGTATGAGCAATGCGCCGTATTATTTAAGACGTGCCCGCTATGGCTATGGTGCGGGAAATGCGGTACTTGTTGATTCTAATACCGAAAGTCAACCTCGCTCACAGCCCAGTGAGAGTTATGGGGAGCTAACGATGGGCCTTACGGCGGAAAATTTAGCGGAACGCTATGGTATTACCCGTGAAGAACAAGACGCTTTTGCGCTTAGCAGTCAGGAAAAGGCTGCTGCGGCCATCACTCAAGAAAAATTTAAAGAAGAACTAGTGCCGGTAGCCGTTCCCCGAAAAAAAGGCGAACCGATACTTTTTGATATTGATGAATTTCCACGAAAAACATCACTACCAGAACTTGCTAAACTGAGAGCCGTATTTAAGTCCGGAGGAACAGTTACCGCTGGAAATTCCTCAGGGCGTAACGATGGCGCGGCTTGTCTCGTCGTCATGTCAGCTCGGCAAGCAGAAAAACAGAATCTAAAGCCATTGGCTGTTTTGCGAAGTCACGCGGTAGCTGGGGTTTCACCGGAAATCATGGGGATTGGACCAGCACCAGCTACGCGAAAAGCGCTTAAACTAGCGGGGCTAACCCTAAGCGATATTGGCCTGATTGAACTTAATGAAGCCTTTGCCGCCCAAAGTTTAGCGGTAATCAAAGACCTTGATCTCGATCAAAGCATAATTAATGTTAATGGCGGAGCGATTGCCCTGGGGCATCCGTTGGGGTGTTCAGGTGCACGGATATTGACAACACTTATCTATGAAATGAAAAAACGTAATGTCAAATATGGACTATCGACTCTTTGCATTGCAGGTGGTCTAGGCATTGCGGATATCATTGAGTTAGTTTAGATTACACCAGCCAAAAAGAAGGCGAGGACCGGCCTATGAGCATAAAAAGGCGTTGGATGTTTGTAGCAATAGGTTTTGTTATGATGCTGGTGGTAGGGTTTCTTGACGCTTGGTCAATATTTGTATTGCCGATAGAATATGAGTTTGGCTGGAGCAGAGATCAGACATCTTTAGTATATAGTTTGGCCATGATTTTCCTTTCTGCCGGAATCTTACTTGGTGGACCGTTGGTGGATTATAAAGGGCCGCGGGTAGTGGCATCAATTGCGGGTATTTTATTGTGCTTAGGATTAATTACTGCCTCCTGGACTAATAGCCTTTTTCAACTGTATGTTTCCTATAGCCTGTTGTGTGGTTTGGCAGTAGGGATATTATACAATTGTGCAATTGCGACGGTGGTGCGATGGTTTCCTGATAAGCGGGGGTTGGTAACTGGCCTGTTAATGGTTGGTACAGGAGTAGGCAGTTTAATTTTAGGTATTTGGGTTGCGCCATTGTTTAAATTTATGAGCTGGCGAGCTGTGTTCCGAATATTGGGGGCAATAAGTATGATCGTAATTCTTATTGCCGGGCAATTATTGAGAAATCCACTGACGGTACAGGAGACGCCGGCAGGACTAACCCCAAAAGCCGGGGCGGTTGATTCAGATAAGGAATATACCTGGAAGGAAGTTTTAGCGCTGCCGGCTTTTTGGGGCATATGGTTTTGGCATTTATTTGTGATATCAGGTGGTCAGGCGGCTTTGGGACATATTGTTCCGTTTGGGGTAGAAAAAGGTATTAGCGCTAACCGGGCGGCAATTGCGATGGGCGTTTTGGCAGTTTTTAATGCCTTTGGCAGAGTGATGTTTGGCTATTTAGCCGATCGCATAGGAAGAAAATTTGTGATGGTGATGGCGTCACTTACCACCGCAGTTGGGATTGGGGCGCTGGCAATCTTGACTCCCAACTGGGGTTTTGGCGGATTGATTGTTGCTGCAATCCTTATTGGCATTGGTTATGGCGCGGCAATACCACAAGTGTCGGCGGTAGTAGGGGCATTTTTTGGCACAAAGCATTTTGGTGCTAACTTTGGGTTGGTTTCTACAGGAATTGCGGTAGCCTCGGTCATTGGTCCTTATCTGACCGGATATATAAAAGCTCTGACTGGAATTTACGAAAGTAGCTTTTACTTTCTTGCCAGCATTGCTTTAATTAGCACTTTTATTGCCTTCTTTACCAGCAAACCCAAGACAATGAGAACTTAAGGATATTGTTAATATGTGGGGGTATCAGAATGGAAAATAACCATATTTTCGCCGCTCATGCCCAAGTGCCGCAAGGCACGGATATCTACGAAGTGCATAAGTTTATTACCATTGTCATGGATGTTGATATGAAAACAGGAGAAATCACCGATAGTTCGGTTCCTATGTATTGTCAGTTGACGAGCAACTTTATTCTCAACTGCATAAGAGGAAAATCATTGGAAACTCCGGAGGTTATTATTAAAGAAATTGAGGAACGAGTACACACATCAACTAAACGGGCATTAATTACGGCAATGAAAGAAATCTGTAGCCGATATAGTGTTGAAAAAGGTAAGACTGTAAAAAGTCAAGCGTAAAATAGGCAGGCCTGGCTCATGTGACGTATCGATTTATTCGCTGTGTTTTGTGATCTGGGTTTGATTTTTATAATCACCCATCGAGGTAAAAGTAAAGGAGGCCACAGAGATGGACGATCAATCATTGCGAGCTAAGCTGGCCGAATACACTGCAAAAGTGGAAAAAACTATTGCAAAAAGACCAGAACGGAAAAACCTTGAACATAACCGACTGTATACGCCGTTAGACCTTGAGGATTTGGACTACGAACGTGATTTGGGTTTTCCGGGAGATTACCCCTATACGCGAGGTGTACAGCCGACAATGTATCGCGGTCGATTTTGGACAATGCGGCAGTATGCTGGTTTTGCTACGGCTGAAGAATCCAATAGAAGATATCGGTATCTCCTTGATCAAGGTCAGACTGGTTTGTCTTGCGCCTTCGACCTACCCACTCAGATTGGCTATGATTCGGATGATGGCATATCTGAAGGGGAAGTAGGCAAAGTCGGCGTAGCTATTGATTCGTTGGCGGATATGGAATTATTGTTTGCAGGCATTGACTTGGGTAAAGTATCTACCTCCATGACCATTAATGCGCCGGCAGCAGTACTGCTGGCCATGTACATAGCAGTTGCTGAGAAACAAGGGGTGAGTGCTGATAAGCTAAACGGCACCATTCAAAATGACATCTTAAAAGAATATGCGGCTCGGGGTACATATATTTTTCCACCAAAACCGTCAATGCGGTTAATTACCAATATCTTTGAATATTGCTCCAAGAATGTGCCTCAATGGAACACAATTTCAATTTCCGGCTATCATATTCGCGAAGCCGGTTCTACTGCCGCTCAGGAAATTGCTTTTACCATTGCCGACGGAATAGCCTATGTTGATGCCGCCATCAAGGCGGGGCTAAATGTTGATGACTTTGCCGGGCGGCTGTCATTTTTCTGGAATGCCCATAACAACGTTCTTGAAGAAGTAGCTAAATTTCGAGCGTCTAGGCGGGTTTGGGCCAAAGTTATGAAAGAACGGTTTGGCGCTTGTAATCCTAAATCACTGATGCTTAGAGTCCATACTCAAACCGCAGGTTCAATGCTTACCGCCCAACAGCCGGAAAACAACATCGTACGAGTGGCGCTTCAAACGGTAGCAGCTGTACTTGGCGGAACCCAGTCCTTGCACACAAACTCTAAGGACGAAGCGTTGGCTTTGCCGACAGAAGATGCTGTGCGGGTAGCTTTGAGAACTCAGCAAATTGTTGCTTATGAAAGCGGCTTGGCCGATGTAGTCGATCCCTTAGCCGGTTCATATTACATTGAAGCCTTAACCAATAAAATCGAACAAGAATGTTGGGACTACATCAATAAAATTGATGAGATGGGCGGCGCGGTAGTTGCCATAGAAAAAGGCTATATTCAACGGGAGATTCAAGAAAGCGCCTATAAATGGCAAATGGATGTGGAAAATAAAAAACGCATTATTGTTGGAGTAAACCAATTTCAGATCAAAGAAAAACCTCCGGAAGGCTTGCTCAAAGTTGATGCTGCAGTAGGTGAAATGCAGAAACAAAAGCTGGCAAAGCTTCGCGCAAACCGTGATAATGCCGCCCTTAAGACCAAACTAGAAGTGTTGGAACGAGCCGCTAAAGACGAAACGGAAAACCTTATGCCAGCTATCTTAGATGCGGTTAAAGCATATGGGACGTTAGGCGAAATATGTGGCGTACTGCGCAACGTATTCGGAGAATACCAGGCCCATGTTAGCCTGTAAGCCAAAAAGCTGGGAGGGACAATGATGGAAAAACGGATAAGAGTATTGGTGGCAAAACCGGGGCTGGACGGCCATGACCGTGGGGCGAAAGTAGTAGCCCGGGCACTTCGCGATGCTGGTTTTGAAGTAATCTACACCGGACTTCGCCAGACTCCAGAACAGATTGCTGAAGCCGCGTTAGAGGAAGATGTAAATGTTGTTGCGATGAGCTTACTCTCCGGTGCTCACAACACCCTCTTTCCTAAAGTGGTAAACCTGTTAAAGGATAAGGAACTGGAAAATGTCCTTATCCTTGGCGGCGGGGTTATTCCTGATACCGATATTCCGGCGTTAAAACAGGCTGGAGTAGCTGAAATATTTACGCCTGGGACTTCAACTGCGGCAATTGTCGAATTTATTAAAGCCAATGTGAAATAAGCAGGCAGGTATTATCTGGTGGCGACAAATCAGAGCACGAAGGTGGTGTAATTCGGGTGGACATTGTCCAAGAATTACTAGCTGGATCAAGATTGGCGTTAGCAAGGGCAATTACGGCAGTCGAAAACGAATATGACGAAGCTGCAGAAATCATGCAAAAAGTTTATCCCTTTACTGGCAAAGCTCAGGTAATCGGAATCACCGGGCCGCCAGGAGCCGGGAAAAGTACGCTGACCGATAAGCTTGCTAAAGAATACCGGCGGCAGGAGAAAACGGTTGGCATTGTAGCTGTAGATCCAACCAGTCCTTTTTACGGCGGGGCTATTCTCGGTGATCGAATTCGGATGAATGAATTGACTCTAGATCCCGGAGTTTTTATCCGCAGCATGGGAACTAGGGGCAGTTTAGGCGGATTGGCCAGAAAAACGGTAGACGTGATAAAAATCATGGATGCGTTCGGTAAAGACATTATTTTTATCGAAACAGTTGGCGTAGGCCAGTCAGAAGTTGATGTTATAAAGGCCTCGGATACAATCGTCGTGGTGCTTGTCCCCGGACAAGGCGATGACATTCAGGCCATTAAAGCCGGAATCCTTGAAATTGGGGATATTTTTGCTATTAATAAAGCTGACTACGATGGGGTAGAACGTCTGAACACTGAACTTGAAATGATGCTGGAGCTAAACCCTAATAACGCTTTGTGGCGGCCATTAGTAAAAAGAACGGTTGCCAGTCGGGGGGATGGGGTCGAAGACCTAATGCAGGCTATTAATGAACATGTTGAATACTTAGTCACTTCAGGTGAGCTTATTCGCAGGCGTAGTATTAGGACAAAAAATGAATTGCTTTTATTAATTAATGACCATATCAGTAAGCAGGTAATGGATCGTATTTCGCTGGGCGGAGAACTAGATTCTTTAGTTAACAGCATCGAAGACCATCAACAAACCCCGTATAATATTGTCCGTAATATTTTGGCTGAAATATTGAGATAAGGCAAAATGGAGGGCGTTACATGTTTAAGGTTTTAAAAGTAGACCATGTTGGAATAGCCGTAAAAAATATGGCTGAAGCTAAAAGGTTCTATACCGAAGTACTGGGGCTTACAGTGCAGGGCGAAGAAGTAGTAGAGCCACAAAAGGTAAAAGTTTGCTTTATTCCTTGTGGTGACAGTGAACTGGAGCTTTTGGAATCGACAACGCCAGATGGTCCGGTGGCTAAGTTTATTGACAAAAACGGTGAAGGTATTCAGCACATGGCTTTGAGGGTCGATAATCTTCAAGCCGCTTTGGCCGAACTAAAAGCCAAAGAGATACGGTTGATTGATGAAGTACCGCGGTACGGGGCCGGCGGGGCAAGCATAGCTTTTGTTCATCCTAAAGCGGCTGGGGGAATTTTACTGGAACTATCAGAGCGTCAGTAATATTATTTGCTGGGAGGTAGGCTATGGCCACCATTAAAGAAAAAATAAACCAACTAAAAACTATGGAAGATAAGGTTAAACTTGGCGGCGGTGAAAAACGTATTCAAAAACAGCATAGCGGCGGCAAACTTACTGCTCGTGAGCGGTTGGAAAAATTACTTGATCCGGGCACATTTATGGAAATTGACCAATTTGTGCGGCATCGTTGCACAAACTTTGGGATGGAAAAGGTTGAGGCACCCGGCGAAGGTGTAGTTACCGGGTATGGTACGGTGGATGGCCGTTTAGTTTATGTATACGCCCAAGACTTTACCGTAATCGGAGGTTCGCTGGGAGAGATGCATGCCGCTAAAATAGTTAAAGTGCAAGACTTAGCCCTTAAAATGGGAGCTCCTATTATTGGTCTCAATGACTCAGGCGGGGCGCGAATTCAAGAAGCCGTAGATGCCTTATCCGGTTTTGGCAAGATATTCTACCGTAACACCCAAGCCTCGGGGATAATACCGCAAATCTCCGTTATCATGGGACCATGTGCCGGTGGCGCGGTATACTCGCCGGCGTTGACTGATTTCATTTTTATGGTTAAAAACACCAGCCAAATGTTTATTACTGGTCCGCAGGTAATAAAGTCAGTTACGGCTGAAGAAGTTACCGCCGAGGCTTTGGGCGGGGCGATGACCCATAACGCTACCTCGGGAGTGGCGCATTTTGCGGCGGACAGCGACGAAGACTGTATGGAGCAGGTGCGCTATCTTCTTAGTTTTTTGCCAGGTAACAATATGGAAGAACCACCGCTGGTTAATATGGGCGATGACGCTAATCGTAGAGAGGTTAGCTTAAATAGTTTGCTTCCGGATAATCCCAATCAGCCGTATAACATGAAGGATTTAATTAAGGTAATTGTTGATAATGGCGAATTTTATGAGGCGGGTGCCTACTATGCCGCTAATATTATTACCGGCTTTGCCAGGTTTAATGGCCGGACAGTAGGGATAATAGCCAATCAGCCGGCGATAATGGCCGGGTGTCTGGATATTAATGCCTCCGATAAATCAGCTAGATTCATCCGGTTTTGTGACGCTTTTAATCTGCCGTTGCTCAACTTGGTAGACGTACCAGGATTTCTGCCTGGAACAGGGCAAGAATACGGTGGTATTATCCGCCATGGGGCCAAAATGCTATACGCCTACTCGGAAGCGACTGTGCCAAAGATAACGGTCATTATTCGTAAAGCCTATGGCGGATCCTATCTGGCGATGTGTTCCAAGGATCTTGGCGCAGACCAAGTTCTGGCGTGGCCGTCTGCTGAAATAGCGGTAATGGGACCGGCCGGGGCCGCCAACATAATTTTTCGCGGTGACACTGAAGCGGAGGTTAAGACCGCCAAATACGTAGAGGAATTCGCTACTCCGTATAAAGCCGCTGAACGAGGCTTTGTCGATCAAGTAATTGAACCGGCCCAGACTAGGCCAAGAATTATTACGGCGTTGAATATGCTGGCGAGCAAACGGGAAAGTGGGCTAGCCAAAAAGCACGGAAACATTCCTTTGTAGAAAAAAGGTCGAAAGGAGACCTGGAAATGACCATTGTACCCATGACTGTTCCGGATACCTTGGAAGGGGCGGTGATTCTTAGCATCGTTGACTTTTTTCTTAGTATTGTAATTATTTACGGCATCAGTCTTATTTTGCATTTATTCCCGCTATTAAATAAGTTGGGAACTATTAGCGATGAGCGGCTAAAAGGAGGCCACTAATAAGACCAATACATTACAGAAGGAAGGGACACTATGTTTGAGCAATTTATCGGCCTTTTAGTTGCTTTGGGCCAGCAAACTGGTTTGACCTCAATCTCAATCGGCAATATTATCATGATTATTGTTGGGGGGTTATTGGTCTATCTGGCATTATCGAAAAAGTATGAACCATTTCTCCTTCTCGGCATTGGTTTCTCATGCATCGTGTCCAATGTACCGGGATCAGACCTTACGGCACCAGGGGGATTATTTTACTATGCTTTTCGTGGTGTAGAAATGGTCATTATTCCGCCGCTAATTTTCTTAGGGGTTGGGGCGATGACCGATTTTGGGCCAATGATATCGCGGCCAAGCTTAATGATTTTGGGGGCTGCGGCCCATGCCGGAATCTTTATTGCTATTGTATTGGCGAAAATGACTGGAGAATTTTCAATCGCCGAAGCTGGGGCTATCGGTATTATCGGCGGTGCCGACGGTCCAATGGCAATCTTTGTTACCATGAAACTTGCGCCGCATCTGTTACCGCAGATTGCGGTAGCTGCTTATTCATATATGGCACTGATGCCGCTTATTCAGCCGCCGGTCATGAAGCTCTTAACCACTAAAGAGGAACGGTCAATTGTGATGAAACAGGTTCGGCCAGTTAGTCGTCTTGAAAAAATAGTATTTCCGTTTGCTATTGCCATTATTGTTAATCTCTTGTTACCGCCGGTAGCGCCGCTGATTACAATGCTAATGCTGGGCAATATGCTGCGAGAAGTATTGTTGGTTGAACGGTTAGCCAACACGGCGGCAAATGATTTGATGAATATCATCACCATTATACTAACCGTAGCGGTGGGATCGACCATGGCTGCAGACCGTTTTTTAACCTATAAGACCATGCTTATTATTGGGCTGGGGCTAATTGCCTTCCTTGGCGGTACGGCTTCCGGGGTAATTGGCGCTAAAATAATGAATTTATTCTTAAAAGAAAAAATAAACCCGCTGATAGGTTCCGCTGGTATCGCCTCGGTACCTATTGCTGCCAGGGTGGCTCATGTCGTGGCGCTTAAGGAAAACCCGTATAACTTCTTAATTATGCATGCTATGGGGCCTAATCTGGCCGGGGTTTTTGGTACCGCAATTTCGGGCGGGATTATGTTAGCGCTCCTTATTCAATAGACGTAAAGGAGGAGATAGGTTATGAACGTATTTGCCTTTCTATTGGCATTGGTGGTTACTTTATGGTATTACTTTTACATTATAAAAAAACAACGGTCATATGCCGCCGCAAAAAAAACGGCAGAATTAACAAAAGAAAATTATCGTGAACCAGACCGGAGGGAATAACAGTGGCGATAGTATTAGTGCTGTTGATCGTGGGAATTGTGGGGGCTTATTGTTATAACCGCCGTCAGGCAAACCTCTTTGGGGAGGTAGCGGCCACCGTAGAGCGCCCTGTAATTCAGAAAGACCGTGATGGACAGCTAGAAAATGAGGAACTCATTGCAATTATTATGGCCGCTGTGGCTGAATTTGAAGGTACTAACAATTTTTACGTTCTTAATATTAGGCCGAGTAATGGCGTTTGGCAAATTGCCAATCGGTTGATTTTAATTCGTAACCAGCACTAAGGCTTGGTAATTAGTACATAGGGGGAGAAATAATGGCAACAACCTACACCATAACGGTAAATAATAAAACTTATGATGTCACTGTTGAGAAAAAGGATGGTTCTCAGCCCAGTAAGCTAGTAGTTTCTGAACCCAAAGCGAGTATTGTGCCACCGATTTCGGTTGCCGCGGGTCCGGTAAGCCCACCTAAGGCGCAGGTAAATAGCGGCGGGGAAAACAAAATTGTTGCGCCAATGCCAGGCAAGGTAATTGCGGTTAAAGTAAGTGTTGGTGCGGTAGTCCATAAAGACCAGGAAATAATGCTGATAGAAGCAATGAAAATGCACAATCCAATTTTGGCGCCTAGTGAGGGTAGCATTGCGGATATCTATGTAAAAGATGGCGATCCAATACAAACTGGGCAGGTGCTAGTGGCAATCAAGGCCTAAACAATTTAGCCATAGGCCAATTTTGGCCAAGTCGTATAAAAAATATACGCAGGGAGAAAAATCATGAACATTGTAAATGTTAAGAACCTGATAGATGACGGCTCATTTAAAAGCATTCATCTACAAGTATTCCTTTGTTGTTTAGTATCCCTTTCTTTTGATGGCTACGATCTTGTTGTATATGGCGCAACAATTCCGCTTCTACTTAGCGCATGGAGTATGTCTCCGGCGTATGCCGGATTTATTGCTAGCTGCGGCTTTGGGGCGTCCGTTATCGGGGCGATTATTGGCGGTGCATTGGGTGATAAATGGGGGCGAAAAAGGACTATTATTACTTCGGTGGTAGTATTCTCGTTGGGAACGTTAGCGTGCGCGTTTGCCAATGGCCCGGATTGGTTTGCTGTTGCTCGTATCTGTACAGGGATAGGTATGGGCATGACACTGCAAAATGAGGTTGCACTAATTTCAGAATATTTCCCATGTAAATACCGGCAAGCCGGAGTGGCGACAGTGGCTACTGGAATGCAGATTGGCGGCATAATTTCGGCCTTAGCCGCATTGTGGCTCTTAGTACCATATGGTTGGCCCTCGGTATATTACTTTGGCTCATTAGCAATTTTCGCAGTACCGTTGCTTTTAAAATATATGCCGGAAGCGCCGTGGATGCTTGTTAAGCGTAATAAGGGACAAGAACTTAGAAAAATACTGGGGCAGTTAAGACCTGAAATAAAAATTCCTGATAAGGTAACTTTCGTTTATCCCAAGGCTCAAGAAAAATCGTCAATTACTCAGGTATTTGCGGAAAATCGGGCCTTAAGTGCCTTATTATTTTGGTTAATCTATTTTATGAACGTGTTTGTTATATATGGAACTAATACGTGGATACCTAAGCTGATGATGGATGCTGGCCATGGCTTGGGGGCAAGTTTAGTTATTTATTTGGCACTATTTTTAGGGGCGGGGCTGATTAGTCCGCTTATTGGGCATTTGGCTGATACCTTTGGGGCGAAAAAGATTTCGTTAATATTATACCTAATAGCCTTTATCTCAATATTGCTATTAAGTGTTCCGATGGATTTTTACCTTACCCTTGTGGTCGTCGTAGTTGCCGGGGCGTGTACGATGGGCACTCAAAACTTAACCCATGCCTATATTACTCAGTACTTTCCGCCGACCGTGAAGTCGACAATGATGGGCTGGGGGTTAGCCTTGGGCCGGACCGGTGGTTTATTGGGGCCGTTAGTTGGTGGTGTACTGTTATCGTTCAAAGCTACTTTATTTCAAAGTTTCTTCGCATTCGCCGTTCCGTGCCTAATTTCGGCGTTAGCGGTGGTGTTGGTACAAGACCGATATGGTTATAATACCCTTGTAGCCCAAAAAAAGAAAAATAATCAGCCAGTAATAAGTGGCTGATTATCATGTAATAGATAGTGTTAAATATTAATCAAACCTAGGATGAGCGAATGCTGTAATCCTAGGTTTCGTTATCATATAAAGTATGAGAAGCTAAAACAAATTTATTTTATACAAGCAAGAAGTAATTGCAGCTCTTTGGCACGGTGCTCCTCAGTTAAAGTTATAGCAAAAGCAACGTCATTGTTGGCAATTGCTTTATAAATAGCTAGGTGATAGTGCAGTGATAAGTCACTCCACTCGGATGTTTTAAGCTGGCTAGCATAGATGGTATGAATAATTTCGAGTTGCCCGGCGAGGTGTTCCCAAGATTTTTGCAATCGGGTATTATCCGCGAAGGTATATAATGTATCATCAAATTGATGGGCGGCGCTGGGAGCATGCTGCTGTTGGTTGTTGATCTGAATTAAGAGTTTGGCGGCAATATCCTGGAAGTTAGCTTTTTTCATCGCCAGCTTTATGGCACTACAGTCTAATGAAGCGTGGAGTTCTTGTAGTTCGATAATGTCGGCTTTCTTAAATTCAATTACCTTGGTTCCTACATTAGGTAGATATTCAACCAATCCCTCTTGATGGAGGCGGCTAATCGCTTCACGCACCGGACTACCGCTAACGCCATATTTTGTCTGAAGTTCGCGGATATTAAGCTTCTGACTACAGGCGATGGATTGACTTAAAATGTCATTGCGAAGTAGGTGATATATTTGTTCGGTAAAAACCTGCTTAACTAACTTAGCCATTTTTTCCTCCTTGAAATAGCATGAATGGCAGGGTGGGCAACAATTTATTGATATGAAAGACTTGCATTAGGCTATAATATAAATAATTTGATATTATATTGATGATCGATAATTTATCATTTATAATTAATATGTATTTATTATACAAAATTTTTAGATTTTTATATAGCATCAAATGGGATTTTCTGATAAATTTTATTGTTGTTGGTTAGTTTAATTCGGGCAATCACTGTGGCAGGCGATTTTATAGTGAAGGTGGTATGAAAATGACAAATAACTACTTTAGATGGTTTGTCTTACTGGCTGTGGGTTTAGCCGCAGGGGTTACAGGAGTTAATACTTTGCATTTTACACCGGTCTTGGGCGATGTTGCCGCTGATCTGGGGGTTTCATTGCCGGCGGCCCAAAGTAGTATACTGGGGATATTTGTATTTTTTGTGGCTCTTTCGACTATAATATCAGGAGCTGTGGCCGATCGGTTTGGGGTTGTACCGGTACTTCTTGCTGGTAACTTAGCTGGCGTGCTACCTAACCTCTTATTTCCGTTTATTGGGCATATATTTGGCGCAGTAATAGTGCTGCGAATTTTTCAAGGCTTTGGTGCGGGGGCCGTATTTTCTTTGATTCCGTTAGTCGCGGCGCAGTGGTTTGCCGAAAATGAGCGGGGGCGTGTCGTCGGTTCCGGTATGACGATGTTGAATGCTGGTATGATGATCGGCGTGCTCGCTTCGCCATTATTGTTTCATGCGGTGGGAAATTGGCGGTCGAGCATGGGCTGGATTGGTATTGTGGAAGGCGTGTTGTTTTTATTCACATTGTATGTAGTATATAATTACGAAGAGAACAAGCAAGCTCGAGTTAGGGCCAATGAACAGATCCAGTGCTTTCCGTATGAGCCAGAGCTTAAGGAAAGTATGATTCAGCCGGCTATTATTGCTGAAGAATCGGGGCTCGGTCAACTTAAAGTGGCGTTGAGTAATTCAACTACCTATATTGGTATTATCGTTTGTATTTGTATTTCCTGGCTCTTGAATGCACTCAACGATTTAACTCCACAGTATTTTGCCCTAAATGTGCCTATCGGCGTGGGTTTTGGCCGAATTATGGCCGGTCAACTTATGGTATTGGTTCAGCTTGGAACTGTTTTTGGCGGAGTAATTGGCGGCTTTGTCATGGATAAAGTTTTCCGGGGGAATCCTAAGCCTGTTTTGTATGCGGGCTTTATTATTGCGATGGTAACGGTATATGCTATTATCCTTCCGGGCGTGTATAACAATACGGTTATTTTAATGATTGACCTGTTTTTAGCAGGGTTAGCAGTGGCATTTCTAAATCCGGCGGTTGCTGTTTTTATTGCCAAAGTTTACCCGGGGAAAATTGTTGGAAGGATAGTTGGAATGTGGCTGGGCATTGGGGCTTTTGGTGGTTCCCTGGGGATTTTCGTTAGTGCCTTGGCTTTACATGCTACTGGGACCTATCATTTGATTGTTGAATTATTTGCGGTAGTTGGTATCATTGGGATAATACTTGTGCAAATTATGAAAAAAAATATTTTTACCATTTAAAACCATAAAATACAATATAGTAATAGCAATGGGCGTAGGCACTGGCTGGTGTTTGCGCTTTTCTTATTTTTATACATTCTGCTACTGATAAATATAATATGAAAAAATTTAAAATTTATTATTGATGATCGATCATTTATCATCTATAATGAGGTTGTACATATTATTACAAATATTCTTTTAACAGACAATAATCTAAACAATATTACTAACTTATAGGAGGTGGACCAATAAACAGAATTTGGTTAATATTCAAAGAAGCAAAATTATTATGAAGGTGGTATTTAGATGCTAAGGAATAATTTTAAGTGGCTAGTATTAGCAGCCATTGCCTGGGGCGCATTTGTTACCGGCATGAATACTTTGGCGGTAGCTCCGATCCTTGGTGATATGGCTAAAGATTTGGGAATTTCTATTCCCGCGGCTCAAGCTAGTTTTATGGGGATCTTTTTAATTGTTGTTTCAACAGCAACGCTAATTTCCGGAGCGTTGGCGGATAGGTTTGGCATAGTGCCAATTTTGGTTACCGCTGTAATTGCTTCGATTGCGGCTAATCTGTTGTATCCGCTGTTTGGCGATAATTATGTTTTTGTGGTGCTGATGCGGATTGTGCAGGGGGCCACGGCCGGAGGTATCTTCTCGTTGCATTCGATATGCGCGACGCACTGGTTTCCTCAAAATCAGCGGGGGACGGCTATTGGTATTGGGATGACGATGTTGAATGCCGGGATGGCAGCTGGTATCTTTGGTGCGCCGCTGGTCTATGAATTAGTAGGCAACTGGCGTGCTACGATGGGCTGGCTGGGGGTTGTGCAATTGATCCCGCTTATCTATATTCTTATAATTGCAGTTAATTATAAGGCAAATGAACCTAAGCATGTTGAGGCTAAGGTAGACGCAGCGGAAACAAGCAGCTGGAAAAGTTTGCAGAATGCTTTAAAACAACCAACCACATATCTTGGTATTATTATGTGCATGATGAGCGCTTGGCTGTTGAATGCGCTTAACGATTTAACGCCGCAGTACTTTGCCCTAGAAGCTCCTATTGGCGTAGGGTTTGGCCGGGTGGTTGCCGGATCGTTAATGCTGATTGTACAAATCGGGACGATTTTTGGCGGTTTAATCGGCGGCTTTGTTATGGATAAGATATTCAAAAGCAATCCAAAACCGGTATTGCTGATTGGCTATTTGCTGAGTATCATTTCGGTTTATCCGCTCCTGTATCCGGTAGTATATAACAATAATGTACTGCTTTCAGTGGCATTATTTGTAGCAGGCTTAGCGGTGGCCTTCCTCAATCCGGCGGCGGCGGTGTTTGTTTCTCAAGCTTACCCGGAAAAAATTATTGGCCGGGTAGTTGGGTTATGGTTAGGCATTGGCGCTTTTGGCGGTGCGATAGGGGTTTTTGCCGGGGCGTTAGCCTTACATAATACCGGTACGTTTCATTTAACCATTACATTGTTTGCCGTGGTGGGCATTGTTGGCATCATTTTGTCTCAGATATTAAAAAAGGAAAAGATCCGTGCTTGATTGGATAAAAAGTTAACTATGGCTGAACAAGTAACAGTTAATGTTACTTGTTCAGCCTGGTAAATAAAAAGCAGAAAGATAAGGAGCAATGATGATGAAAAAGCAATTAGTTATTACATTGATGCTGGTTTTCCTTGTAAGTATCGCCAGCACCGCGTTTGCTGCCGCTAATCCGTTTGGCGATGTTCCGGCAAAGCACTGGGCGTATAGCGCTGTCAGCAAACTGGCTAAAGACGGGATCATTGACACCAACGAAAATACCTTCCGGGGCGACAAGAACATTACCCGGTATGAAATGGCTCAATTGGTAGCTCGGGCGGTATGGAATACCCAGAAAGCTACCGCTGAGGACCGAGCACTAATTAATAAATTGGCTACTGAATTTGCCGCAGAATTAAACAACCTTGGGGTTCGGGTAGATGCCCTGGAAAAGAAAAGCGAACAAGCCCACTTATTCGGTGTATTACATGTCTCTGATCAGGCATGGAATAATAGCGGCGATTTTTCAAAGAGTGGTAATCTTCCCCAGATTGGAGTAGATCTATTTTTTACTTATAAAGTAAATGATGCATGGAAAGTTGTTCTTGAAGATGAAGCGGTTCGAAATATGCGACAAGGATCTTATGGTGGGGCTCCTGGTGGTACTGCTGGTGGTGCAGTCCAAGGTCTCGTGGTTGGTAATCAGCATATGGATCAAATGTTTGCTGTTGGCAAAGTCGGTGAAACTACCGTTACTGTTGGTAAATGGGACTATAATCCGGCTTATGGAGCAGTACTGAATATGTCTGATCGTGCGGTGAACGGCGTTCAAGCCGCATTTGGCAATAAGCTTGTTACTAAGCTTACCTATGGATATATTGGAGAGAATGGTACTGCAGCACCGCTTAATTCTAACATTATTTCTAGTGATGCTAACAATCGTTATGGTGCGGTGGAAATAAATTTACCGCTTTCTAAAACCGCTAATTTTAAAGCAGCTTATCATGACATTACTAATGGTGATACAAATGTTACGACGAAGATTGCAGAAGCTGGTGTTGACAAGATGTTGACTAAAGATTTGCAATTGTGGGCTACTTACGCTCAGTCTAATTTTGATACCCAAAATAGAGAATATTTTGCTGGCCTTAATTACAAACGGGCGGATTTTAATGTTCCTGGTTCTTATCGCTTGTCAGCTCGCTATATTGATTGCGAAGCCTATGCTTCGGTCGGCCCAATTAATGACTGGTGGGTTGATACGCTTGACTGTGGTTTTAGAGGTCCGCAAGTAAATTTGCAATATGTGTTAGACAAAAACATTGATTTTCAAGTATGGGCCAGCTCGCTTAGTGCTACCGATGGTACTACTGGCAAACTGCGTACCGTAAAAGCTGAGGTTGACTATTTCTTCTAAAAATAATACAATATTTACAAAATAGGAGACCGTCAGAAGGGTAATCCCTTTTGACGGTTTTTACCTTTAGTCAAGTTACGTTATATTTATGATAATAAAAAGGGGGATTCCTTATGACAAAGTTAGAAGCGGTGATTGCGGCAGTTGAAGTTATGCAAAAAACTAGCATTTTTGATTGCGAAATTATAATCAGTGATACCGAAAAAATTGTTCATGTGCTACCGGCTATCGCGTTTAAGGAACCGCCTAAAGGGATCATTGGGACGCCGCCCAAAGGCTTGCTCGCGGAATGTTTGGCCAAGCAAGAAATGGTTAAGGGGATTATTCCTAAAGATCATTTTGGGGTCCCGGTTAAACTATTGGTGTGTCCAATTTTTGATGAGCAAGGAAAGTTGGTAGGGGCGTGTGCCTCGGGAATTAGCTTAGAAGCGCAAGATGCACTTCATTCTGTTGCTACTACGCTGGCGGCTACCAGTGAAGAAATAAGCACTACCGTATATGACCTTGGCAATACGGCCGGGCAGTTGGCTGAGGAGCTAAGTATGGTAAAAGGTGGCAGCGAAGCCGTGCTAGATCATATTAAAAAGACTGACGGTATTTTGAAGTTTGTTAGTGAAGTTGCCGCTAATTCTAATTTGTTGGGACTCAATGCCGCGATTGAAGCTGCCCGTGCGGGTGAACAAGGCCGGGGCTTTGCAGTAGTGGCCGAAGAAATTAGAAAAATGGCGGTTAACAGTGCCGACTCGGTCAATGAAATTAAAAAAATTCTTCAGGACATTCAGACTGAAATTACCAAGGTTGTCAGTGGTATTAATAATACTTCAGCCCTAGGTGAACGACAGGCTGCGGTCACTGAGGAAATTGCTGCCAACATGAGTTCAATGGCCTCTACGGCTAATGAAATTGAAAAACTTGCTGAAAAAATGTAGTGGTGATGCGTAAGCATTACCAGCAATAAAAATAGAGAGTTGAAAAGCTTAAGCCTTTCAACTCTCTATTTTTTTATTCTTTAGGCAATCTTCTTTTGAAATTTTATAATACTGATAGTGAGCACAACGGAAATAAAGACAATCAGGGCCAGGACCTGTGTCCAAAGAACACTTAGCCCGACTCCTTTAAGAATTATACCGCGAAGAATTTGCAGGTAGAAGGTCAGCGGCAGTAGATTGCCAAGCCAGTTGAATACCAGGGGCATAGCTTCGCGGGGGAACATAAACCCACTGAGGAGGATGCTGGGCAGGAAGATGAAAAAGGACATTTGCATAGCCTGCATTTGGGTTTTGGATAGCGTTGAGATGAGAACTCCAAGCGATAAGGAGGCAATAATAAATAGTGAGGTAAGTCCGTACAATAGGCCCAGACTGCCTTTGATAGGCAGGTCAAAGACCAGTATTCCTACGAGCAGCGCGACGGTTGCCTGGGCGTAACCGACAAAAACATAGGGAATAATTTTGCCTAAAATTAATTCATGCGTTTTAAGCGGGGTAACAATAAGCTGTTCCAGGGTGCCGTGTTCTTGCTCGCGGACAATGGCCATCGAGGTAATCATGACCATTGTCATAGTCAAAATAATGCCTAAAATACCGGGAACCATGTAAAATGCCGAGACAAAATCAGGATTATACCAGGGACGAATACGAACATCATAGGGCATGTCAAAGCTTTTGCCAGAATAGCCGCGTAACCGGTTAAGCAGAACTTCTTGTGATTTTAGTTGACCGACCATTTGGGCGGCGCTAATGGCAGATGAGGCCGTCATGGAATCAGAGGCATCGACAATGACTTGGACGGTTGAACTGTGTCCATGCTTAATATTCTCTGAAAAGTCGGGGGGGATAATTATGCCAACCTTGGCGCGGCCGGACTGAAGATTATCGGTGACTTGCTGGTAGTTATTTCCGGTATAAATAAAGTCAAAGTAGCCGCTGGCTGCAAGTGAAGCTTGGAAGTCGCGGCTGTCTTGACTGAGGGCTTGATCAAAGACGATGGTGGGTAGATGCTTTACGTCGGTATTTATGGCAAACCCGAAAACCAGCAACTGAAGTATCGGGAAAACAATCATCATAACGAAGGTAAGCCGATCACGGCGCATTTGAATAAATTCTTTAATTAACAAGGCTTTAAGACGGTTCATGCTAGGTCCTCCTCCCGGTGGGTTTTAACCAGGTATACGAACACATCCTCTAGTGAAGGGGCGATTATCTTAGCCCTAAGTGCGGTGTAGGCTTGGATATTATCAGGTGTTACAAGAACATGGAGCATGGCCCCGAAGGGGTAAAGATCGAGATGGGGGAGTTGCTTAGTTTGAATAGTTGTTAATAGTTCCATGGGCTTAGAGTTAGGGATTTCGAGGAGCGTACCGGGAAGAGCGGTTTTTAGCTGTGAGGGCGGCCCGGTGGCAATAAGTTTACCGTTATAAATAAAACCGATTTCGTCACAATGCTCGGCTTCGTCCATAAAATGTGTGGTTACCATAATAGTGGTACCTTGCTGTGATAGGTTATAAATAATGTCCCAAAACATCCGGCGTGATTTAGGATCGACGCCGCCGGTAGGCTCATCGAGGAACAAAATCGGCGGGTTATGCAGTATGGCGCAGCCTAAGGCCAGGCGTTGTTTAAAGCCCCCGGATAAATTAGCGGCAAGCTGGTGTTGGCGATTTTCCAGTCCGGCGAGGGCGAGCATTTCTTGAATACGTTGTTTACCGTTTACGCGGGGCAGGCTATACATTCCGGCGTAAAAATTAAGATTTTCTATAACAGTTAAGTCATCATATAAACTGAATTTTTGTGACATATAGCCAATTTTGTGTTTGATAGCCTCAGTATTTTTCGCGATATCCAGGCCCAGGATGGTTCCGCTGCCGGCAGTGGGGGTCAGTAAGCCGCATAACATGCGGATAGTAGTGGATTTACCCGAGCCGTTAGGACCAAGAAAGCCATATATTGAACCGGTTTTTACCTTTAAACTAATATTATCAACTGCGGTAAATTCGCCAAAGCGACGACTTAGATTTGTTACTTCTACCGCATACATACTAGTTCACCTCGCTGGCTAAAGCTACAAAGACGTCTTCTAGCGTGGGTGATATTTCGTTCAAGGCAGTAATTGGGATAGTGGCAGTAGTGATGGCGTCAGTGACCTCAGTGATGGCGTTGGGAATATTAGCTGTAATAAGGTGATACTTTTCGCCAAAAGAATTTATGTCAAGGATTACTGAAGCGCCAAGTCTCGTTTTGATATTGCGGTCAGGTGTACAGAGCTCAAACACTTTATATGGATACGATTGGCGTAATTCTTCGGGGGGGGCGCAGGATACAAGGCGCCCATTATGCATAAAGGCGATTTTGGTACAAAGATCGGCTTCATCCATGTAGGGAGTAGAAACCACAATCGTAGTGCCATCTTTATTTAACTGGTACAACATTTGCCAAAATTCCCGCCTGGATACTGGATCTACGCCGGTAGTCGGTTCATCGAGAAAGAACAACGTTGGTCTATGCATCAGCCCGGCGGCTAAAGCCAGCTTTTGTTTCATGCCGCCGGAAAGGTTGGCGGCGTAGCGGTCTTTAAACGGCAAAAGCTTAGAAAAGTCTAGTATTTGAGTAGCTAACATATTAATTTTTTTCGTTGTTTCTCCATACAGCGACCCGATAAAGCGAATGTTTTCCATGACTGTTAAATCGCCATAGAGGCTGAATCTTTGCGGGACATAGCCTAAGCGATGTTTGACTTTTTCGGGATTAGTTGCGCCTAAGACCGATAGCTCTCCCGATGTTGGGGTAAGGATGCCGGTCAGCATCCGGATAATCGTGGTTTTGCCTGCTCCATCCGGGCCTACCAGACCGAAAATTTCACCAGCTTTTATGTTCAGTGATACTCCGTTTACGGCGATTGTGTGGTCAAACGTTTTAGTAACGTTATCCATTGTAATCATTTGATAACCACATCGGCGGGCATGCCTGGTTTGAGTACACCGTCGTCATTAGGCAATTTTACTTTTACCGCAAATACCAAGTTTGTCCGCTCGCGTTCGGTTATGCTTTGACGGGGTGTATATTCAGCTTTGTCGCTGATTTCTGTTATTGTTCCGGTAAAAATTTTGTCAGGAAAGGAATCAAATTTGACGGCAACTGACTGGCCGATACTGATAAGACCTAGCTGAGTAGAAGCAATATAAACTTTTACCCAGCAGTCGCTCATGTCACCGATAGTTACGATGGCTGAGCCGGGAGCAACATATTCGCCAAGTTCATAGTTTTTGCTGAGGACAACGCCGTTAAGCGGATTGATGATAACGGTGTCGGCTATTTGGGTTTGGCTGGCGTTGACGATAGCCTGCAAGCGATCCACTTCATGTCGTCCGGCTTGGATATCTTCAATTCGGCTGCCTTCATTGACTAGGCTTTTTTTCGACTGAGCAGCTAAGAGGGCGCTAGCTGCCACTTGGTAACTCGAGCGGGATGCGTCTAGTTGCTGGGCTGCTATAGCACCGCTGTCATATAAAGCTTGATAACGAGCCAAGTCAGATTTGGCTTTTTCAAAAACAGACTGGGCTGAGGCAAGATTGGCGTCTGCTTCGGTGATTTCCTGGCTGCGAGAGCCTTTTTCCAGTTCGGCTAGCTGGACTTTGGCTTTGTCTAACGCCGCTTGGTCTCTTAATAATTGGGCGGTAAGATCGGGCCGGTCGATTTTGGCAATTACCTGTCCGGTGGTAACACTATCGCCAGTTTTAACCGTTAGGGTAGTAAGATAGCCACTTACTTTAGGCATAATGTCAGTATGGGTGATTTCTACGGTTCCGGTGGCAGTAATGCCAGTTGTTTGGTTAAAGTACAGCTTATAGATTGTGCCGCCAGCCACTAGAACTAATACGAGGAGGGCCAAGATAATTCTTTTGTTCATAAAGTCTCCTCTTTTCTTTTCCGTATTCCCTCAAGATAAATGCTAAAGGCTTGGGTGGTATAGTCTTCGTCGGAGGCCAATGTTTCGGGGGATATTACTGCTTTAGCTAACGGATTAGCAACAAAATAAAAATTCAAAATGCCGGCTAATGATATTGCAGCGTGGTTGATGTTAAGCTCCGGTTTAAAGTCGCCAGAAGCAATACCCTTTGCTAGTGCCTGGGATATAAATTGAAAAATTTGAGAAATGTATTTTTTTACCACGGTATCATAGCAGGGGGTAGAGTTAGTTATTTCATTAAATATAAACCGGATAAAAAACGGACGGTAGTGATGAATTTTGGCAATTTGATTAGCGTATAAGGCTAATTGATCAATTGCGGGCAGTTTTTTCGCCTCTTTTATTTTTTCTAAAGCAGCGGCGATGGGACTGAACTGTTCTTCTAATACTGCTTGATATAAGCCTTCTTTACCATTGAAGTAGTAGGAGATGGCGGCGCTGTTGACAGAGGCTGCTTGAGCTAGCTCACGAATTGATACACCTCCTAGGCCTTTTTGTGCAAATAATGGAGTGGCAGCGGTAATTAATTTCAAATATACGTCTTTTTCTAGTTCCATAGTAAGTACCTTCCTATTGAATCGAATGATTAAATCATTTGATTCAATATTAACGCCATAACAAAATAATGTCAATTAATAAAATTGGATATTTGTTATAAGTAAAAATATGTTTGATTAATTTTAATATTGCGAATATATTTTGTGCTATTGCAAAGTAAACTAGGCTGTGATATATTTGTGTCAATAACAAATACTAAGCAATGGAGCTTACAAACGGATTTTTCGTTAGTAAGCTTTTTGTATTTATTTCCCATAATTTAACATGGCTGTGGTTAAAAACACGCAGTATGAAAGCATTGGGGCTAATAAACAACTGTTTATTAGCCCCAATATGCTTATTCAGCACTATTTGAAAGGAGGTGTCATAGTTTACAGTTCACAGGAAAAATTAAAAGCTCTATGAATACGGCAATATTCATAGAGCTGTGGCAAAGAAATTTACCCCCGATACCAACCAGGGCTTATTCGAATTGCCTACGTTACATTATAACGTATCGGCCTTGGTTTTTCAATTAAAAAACGAGGAGGATAATGATTATGAGACAAGTAGCGATATACGGAAAAGGTGGCATTGGTAAGTCCACAACAACCCAAAATACAGTAGCGGCATTAGCTGAAGCCGGTAAACATATAATGGTCGTTGGCTGCGATCCCAAGGCAGATTCGACGCGGCTGTTATTAGGGGGATTATGCCAGAAGACGGTACTGGATACTTTGCGTGATGAAGGCGACGATATTGATCTTGAGGAAATTCTTAAAGATGGGTTTAAAGGTACGAAGTGTGTAGAATCAGGCGGACCTGAGCCTGGTGTCGGTTGCGCTGGACGTGGAATTATTACCTCAATTAATATGCTGGAGTCGTTAGGTGCCTATACATCTGATCTTGATTATGTGTTTTATGATGTTTTAGGGGACGTTGTTTGCGGTGGGTTTGCAATGCCTATCCGTGAAGGTAAAGCTGAAGAAATTTATATTGTAGGATCAGGTGAACTTATGGCGCTGTATGCGGCTAACAATATTTCCAAAGGTATTCAGAAATATGCTACTAACGGCAAGGTAAGATTAGGTGGGATAATTTGTAACAGCCGTAAAGCGGATAATGAATATGAATTAGTTAAAGCGTTTGCCGAAAAACTTGGTTCGCAAATGATTCACTTTGTACCGCGGGACAATATCGTTCAACGAGCGGAAATTAATAGAAAGACGGTTATTGATTTTGATCCTACTGCTGGGCAGGCGGATGAATACCGGGCGTTAGCTAAGGCAATTGATGGCAATGACATGTTTGTTGTACCTAAACCGATGACGCAGGATGATCTGGAAGCGTTAATGATGAAACACGGCTTCCTAGATGCTATAGCTTAATAAAAATTAAGAAGGAGTGAAGACGATGTTGCTAATCAGAGCGGTTGTACGGCCGGAGAAAAAGGATGAAGTATTATTTGAACTTTCTCAGGCTGGGTTTCATGCTGCTACGGTGATTGACGTAGTAGGGCGTGGGAAGCAAAAGGGAATTAAAATTGGTGGCGTGGTTTATGACGAAATTCCCAAAGCTTTAATCATGTTAGCAGTACGGGACGAAGATAAGAAAGATGTTATTGATGTCGTATTAAGAGCTGCTAAGACCGGCGTAAAAGGAGCCTATGGTGATGGTAAGATTTTCGTTAGTCCGGTAGAGGAGGCCTACACTATTTCTAGTGGCGCTGTAGGCTTATAAAGGGGGAGCACTAATGAAAGAAATAATTGCGGTTATCCGGATGAACAAAACAAGTGCGACCAAAAAGGCATTAGTAGCAGCTGGAGTTGCCGGCTTTACTGCGATAAAAGTACAGGGGCGGGGGAAGTTGGTGGAAAGTCCGGAAGCTATTGCTGGACGTAAAGCTAAGTTAATGGATTTGGCAATAGATGATATTAGCGAACCAGAAGAAACCGAAAAATTAGTGACTGGTTTTCTGGATGGTAGCAGACTATTTCCTCGCCGATTATTTAAAATCGTGGCTAAAGATGACGAAGTGTCTAAAATTGTAGACGCACTAATTCAGGCTAATCGAACGGAAAATCGGCTAGGTGACGGTAAAATCTTTGTTTTGCCGATATATGATGCAGTCCGTGTTCGTACGGGCGAGTATGGTGAGGAAGCACTGTAATAAAGGAGGTAAGTCCAAATGGCGATTACGGAACAACAACTTGAGGAGATATTAGCAAAGTATCCTTCTAAGCTGCAGAAAAACCGAAAAAAACATATTGTAATTAATGATTCGTCTTGCGGTGCGCAAACGATTGAAGCTAATACTCGGACTGCGCCAGGGATTATTACCAATCGCGGGTGTGCTTATGCCGGATGCAAGGGTGTGGTACTTGGTCCGTTAAAAGACATGGTGCATATTACTCATGGTCCAATTGGTTGTGCCTTTTACACTTGGGGGGCAAGACGTAATAAAGCGAAGTCCGATGATCCTACGCAGAACTTCATTAACTATTGTGTGTCAACGAATATGCAGGAAAGTGATATTGTTTTCGGTGGCGAGAAAAAGTTAGCTAAGGTAATTGATGAAGTTGTGGAAAACTTTCACCCAACGGCGATTACGGTTTCGGCGACTTGTCCGGTGGGATTGATTGGTGATGATATCAATGCTGTGGCCAAGGCGGCACAGGAACGACATGGTATTCCAGTATTGGCATTTAGTTGTGAAGGATATAAAGGAGTTAGCCAGTCAGCTGGTCATCATATTGCTAATAATGGTTTAATGGATAAAGTAATTGGGGTTGGGGATTTAGAAAAAGCGTCCGGCAAATATCCGATTAATATGTTAGGCGAATATAATATCGGTGGTGATAGCTGGGAAATTGAGCGAGTTCTTGAGGACATTGGTTACGAGATTATATCGGTAATGACTGGCGACGGATCGTATGAAAAGTTGAAAAATGCTCATGTTGCTGAACTTAATTTGGTACAGTGTCACCGATCAATTAACTATATCGCTGAGATGCTGGAGATTAAATATGGAACTCCGTGGCTTAAAGTCAACTTTATTGGGGTCAATGGTACGATTGATTCGCTAAGGAATATGGCACAATACTTTGGCGATCCGGAACTTGTTCAACGTACCGAGGACGTGATTGCCCGGGAACTAGCCCGTATTGAACCGTTAATGGAGCAATATAAAAAGATTTGTGAAGGTAAAACAGCATTTTGTTTTGTAGGTGGCTCGCGTGGGCACCATTACCAAGGTCTGTTCGCTGAACTAGGCATTGATACAGTATTGGCAGGTTATGAGTTTGCTCATCGGGATGACTATGAAGGACGGCAAGTAATTCCGGATATAAAAACAGATGCTGATTCGAAAAATATTCCGGAACTTCATGTTGAGCAAGATCCTAACCGGTTTAAATTAAAGTTGTCGCCAGAAAAAATGGCTGAACTAAAGACGCATATCCCGCTTAGTTATTATGCTGGTATGCATGTAGATATGAATGAAGGCACAATTATGGTTGACGATCTTAACCACTATGAAACGGAAGAATTCATCAAGCTATTAAAACCTGATATTTTTGCTTCAGGAATAAAAGACAAATATGTCGTACAAAAAATGGGGATTCCGGCAAAACAAATTCATTCTTATGACTATAGTGGTCCCTATGCGGGGTTTAATGGGGCGGTTAATTTTGCCCGCGATGTTAGTATGGGGTTTGCGTCGCCGACGTGGAATTTTATTGTTCCACCTTGGAAAGAGGAACCATTGTTAACTGGATCGGTAAATGAGGAAGGAGTGGCCTAAATGCTTGACGCAACAACAAAAGATATAAAAGAACGTACTAGTGGCGGCATGATTAATCCGGCAAAGACTTGCCAGCCGATCGGTGCCATGTATGCTGCATTAGGCATTCATGGCTGCCTGCCCCACAGCCATGGGTCGCAAGGGTGTTGTTCATTTCATCGTATGCATTTAACCCGTCATTTTCGTGACCCAATTATGGCGTCGACCAGTTCGTTTACTGAGGGTGCGTCTGTATTTGGCGGCGGCGCTAATTTAAAGACGGCGATAAAGACTATTTTTCAAGTGTATAATCCAGACATTATTGCCGTTCATACCACTTGTCTGACGGAAACAATTGGTGATGATATCCCTAATATTATAAAGACAGCAGAAATTCCTGAAGGAAAACTGGTTATTCATACCAATACACCTAGTTATGTAGGGTCGCATGTTACTGGATTTTCTAACATGACAAAATCAATGGTAAATTACTTCTCGGAGGCAACGTCGGATGTAAAAAAAGAGCAGGTTAATATTATTCCCGGGTTTGTTAATCCTGGTGATATGAGGGAAATAAAACGGCTCACGCGCGCAATGAATGCTCCGTTTATTATGTTTCCTGATACCAGTGGAGTTGTAGATTCGCCAATGACCGGAGAGTTCAATATGTTCCCCAAGGGAGGAACTACTCAGGCGGAATTGGCGGATACCGGAAATTCTAAGATTACCGTTGCATTGGGGCGTTTTGCAGCTAGTGATGCAGCGGGGCAACTTGATAAGAAGTGTAAGGTACCGGCAGTAACTTTAAAGACACCGATTGGCATAAAAGCTACAGATTCGTTTTTGATGACATTACGTAAGGCGTTTGCTTATGAAGTGCCGTATGAATTGGAAGAAGAACGCGGACAACTGGTAGATATAATGACCGATACTCATTTCCATTTCCACGGAAAGAGCGTGGCTATTTTTGGTGACCCGGATATAGTTACTGGCATGACTGAGTTTGTTTTGAGTCTAGGAATGAAGCCGATTCATATTCTTACCGGAACTCCGGGCGGGGCTGTAGGGTCGGCTGTGGGGAGTTTCGAAGACGACATTAAGGAATTAGTGGATATGGCAGGCGTAAAGGCAAATATCCAAGCAAGCGGTGATCTTTTTACTTTGCATCAATGGATTAAGACTAAGCCGGTAGATCTTTTGATAGGTACTACCTATGGTAAATATATTGCTCGTGCGGAAGATATTCCACTTGTCCGGGTTGGGTTCCCGGTCTTAGATCGCAGTGTTCATTCGTATATGCCGATTGTCGGGTATCGCGGCGCAATGCGGCTGATAGAAATGATTTCCGGGGCATTGCTTGATCGGCAAGACCGGGATGCAGCGGACGAAGATTTTGAATTAGTAATGTAAGACTAAGAATGGGCTAAGGAGGTGTGGATATGAGTCAAACGCTGGCGATTAATGAACGACAAGATTTTATAACTACTAAGGGAAGACAGAAGGCGCATCTAAAGTGTGACGCAGATAGTATTGCTGGCTGCGTCAGCCAGCGAGCCTGTGTCTATTGTGGCGCTCGCGTGGTACTAAATCCGATCACCGACGCCATTCATTTAGTGCATGGGCCGATTGGGTGCTCTGCGTATACCTGGGATATACGAGGCAGTCTGACCAGCGGAGAAGAACTTTTCCGTAATAGTTTTTCCACTGATCTAAAAGAGCAAGACGTTATTTTTGGTGGAGAGAAAAAATTGTCGGCCGCTATTGATAAATTGGCGATAAAATATAATCCTAAACTGATTTTTATATATTCAACGTGTATTGTTGGGGTAATTGGAGATGATTTGGAGGCGGTCGCTAAGGCCGCCGCCAAGCGGTATGGGATTCAAGTTATTCCGGTACAGTCCAGTGGGTTCATCGGCAATAAGTCTGCCGGTTATCGGGCCGCTTGTGATGCGTTGTTTCGGTTGATTGAGCCCGCGGATAGAACCATGGTGGGCAAAGACAAGAGCATTAATTATTTGGGTGATTTCAATCTAGCTGGTGAAGCGTGGATTATACGCGACTACTTTCGGCAGATGGGAGTAACTGTAAACGTAGTGCTTACTGGTGATGCTAGCTCTGCTGACCTAAAAAAGGCCACACGGGCATCGCTAAATATTATACAGTGCGCTGGGTCGATGCATTATTTGGCCGGGCGTATGGAAGAAACCTATGGTATTCCCTTTATGCAAGTTTCTTTTTTAGGACTGCATGACACCGCAGATTCGCTCCGGCGGGTGGCTGCAGCTATTGGAGACAAAGAAGTACTTGCTCGCACCGAAGCTCTTATTGATCGAGAATTGGCGGTTACAGCTCCTGTAATTGAAGATTACCGCCGTAAATTGGCGGGGAAAAAAGCGGCAGTGTATGTAGGGGGAGGGTTTAAAGCAATATCCTTGATAAAACAGTTCCGTGAACTGGGGATTGAAGTTGTTATGATTGGTACCCAAACCGGTCGGCAAGAGGAATATGACACTATTCATGAGTTAGCGAGTGATGGTACCGTTATTTTAGATGATGCCAATCCATCTGAATTGGAAAAATTTATGACCGAACAGCAGGCTGATCTATTAGTAGGTGGGGTAAAAGAACGTCCGTTGGCTTATAAATTAGGTAAAGCCTTCATCGATCATAACCATGACCGTAAGCATCCTTTAAGCGGCTATGTTGGGGCCATTAATTTTGCCAAGGAAGTATATTCTACCGTTTGTTCTCCGGTATGGAAATATGTTCGGTCAGGAGATGAGGGCTGTGAATGAGAAAACTGACTATCGTGATGTCAACGAAAATCCCTGTCACATGTGCATGCCAATGGGGGGAATTTTACCAATAAAGGGCATAGAAGGCGGCATGGTAGTTATTCACGGCTCTCAGGGGTGTAGTACCTATATGCGGCGCTATATCTCCGAACATTTTAGTGAGCCGATTGATGTGGGTTCGTCTTCCTTAAATGAAAAAGGTACAGTTTATGGTGGCGAAAAGAACTTGAAGCAGGCCCTTGATAATATTCGTAAAGTATATAATCCGAAGTTGATTGGCGTTCTTACAACTTGTTTGGCTGAAACCATTGGTGAAGATATTAACCGAATCGCGGATGACTATTTAAAGGAAAGAAACCTTAATAATGATTTGGTGATTATTCCGGTATCAACTCCAGGCTATGGTGGTACGCAGGCTGAAGGATATTTTCGGACAGTCCGGGAAATTGTTGCTGGTCTAGCTCAGCCGTCACCCAAGCATAATAAACTCAATATTATTGTTCCGAACATTAGTCCGGCTGATATTCGGGAAATAAAACGAATTTTGGCGCTAATGGGTGTTGAGTACACTCTGTGTCCAGACTTTTCCGATACTCTTGACCGCCCATATCTTGAACATTATTCGAAGATGGCACCTGGTGGAACAAAGCTTGAAGATATCCGGGGAATGCCCGGTGCAGTGGCTACCATTGAGCTGGGTGAGACTGTAGGGGATGAGTATTCGCCTGGCCGGTTTTTAGCCGATAACTACGGTGTACCGCTGTACACTTTGCCAATTCCAATTGGCGTAAAGAATTGTGATGCTTTTTTTAATACCATCAAAAAACTTACCGGCAAGCCACTAGCGGAGAGTATTAAGGCTGAGCGGGGACGGTTGTTAGATGCTATGGTTGATTCTCATAAATATAATTTCGCGGGCCGGAGTACAATTTTTGGTGAACCAGAGTTAGTATATGCCGTTAGTCAGCTGTGTATTGAAAATGGTGTATATCCAGCGGTTGTGGCGACTGGTGGCGCTGGAGCGAAGTTAACTAATCTTTTGCGAGCCGTCGTGGCGGAATGTCCCGAGCCGGTAGCAATACTGACAGAATCTGATTTTTGCGAAATACTGGAACAAAGCCGTCTTCACCAGGTCAATATCGCCATTGGTCATTCAGAGGGGCGTTATCTTACTGAACATGGAAATATTCCGCTAGTGAGAATTGGTTTTCCTATTCATGACCGGGTGGGCGGCCAGCGTCTATTAGCGGTGGGGTATACCGGAACGACCTTGCTTCTTGACCGCATTACCAATACTTTGCTGGAAAACAAATATCGAACTTATCGCACCGATATGTATGATTTGTATTATAAAGAAAATAGCGGCCCGCCTGCGGCAGCGGAAGACGAGGTGATAGGTGATGATGGGTTGTACTCACTCTAATGATGTAGCTGTTGACACTACCCGGCATCCATGTTATTCAGCTGATGCGCAACATAAATTTGCCAGATTGCATTTACCGGTAGCGCCGCGCTGCAATATCAGTTGTAATTATTGTAATCGTAAATTTGACTGTGTTAATGAAAGTAGGCCTGGAGTGACTAGTGAGGTACTTAGTCCGCTAACCGCTAAAGCAAAATTTGACTGGGTAAAATCCGAGGTAGCTAATCTTAGTGTGGTAGGAATCGCCGGTCCAGGTGATGCTTTGGCAAATTGGGAGGCAACCCGGGATACAATTGAGCATATTCGTGGAGAAAATCCGGACATTATATTCTGCTTGTCTACCAATGGACTTATGTTACCTGAGTATGCTCAGGAGATTATTGAACTAGGTGTTCGCCATGTTACGGTGACGTTGAATTGTATTGATCCTCAAATTGGTGCTAAGCTATATCGGCAGGTTACGTATAAAGGCACGACATATTCAGGCGAGCAAGGTGCCAGTCTGCTTTTGGCTAATCAGTTAGTGGGGATTAATCAATTGGTTGAGGCCGGAGTCTTAGTTAAAATTAATATTGTTATGGTGCCGGGAGTTAATGATAAACATATTCCGGAAGTAGTTAAAAAAGTAAAAGCATTAGGCGTTTTCGTAACAAATATCATGCCGATGATTGCAGCTCCTGGGTGTGCGTTTGAACATTTGCCGCCGACCAGCATGAGAGATGTTAACGCAATGAGGGATATCTGCCAACTAGATATTCGTCAAATGCGGCACTGTCGACAATGCCGGGCTGATGCCGTTGGACTATTAGGTAACGATCAATCAGCTATGTTTAATATGTGTAAAGGTAAGAATGAAACAGCGATTACTGTAAAAAAAGAGCCGCCTAAGATATATAAAATCGCGGTAGCTTCGAAAACTGGAAAACTAGTAGATCTGCATTTTGGGCATGCTTCTTCTTTTACTATTTATCAGGTGTCAGGCGAAAATTATCGCATCGTTGAAACCCGGGAAGTAAGTAAATATTGTAATGGAACCGAATTATGTGAATCGACGGAAGAACTTAGAAATGCGATTGTAAGCGCGCTTAGTGATTGTGATGCATGTGTTACCATGCGGATTGGTTATCATGCACAAGAACGATTGAAAATGCAAGGCGTTAAGAGTGTTGAATGTTGTTATACAATAGAACATGGCCTGAAAATGGCGGTTGAGGAGTTAGAAAAAAGGACTGCTTAAAAAGAGGTGATGATGATGCAAAAACCCAAGTATCACATTTTTGTATGTACCAGCTCGCGGATTGGGGGGCTGCAAAAAGGCTTTTGTCATACCAAAGGATCAGTTGAACTTATGGCCAAGTTTATGGAAGAGATCGAAGAACGTGATTTAGGCGGAGAAGTCTTTGTAACTAATACTGGATGCTTTGGAATTTGTGAAAAAGGGCCAATCGTTGTAGTGTATCCGGATAATATTTGGTATGGTTCAGTTTCGCCTGATGATGTAGAAGAAATTATGGAAAATCATATTGAAGGTGGTACGCCGGTCGCACGGCTAGCGTTATAATATTTAAGAATAAGCTGGCGCTAAAAGGAGTGAGGCCTGTGGCTGGAGAAATTGCGGTGTTTTGCAATGCTGATGGTTTGAGCGCTGTACTTGGGGAAGCTGGGAAAATAATAGTATTTCGCCGGTCATCGGGAGTCTGGGAAGTAGTCAGAGAAAAGGACTGTTTTTTGGATGCTCGGGCTGGTTTACGGCAGATGCGTCAGCAAATCAAAGATATCTTGGGATTTTTAGAGTCATGTCGAATATTTGTTGCCGCGCAAGTCACTGGCGTGCCCTATTATGAACTTGAAAAGGCGGGATTTAGTGTTTGGGAATACAGTGGTGATCCCATCCACTACTTAGAAAATATTTGGCTGCAAGAAGAACAGGATACGGTGGCGGTGGATCAAGAGAGTCCGTCAGTAAGAACGGTGTTAGTTTCGCCAATCGAAAAAAAACCAGGTTACTTTACTGTATCGCTGAAAGAGATTCAACAAAAAAATGCTGGAGTAACATCAAAGCAAGTATTACTGCCGTTTATTAATCGCCGACAGTTTCAGATATTAGAAATAGAATGCACGCATCTTCCGCCTTGGCTGGAACTGCTGCTTAACAATGAGTTATATAGTTATACTTCAGAACGAATTTCACCCAATGAATTGGTAGTTAAAATTAATAATCTCTCTTTTTTGGAATAGCCATAGATAATTAAGCGGTCAATTTAACCGCTTGTCATTTGCAGAACATCAGTCTAAGAGCCCTTTTACAAGGGCTCTTAGACGTTTATGCGAATTTATGATGAGGGGTAGTTAATTGTAAGTCATAAAGTAAGTAATATAATAATAAACTTTACTAAAATAATCCAACATATGAATTTAAAAATAATTTAAAATTTATATAAAATAATACAATAAGTTAATGTACAAGCCAAAAAATTCTCAATTTAGAGGTATATTTAGAAAAAGCTTGTTGACAAAAAAAGGATTTTGGGTGGATGATAGTAATAGACTGATTTAATTCAATATTATGAGGGAGGTGTGGCGCATGAAGAAAGCGCTGATTAAGTCAATTTTTGAAAAGGTAAAGTATGGCGGATTACGAGTTGTATATTGGGATGGCGAAGAGGTTGTGTATGGTGATCAGCAGCCCGAATTTCACCTGATATTTAATGAATCGCCACCGCTAAATCTTAATATTGATGATCCCATGGTAGGTCTTGGTGAGGCATATATGGATGGAATTATTGATTACCAGGGCAGTCTGGACACAATGATGTTACTATTGGAGCGCAACCGGGATGCATTCTTGCAAAGTTCGACTGGAACAACTGTTATGAAAGCATTTAATGGTGTTGTCGATAAATTACAGCAGAAAAAAAATATTGCTCATCATTACGATTTAGGAAACGACTTTTTTGCGTTGTGGCTAGATAAAACCATGTGTTATTCCTGTGGTTATTTTGAAAAGCCTGACTATACATTAGAACAGGCTCAGTTAGCTAAAATCGGTCATATATTGAAGAAACTTAATTTGAAACCTAATGAACGACTCTTAGATATTGGCTGTGGCTGGGGCTGGTTGATTATAAAAGCAGCACAGGAGTATGGCGTTAAAGCGCTGGGGATTACCTTGAGCGAAGAGCAGTACCGTGGTGACAAAGAACGGATTGCTAAGTTGGGATTAGAAGATAAAGTCGATGTTAAGCTGATGAACTATTTGGATTTAGATGAAAAAGAATACCAGTTTGATAAAATTGTCAGTGTAGGGATGTTCGAGCATGTAGGCAAAGCTAACTTGCCTACATATATGGCTAAGGTGAATACGTTGTTGACACCGGGCGGACTTTCGCTGTTACATACAATAACCGGAACCACAGAAGATGTGCCAACAAATACTTGGATGAAAAAATATATCTTTCCCGGTGGCTATGTACCGACACTTCGGGAAACTATTTGGTTGTTACCAGAATACGATTTTCATCTGTTACATGTTGAAAGTCTTAGGTTGCATTACGCTAAAACCCTAGATATTTGGTATGATAATTTTGTCAGTCAGCTTGATGAGGTGCGCAAGAAATTTGATGAAAGATTTATCAGGATGTGGAGCTTATATCTGCAAGGGTGCGCGGCTTCATTTAGAGTATCGGGGCTAAATATTCATCAATTGCTATTCTCAAAAGGAATTAATAATGATTTGCCAATGACAAATGAATATATGTATACTCGATGATTGTAGCCAGGCTAGCCGGGATAATGGTTAGTCTGGTTTATTTTTATGCCGAGTTAAAAGTTAAAGCGCATGGCTTTTTTTGAGTTTAGGGGGGATGATAAACACTGATATAAAAAGTCCTGCTAGAAAATTTCTATTGCGCTTTCCGCTAATTATGATAAAATCATATCATGTGTTTTTTGGAATAAGAAAGGTGGGAGGTTGGTATGCAGAAATTTTTCAAATTAAATCAAGCAGCCACGGAATTATTGGCTGAAAAATATGGCACACCGTTATTGGTTTTGTCGCTAGCGGAAGTTAAAAAAAATTATCAATTTCTGGCCAAGGCGTTGCCAGGAGTTAAACTACATTATGCAGTCAAAGCCAACCCTGAGCGGCGATTGGTACAGGCTTTAGCTGAGTGCGGCTCTTGTTTTGATGTTGCGTCAGATGGAGAAATGCTTGAGCTTACGGCAATGGGGATTGAATCTAACCGGATGGTCTATGCTAACCCGGTTAAAACCGCGAGTGGTCTTAGTACAGCCTTAAAAACTGGCGTAAAAAAGTTTACCTTTGACAGTGAAGCGGAAATTGGGCGTATCAGTGATGTTATTCCTGGCGGTACGGTTTTGCTGCGAATTCGGGTGGACAACCCATTGGCATTAGTAGATTTAAATACAAAATTTGGGGCTCGGCCTGATGATGCGATAAAGATGCTTAAAATGGCCAGGGATCATGGTCTTGATGTTGCTGGACTGTGCTTCCATGTAGGAAGTCAGTCCACAAGTGCTAAGCCGTATGTGGAAGCGATTAAAATGTGCGCGCGGCTGTTTGATCAAGCCAGGGATGAAGGCATGGAGCTTCGGACACTGGATATTGGCGGTGGTTTTCCTATTCCGACGATCCAAGAGAGTTTTGATGTTGCAGCGATGGCTGGTGAAATACATTCAGCGCTGGTGGAATATTTCCCGAATACTGAAATATGGGCAGAGCCAGGGCGGTTTATTTGTGGGACTGCTGTAAATTTGCTAACCCGGGTGATTGGCGCGCAAATTCGTAATCATCAACAGTGGTATTTTCTTGATGAAGGTTTATATGGAACTTTTTCAGGAGTTATTTTTGATCACTGGGATTTTGAATTGGAAACATTTAAACAGGGCGAGCCGATTACTGCAACCTTTGCTGGTCCCAGTTGTGATTCGTTGGATGTTATGTTCAGGGAAAAAACAACAAGGCTGCTTCAGGTTGGAGATTTGATTTTGGTACCTGCCTGTGGAGCATATACTTCGGCTTCAGCGACAGTATTTAATGGATTTGCTAAAGCTCCTATTATAGTATGGGAAGAAGTGGCAGGCGCTTTTGCTGAGTAAATGTTTAGAAATCTAAATCTGCTTTGCTATTAAAATAACATAATAAGGGGCTGACCTAACATACGCTGGGTCAGCCCCTTATTATGTTTAAAATAAACTGTTGGTAAGTAATATTGTTCTTTAATCCAGGGGATCATCGGTAAGCGGACGTAGACTTTCACGACTTTCAAGAATTTCTTGGATGTGATGGAGAGCCCGAGTGGTTTTTTCCAACTGGGCTTGTTGATTAATGGCCGATGTTTTTAGCGGTTCTAATTCATCACGCAACAATTGAACTGCCTGCTTGAATATTTTATCATACATGGACCGTCTTTTTTGGGCTTTGGCGTCGCTTCGTAAGGACATTAGTATACCTCCTACAGCTAAATCTGCTTTATTATATGATTGTAGCAGATAGTTGGTTAAAGACTTATTTACAGAGGGTATACTATAACAAAAATAGCCGATTAGAATATTTTCTAATCGGCTTCATCAATATAAAAAAACAGAGACTGTCAATTAAGACAGCCTCTTGGTTTTTAGTAGTTTTTGTTTTGGTTGAAGCAATCGCGGCAGTATACCGGACGATCATTGCTTGGACGGAAAGGAACTTGGGTTTCAACGCCGCAAGCTGCACAAGTTGCAGGATGCATTTCGCGTTGTTGGTAGCCGCCACGACCGTTATTTTGTTTGCGGGCAGCACGGCATGAAGGACAACGGCCTGGTTCGTTGGTGAAACCTTTTTCTGCAAAGAAATCTTGTTCCGAAGCAGTAAATACGAATTCAGCGCCGCAATCGCGACAGGTTAAAGTTTTGTCTTGAGCCATTATATATAGCCTCCTCAAATCTATTACCCAAATAGTGAATACAGGAATCGTTGTTGGGACTTCCCCTACCAAGTATAGTTTGAGAAGGACAATTGACAACTCCACTGAACCTATTGTTTTGGGCTAGTTACTACTATACTCTTAAAATGGAAAATTGTAAAGGAAATTTAGGAAAATTTTTAGCCGGTATAGTTTTGACAGAGGGTTTGAAATTAGATAAAATAAAAAAGCGTGTGCTACAATATAATGTAGGAGAATAAATATGAGTGTTTTGAACGTTGAGAAGGTTACCCATGGGTTTGGTGCCCGTAGAATATTAGAAGATGTTTCATTTAGGCTGCTTAAAGGCGAACATGTTGGTTTAATTGGTGCTAACGGTGAAGGTAAGTCGACATTTTTAAGCATTATTACAGGTCAGTTGCAACCAGATGAGGGCAAAGTGGAGTGGTCTAGCCGAGTTTCGGCTGGCTATTTGGATCAGCATGCCGTTTTGACTAGAGGAAAAACAATTAGGGATGTATTGAGGGAAGCTTTCAAGAAGATGTATGAACTTGAAGCCGAAGTGTTAGCGCTTTATGATAAGATGGGGGAGGCTGCGCCAAAAGAACTTGATAAGTTGATGGAAGACGTCGGGGAGATTCAGGATGTTTTAGAACAGAGCGGCTTTTATATGATTGATGCTAAGATTGAGGAAGTGGCAAAAGGTTTAGGCCTTGGCGAGATTGGTCTTGACCGGGATGTCGCTGACCTAAGTGGTGGGCAACGGACTAAGGTATTGTTAACAAAATTGCTATTAGAAAATCCAACTATCTTGATTTTGGACGAACCAACTAATTATTTGGATGTTGAACATATTGAATGGTTAAAGCGGTTTTTAAAGAATTATGAGAATAGTTTTATTCTGGTGTCGCATGATATTCCGTTCCTTAATGATGTGGTTAATGTAATTTATCATGTGGAAAACACTGCACTAACAAGATATACTGGAAATTATGATCAGTTTCAAGCCATGCATGATATGCGTAAAAGTCAAGAACTTAAGGCCTATGAACGTCAGCAGCAGGAAGTGGACCGGCTTGAGGACTTTATTGCGCGAAATAAGGCTCGGGTGGCGACTCGGGGGATGGCGAATAGTCGGCAAAAACGGTTGGATAAAATGGAAGTTTTAGAAAAGCCCCGGGAAAAACCAAAACCAACTTTTCAGTTTCGTGAGGCGAGAACGCCGGGGCGGTATGTGGTTGAGGCCAAAGGGCTGGTGCTTGGGTATGATGAGCCATTGACTAGACCGGTAGATTTTGCGTTAGAGCGTAATCAGAAAGTAGCAATTCGTGGTGTGAATGGTCTGGGAAAATCAACGCTACTAAAGACGTTGCTGGGAATTATTATACCGCTGGATGGAAAAGTTGAATTAGGAGAGTATCTCTTGCCTGGTTATTTTGAACAGGAGTCCAGCCGGAATAATCGTAATACTGCATTGGAAGAAGTGTGGAATGAATATCCGGGCATGACCAACTATGAAGTGCGGTCTGCGCTAGCCCGGTGTGGGTTGACTAATGAGCATATTACTAGCCAAATGATGGTGCTGAGCGGCGGCGAGAATGCAAAAGTACGGTTGTGTAAGTTAATGCAGAAGGATGTAAACTGGCTGGTGTTGGATGAACCTACTAATCATTTGGATGTAGAGGCCAAGACCGAATTGAAGCGAGCGCTAAAAGAATTTAAGGGTACGATCCTGTTAGTGTCTCATGAACCGGAGTTTTATGAAGATTGGGTTACGGATATTTGGAATGTTGAGGATTGGACAACTAAGATTGTCTAAAGAAAGGAAGACATTAGGTTGTGTAATGAGTAAGGCACAACTAAGCTTGTCTAAAATAAAATATGAACGGAACAGAACGTAAAAATATTAGGCCAGGAATAAAGGTTAAGGTGGTACAAAAACAGCATCAACGAAGTGGCGAGCTAACGTTGGGAATAGTGAAAGATATACTAACAAATAGTGCGGTCCATCATCGGGGAATAAAAGTGCGGTTAGATAACGGTATTGTCGGGCGTGTCCAGGAGATACTTCAATAAGTAAAATTTTGCTTGACAAACATAGAAATGCTGAATACAATAAATGTAAATCAACATTATGATAGCGAAGAACAGGACGAGTAACTATGTGACCTTTAGTACAGCGAGCTGGTGACCGGGAAACCGGAGGTGAGATGACCGGCCTAGAGAGCATGGTGAATGGACCTGGGAGCTGCCCGACGAACGCATTTGCTAGTAGGAAGGGCCGGTTGCCACCGTTACTAGGCTAGGATATCGGAGTAGTGTCCCGTATCTGAAAAGAGGGAAAGCAATAGCTTTCCGAACAAGGGTGGTATCGCGAACCATTTCGCCCCTTACAGGGGTGAAATGGTTTTTTTATATCTAAATTTAATAAAAAACCTTAACAGCGAAGAACAGGACGAGTAACTATGTGACCTTTAGTACAGCGAGCTGGTGACCGGGAAACCGGAGGTGAGATGACCGGCCTAGAGAGCATTGTGAATGGACCTGGGAGCTGCCCGACGAACGCGTTTGCTAGTAGGAAGGGCCGGTTGCCACCGTTACTAGGCTAGGATATCGGAGTAGTGTCCCGTATCTGAAAAGAGGGAAAGCAATAGCTTTCCGAACAAGGGTGGTACCGCGAACCATTTCGCCCCTTATAGGGGTGGAATGGTTTTTTTATATGTCAAAAAATAAATAAATCAGAGGGTTAATGCGAGTTTAATGAAGAAGATGAGGTGGATGACGAATGTTGAAAATGGCTCTTAACCAAGTAGTTTCAGGAGAAAATCTTTCTCGTGAACAAGCACGGCAGGTGATGGCAGCAATTATGTCCGGTAGTGCCAGCGAAGCACAGATTGGGGGGCTGTTGGCGGCGTTAAGGATGAAGGGTGAAACGGTTGATGAAATTGCTGGTTTTGCTGAAGCAATGCGTAGCTATTCGCTCAGGATATCCTGCGGAAATAAGGGAGCACTTGATACTTGTGGTACCGGGGGTGACCGCAAAGGAACGTTTAATGTTTCAACAACTGCGGCTTTTGTCGTTGCAGGAGCTGGAGTAGTGGTGGCTAAACATGGCAATCATGGAGCAACAAGTTCGTGTGGAAGTGCTGATGTACTTAAAGAATTAGGAGTTTCATTGGAGTTGTCGCCACAAGCTGTAGCCACCGCCTTAAATACTCTCAATGTAGCTTTTTTGTATGCGCCTAGTTTTCATCCGGCAATGAAATACGCCGGAAAACCACGGCGGGAATTGGGCTTTCGGACTGTATTCAATGTACTGGGGCCGCTTACCAATCCAGTGGGTGCGGAGTGTCAGTTGTTGGGGGTTTATGAGCGAGCTTTGACCGAAAAAATAGCAGACGTTTTACTGCGGTTAGGGGTGAAACGGGCAATGGTGGTGCATGGATTGGATGGACTTGATGAAATATCTACTGCTGCTCCGACTCAGGTTTCGGAAGTAATTAACGGCAGGGTTCGAACTTACCTATTGGAACCTGCTGATTATGGAATACGGTTAGGTACGATGGAAGATTATCAGGGTGGCTCGCCAAAGGCTAATGCCGCTACGCTTTTGGAAATTTTGCAAGGTAAAAAGGATGTAAAACGTGATATTGTGCTAGTTAACGCCGCGGCGGCGTTAGTGGTAGCCGATAAAGCTGAGAATATCCGTGATGGTCTGGTGGTTGCTGCTAACAGCATTGACAGTGGGGCGGCGTTAGCAAAATTTGAAGCACTTAAAGCTTACAGTCAACAGCATAAGGGGGCGTAAGTATTTTAATAAAAATATGTGGTATTAAGTCTGAAGCAGCAGCGCGAGCGGCCTTAGAATACGGTGCAGATCTAATTGGTTTTGTATTTGCTCCCAGCCGGAGGCAAATTATGGTTGAAGCAGCGGCCGAGATCGCGGAAAGCGTCCCCGGTATAGATAAAGTAGGAGTTTTTGTCAATCAGCCGCTGGCTAAAGTTAAGGAAATAGTTAAGTGGTGTAATTTGAAATATGTACAGCTTCATGGTGATGAAGACCCGGAATATTGTCGGGCAGTTGAGGTTCCGGTAATAAAGGGGTTTCGGGTAGACGATAGTCTAAGTGCGGCTCTAATCCGATCATTTCCGGTTGAATATTTGTTATTAGATAGTTTTGTTCCCGGTCAAAGTGGTGGAACTGGTGTTAGTTTTAATTGGCGGCGTACCAAAAGTATGGTGGGTCAACTTACGCGTCCGGTTTTGGTTGCTGGGGGATTAACAACGGAAAATGTGGCTGAGGCAATTCACGTGTTAAAGCCAGCCGGAGTCGATGTTTCGGGTGGAGTAGAAACAAATGGCGAAAAGGATTTTGAAAAAATTCGCCGGTTTATACAAACAGTTAGAACGGCAACAGGGAGTGAGAGCAATGCTTAATAAGATTGTAGCTGACCGACGCCAGACGGTGACGTTAAGTAAACAGCAAAGGCCGATCAATGCGTTGGAACGGGATATTCGGCCGCGACAGTTTCTCTTTGGGAAAGCTATAGCAGAAATGGGGTGGCTGCTTATCGCCGAATGTAAGTTAGCCTCACCAGCTAAAGGTCGGTTGTGTGAAACCTATAGTGTTTCGGAACTTGCTAAAATATATTCAAATAATGGTGCCACGGCACTTTCAGTGCATACCAGCCCGCATTTTTGTGGGGAACTGGAGGATATAGCTAAGGTACGGGAAGTTAGCCGACTGCCGATACTTCGCAAAGATTTCATTATTGATGAGTATCAACTATATGAAGCTTGTTGGGCGGGGGCTGATGCGGTACTATTGATTGCCGCTATTTTAACTGACGAACAATTAGTGAGGTTTCAAAAGATTGCCTATAGTTTAGGAATGGATTGTTTGGTAGAAGTTCATGATGCCGAAGAACTTATACGAGTTCAGAAAACTCCGGCTCAGCTTATTGGAATCAACAATCGCAATCTAAAAACTTTTGTCACTGACATTGAGAATACATTCTCCTTATTAGCTAACTGCGATACTGATCGGATATTTATTAGCGAAAGCGGTATTGCCACCAAACAAGATGCTAGCCGGCTAAAGCGAGCTGGGATTCGCGGGGTGCTGGTGGGTGAAAGTTTGGTAAAAGCGGTTGATATTGCCGGGCGAACTCGAGAAATGGCCTATCCTGATGGTTAAAATGTAGACGATATTGAGATGTAGTTTAAACTATTAAATTTTGGGAGGAATTATAATGCCAGATAAAAGAGGACGGTTTAGCGGTTATGGTGGCCAGTTTGTGCCGGAGACAGTAATGCCAGCGTTGGCAGAACTTGAGGGGGTTTATAATAAATTAAAAAATGATCCTGAGTTTCAGGCCGAATATGCCAGATATTTGGCGGAGTATGCCGGACGGCCAACGTTGTTATATTATGCGGAAAAACTTACCCGACATTATGGGCGAGGACAAATTTATCTAAAACGGGAAGATTTGATGCACACTGGGTCACACAAAATTAATAATGCGCTTGGGCAGGCGCTTTTGGCCCGGAGAATGGGTAAAAAATGTATTGTCGCTGAAACCGGAGCGGGTCAACATGGGGTAGCTTGCGCTACTGTTGCTGCACTATTCGGAATGGAATGCCGGGTATTCATGGGAAAAGAAGATATGGAGCGGCAGGCACTGAATGTGTTTAGAATGAGATTGTTAGGTACCGAGGTAGTGCCTGTTACCAGTGGTAGCGGCACGCTCAAGGACGCTACAAGTGAGGCGCTTCGCTACTGGGTAACCAAGGTTCGCGACACCCACTATATCATTGGCTCAGTCGTGGGGCCCCATCCATACCCGATGATTGTGAGGGACTTCCAGTCGGTAATTGGTCAAGAGGTTAAACAGCAGATTAAACAAATTAAGAATGCTAAGCTTAAATATATTGTAGCCTGCGTAGGGGGCGGCAGTAATTCTATGGGAATTTTCCATCCGTTTAAAGATGATTCGGCGGTAAAGAAGATTGGGGTTGAAGCAGCAGGCCGGGGGATTGATACCGGTGAACATGCCGCGTCAATTTCCAGCGGGAAGCCGGGTGTTTTACACGGGGCACTAAGCTATTTACTCCAGAATAAAGATGGGCAAGTTATTGAAGCTTATTCCGTTTCGGCTGGGCTTGATTATCCGGGGGTTGGTCCAGAGCATGCTGCTTTTAAAGATACTGGAGTAGCGGAGTATGTTACAGTGACTGATGATGAAGCGCTGGCTGCATTTAAGATGCTGTCTTTAACTGAAGGTATTATTCCGGCATTGGAGAGTTCCCACGCCGTGGCTTATTTAGAAAAACTTATGCCAATGACAAATGCCGACGAGGCGGTAGTGGTGTGCCTTTCCGGGCGTGGGGATAAAGATGTGCAGCAAGTAGCGCAGATAATGGGGGGATTATAATGTCAGCATTAGCAAAACGGCTAATTGAGCGAAAAAATAAAGGCCAAAAAGGACTTATCATATATTTAACGGCCGGGTATCCTGATATGGAAACAACACTTGAAGCGGTGCTGGCGGCGGAAGAAGCCGGGGCGGATCTTATTGAGATCGGAATTCCATTTTCCGACCCAATCGCTGATGGACCGGTAATTCAGAAGGCGGCGACCGAGGCTATTAAGGCGGGAGCGACTACCGCCAAAGCGTTAGACTTAATCAAAAAAATCCGGGCGAAATCAATGATTCCTTTAGCGGCAATGACCTATACCAATACCATTTTACATTATGGGCCGGCGGCTTTTATGCGGGATTTTGGGGCCGCAGGGATGAATGGTGTCATTGTACCGGACTTGCCGCTGGAAGAAGCCGACTTATTGGCGGGGGTTTGTAAAGAGCAGGCAATTGACCTTATTCAGTTTATTGCTCCTACCAGCACGCCGGAACGAATTAATGCGGTTAGCAAGGTCGCGAGTGGGTTTGTGTACTGTATTTCTACTACTGGGGTTACCGGAGTGCAGGCGGTGAATTATCAACCGATTGCCGCGGCTATTGAAATTGCCAGAAAAACTATTGATATACCAGTAGCAATTGGTTTTGGCATTGGTACTCCGGTAGCGGCGCGTCAAGCGGCGAAGTATGCTGACGCAGTCATCGTGGGCAGTGCGGTGGTCAAGCAGGTAGGAACTATTGGGGTCACTGGAGTAAAAGACTTGGTGCAGGCTATACGCACAGAACTCGACCGGGAGGGCGATTAAAATGAAACTATATCCCGACAAGGAAGAGTTTTGCCGATTGGCAAAAAATTTTAATATTATTCCGGTATATATTGATTTAGCGGCTGATCTTGAGACGCCGGTTTCTCTTTACTACAAGCTTGTCGGCGATGCTCCCGGTTTTATGCTGGAGAGTGCTGAAACCAGTAAGACTATCGGGCGGTATTCCTTTATTGGGGCGGATCCGTTTATGACTATTACTGCCAGGGCTAAGGCACTTGAAGTGTATAGCGATGGCCAGCTAGATATGATAGCAGGAGAGCCTCTCAAGGCGCTTCAGAAAATCATTGATGGGTTTCATTTCCCTGAGCTGCGCCAGTTACCGCCATTTAGCGGCGGTGCAGTGGGCTATCTGACTTTTGAGGCTATTGGAACATGGGAACGGATCCGTGGGATGGTACTTGATGAAAAAGCTATTATTGGCGAATATATGCTGTGTCAAACTATTGTGGCAATGGACCATCTGACTCATTCGGCAAAGCTGATATATTTGGCGCGGGTGTCGGATATAGCTGGGGCTGGAGCGGTATATGATCAGGCGGCGGCATGTATTGCTAAGCTGGTTGAAAAGGTAAAGCAAGAAATGCCGGCGGTGCAAAATGGTGATATGCCAGAAGGATCCTGCGGCAGCCAGCTGGCTCAAGATTCAGCTATAAAAACGCGTTATATTAGTTATGTAGAAAAAGCCAAAGAGTATATCCGGGCCGGGGATGCTTTTCAGGTAGTGCCATCGCATCCCTTTAGCTGTAAATTGACCAGGCCGCCGTTTGAACTATATCGGCGACTCAGGCGAATTAATCCATCACCGTATATGTTTTATATTAATTTTGGGCAACGGCGTTTAGTAGGGGCATCGCCGGAACGTTTGGTTAAGCTTCAGGACGGCGAAGTCGTTACTTGTCCTATTGCCGGTACTAGGCCGCGGGGTAAAACGCCAGAAGAAGATGCACGTCTTGCGGCCGAACTTTTAGCCGATGCCAAAGAGGTAGCGGAACATTCCATGCTGGTAGATTTAGGCCGAAATGACATTGGCAGAGTAAGCCAGCCAGGAACCGTAACCGTCAGCCGGTTGATGCAAGTAGAAAACTATTCCCATGTTATGCATATTGTATCTGAAGTAACCGGAAAGGTTGATCCTAAGTATCAAGCCACTGAAGTATTAGCAGCTTGTTTTCCGGCCGGAACTCTTAGCGGTGCTCCTAAAATCCGGGCGGTTGAAATTATCAATGAGCTTGAAAATGTGCCGCGAGGCGCTTATGGTGGCGCTGTAGGCTATTTCGATTTTCGGGGGAATATGGATACGTGCATTACCATTCGTACGATGGCAATAGACGGGGATGAGGTTGTAATCCAATCTGGTGGCGGAATTGTGGCGGACTCGGTGCCTGAGACTGAGTTTCAGGAAATACTGCATAAAGCTGGGGCGATGTTCGGCGTGCTGGGAGGGGAGTAACGGCCATGATATTATTAATCGATAATTATGATTCCTTTACGTATAATGTTTATCAATACATTGCCGACCTTGGTTATTCTGCCAGGGTGGTAAGAAATGATAAGATTAGCTTGGAAGAAATTGAGTCTGGTGGCTATTCGGCTATTATCATTTCTCCTGGTCCGGGTACGCCTGATGACTCAGGAATTAGTCGGGCAGCAGTTAAATGTTTTGCCGGTAAAATCCCTATCTTAGGAATATGCCTAGGTCATCAGGTAATTGGGGAGGTTTTTGGCGGGCGAGTAGTACGGGCACCACAGCCTATTCATGGTAAAGTATCAAAAATACATCATGACGGCAGCAATATTTATAAAGGCCTTTCGCAGCCATTTTTGGCAGGCCGCTATCATTCGCTCATTGTTGAAAAGGCTACATTACCGGAATGTTTGATAATTACTTCAACTACGGAGGATGGGCTGATAATGGGCTTAAAGCATAAAGAGTACCGTGTTGAAGGTGTGCAGTTTCACCCAGAGTCAATCCTTACTCCTGGAGGCATAAAAGTGCTGGAGAATTTCCTGGTGGCAAATAATCCATAATTGTATATATATAATAGGTAACAGAAAGACCCCAAGCTGATAGTGCTTGGGGTTTAATATTTTCCAAGGACTGAATACTAAAAGTAAAAAAGAGGAATGGCGATTTTTAATACTGGTGCTTGCGTTTGAGTGGGGCATATTTTACAATGTAACAAAGGGGGAATATTATGCCCGAGTGGTGGATAATATTTGCCAGCCGCATTATAGTCGCGCTGGTTTGTTTTACCACGGGTTTCAATGTTTGGCCGGGGTTGGCAGAATCGCCAACCGTACAGGCGGTAGCTATTCCGGAAGGGACAGTAGCGATTTGGAATATTCCGTCCGATACAGTAAATATTAAGGTTTTGCCGCCGCGCATGACGCTAAGCGGGAAAAAAGTAGTATTTAGCGGCAAGAAAACAATACCACAAACGTTTGTTGACCAGCTTGCCCAGGAAATTGAGATTGTAAATTTCGAGGCCGAAGGTGAAAATGCCAAAAAATCAGCAATCAAAATTGTTTGGGAAGATGGTGGTGTGGATATGGTGTCTCCAGGTACTAAAACACTGCGTTTTTCACCCGCGCGCCGGGCGAAAGAGATTAGTATTATTGGCTATAGTATGCATGAACACAAGATTTTTCGCGATTCTCCGCAACCGGGTACTCTTTCCTGGGAGATTCGTTATGTAGCAGTGGCAAATTAACCATGATAGGGAAAAATGGTGTTGAGTGCAAACATATAGATTAGATTGATTTTACCGGGGGGATAAGTATGACGAATCGAATTGCTAAATTTGAGACTAGTATGGGTGAGTTTAAACTTGAATTATTTGAGGATAAGACGCCAATTACAACGAAGAACTTTATTGACTTGGTGGAGAAAGATTTTTATGATGGGATAGTTTTTCACCGGGTTATTGCTGATTTTATGATTCAAGGCGGATGTCCGCTTGGCAATGGTACTGGCGGTCCTGGCTACAATATTCCTGATGAGTTTCATCCTGAGCTTAAACATGATGTACCAGGAATTCTATCTATGGCCAATGCTGGCCCTAATACCGGAGGGTCACAGTTTTTTATTACTTTAGTACCGACGCCGTGGCTAGACAACCGTCATTCGGTATTTGGCAAGGTTATTGAGGGTATGGAAGTTGTGGAAGCTATTGGTGGCGTTGAGACCAGTTGGAACGATCGGCCGGAAAAAGACGTTATTATTAATAAAATTACCATTGAAACTGTTGAATAGATTGGCTTTTAGCTACATACTTCGTTGCGCTGACGGCACCTTTTATACTGGCTGGACAAATGATGTTGAGGCTAGAGTAAAGGCTCATAATGCTGGTGTTGGCGCTCGATATACCCGAGGCCGCCAGCCGGTGGAACTGGTATATTATGAAGCATGTTCAAGCAAAGTAGAAGCTTGTAGGCGGGAATGGGAAATAAAAAAGTTAAGTCGAAAACAAAAAGAAGCGTTGATTAACGCTTGGCGACAAGCGCCAAGCGTTTGAGCTGATAATAAAAAGGACTTGGCAAAGGCCGAGTCCTTTTTATTATCAGTAGGCATTTTGTTAGCTGTGATTTTGGAAAGCTGGGGATATAAATGGCCAAATTTACACGTGGGATGGGCAGGAAAGCTGGGTTGCCTCCGGGTTCGCTGCTTCATATAGGTGACAATCGGGTTGAAAAAGTAACAATATCTGTAATGGATTATGATGCGAGCGGAGTTCGGGAAGAAAACCCGAAAACAGTAGGAGAGTTGCTTCGTTTTAAAAACACTGCTACTGTTACGTGGATAAATATCATTGGGTTGCATGATATCAAGATAATTGAACGAATAGGGAGCTGTTTTGATATTCACCCACTGGTTCTTGAAGATATTTTGGATACCAATCATCGTCCCAAGCTAGAGGATTATGGCCATTACTTATATATTGTGCTGAAATCTTTTGTTAGCCAAGGCGGGGATAACCCTGAAATAGAACAAATAAGCATAATTATTGGTGAAAATTATGTTATTACCTTCCAAGAACAGGATGAAGCGTTGTTTAATACTTTACGGGAGCGGATTAGGAGTGAAAAAGCTCGAATCCGGACGCTGGGAGCTGATTATTTGGCGTATGCTCTTTTGGATACTGTCGTGGATAATTATTTTGATGTGCTGGAAGCGCTGGGGGAGACTATTGAGGATTTGGAAGATAAATTGGTGATTGAACCAGGTCGTAATGCGATGCAGGAGATTCATAATTTAAAGCGGCGGCTGTTAAATTTCAAAAAATCTTTGTGGCCGCTCCGAGAAGTGATGGGTACGTTAGGACGTGGAGAGTCGCCGCTTGTGAATAAAGCTACGTTACTTTATGTGCGCGATGTTTACGATCATACGATCCGGGTAATTGATACACTTGAAACGTATCGGGATATCTTGTCAGGCATGTTGGATATGTATCTTTCCGGCATTAGCATTCGTATGAACCAGGTCATGAAGGTGTTGACGGTTATTTCGACAGTGTTCATTCCGCTGACTTTTATTGTTGGGGTGTATGGCATGAATTTTAAATATATGCCGGAGTTAGATTGGGAGTGGGGTTATCCGGCCATATGGGTAGTTATGCTGTTAATTAGTGCGACTATGTTAGCCTTGTTTAGAAGACGAAAGTGGTTGTAATGAAATAAAGTAGTGAACCAGGACAGGTGTGTCCTGGTTTTTCTATGCTGTGGGTAATTTGTCCTAAAAAAGCGAGACTATCGAAGATCCTAGATTGGGGCAGTAGTCGGATGAGCTTGGCTTTGGAGTGAGGTATTATAGTAATAAAGAATAATTGTTGCGGAATTGTGTGCGGGGAGGGAATGGCGTGGGTAAATTATCGGTCAAAGGATTATTCATCATTGCCTTAATATTAAGTTTGTTTACCGCGATACTTGTATATAATTATCTGTCAAAAGTTGGGGTAAATCCGGTTAAACCGGGGGTAGCCGTTGTTGTTGCCAAAGTAAATATTCCGCCTAAAACGAAAATTACCACAGAAATGATTCAGGAAGTTGAAGTGCCGGAGGAGTATATTCAGCCAGGCGCGGTGAATGGAGCGGGGACTGTTGTCGGAACGGTTGTTCGTGGACTTATTGTTGCCGGGGAGCAAATTACTGAGCAACGATTAGTCGTTAAAGGTAAAGGGGATGGCTTTTCCGGAATAATTCCGCCTAATATGCGAGCGGTAACGGTAGCGGTTACTGAGGTTACCGGGGTGGCGGGCTTTGTTAAACCCGGTGATAATGTTGATTTGATTGTTACCTTCGATCAGAGTTCGGTTGGGGAAGATGCCAGTAGAATTATTTTGCAAAATGTTGAGGTTTTGGCGGTAGATCGTGAAGCCGAGGCGGCAGTGGCAGTGAATGCTGATGAGGCTAAAGGGAAAAAAGAAATGCTTAAGACTTCGACGGTGACGTTATCGGTCACGCCAGAGGAAGCTACTCGGCTGACAATTGCGGAAGAAAGGGGAAAAATTCGGTTGCTACTAAGACCATATATGCCGGGTGAGGGAATTGTTGTGCCGGGAACAATTACCCCGAAGGATTTGGTAGGAAGTCGCTATAAAGCTGATAGTCCGGCTATTGCTGTTCCGCCCGCGCCACCTGCTCCTAAGGTTGCGCCAGCAGCACCGGCCCCGCAAGTTAGTGGCGGTATTCAAATGATTCGCGGAACTAAAATTGAGACCGTACCAATACTTTAAGCCGACCTGTAGGCGGAAGGAGAGGTGTGCAAATGGTTTTGCTAAAAAAAATTTCATTTATACTGATGTGGTTATTTCTAATGACAATGTCAGTAGTTCAGGCCGAGGACGAATGGCTGATGGTGCCGCTTAATCAGTCGTTAGTACTTAGTTTTGATAATGTAGAGCGGTTAGCGGTAGCTAATCCAGAGGTTGCCGATGTTGTTATGGCAAGCAGTAATGAAATTGTAATTGTTGGTAAGGCGCCAGGAAAAACTTCTTTGCATGTATGGTCACGGGGAACAAGGCAAAGTTTTGTGGTGGAAGTGAGTCAGGATGATAGTGGTGCGTCAGCTGAAATAAAAGGTATGTTAGGGTACCATGATGTCCAGGTAAGTGTAGTAAATAAAAATGTAATTTTGCAAGGATTAGTACGAGACCAAAATGAAAAAGCTAGGGCAGAAAAAGTTGCAGCAGCGTTTGGTGATAAAGTAGTAAATTTGCTAACCGTAACCGACCCTATTCAGGTAAAATTAGAGGCTAAAGTAGTTGAAATAAATCGGCAAAAAATAAATAATTTGGGTATTAAGTGGGGCGGGGATGATCCGACTTCGGCTGCCGGAACGTTTCTTTTTGGGCAGGGAATGACCAACGCATTGGTTCCAGGGGTATTTGGTAATTTAGGGACGTATTCGCCGTTAAATGCACAGTTAAGTGCTTTGGTAACAAGTCGTTTAGCTAAAGTATTATCAAAACCAAGCATGGTTACGTTGAGTGGAGAAAAAGCCAACATTCTTGTAGGTGGTCAAGTTCCGGTGCCTGTTGCCAATAGTAACGGTCAGATAATGATTGAATGGAAAGATTATGGGATTAAATTAGATATCGAACCAGTAGTCACCGGTGAAAATCTGATAAGTACTAAACTTAAGGCTGAGGTTAGTACCCTAGACTGGTCAAGCGATCATCAAATCGGAATTAGTGCCGGATTGAAGATTCCACCACTTAATATCCGTAAAGCTGAAACGGCAATTACGCTTGTCTCAGGACAAACAATGGTTATTGGCGGACTAATTTCGGCGGATAACAGTAGAGATCAGGTAAAGGTACCATTTTTAGCTGATATTCCAATAATTGGAAGCTTGTTTAAAAGCAAATCTTTTAGTCGAGACGAGACGGAGTTAATTATCCTTGTCACCCCAACGTTGGTTGATAGTAAAATTGACGATCTGCCAATGACCAAAGAAATGCAAGAATTGGTGGCAGAGGATTCGGGGGAGGAAAAATAACGTGGTTGAAAAAATAAAAATTTTAATCGCTGACGATATTTTTGCAACCAGAGACAATATTAAAAGACTGATTGAGTTTCAACCTGAAATTATGGTTGTTGGTGATGTTGAGAACGCTGAACTGGCGATAGAAATGGCCAAACAGATTAAACCCGACGTTGTGCTTATGGATATTAATATGCCGGGGATGGATGGCATTAGCGCCACTGAAGTGTTGACAGCTGAAGTGCCAGGCTGTGCCATTATCATTATGAGTGTTCAAAATGAGCAGGAATACTTAAGGCGGGCGATGGTGGCTGGGGCCAAAGATTATTTAATCAAGCCGTTTACTGGGGATGAACTTTTGCAGGCGGTTAAGCAGGTCCATGCAAATGAGCTAAAACGAAAAAAAGTTTTGGCGGTTAATCCGAAGGAGACTGAACCTGGAAAAATTATTACGGTGTTCAGTCCTAAGGGGGGGGTAGGGAAGACAACTTTAGCCACAAATTTAGCGATCGCTTTAGCAAGTCGGACTGATGCTAAAGTAGGGTTGGTAGATGCTGATTTGCAGTTTGGGGATGTGGCTTTATTCCTTAACCTATTGCCCCGCACCACGATTGCTGATCTGGTGCGGGATATTGACAATCTTGATGAATGTTTGCTTGAAAGTTATATTACGGCATACCATGATAATATGGGGGTTCTGGCGGCTCCGATTAAGCCAGAGCAGGCAGACCTGGTAACCGCAGCGCATTTGGATAAGGTGCTTAAGGTTATGCGAATGGCTTATAAATATGTGGTTGTTGATACTAATCCATCATTTAATGAAACAATGTTAGCGGTATTAGATGCTTCGGATATTGTATTAGTAGTATCGGCGATGGACCTGCCAACAATAAAGAATGTTAAGTTAGGCTTAGAAATTATGGAATCGCTGAATTACTCTCCAGAAAAGCTTCAGCTTGTGCTAAACCGGTCCAACGCTGAAGGGGGAATGGGTGTACAGGAAGTAGAAGAAAGTCTAAGACAACGTTTCACTGCTGTATTACCTAATGATGGAAAAGTAGTAATGACCTCAGTGAATCGGGGTATACCTTTTGTCATAAGTAATCCCGAGACGCAAGTGGCCCAAAAAATTGTCGATCTAGCTAAAACTATTGCAGCAAATGACTGGAAGAACAAAGCTGAATCCCATGGAGTTGTGAGTAAATTTTGGCGCTTGTTAGGCTAAGGAGGTAGAGCATGCCACTTGTAATTGCGATGACAACATTTATTGTAATATTGGCGGCTTTCTATTGCATTTACGGTTATGTTTTTGCTCCGACACTGGCTGTTAAAAGCCGGCTTAGCCGCTATGTTGAATTATTGCCTGAGGCGGTTAGTCAAGGTAGCCCAAGCCCTGGTAATTCCCAACATAAAATTATGGCTTGGCGAGAAGCAATTCGACAGGCCGGTAAATTTTTTGAGTGGACTGGATTGGCGCGGTCAATTGAGCACAGGCTTATTCAGGCCGGAGTACCGCTTAGAGGGGCGGAATTTATGGCTATTTGCACAGGCGTGGCCTTAATTGGTGGACTTGTCATGCTGGTGCTTTCTGGTGGCGTAATATTTACTGCGGTGGCTGGGTTAATGGGTGGATATTTAGCGCCAATTTTTTGGCTCAGAATAAAAATTACTAAACGGGTAAAAGCCTTTAACTTAGAATTAGGTGATGCGTTGACGTTGATGGCTAATTCACTTCGAACGGGGTATAGTTTTTTACAGTCGGTAGAAATGGTAGCTAGGGAAATGCCGCCGCCAATCTCTGAGGAATTTTCACGGGCGCTTAAGGAGATGAGTCTGGGGGTAACAACCGAAGAGGCGTTAAATAATCTTGCTAAACGGATTAGCAGTGATGATCTTGATTTGGTAATAACCGCAGTTTTAATTCAACGGCAGGTGGGTGGTAATTTAGCGGAGGTGCTGGATAATATTTCAGGGACGATCCGGGCTCGAATCAAAATAAAAGGAGAAATAAAAACCCTTACGGCGCAAGGCCGGATTTCTGGTATGATGATTTGCCTGTTGCCGATAGTTCTGGGAATAATGTTGTATTTGATTAATCCTGGTTATTTGACGACGCTTTTTATTCATCCGTTGGGAATAATGCTGCTTGGGGTAGCGGTGGTAAGTCAAGTGATAGGTGTTTTTGCTATAGTGAAAATTGTAAATATTGAGGTATAACGAGCGAAAGCTCGATTTTTTTTTGGTAAGTCCAATTTTTACATAGCAGGGAAAGAATCTAGACTGGCGAATCAAATTGTAAAAGCAGTTTAAAGGTGACGAAAAATGCAAACATTAAATGTAAAGATTCTTGATAAAATTATTAAACAAACTATTGCTGCAGTAGAAAATGGTAAGACGCAAATTTTTGAAATATATGAAGCCGCTCGAACTGAAATGGAGAATGTAAAACGGGATTTAGAACGGGTTAAACAGGAAGCCGGTAATATTATTTTAAAAGTCGATGAAACCGAGAAAAGGGAACGACAGGCGCGGCTGCGTTTGTCTGAGGTTCATCGTAATTTTAAACTTTATACCGAAGAGGATATGCGCCTAGCGTACCAAGAGGTAGAATCGCTGCGCATTAGCTTGGCGGTTACTCGTGAACAGGAGAAAAATCTTCGCCTTCAACGGGATAACCTTGAAATTCGCCTGAAAAACCTTAAAGAGACTCTCGAACGAGCCGAGGGATTGGTGACCCAAGTGGGAGCGGCTCTGGGCTTTTTGGGAAATCATATGGAAGCGGTGCTTAACAACATTGAGTCGTTTCAGCAACGCCAGATGTTAGCTTCACGAATTATCAAGGCTCAGGAGGAAGAACGACGCCGGGTTGCGCGGGAAATACACGATGGTCCGGCTCAAGCTATGGCCAATGTAGTATTTAGGGCAGAAGTGTGTGAACGGATTATGGATAATGATGTCGTCAAAGCTAAAGCGGAATTAAAAAGTTTACAAGTGCAAGTTCGGGCAGTACTTAAAGAAACGCGCCAAATAATTTTTGGTCTGAGGCCAATGACGCTTGATGATTTAGGTTTGGTGCCGACAATCCGGCGACTGCTCGAGACATTGAAAGAGCGCACCAATATGTTTACTGAGCTTAGAGTCATGGGAGAAGAAAAACGGCTGGAGCCGCATTTTGAAGTTGGGTTGTTTCGCATTATTCAAGAGGCGCTGAATAATATTGAGAAGCATGCGAAGGCTAATTCGGCAATAGTTAGAATTGATATTTGTCGGGAATCGGTAGCGGTGATAGTTGAAGATGATGGTCAAGGGTTTGATATCAGTGGAGACAAAGGCGGCAAGGAAAGCTTTGGAATTATGGGGATTCAGGAACGTATTGAACTTTTAGAAGGCTCATTCGAGATAAAGACAGCGAAGGGGAAAGGAACAAAGGTTTATATCAAAGTGCCGTTAAACCGCCCGGCTGTAGTAGGACAATGACCCCAATTGAAATGAGACTAAAACCCTAGTGTGAAATAAGACCATACGCCTAGCTGTAATGAGACTTGTGGACGATGCAGAGAAGCACTGCTGAATAGTATAATTGAGTCAGAAAAGGAACTTCAAAACTACCAATCAGGGAGGAAAAGTAAATGATAAAAGCAATGCTTCGCACTCTCCGCAATCAAAAGGGACAAGGGATGGTAGAGTATGGGTTGATTCTTGGTCTGGTAGCTGTGGTTGTGGTGGGCCTCTTAACCAGTATGGGTACACAGTTGACCACTAAGTTTCAAACAATTGTTACGGCGTTGGGCGGCTAATTTGACTAAAAAGGAAATCCCTCCTGAAATGTAATCAGGGGGGATTTCTTATAAGAGGGGATTGGCGTGCGATTGGTGATACATAGCATTAAAAATAATCGGGGTCAATCGCTGGTTGAGTTCGCGCTCATAGCCCCGTTATTAATCTTATTGCTGATGGGGATTATGGAGTGCGGAAGAATATTTAACCAGACATTGGTGGTAACTGCCGCCGCTAGGGAAGGTGCCAGATCAGCGGCAGTTGGCGGGAGCGATGTTACCGTGCTTGGCACCGTCAATCAAGCGGTTGCAAGTATTGGTACAACTAACCTTACCGTAGTAGTAACTCCTTCGGCCAGAGTTAGTGGACAAAATGTGACGGTGACAGTGACTAAGCCGATAACAATTGTTACGCCGGTAATTAGTCAGTTTTTCAAATCAGCTACTTATAATGCCACGGGTACCGCAGTAATGAGGGTCGAGTAGAAGGGGCGCGGTGCTAATGAGGATAAGCAGTGTTTTAAGACAGCAAGTGACACTTTTTATGAGGCCTATAGTGTAAAAACTGTTAAATGAGGGATAAGCGATGTCGTTGTTAAAGCGGCTTGAAGCTCAAAAAAATGTAGAGCCGACCGGGGCGGAAAAGGCTAAACCGGCTAATACCTTTAAGACTGATCCGTATCAAAATCTTAAAGTTCGTATTCATAAACGACTTGTTGATGAAATGAGCATAACAGAAAACAAAAAGGTGTTGGAGGAAGCGGTGGCTCGCATTGCCAATTTGGTGATGGATGAAGAAGCAGTGCCTGTGCCGAAAACTGAGCGTGCTCGCGTTATTGCCGAATTAGTGGATGAAGTGTTGGGATATGGTCCGATTGATCCGTTGCTTAAAGATGAGTCTATTTCAGAAGTCATGGTAAATAGTCCGAGTCAGGTTTATGTTGAGCGTAAGGGTAAATTGGTGCTTTCAGATATTCAGTTTCGAGATGATGCTCATATAATGCATGTAATCGAAAAAATTGTTGCTCCGCTGGGGCGGCGGATTGATGAAAGTTCGCCAATGGTTGATGCTCGTTTGCCTGATGGGTCGCGGGTTAACGCTATTATACCGCCGCTGGCATTAAAAGGACCGTGTATTACTATTCGTAAGTTTGCCAAAGACCCGTTGACAGTTAACGACTTGGTTAATTTTGGAACATTGACCAAGGATATGGGGGAATTTCTCCGGGCTTGCGTGGAAGGTAAATTGAATATAGTTGTATCCGGAGGAACGGGGTCGGGTAAGACTACTACTTTGAATGTATTATCGTCGTTTATTCCGGCTGATGAACGGATTGTAACTATTGAAGATGCGGCTGAAATACAGCTAAGACAAGACCATGTAGTGACGTTGGAGACAAGATCGCCTAATATCGAGGGTAAAGGAGCGATTGCGATGCGCGATCTTGTGCGTAACTCGCTGCGGATGCGTCCTGACCGTATTGTTGTCGGAGAGGTGCGTAGTGGGGAGGCTCTTGACATGCTTCAGGCCATGAATACTGGCCATGACGGATCGTTAACTACTGGTCACGCGAACACTCCAAGGGATATGCTTAGTCGTCTGGAAACGATGGTGTTAATGGCGGGGATGGATTTGCCGGTACGGGCAATAAGGGAACAAATTGCATCGGCGGTTGATCTTATTGTGCAGCAAAGCCGACTGCGTGATGGTAGTCGTAAGATTACTCATTTAACCGAAGTACAGGGCATGGAGGGTGACGTAGTCACTTTGCAAGATATTTATATATTTGAACCAACCGGAAAGGATGAACAGGGCAAAATAACGGGGCGATTAAAGCCTACCGGCATTAGACCTAAATTTATTGAGAAGCTGTCCGCTAACGGTATTAATGTTCCTAATGAAATTTTTTGGGTAAAGTGAATGGGGGTGACGGGGATGGTGCTATTATTAGCTATGGTTGCGGGAGCAACAGCCTTTATTATTAGTTATTTGGTGTTGATGGCAATGACTAGTAAACGTGCAGTGGTGGCGATGCGATTAAAGGCAATTGATGATAAAGAAAAATTACGAACCGACATTGAGGAAGCGTTAGCTAAGCCTTTTGGACAAAGAATTATATTACCCTTGACTGGCCGTATTGGCTTGGTTTTAGCTCGGCTGACACCGCTGTCAATACGGCGACTGGCGGAGGAAAAATTGGCTTCAGCGGGAGGTTTTGGCGGTCTAAACACCGATGGATTTTTAGCAATAAGCGTATTTTTGGCGTTAGGACTGCCGGTAATCACCTGGATATTGATGATGGCCGCTGGTGCTCAAGCCAATAGAGTCGTTGGGTTTTCTTTAATTGCTTTTAGTTTAGGGGTTAGTATTCCATATCTCTTGTTGCAACGTAAAATTAATCTTCGTAAAGCGAGTATTCAAAAAGATCTACCAGATGTACTTGATCTTTTGACGGTAAGTGTTGAAGCTGGGCTTGGTTTTGATGGTGCGCTGGCCAAAGTGTCCGAGAAAATGAAAGGGGCATTGGTGGAAGAGTTTGGTCGTGCTTTGCAAGAAATTAGGATTGGCATTCCCCGGCGGGATGCTCTCGGTGCATTAGGGGCACGTTCGGATGTTCCGGATTTGGCGCTATTTACCGCATCTTTGGTGCAAGCTGATCAATTAGGGGTGAGCATTGGCAACGTGCTCAGGGTCCAATCAGTATCAATGCGGGAAAAACGCCGTCAGCGCGCCCAGGAAAAAGCAATGAAAGCTCCGGTAAAAATGTTGGTGCCGCTGGTTATGTTTATTTTTCCCCCGATTTTCATTGTGTTATTGGCGCCGGCGGTTATTAGGATTATTACAACATTGGGAGAAAGGTAAGGTTGGGACTATGAAAATAAAAAATGTTACTGCAAATTGCCTGCTAGTCCCCAAAGCGCAAGTGGCAGATTCGTTTTTTTCCAGATTAAAAGGATTGCTGGGTAGTGCCAGACTAGACGAAGAAATGGCACTGGTGATTTGTCCTTGCAGTAGTGTCCATACATTTGGCATGCGTTACGTAATTGATGTAGTATTTGTTGATGTTAATCACCAAGTGGTAAAAGTGGTTGCTAATTTGGCACCAGGGAAAATGGCGTGGTGTAGGAAAAGCCACTATGTTGTAGAATTGGCGGCTGGAAGCGTGGCGGCTACAGGATTAAGGATGGGGGATAAGTTGGAGTTTGCTTACAACTAATTACAGAATAATCGAATAATAATAGCAGAGAAAACATTTCATTATTTTAAATAATGAAATTAAATGATATAATGGAAAACATTGGACAATGAAAGGAGGAGTATGATGGTGTTTTTTCGTACAAAAGATATTGCGTTGATCTTGCAAAAAACGAATAAAATGGAACTAAAAAAGACATTAGGCGCAATGGATTTGGTGTTGTTGGGAATTGGCTGTATTATTGGCACAGGTATTTTTGTACTTACCGGTGTCGCGGCTGCTAAATATGCTGGACCGGGAATCGTACTGTCATTTGTTTTATCAGGACTGGCCTGTTGCTTTGCGGGGTTGGCATATGCTGAATTGGCAGCGATGGTGCCGGTTGCCGGAAGTGCGTATACTTTTGCATATGTGTCGCTTGGAGAACTAGTGGCTTTTATTGTTGGTTGGGCTCTTGTGTGTGAGTATGTGGTGGGGGCTGCAACGGTAGCTGTTGGTTGGTCCGGATATGTCGTGGGGTTATTAAAATCAGTGGGCATTGTGTTTCCGGTGGCGTGGACAAGCGTGCCGGCTGATGGCGGAGTTTTGAATGGCCCGGCGATTTTGATAGTGGTGTGTATAACCTGTCTTTTGGTATTAGGGACTAGAGAAAGTGCAACCTTGAATAAAGTTTTAGTAGTTATTAAGGTGGCTTGTGTAGCAATCTTTTTATTTTTAGCAACTTCACATGTTAATCCAGCTAACTGGAGCCCGTTTCTTCCGTTTGGTTTGGGCGGTATTGCCAGTGGTGCAGCTATTGTATTTTTTTCATATGTAGGTTTTGATGCTGTGTCAACAGCTGCAGAAGAATGTAAAAATCCTAATCGGGATTTGCCGATTGGGATTATTGGTTCCTTGGTGGTTTGCACTATTTTGTACATCGCGGTAGCGGCGGTTCTTACTGGGATTGTACCGTATTCTTCATTAAATAATAGTGAACCGGTGGCGTTTGCCCTTAGGGCTATTGGTATGAACTTTGGAAGTGCGGTAGTGGCTATCGGGGCAATCTGTGGTATTACTACAGTTTTATTAGTTTTTATGTATGCTCAAACCCGTGTGTTTTTGGCGATGGCCCGGGATGGAATGCTTCCTAAAAAATTTGTAAAAATTCATCCTAAGTATGGAACACCGCATATAATTACTGTAATTACGGGGATAGTTGTGTGTATCTTAAGTGGACTTTTGCCGATCAATATTATCGCGCAACTGTGCAATATGGGAACGCTATTTGCTTTCTGTATGGTTTCATTAGGTGTGTTGGTGCTTCGTAAAACTCAGCCTGAGGTAGTAAGACCGTTCAAATGTCCTGCCGTTGGTCTGGTGGCAACGTTAGGAGTATTGTTTTGTGGCTATCTAATTACTAATCTTCCGGTAGATACCTTTATCTTTTTTGGAGTCTGGTGTGTTGTCGGTTTAGCCGTATACTTTGGTTACAGTCGGCACCATAGCGAATTTGTAGCCAGAAAAAAATAGTTAAATTTTAAAAGCTTAAGTTGATTATTGTGGGCTGTCAAAAAACGTTAACGTTTTTTGACAGCCTTTATTGGAAATAATAGTAGATTATAGTAGAAGAAGTAGCAAATTTCCTTTATTGTTTAGCTGGTAGTGCTGTGATACAATTAGTGAAAGATTTGTTCTAATGAATCGACGTATTTAGGAAATAATAGCACATAAGGAATAATTTACCCACTATATATTTGGAGGTGGAATTGTTGCGCGTTTTAGACCAGGCGGATACGCCGTTGCTTGCAGCAATGAATAATTACGTAGCTGATGGAGTTGTACCATTTCATACACCAGGCCATAAACAGGGAAAGGGAATGCACGCAAGGCTGAAAAGTGTTGTACCAAAAGAAGCGTTAGCACTTGACTTAGCATTGATGGCTGAATTGGATGATTTGCATGAACCTCATGGCTGTATCAAAGAGGCCCAGGATTTAGCGGCTAATCTTTATGGTGCCGAACACAGCTTTTTTGTTGTAAATGGGACAACTGGTGGTATATATGCCATGATTTTAACTATTGCCGGACCTGGAGATAAGATTATTGTACCGCGGAATGCCCACCGGTCAATTATTGGTGGGATTATTTTGAGTGGTGCTATGCCCGTATTTATTCATCCAGAGATTGACATGGAATTGGGGCTAACTATGGGAGTTACGCCGCAGGCAGTAGAAAAAGCTATTAAAGAGCATCCTGATGCAAAAGGGGTGTTGATAATAAATCCGACTTACTATGGTGTGGCAACTGATTTAAAGTGTATTGTTGATATTGTCCATAAGCACGGCATGGCCGTTTTAGTGGATGAAGCGCATGGGCCGCATCTTAAATTCGGTGACGGTTTGCCTGTTCAGGCGTTGGATGCCGGAGCGGATATGTGTGCGCAAAGTACTCATAAAATTATTGGTGCCATGACTCAGTGCTCGATTCTCCATTGTAGGTCGGAGCGAATTAATGTACCGCGACTTAAGGCGATGTTGCAATTGGTTCAGTCCACCAGCCCAAATTACATATTATTAGCATCGCTTGATGTTGCTCGGATGCAGATGGCAACCGAGGGACGTCAACTTGTTAATAAAGCGGTAGCTTTATCGAAGTGGGTAAGGGATGAAATCAACCGTATTCCTGGATTATACTGTTTTGGTCAGGAAAAGATAGGAAATCCGGGTGTGTACAGCTTAGATCCTACAAAAGTAACGGTGACGGTAAAAGGGCTTGGCTTGAAAGGTGCTGAAGTAGAGCGTATTTTGCGTCATGACTATCAGGTACAAGTAGAGCTATCAGATATGTATAATGTATTATTTTTGATTACGTTAGGCGATGGCGAGAAAGAAGTACGTATTCTTGTAGATTCGCTTCGGGATATGGCCTTAAAATATGGCGGTAAAAATGACTTTTCTGCGGTGGACGACGTTTACAGTATGATCGAGCATCCGGAGATGCCGGAACAGGTTTTGTCGCCGCGGCAAGCATTATTTGGGCAGACGCGGAAAGTACCTTTTGTTGAAGCTGCTAATAAGATATGTGCTGAAATTATCACATTTTATCCACCTGGAATACCGCTGTTGTGTCCGGGTGAACGAATTTCTCAGGATGCTATTGAATATTGTCGTCAGTTGCAGGATGCGGGTCTCCATATTTCCGGACCCGAGGACTACCTTTTACAGACTGTCAAAGTGGTGGAATAATGTCAGGATTTTTTATAACTTTTGAAGGGCCTGATGGTGTCGGAAAAACTACTCAACTTAATCTTTTAGCTAAATATTTTAAACAAAAAGGCATGAAGGTGCGGTGTACCAGGGAACCCGGAGGCACGGCTATTGGTGGCAAGATAAGAAACTTATTGCTTGACCCGGCGCACAAGGGGATGAGCGCTAGGACGGAAGCATTGCTATATATGGCGGATAGAGCTCAACATGTCAGTGAGGTAATCGTACCGGCTTTAGCTGGTGGCGAAGTGGTAATTTCCGATCGATTTGCTGATTCGACGATAGTTTACCAAGGGGCGGCTAGAAAGCTTAATGGGAAAGATCTTGCGATGATTAATGATTTTGCGGCGCAGGGGGTTACGCCCGATCTTACCATTCTGCTTGATGGAGAGGTACGTCTTTTGAGCAAGCGACTGGCTGGACGCGGTGGTCATGATCGAATTGAACAGGAAAACTATGCGTTCCATTTAGCGGTGAGGCAGGGCTTTTTAGATAGGGCTGCTGCTGAGCCGCAGCGGATAAAGGTAGTGCCTTCTGGTATTGATATTTCTGAAGTGCATCAGAAAGTAGTGGGAATTGTCGAGAAGTTTTTAGTCGAGGGGGCTGGACATGAAGATTAACAATTTGCGATCGATGGGGGCAAAACCTATTACTGATCGTGAAGTTACTGGTAAACCTGAAGGTTCAAGTAATCTTTTCACCTCAGAACTGGTAAAGAATCAGGAGGCGATGTCCAAAGAGCGGCTGAATGCTCTATTGGAGAAACTTGATTCTCAAGGTAAACGGTTGGGAGACGTACCTACGTATTCCGAACTAAAGGCCTATCGAGAATTAGTGCGCGGATTTTTGGGTGAAGTGGTCAGTCAGGCGTATATTGTCCAATCGGATGTTGGCTGGGATCGGCAAGGACGGCAAAAACTATACTCTGTGATTAAGGAAATTGATAAACACTTAACTGGTTTAGCAGAAGACGTGCGGGTTGGCCAGGAACGTCAGCTTAATATTTTGGCAAAGGTTGATGCTATTAGGGGAATGCTGGTGGATTTGTACGGGTGATGTTATGAACTGGGATAGTATTGCTGGTCAAACTGATGTATTAAAAACTCTTAAAAATTTATTGACCACCCAGAGAGTGCCACATGCGATGTTATTTACTGGACCTAACGGAGTGGGGAAAATGTTGACTGCTCGCTTGTTTGCCGCGGCATTGCTCTGTGAAGGAACAGGCATTGACGGCGCGCCATGTGGTCAGTGTCCTGCTTGTCAAAAAGTTTTTCAGGATGCGCATCCTGATCTAGTTATTTTAGCAAGTGACAAGAGCAGTATAAAAATTGATCAAATTCGTGCACTTAAGCACGAAGCATCGCTAGTGCCTTATCATGGTGGGCTGAGAGTTTTTATATTGGAAGCTGTTGATGGGTTGACGACTCAGGCGGCTAATAGTCTCCTGAAAATTCTTGAAGAGCCGCCGGAAAACGTGATTTTTATTATGATCGCAGTTTCCAAGCATTCACTTTTGCCAACAGTATTATCGCGGTGCCGGGTATTCGCGTTTCATCCATTGGCCTTTAGGCCTTTGACCGAATTGTTGGTCAAGCAGGGGGTGAGGCCTGAACTGGCAGCGGTGTTGGCTAGATTGTCAGGCGGTAGTATTGGTAATGCTCTAGAGTTGGCGGCACCAGAAGGGTTGGCCAAGCGTAATCGGGCGGTTGAATTGGTGGCAGCTGCGCAAGATAAAGATATGAGTTTGATTTGGAAAACGGCGGCTTCGCTAGATAAATTAGAGCCGGGTGAATTGAATAGTGTGTTTAATTATATCGGCGTTATATTCAGAGATATTATCATGATTAAAATTGGACAGCATGATCTTGTTTTTAACCTGGATTTAGTGGATAAACTTGAAGACGCAGCTAAAATTTGGACGGAAGTAAGTTTGCGGCAAGCTTTGAATAGTGTCAAAGAAGCTGGCAGGGCGCTTGAGGCGAATGCTAATTACCGGTTAACTTTTGAGGCGTTGATGATAAAATTATTTGATGCGGTGGGGGAGGGATAGTAGATGTTTACAGTTGTTGGAATACGGTTTAAGAAGGCCGGTAAAATATATTACTTTGATCCCGGGGTGTTGACGTTAATATCGGGGGAACACGTTATTGTAGAAACTGCCAGAGGTTTGGAATATGGTGAAGTTGTTATAGGTCCAAGAGAGGTAGAAGAAGCGGATATTGTTGCTCCGTTGAAACCCGTTCATCGCAAGGCAACGCTTGTCGATCAGGAAAAAGTAAAAGATAATCAGGCCAAAGAAAAAGAAGCATTCAAGTTGTGTGAGCAAAAGATTCAGACCCATGGTTTGCCAATGAATTTGGTAGACGTTGAGTATACTTTCGATGTTAACAAAATCATTTTTTATTTTACGGCAGAAGGACGCATCGATTTTCGTGAATTGGTCAAAGATTTAGCAGCAGTATTTCGTACCAGAATCGAATTAAGGCAAATTGGGGTGAGGGATGAAGCGAAAATGGTGGGGGGCATTGGGTGTTGCGGTAGATCACTTTGCTGTTCCACTTTTTTAGGGGATTTTGAGCCTGTTTCGATTCGGATGGCCAAGGAACAAAATCTGTCGCTTAATCCAACGAAGATATCCGGCATTTGTGGACGGCTAATGTGCTGTTTAAAATATGAAAATGATTGCTACGGTTCGTGTTGTAAGAAAGTCTCTGTACCAAATATTGGCCGTGAAGTCGTGACAACAGAGGGCGAGGGAAAGCTTGTCGCCGTAAACCAGGCGAAAAAGACGGCAACGATTAAACTAGCCGAGGGCAGGACCGTGGATATTCCATGGGAAGAATTAGTGGAAAAAGACGGTAATGGACAGTAATTTTTTGCGTTCGGGCGAACGTTTGGATGACTTGTTAATTGGTGGCTTGAAAATAATTCAGAATGAACAGCAATTTTGTTTTTCCTTAGATTCGGTGCTCTTAGCTCATTTTGCTACCGTACGTCCTGGTGCGATAGCGGCAGATTTAGGCGCAGGCACTGGCGTGCTGGGATTACTGCTTGCGGCGCGAGGCGCAGGTCAGGTAACCGGTGTGGAGTTGAGCGCTTACATGGCCGAAATGGCAGAACGGTCAATAAAACTTAATGGGCTTCATGATCGGTTAAAAATTGTCAATGCCGATGTGCGGGAAAGCAAGACTATATTCAATGCGGGTCAGATGGAATTGGTTGTTACAAATCCCCCTTATCGTATATCGGGGGGCGGGTTTATTAGTACGAATAATGATGTTGCTAACGCTAAACATGAACTGACCGGTAGTTTAGAACATTTTATTGCGGCCGCTAGTTATCTGGTTAAATTCAGAGGACGAGTGGCCATCGTGCATCTGCCGGAGCGAATGGCAGAAGTACTAAAGATGATGATGAATTATGATTTAGAGCCTAAACGGTTACGGTTAGTTTATTCATCAATCCATAAGAAACCTAAATTTTTACTTGTGGAAGGGGTGCGTGGGGCCAGACCTGGCCTTGACGTATTGCCGCCGCTTTTTGTTTACGGGTCTGATGGCAAATATACCAAAGAAATAACGGATTACTACCAGAATACGTCGCAAGGTGGGAAAAACAGCGGTGATGATTAATACCGGAACACTATATTTATGTGCTACTCCCATTGGCAATTTGGAGGATATTACCTTTAGGGCTGTTAGGATACTGCGCGAGGTAGCTGTAGTCGCAGCTGAGGATACTCGACATACAAGGAAGCTACTTAGCCATTATGAAGTCCATACGCCGTTAATAAGCTACCATGAACATAACAAAACTGAGCGTGGGGTAGAACTTATTGAACGGTTAAAGGGCGGTGAAGATATTGCGGTGGTGAGTGATGCCGGAATGCCAGGTATATCTGACCCTGGGGCAGATTTGGTTAAATTGGCAATTGAGGCTGGTATTACCGTATCGCCAATTCCAGGAGCATCGGCAGGATTATCAGCTCTCGTTTCGTCTGGGTTGGATACGGGGAGATTCTTGTTCGTTGGCTTTTTACCAAAGACGACAAAAAAGCGTCGCGAGTTACTGGGCGCTTTGGCAACAGTTCCATATACTTTGATATTTTACGAGTCTCCGTACCGTATTGGTTCTATTTTAGACGAAATGGCGGTTGCTTTTGGTAGCGAGCGTCAGGTGGTTGCTGGCCGCGAGTTGACCAAAAAATTTGAGGAGTTTATTCGAGGCACTATCAGTACGTTAAGTGCCCATTTTAAAGAAAAAGTGCCGCGTGGCGAATTTGCCTTAATTGTAGCGGCAGCCGAGACCGCGGCAGAAGCAGATCCTGAAATGCCAGTAGATATAATTGGTCAAGTATTCAGCTTAGTCGACAAGGGGATAACCAAAAAAGAGGCCATTCGGATGGTGGCCGTTCAATTTAATTTGCCGAAACGAGAAGTGTATCAGGCTGTTTTAAATATGGCCGCAGAAGAGGACTAGCATAAAATACGATGAAGGATAGAGTCGGTTTAGTTAGTCAGCTAAGGTTGCAAGTTTATGGGACAAAAAAAAGAGGCTAATGCCCCTCTTTTTAAACAGCTTGTTGTCCCATCGTATTGAGACAATCTTTACATACGTTCTTGCCCTTGAAATTAGTAACATCTGCAGCATTACCACAGAATACACAAGCAGGTTCATATTTGCGAAGAATAATCCGGTCGCTGTCTACATAAATTTCTAGAGCGTCTTTTTCTTCAATATCGAGGGTGCGACGCAACTCGATTGGAATAACGACTCTACCTAATTCATCTACTTTTCGTACGATGCCGGTCGATTTCAAATTAAACAACTCCTATTCAACAATGTTCGACAAAAAATGTCTACCTAAATACTACCAAATATTACAAGGGTTGTCAACGTCAATTTTTTTATATTATATGTTTCATCTGCCGAGGATAATTGTTTTTAGGTTTAAGCTAATGCCATACGCTAAATTTTAATATAATCTAGCGGTGGAAGATAATTTTATACAATAAGTGGTATATGTTGACAATGATAAAATAGTTAAATATAATTGTGGAAAAATATCGAGGAGGACAATATGGCTAATAAACCATTTTACATTACTACTCCAATTTACTATCCTAGTGATAAACTACATATTGGACATGCCTACTGTACGTCGTTGGCAGACACCATTGCTCGCTACAAAAGGTTGGCTGGAAATGACGTCTTCTTTTTGACGGGATCGGATGAGCATGGCCAAAAAATTCAGCGCAAAGCTGTTGAGCTAGGGATATCACCAAAGGAATATGTTGATAAAATTGTTGCTTCTTTTAAAAATTTATGGGAAAAGTTGTCGATAAGCAATGATGACTTTATTCGCACAACGGATCAACGTCACCGTGAAGTTGTACAGACAATTTTCCAAAAAATCTATGACCAGGGTGACATTTATAAATCTGCCTATGAAGGTTTGTATTGTACTCCCTGTGAGACCTTCTGGCTGGAACGTCAGTTAGTAGATGGTAAATGTCCTGACTGTGGGCGAGCGGTAGAAACGGTTCAAGAGGAAAGCTACTTTTTTCGTATGTCCAAATACCAGGACAAGCTGTTGGCATATATTGAAGAAAATCCAGATTTTATTCAACCGGTTTCCCGTCGCAACGAAATGATCAACTTTATCAAAGGTGGTCTAGAGGATCTTTGTGTTTCCCGTACGACCTTTGATTGGGGTATACCAGTGCCGTTTGACACTAAACATGTAGTATACGTGTGGTTTGATGCCTTGGTTAACTATATTACTGCCGCTGGGTACTTGGATAACAAAAATAAATTTGACAAATACTGGCCGGCCGACGTTCATCTTGTGGGCAAAGAAATCGTTCGCTTTCATAGCATTATCTGGCCGGTTATTTTGATGGCGTTAGGCTTGGAAATTCCTAAAATGGTTTATGGGCATGGCTGGCTAGTGGTCGAAGGTGACAAAATGTCCAAATCCAAAGGCAATGTCATTGACCCAATAGCATTGATTGATGAATTTGGCGCTGATGCGATTCGTTACTTTTTGCTCAGAGAAATAACTTTGGGCAATGACGGCAACTTTTCCAGAGATGCCCTGATTCAGCGTATAAATGCTGATTTGGCCAATGATTTGGGCAATTTGTTGCACCGCACAATAAATATGATTAATCGCTTTTGCGGTGGGGTAATTACAGCTTCTAGCGCTACTGAGCCGATAGATGAGGAACTGATAAAGTTGGTTAAGGCTACGGCTACGGATTACGAACGACTCATGGATAATTTTGATCTTAATAGCACGATTAAATCAATCTGGGCATTGATTAGTCGCGCCAACAAATATATTGATGAGACGGGTCCTTGGGCACTGGCAAAAGATGCAGCCAAAAAAGAACGGCTTAATACGGTTCTATATAATTTAGCGGAAGTATTGAGGATTGTGGCAATTTTGATTTCGCCATTTATGCCGAATACTTCGCCGCGTATTTGGCAGCAACTAGGATTAAGCTATAATACTAAGACCATTAAGCTAAGTGATGCTCAACATTGGGGACTTTTACCGGTGGAAACCAAGGTGGCTACTCCAGAACCAATTTTCCCGCGCATTGAGGAAAAAGAACAAGTGCCGGTTCTTGAAGTAAAACCTGAACCCAAGGTAGTTGTACCCGAAACTCCTGAAGTAACCATTGAAGACTTTGCAAAACTAGATCTACGCGTTGTCCGGGTGTTGGCAGCAGAAAAGGTTGAGAAAGCTGATAAGTTACTAAAACTAACCGTCGATTTGGGTAGTGAGCAGCGGACAATTGTTTCTGGCATTGCCAAACATTATCTCCCGGACGAATTAGTTGGTAAAGATGTAGTTATGATCGTTAATCTGAAACCCGCCAAAATCCGTGGGATTGAATCGCGGGGGATGGTGCTGGCAGCTTCATCCGGGGACCTTCTAAAAGTAGTTACCGCTGAAGGTATGCCTAGCGGCAGTAAAGTAAAGTAGGGTTCATAGGAGGACAGGTTTGATGCTTTTTGATTCACATGCTCATGTTGATGATCCTAAGTTTGATGATGAGCAGGCAGAGGTAATTGCCAGGGCAGCAGCTAACGGGGTAACGGGATTTATTAATGTAGGTTCAGATATGCTTTCCTCAGCTAGATCGGTCGAATTAGCCGGAAAATATCAGTCTATATATGCGGCAGTGGGGATTCACCCCCATGATGCCAGTGATGCGAGGGAATCAGACTATGACAAACTTGCTAAATGGACGGAAAACCCTAAGGTTGTTGCCATTGGTGAAATAGGTCTGGACTACCATTATGATGACTCACCCCGGGATGTTCAGCAGATGGTGTTTATTCGTCAGCTAGATTTAGCACGAAAGCTAGTAAAACCCATTATCATTCATGATCGGGAAGCCCATGGCGATTTGATGACAATAGTTAAAAAAGAAGGACAAGGCTTAACCGGCGTATTTCACTGTTTTTCAGGCAGTGTGGAAATGGCCATGGAAGTAATAAAAATGGGCTTTTATATTTCCATAGCGGGTACAGTTACGTTTAATAATGCGCAGAAAGTGAAAGAAGTTGCCGGTGTGGTGCCATTAGAACGTTTGTTGGTAGAAACGGATTCGCCATACCTTACACCTCGGCCGCATCGCGGCAAGCGCAACGAACCTGCCCATGTGCGATTGGTGGCCGAAGAAGTAGCTAGACTGAGGGGAATCGACTTAGCTACCTTGGCGGAAGCTACCACTAATAATGTAAAAAAATTATTTAATATCAGTTAGAAAAAAGGTTGCCGGGTTTCTGGCAGCCTTTTTTAGTTTTGAATTTTCTTGAGGGCTTATAAATTCTATTTATAAGCCCTCAAGAAAATTCCTATTTAAACTGGGGGAATAAATGATATCTATGAAACATAGACTAAGAGAGTCTGTCATAATAAAAAGCAACCAAGGATAGCAACTTAGGAAGGCTGGTTGGGTGTGGGAAAAGAAATACTAATCATCAGACTTAGTTCTATTGGTGATGTCATTCATTGTACTCCGGTCGCCAAAACCCTAAAAATGGTATGGCCCGATTGCAAAATTACTTGGTTGGTAAGCTCGGTTTCCGCCGATGTGATAAGGTATAATCCAGACATTGATGAATGTTGGGTATGGTCAAGAGAACGTTTTGAGGCGTATCTAAAGTCGTGGGAAATAGCAAGTGCAATAAAGATGTGGCGGGAACTTAAAAATAAACTAGCAGAAAAGTACTTTGATGCAGTGTTAGATATTCATGGCCTTTTTTTAACAGGGTTGATTGCCCTTCAGGCAAAAACCAGGCGGCGTATTGGGCTAAAAGAGGCCCGAGAATTAAATTATGTATTTATGACCGAGACGGCTCGACCGCTTGGACGGCATGTGATTGACAAATATCTGGGAGTGCTTCAAGCGCTTGACATTAAAAAATTTAATTATAAAATGACGGTTACCTTACCGCTAACCGTGAAAAGTGTAGCAAATGATATTTTGCGAGCGGGTACAATTAAGCCTGATCAGCGGTTTGCAGTGTTAATACCTGGTACAACTTGGCCAGCTAAAAATTGGCCACCAGAATACTTTGCAGTAGTAGCTAAGGCCCTGGAACAAGACTTTAAGCTGGTGTTGGGGGGCGGCTTGGCTGATGTAAAGTGTGGTGAGGCTATTATAGCTAAGGCTGGTGTTCCCATGCTAAACACTATTGGACGGACAAGCCTGTTAGAGTTAGCCGCAATTATTAATCAGGCAGCGGTAGTTATAACTGGTGATACCGGCCCGCTACACATTGCTAGTGCCCTTGAAACGCCGGTTGTGGCACTCTTTGGGCCAACTAATCCTTTGGTTTATGGGCCGCGTCAAGGCAAATTTAGCACGCTTCAGTCTGAAAGCGATTGCTTATTTTGTCATAAATACAACTGCCCTAAAGGAAATGCTGAATGCATGAAAAAAATATTACCGGAGCGCGTTATTTTGGCGGTATATCAGCTTACCGGAATTGATCGTAGAAATAGACAAAATGAAATCGACTATAGCAAATTAGCGCGTCATAAACCAAGCAGTTAATAAAATAAATCGGGGGATTTACTAGTAGTTGCTGATAAGACCATGATTTTAGTTTTATTATCTAAAGCAATCATGATACCTATTATTGTAAATAAATTTGGAATATTAAACTTGATATGTTACAATATTGGAAACAAAAGCAGAGGGAGTAGGAAGATGGCGGTAAATGAAACCTATACCACTACCAATTTTATTCATAATATAATTGATGAAGACAACCGGACCGGTAAGCACGGAAAAAGAGTGCATACTCGGTTTCCGCCGGAACCTAATGGATACTTGCATATTGGCCATGCTAAGTCAATATGTTTGAACTTTGGGACGGCAATAAAATATGGTGGACTATGTAATTTGCGGTTTGATGATACCAATCCGAGCAAAGAAGAAGTCGAATATGTCGATTCTATTCAGCAAGATGTAAAATGGCTGGGCTTTGATTGGGAGAATCGTAAATTTTATGCCTCGGATTATTTCGAAGAACTATACCAGTATGCTGTAGAACTTATTAAAAGTGGAAATGCTTTCGTTTGTGACTTGACAGCGCAGGAAATGAAGGATTATCGTGGTTCACTAACCCAACCTGGCACAGAAAGCCCGTATCGTAATCGCTCGGTTGAAGAAAATCTCAAGCTGTTCGAGCAAATGAAAAACGGTGAATTTGCTGATGGTGACAAAGTATTAAGGGCTAAAATTGATATGGCATCACCGAATTTAAATATGCGTGACCCGGTTATTTACCGGATATTGCGGGCTACTCATCATCGTACCGGAAATAAATGGTGCGTTTATCCAATGTATGATTTTGCCCATCCGTTGTCGGATGCTATAGAGGGAATCACCCATTCAGTTTGTACGCTGGAATTTGAGGCTCACCGTCCTTTTTATGATTGGCTGCTAGCGGCAGTAAATCATCCTAATCGTCCACAACAAATTGAATTTGCCAGATTAAACCTTGCTTATACAATGATGAGCAAACGTAAACTACGGGCGCTAGTAGAAGGGGGGTATGTCAATGGCTGGGATGATCCACGTATGCCGACCATATCTGGGCTGCGGCGTCGCGGTTTTACACCACATTCGATCAGGGACTTCTGTGACCGCATTGGGGTGGCTAAAAGTAATAGTGTAGTTGACTATGCTCTGCTTGAGCACTGTATCCGTGAAGATCTTAACGTGAAAGCTCAACGGGTGATGGCTGTTTTGCGACCGCTTAAAGTAGTAATTGAGAACTATCCAGAAGGTAAAATAGAAGAGCTAACTGCGGAAAATAACCCTGAAAATGAACAAATGGGTGTGCGCAAGATTCCATTTTCCAAGGTTGTATATATTGAACAAGAAGATTTCATGGAAGATCCTCCGAAAAAGTTTTTCCGGCTGTCGCCGGGCAAGGAAGTACGTTTAAAATATGCTTATATTATAAAATGTGAGCAAGTAATTAAAGATGAAACCACCGGCGAAGTTATTGAGGTTCGGTGTACATACGATCCTGACACGAAAAGCGGCGAGGCGTTAAGCGCTCGCAAAGTTAAGGGGACCCTGCACTGGGTATCGGCAGCGGAGGCGGTCAAGGCAGAAGTTAGGATCTATGATCAGCTGTTTGTCAGTGAGAACCCGGAAGATGGCGAAGATTATACTGCTAACCTAAACCCGGCCTCATTAGTAACCTTATCGGAATGTCTTGTAGAGCCAAGCCTTAAAAACACGATGTCAGGAGATAATTTCCAATTTCTTCGACAGGGATATTTTACTGTTGACCAGGACTCGACTGCTGGACATCCAGTATTTAATCGGACGGTTGGACTTAGAGATTCATGGGCTAAGATTCAAAAAGCATAAAACGCTGAAAAGCCTGGCTGCGGCCAGGCTTCTTTCTTGTAACATATATTCGGCAGGAAAATATCATTTTGTGAAGAATATCAAAATAGTAGTGAATTACAGTGAAATATATAGGCGTAATGGATGACTTTACTTAGCTAAAATTGCAACAACATTATAAAAATAACAGACTGAGGTGAAGGAATGACTGGTGCCAGAAAATATGCGGTAGTTTTTTGTTTGGCGATTTTAAGTAGCTGTGCTTGGACCGCGTCCTGTCCGGTTTTGGCCGCTGAAAATCAGGAAATAGCCAAGGCGTCTGTTCAGCAAGAGTCATTTTATGACCGTGTAATGGAAATTTTACGGCAGTCTGTGAAACAAGATACGAGTGACTTTAAAACAGAAACGCCAATTTTTGGAGCTCCAGAAGTTACTAAAGACCAAATGGTTAAATACATTATTCGACACAACCCTAAGCCGAAACTTAGCGTTCCGATCGAAGAATTAGTAGAATATTATTATCAAGAAGCGGCAATAGAAGGTATTAGACCGGACGCCGCCGTTGCGCAAGCCATTTTAGAAACCGGTTTTTTTTACTTTGGCGGAGATGTATTGCCGGATCAGAACAATTTTGCTGGTCTTGGGACGATCGGACAAGGCGTTCGAGGGGCTTATTTTGATACAGCAAGAATTGGCGTTCGGGCTCATATCCAACACCTTATGGCGTATGCTACTACCCATGAACCAGTTTTGCCGATTGCTGATCCGCGATATGCGATAGTTAAGCAGATGACCAGCTACTTTGGACAATGTCAGACCTGGGAGAGCTTAAGCGGTAGGTGGGCAGTACCAGGAGTAAACTATGGGCAGCGAATCATCAAAATCATTGATAATGTTAAAAATAACCGTTAAATTTAATCATGTAAACTTAGTAGGACTAAAAAATGATGGTGGCTTTTAAATATAAAGGCTACATAAAAAATAACTAGATTTAATCAGTTTGGCGTGATATATATACGGCGCATACTGGTTATAGTCTGGCTACCACCGATGAATAATCCAATGCACACAAGCATGTATTACCATAATGCCCCCACCTAAAGGTGTTGGGGGCATTATTCTTGTGATTAAAAAGGAAAAGGTATCCTGAAATATAAGATAAATGCTCTTATTATAATTAATAACAATAAAAAGTGCGAAGAAACTGCAACTATTCAGCTAGTCTGGGAAAAGTCAAAGTAAAAGTTGTTCCCTTACCAAGCGTACTTGAAACGCAAATCTCGCCGTGGTGATCACGAATAATTCGCTGGCAGACAGATAGCCCTAATCCGGTACCTGCTTCTTTTGTAGTAAAAAAAGGTTTAAAAATATTACTAATAACATCATCACTCATGCCGTGCCCACTATCAGTAATATTAATAGTAATAGCTTCCTGTGAGGCCGAGACATTAATAGTCAATTTGCCGCCACGTCGCATAGCTTGAAAAGCGTTACGGCAAAGATTAATAAGCACTTCTCTGATTTTTTCACTGTTAGCTAACAAATAAAGGGGTTCATTACCTAAATGCTGCTGAATTTCTACCCCGTACATTAGGGCCTCTCCATAAAGTAAAGCCAGCACCTCAGTGATTGGACGCAGAATATCGATTTTAACGAATTTGTTAGGCTGAGGTTTGGCTAATGTTAAAAAATCGGATAAAATGTTATTGATATGTGTAACTTCATCAGTAATTAGGCGGCAGTATTCGGTGGATGTTTCATCTTGTTGGCGCGCGGCTCTGACATTTAAAAGCTGTACGAACCCACTGATAGAAGTTAAGGGGTTTCTTATTTCGTGGATGGTCCCGGCAGTCATTTCACCGATGCTTGCCAGTGTTTCAAGATGCTGCATTCGCGACTCCGGCAGGCTGATTAAAGAATTATCGCAAATGACAGCCACCATGCCGATAGTTATATCATTCCCATTTAATAGGGGATTAATATTTAGGGTAGCTTGAATTTCAATATTATTAAACTTAATAGTTGTTTCTTTGTCAGTTATTCTAATGTTATTTTCTAAACATTTCCAAATAGAATTACTTTCTGAACCAAAGTCTAAGCCTAGTTCACGCGCGTCACACCCGGTGATAGTGTCAATATTTACATTGAAGAGAAGTTCAACATATTCGTTTAACAAAATAACCCGGTAGTTGCTGTCAATGGCGATCATGGCGGCGGGAATGCTATTGCAGATTGCGGCTAAACTTTCTATACAAAATTCCAATGTCAATGCTCCCACCTTCTTTGTAAATTTAGGAAAATTATTAATAGTTAACCATACTAATAATTCTCTAAACTTTTTCGAAATCCTGTTAATGATAGCAAATATTGGCTCATATTTTCCAATTAATTACAAAGAAACGGTCAAAAAGGTAAATATAGGAGGATACAAGTGCGATTAAGGAAAAAACCGTGGATTAAAGATGCAATTAATGACTATAAGGAAGTTTTAACAGAGGCTTGTCCAGACCTTAACTGGCGAGAAACCTTTAAGCGAGATGCCCCATTTTATGTAGAATTAGGTACAGGAAAAGGGAAGTTTATTGCCGAACTTGCGGAGCGAAATCCTGAAATAAATTTTATTGGTATGGAAGCGCAACTAGATGTGCTTTATTATGCGGCGCAGAAAGTGTATGAACGTCAACTTACCAACGTTCGATTATTACATTTTGATGTTAACAACATTTTAGAAATATTTTCACCGGGAGCGATAAGTCGAGTATATATTAATTTTTGTGATCCCTGGCCCAAGAACCGCCATGCAAAACGTCGGTTGACCCATAAGGTCTTTTTGGACAAATATCGAAGTATCCTTACTAACGGCGGAGAGCTGCATTTTAAAACTGATAATGAGAAACTTTTCGAGTTTTCTTTAAACCAATTTGCGGATGCCGGATTAAAAATGAAGCATATATCTTTTGATCTGCATAATAGTGATTATAAAGATAACATTATGACCGAATATGAAGCGAAGTTTAGTGCGATGGGAATGAAGATATATCGAACTGAAGTAAAATTTGTTGAGTAGCAATAAAACTCGAACAATAATGTAGAAGATGGCATAGAATATAGTAGCAATAAATATGTCAAAATGGAGAGTGTTGCTATGTCACGGCCGACGGTTGTGAATTCTAAACGCCAACCGATACCGCCGCTGAGCTTGGAGGAGTTGAAGTTTTGGCTGCGGATTATGGAAGAACATGCCCTGTTTATTAAGACCGGTTTACCCTACGAAAACATTAGTTTAATCAACGAAGCTGAAAGCTTCTCTCAGCAATATTCGGCTCATAGGGTGCGGGCAGAAAAGGTTCAGAGCGAAAACAGATTTGAAGAATTGGTGGCTGATTCTTTGCAGCTAACCAACGATTTTTATCACTATAATCGCCGAATTTTACACCTGACTCTGGCCTGTCGTTTGACCGGAAGTAATTTTGCTTTATTTGTAGACCACCTATCTCGAGAAGTGGAGTATGTTATACGTCTATTAGATAAACTTGCGGCTGGACAGCAACCGCTATATCAAATTTCTAGTGCGCGAGAAGCTGCTTTTTGGCTCAGACTGATGGCGGATCATGCAAGATTTGTTGTGCATAAATTAGATCCGATGGAGCGCAGTCTGCTTGAGATGGCCAGTACTTATTCAGATGAGTTTGACGACTTATATCTAGAAGGACGCGATTTTGTTAGCATGTTGCGCGGCGAAGGGGAAGAAATACCTGCATTTCGGCGGTTCTTACAAGATGTTAGGGTATCTACAATTCGGTTGCGCGACTTTATGAGGGCGGCTCAAACATTGATAGCTGATAATAAGCTATTAGGCCTTGTTCCAGAACTTATGGCGGATCATATGCGGCGTGAAGCAGATCATTTACTGTTAACTTTGGCTTTTCTGGAAAAAGGATCGTTTGTTAATTATGACGATACTGGCGAGTACGAGTATGTTAATTTAGATGAACGTGCCGGTGCGTTAATGAAACCTCCGCCTGTATTAACTGATGACACTGAAAGTATACCTAGTCCTCCGGCCCGGTTTTCTCAAAAAATGCAGCAGGATGAGGAGACCAGTGATAAAGGTAAAGTAGATAATTTAGAACCGGCGATAATTCCTGAAATTGTGTCTCAAGAAGAAATTGAAGATTTATCTGCAACTGAACATGAAATAGAAGAAAGGTTTGATATTGAGCCTGAACAAATAGAGCACGTTCAATACCCGCCAAAAGTAGAGCCCGTGATTGAACCTCAATACCATCTGAAACCTAAAACCAAAGCGATACCGGGGTCTGGTACTTCGGCAAAAACCTCCAAAACCAAGTGGGGTGTAAAGCTGCCACGCCAGTTGGGTAAAAAATAAAACTATAAAACCCCTTTCTTATACAGAAAGGGGTTTTATAGTTTTTCATGCAATAACGGCAAAGGGACTTAACGTTTCGCGTTCATCAGTAAACGCTACAAGACGTTTGTTGACTAAATCAATGAGGCAAAGATTAGCAAACATATTACTGGACGCTATTGCAAAATTTTCACCAGGTAAAAGACCGAGACGGGACACCGACTGGCCTAAAGAAATGATACCAACAGTATGGCGAGCTTGTAGATCTACAATGTTGATATGACCGGCTTCTTCATTAGCAATATAAGCAGTATTACCACTGGCAGTTATTACCACGTGGATCGGGTATACCGGCGCGGTAGCGCTACAATGCTGACACTGAGTTATAATAGTATTGGAAAAATCATCGAGAGCCTGGCATGAAAGAACAACTAAACCCTCCCCGCTGAAGGGACTGATTGTAAATGGAATAAACAAGCGGCCATGCTGATCTGCAATAAGATTTGTCGGAGTCGCTCCAAAAAAACGTTTATACAGCTGGTGTCCGGTAATGTCAAACATGCCTAAGACGCCCCCGCCAATTGCTTCCCAAACTCCGTAGATTAAGCTTTCTGTAGCTACAAGACCAACGCAACACCCGGCACCGTCAGGCTTATCCAGTACTATCGGTTCTTTGGCAGCGCTGGTAAGATAGAGGTGTCCGTCGGGGTCTGCGAGGATAAACGTGTGTGAAGTTGGCAACCGGGTAAACTGTGCCGGATGAGGAATAGCAAATTCGTTGCTGCAAACTAAGGTATTTAAGCTAAAACTAGCTAGTAGTCCCGAACCGCCGTTGCCGGCTAGGGCAAGATAGGCTTCATTTAAATCATAATTAACTGTTATATCTACCAGGGAAAATCCGTGAGGTAAAGGTTGTTCAGCAACAATTTTACCGGAAGGATTGCTGACTAAAAGGATAGCCTTAGAAATATCGTCGACTACCAGCAGTCGATGTGTAGGAAGGGGATCCATATGTATCACCTCTTACGCGGTAATCGTAATATATTATATGGAATTTATAGCATTTGGTTATTGGGTAGCGTGAATATTTTTGATATAATATCAAGCAGAGCATAAGTGTACCAGGAGGAATTAGTATGCGTAAGATACCTGTTTTGGGGACGAGCCCTGGTGAAGCGATTATATATATAGTCACTGTACTAATTGCTATTGGTACCATCAACATATTTAGTGCCAGCTTTGTAACTGCTGGGCAACTATTGGGTGACAGCTACTTCTTTCTAAAACGTCATTTGATATCTGTTATTATGGGTTTAGTAGGACTAATTTTTATCGCCAGAATGAACTACCGTCACCTACCGCGGTTATCTCTATTACTTGCGACAATAACAGTTGCGCTCTTGATCGCGGTGCATTTTATTGGCGTTGAGGCCAATGGCGCACGTCGATGGATTAATCTTGGTATAAAATTTCAGCCGTCCGAAATTGCTAAATTTATCGCCATACTTATGGCGGCTGACTATTTAGGGCCGCGAATTGACCGGGCACGATCCGTTACACTACTGTCCTGGCCGGTAGTGCTTTCCGGAATAATGGCGTATCTAGTATTAAAACAGCCGGATATGGGCACGGCTGCCGTTATCGCTGCCATTTGTCTAGTACTCTACTTGCCCAGCGGTATTCCGTTAAAACAAATTTATGCACTTATCGGAATTTCAGTAACTGGTATAGTTTATTTAGTTTATGCGGCAGCATATCGGGCAGAACGCATTTTTGCTTGGATTGACCCTTGGGCTTATCAGCAAACCAGCGGCTATCAATCTGTTCAGGCGCTTTTAGCCATTGGTTCAGGTGGCGCTTTGGGAACAGGCCTTGGAATGGGGGCTAGCAAATTTCATTATTTGCCGGAGGCCCATACCGATTTTGCCTTTGCCGTACTATGTCAAGAAATGGGATTTGCAGGTGCATTACTAGTAATTATCTTATTCGCACTATTAGCCTGGTATGGCATAAAAATAGCACTGAGCGCTAGTGATGGCTTGGGAATGATGCTAGCAGCAGGAGCAACTTTTTTAATCGTAGGTCAAGCCGTGGGTAATATTGCCATGGTAACAGGTATTTTGCCAGTTACCGGTATACCGTTGCCGTTTATAAGCTTTGGCGGAACTTCGCTAATGGTAAACTTATTGGCAATCGGCTTGCTTATCAGTGTTGCCAGAATTAGCAATCGGCAACAAAATGCCTCGCCTAAGACTGAAACAACCAAACGCTCGCGACGATTAAAACTTGTATCGAGATCTTTAGAAGACGTTTAAACGTTGACCCTTCCGGGAAATAATAGACATATTGTCTATACCTTCCGGGAAAGGACTGGAGTCGATGTTTTGGCTTATCCGACTAGGTGCCTATAGCTTAAGCACCTGGGTAGCATGGCATTTCTTTCAGAACTGGGGTGTTTCAGACAATCTATTATTTGCGGGAAAGATATTGTCGCTTGATACTGAACATCAAATGTTTTTTGGTGTTTGTGCTGGGCTGAGCAACTATACTGGTCTGGATGTTACAATTATTAGATTGCTTTGGACACTAGCTGCTTTTTACCGAGGCCTGGGCATTATTCTGTATATACTGGCTTTCTTAATAATGCCGCCTGCAGTATAGAAAATTCAATCCATAACGGGTTGAATTTTTTTTATTGCCAGTAGCAACTAGTGATCATTTCACATAAAATAAATAAGGTTAACTTAAAAGGAGGCGAATATAGTTGTATAAAAAAAGCGCTCCTCATATCGATACAATTGAACCAGAAACCCAAAAGATGCTAACAGACGAAGCTAGTGCAGACTCTGTGTGGAAAGAAGAAACTAGGCCGAGTAAACAAGTGCATTCAAATATGGTTTTAGGACATTCATATGTACCCTGGCAAGTATATACAAAGGCTTTCTCACCCAAAGAAGCATTGATGCGCGGTACACTCTTTCCTGAACTTTATGGTGTATATCCGATACCCGAATAATGCGGACGGAGGTAGTTAGAGTGAACATGGAGAAGCAAATGGTCTTGCTTCGGCAAATTCAAGAAATGGAATTTGTGGCAATAGAACTGCAACTATATCTTGACACCCACCCGTGCGATCAAGATGCTATCAACGACTATAATTGTGCAATAGAAAAAATAGATAAACTTATGGAAGAATACACCGCTCAATACGGCTCGTTATCAGCACAGGGAATGCACGGCTACGAAAAGTGGTTATGGTCTGATAGCCCCTGGCCTTGGGAACTTTAACATTTATCTTTATAAAAGAGGATGGGTGAACATGTGGGTTTATGAAAAAAAACTCGAACATCCGGCTAGAGTAACATGTCCAGATGTAAAATTTGCTAAATTAGTCATCACCCAATATGGCGGACCTGACGGTGAATTATCCGCCTCACTTAGATACCTAAACCAACGTTACAGCATGCCTACCAATAATGCAAAAGCGAACCTTACATGTTGGTATATCTATTCTTCAAAGAACTCAATAGATACACGGTTATCACGGTATACATACACCTTTTTTACTAAATTTTGTAAAATAACTTTACGCCCTTCTGGTGTCTCGGTTCTCCAGGCTTTTTTAAAGTTTTTTAATATGGCTGAGAATTGTTCTAAATACTCATCTTTATCCTGTTTTTTAAGTTCTTCGGCCTCGTAAATATCTATCTGCTGTTCTAAGTAAGCCCGTTGCTCGCGTAGTTCTTTAACCCGATCGGTTAATTCATCAGGATCAAGAGCGCCTTTCTCAAAAGCAGAATACCATTTATCAAGGTGTTTCTTTACTTGGACAAGCTCTTTCTTTGCATGGGCTAGAGCTTTAGCGTTGCTTTGGTTTTGAGCTTTTGCAGTAATGTTACTCAATTCCTCTTTGATAAGGCGAGGGGTAAGGCTGTATTGCATAAGTTGGCCTACTACACGTTGATCTATGTCGGTTACCTGCTTATATCCGCATTTGCAATTGGGGTCCTTAACCATATAATCGGAACTGCCTCCTTGAGAATAGCAGACATAGTAAGTGGTAACTTTTTTAGGATTGGTCTGAGGGTAATTTTGCCATACGTTCTTTGTTCTCATTCTTGCACCGCATTCGCCGCAATAAATGATGCCAGAGACCATGCCACTGTTGGTTCTTGGCAAATACTTATTTCGTGATTTTAATATTTGTTGGACTTGAATCCATTCTTCTTCGGTGACTAGGGGCTGGTGCTTTCCTTCGTGCAATGTCCCTCTGTGTATAATTTTACCAGTGTAAGTTGGACTGGTTAATATATATCTAACAGCAACTCTATTCCACTCTGCTGCTTTGGGGGCTGGAGTTTTCTTCTTATTCAGTAAGTCGGTAATTTCCTGATAACCTATGTCGCCCTTTAGATACTCTTCGTAAATGAAACGTACTGTTTTTGCTTCTAGCTCATTTACTTCCATAACCTTAGTGGTTGAATTATAAAAATAACCGTATGGAGTAGGCCCGCCGCCATAACGTCCCTGTTTAGCGGCTTCTTTTTTTGCATCAAGTACACGCTCTATAAGTTGATCACGTTCAAGCTGGGCAAATACTGCTAGCATACCTATAGCAGCTTTACCAAAGGCTGTCGTTGTATCAAAGGACTGTGTAACTGATTTGAAACCAACATCGTTGCGTTCAAATACATCTTCAATTAAATATAGAACGTCTTTTTGGCTACGAGAAATGCGGTCCAACCTAACGACGACAACAGCGTTAATTTTTCCGGCTGCACAATCCTTTATCATGCGTTTCATTTCTGGTCGGTTTAAGTTTTTGGCACTATAGCCATCATCAATATAGTAGTCAAATATTTGCCAATCCTGAGAGTGGCAATAAGAAACAATTCGATCTTTTTGAGCGGGAAGGGACAAATCTTTCTCCGCCTGCTCTTCTTTTGAGACACGGCAGTATGCAGCAATTAGCTTTTTCATAATTATCACCTATGTATTAATATGCCTCCTGAATGTGTAGGAGGACGCTGGCATCGTTTTTATTTAATAAGCATTGTCTTTGCTTTACAAGTTCCTTCATGTCCTCTGGGGTGCCCATGTCATAAATGGGTAGGCTATTAATATGTAATAGCAGAGCTTGATGTTTCTTTATGTTATTTAAGGACCAATAAGCGTTTATTAATATTTCTTCAGGTAGATTGTTAATCATTTGGTGCAGCTGTTTGCGTATAGGTGTCAAAATCGGTGCCTCCCTGAACGTATGTTTGGTTAAACGGCCTAAATAAAACACAGCGTATATTCTGCTGTGTAGTACTAAGTTTTCCAACTATTTTTAAGAAAATCCAAAACATATTCTTTTTCTAAGCTACAGCAATATGATAATAATTCGGCGGAAAATCGGTCTGCTTCATCTTCTTTGCGGCTGTTTGCTAAATAAGTACGTTCGGACATACAATAGTAAGCATATTTTGGGTGCAAAAGTATATGTCCTATTTCGTGACTAATAACGGCTTTGATTTGCCAATCCTCAGAAAGGGTTTCATCAATATATATTATTTTTCGTCGTAAAATTCTACGCCAAAATCCATGTACTCTACTAGGTGTTTTAGTAAAAATAATCTCGATTTTTAGTTCTTTAGCTATTCGGTATGGATTGGCTGTATCGTGTCTAGCAATAAGATTTCTAATGCGTAGTGGAATATTCATTATCGCTCTCCCAAGCCAAAAGGTCGCTATTCAGTTTTTTTGCGCTTGTTCAGTTTTTTAGCTAAGTAGTACCCTTGCTCAACTGCACTTTTAATTATTTCTAAATCTTCAGGTGAAAGTATTTCACCATTTAAGGCCAACTGTTGTTCTTGCTCAAGGATTTTTAATAAGTCCTTGGGCTTTTTTGGTTCTAAAGATGCGGATAAAGACGATAATTCAACTCCTGCCATATTTAGCAGCTCATCTAAATCCATTCCAAAAGCTTCAGCCAGTTTTTGTAAAGTTGTGAGTGAAGGTTGCTGGCGTTTGCCACTTTCAATGCGATTAATTTCGGTATTACTAACTTTAGAAAGATAAGCAAGTTGGCGTTGACTCCATTGCCGATCATTTCTAAGTTGCTGTAGTACCTTGCCAAAGTCGTTCATAGTTAACCTCCATAATATACTATATATATTAATACATACTGTTGCCCAACGGAAACAAAAATATATATAATTTTTTAAAAGTGTTGACTATGAGTTACATGAGACATATAATAGAGGTGTCACCGATGAGTAACAAAAAGAAGGATGGATGTGAGGTGCTAATGAAAGCTAATATAGAAGAAATTCAAAGGTTAATGGATAAAAATAAATGGAATAAATCTCAATTAGCAAGAGAAATAGGTGTTAGTAGGGCATGTATAAGTCGAATTATGAATAGTCAACGAAATCCGGGCGGTGATTTTCTTAGTGCTTTTAAAATAAGGTTTCCAGAATACCCGTTGGAAAAATTTTTTTATGCCGACTGTGTTGCTTAAAAGTGTCACTTTACGGCTGGTGTAAACTCGGTGGCATAGGGGTAACCATTTTTTCATGCAATGCATATCATAATGCGAGGTGATGACAATGACGGAGCGTGAGGCTCGGGAGCGTGCGGTAATACGGAGGCTATGGCAACGTTATAATGAACGGCTCGATAGGGCACATGCCTACATAGAAAAGCGTAAACTACGGAATAAAATGGCCGGGTAATTTCCGGCTGTAGATTTTATGGACAAGCAAGCGAGGTGATTCTATGGGAAATCTATCAACCGCTGCGGCATTACTTGATGAGGCTATGGGGTTATCTTCTCAATTACCTCAAGAGCCGGTCAATATTGAAGAAGCAACTGCAGAAATATTACTGTTAAAGCAGCAGACAGCGGCTAACTTATGGGAAATTGGTAAACGGCTGATCCAAGTTAAGCGACAATTGCCTCACGGTGAATTTGGCAAATGGTTAGAGGAAAAGGTCGATTTTAGTCAGCAACATGCCAGCCGACTTATGCGGGTTGCGGAAGAGTTTCCAAACTACTCAACGTTGAGTAATTTAGGTCGGTCAAAGATTTTTGCATTATTAAGTGTACCAGCGGGAGAAAGAGAAGAATTCATTCAACAACCTCATCAACTTGCAAGCGGTGCTG
>Ga0316602_10000067_pt1 | contig 108817 bp, 99 predicted proteins | sample OWC_soil_day10_C_FD_203103 | JGI IMG/M metagenome (GOLD analysis project Ga0316602, IMG submission 203103) | Wetland soil microbial communities from Old Woman Creek delta, Ohio, United States - OWC_soil_day10_CT | ecosystem: Environmental > Terrestrial > Soil > Wetlands | place: USA: Ohio...
CACAATAATACAGTCCATCATAAGCTGTTACAACAATCACCCCTTTTTTATGCGGAATAATACCTCTTATCCGCTTCGAGATGAGAGATTCCGCTCCCTGCAAAGGAAAGAAAGTATTTCCGACCAGGACATAAACTCCCTTATCCGTGCCGATATATAAAACGCCATTAACCATATCTGAACATTCGATCTTGCTCTGCGCCTCTATAGCAGTATATTTCCCATTCAGGTATTTCAGAATCTTACCATCTCCTTGAAAATAAAGAATATTATCATTCTCATGAATTCTCCAGATATTACCTATAAAGCGCTCAGCACCTGAGATTGAGTCAGAAAGACAGGTATAAACAAGTTCTCCTCCCATTCCGGGCCTGAAGTAACCAAATTCATTGATACCACCAACATAAACACGTTTCTGACTCACAGACGGAAGAACAGAACGAACATCTGACTTATTGTGCAGAGGAAATACATTCCAGGAATTTCCATCAAACTGTAACATTCCATTCTTATTCGCAAAATAGATCCAACTACTGTTGTAAGAAGCTATTCGCCAAGTCTGTGAGCCTTTACCATATAAGCTCTTATTGTAATTTATAATAAAATTATTCCAATCGGCAGACACATGCAGAATGGTCATATTCGAGAAGATCACAAAGAATACCAATCGAAAGGGCATTGAAAGCTGTTTTTTCATAAATTCCTCTTGTTTAAGGCACAAAGTATCCACAAATCTACATAAAATTATCAGAATTTTGTTTCTCGATCTCATTTTCTTAACTTGGTTAAGAAGATAATCGGTTCACAAAAATGAGTGCAGGCATCGAGAGTGATTAGAAGATCTTACTATCTATTTTGATGCATTGACAATGCGGACAACTCTTAAAAAGCTTCGTGACAGCTCCAATTTTTCGATTAATTTACAGCGGAAAGAAGACATAACTTCAACGTGTTGAATGTCCGAGATCAGCGTGTTGAAAACGTACATTCAACACGCTGATCTCGGACATTCAACAAACCCCTCTCAGAAAGCCTGTAGAGGTGGTTATTAATATCAACAAAGTCAGAGAAATATTGAAGAAAAAGGAAGAGATGAATATCACTTTCGGCATTACGAACACAAGAACTTACCTTCAAAAAGAGAAAGAATATTGATACAAAAAAGGATTACCCTCTACGGATAATCCTTTTTTGAGCCTCTTGTCGGATTCGAACCAACGACCCCGAGATTACAAATCACGTGCTCTGGCCAACTGAGCTAAAGAGGCGGGTGGGTAAGCTTACTATATCGCGCCGCTACAACCAACTACCTTTGCTGCGATCAAGCCCTGGAGGATTCGAAGGGAGCTGGCCGTATAGGACTTACCCGGGCGCAAAGGTAGACATTTTTGGCAAACCTGCAATAGGTGATTAAAACTTTTTTGGCGAACAAAGAGATAAGCATTTACGTTTCAGGTAGTTAAAGCAAAAAACAAATTGCTAAAAATAGAAAAATAAATTCTTGAGAGCTTAGAAGATGCTTTAAAGCTTATTGTTTTAGGCCGAAACTTATGTCTAAAATGAAGCGCTTTTCAGTAGAAAGTAGTAACTTTGTGCATTATAACTTACTAAAATGACAGAAAACAAAAATTACTTGCAAAAATATGCCATGCATTTTGGCACTTATATGGGAGCATACTGGGTGCTTAAGTTTATCTTGTTTCCATTAGGGCTAACCATTCCATTCTTATTATTCCTATTTATAGGTCTAACATTGGGAGTACCATTTATGGGATACTACTATGCCCGAATGTATCGTAACAAAATATGTGGTGGAGAAATTAGTTTCGTGCAAGCGTGGATATTTACCGTATTCATGTACATGTTTGCCGCATTGCTCACGGCCATGGCTCATTTCATCTATTTCCGGTTTATAGATCAAGGATTCATTATTAACACCTATACCGCTTTATTAGATAATGCTTTGCAGGCAGGCGTACCGGGGATGGGAACTTATATAGGTCAATTCAAAGAAGCAATGGAGGTTGCTCGTTCGCTCTCTCCTATTGACATCACGCTGCAATTACTCTCGCAGAATGTGTTCTACGGAAGTATTCTGGCTATTCCCACAGCATTGATTGTAATGAATAAAAAGAAAGCTGCATAAACATTTAGTAAATTTTATATTTAAGCTATGGATATATCTGTTGTAATTCCTTTGTTCAATGAAGAAGAATCGCTTCCCGAATTATATGCCTGGATTGAAAGGGTGATGAAAGCAAATAGCTTCTCTTACGAAGTGATTTTTATCAATGATGGAAGTACTGATCGTTCGTGGGAGATTATTGAAAAATTAAAAGCTGAAGCAGGTGATACCGTAAAAGGAATAAAGTTTCGCCGTAACTATGGAAAATCACCCGCACTGTATTGCGGATTCAAACAAGCACAAGGCAATGTCATTATCACGATGGATGCAGATCTTCAAGACAGTCCCGACGAGATACCCGGACTATACAAGATGATCACTGACGAAGGCTACGATCTGGTATCGGGTTGGAAACAAAAAAGATATGATCCACTGTCTAAAACCATACCAACGAAGGTCTTTAACGCCACAGCACGCAAGGTATCGGGCATTAAAAATTTGCACGACTTTAATTGCGGATTAAAAGCGTATCGCAATGCTGTAGTGAAAAACATTGAAGTATACGGAGAGATGCACCGCTATATCCCTTATTTAGCTAAGAACGCCGGATTCAAACGGATAGGCGAAAAGGTAGTACAACACCAAGCGCGAAAATACGGAACAACTAAATTTGGGTTGAATCGATTCGTCAACGGTTATCTGGATTTAATTTCTCTTTGGTTTCTCTCTGCTTTTGGTGTAAAACCGATGCATTTTTTCGGCCTATTGGGTTCTCTGATGTTCATCTTGGGATTTATATCTGTCGTTGTGGTAGGCGTATCAAAACTTTATAATATGTACAGCGGAATGCCTTATCACTTAGTAACTGAATCTCCTTATTTCTATCTCTCGCTTACCGCTATGATTATAGGTACACAATTGTTTCTCGCAGGTTTCTTAGGAGAGTTAATCTCTAGGAATGCACCCGAACGTAATAATTATCAAATCGAAGATAGCATTTAACCAGCAAGACATATTCAAATTATACAATATACAATATGAAGAATTTGGTAAAATTTATACTTTTCATAACGATTGTAGGTTCAATCATTGGGGCAAGCGTATCTTCTTGCGCCGAGGAGACCAATTGCGCTCTGGATGGACGGCCTACGCTGAATTGCTACATGTACAAAATTGTTTCTAACGTCGTAAAAAATGACACGCTCGATTCTTTAACTGTCACTGCATTTGGCACGGACTCTATCATTATTAACAATCAGGAAGATGTACACGACATCTTATTGCCCCTTCGATACACAGTAGATTCTACCATATTCGTATTACATTATAGTGAGACTTTACTAGACACAATCATCGTACATTATACAAATACCGCTAAGTTCATATCAATGGACTGTGGCTATCAAATGCAACAAAGCGTGACCGGAGTAAGTTATACCGAACATAATTTAGATTCAATTTATATATCAAATGAAGATGCCAACACTCTCGAAACTGAAAATTTTAAGCTTTTCCATTAAGTTTGTACTCCTTCTTTTGATAAGTTCGTCTTTACATGCGCAAAGCACAAGACCGACAGGAAAAAGTCCGGAGAAAGATAAGAAGAAAGAAGAGCCAAAAATAGAATTCCCGCTTTATAATGGAACCTATATCAGTGGAGACCTCTACGGATTGGGAGGTAATCTCTTGGGAAGTGACTTCTTAAGCTCTGAAGTGAGCGTAGACGTAAACCTGAAAAATAAATTCTTTCCTGTAGTAGAAGTAGGATATGGCACTACAGATGCATGGAGTGATAATGAGGGAATACGCTATAAAAGCAATGCTCCTTACTTTCGCGTGGGAATGAACTTCAATATGATGTACAAGAAGAAGACGGAAAATCTTTTTTATGTCGGATTTCGTTATGGGCTCAGCAGTTTTAAATATGACGTTAGCACACCCTCGTTTACCGACCCGATATGGAATGAAGAAATAGCCAACCCGAGTTTGGAAGATGGTATCTGGGGCGGAAGCACTTCATACAGCCATACCGGCCTGAAAGGTAGCATGCAATGGTTTGAACTAGTAGTCGGAGTACGCGCACAGATTTATAAAAACTTCCTGATGGGATGGTCAGTCCGAATGAAATATCGCACCTCTTCCTCCGCCAGTGAGTATGCCGACCCTTGGTATGTTCCGGGGTTTGGTACTTATGGCAGTTCCCAAATGGGACTTACTTATTCTCTGATCTACAAACTACCTTATTAAAATATTCCGTCTTTTTATCTGCTTTTTTTAGTTTTATTTTATGGAAAAAAAGAAATCAAGGACACAGTTGCTATGGCTCATTCCCCTGATTGTGGGAACAATTTATATTCTCCGCCGAGAACAGCAAACTCCGTATAATAATATTGAAGGACTGATCTTCGGAACGGTCTATCATGTCACCTATCAATATGACGGAGATCTAAAACCGGAAATAGAAAAAGCCTTCAAGCGTTTCGACGCCTCCCTGTCTATGTTTAATGACACTTCAGTGATTTCCCGCATCAACCAAAACAAAGAAGTCGTGCCGGATACGTTCTTTATCAACGTGTTCAAACGCTCCATGGAAATATCAAGAGAGACCGACGGAGCATTTGATATCACTGTAGCCCCTCTGGTCAATGCCTGGGGGTTCGGGTTCGAGAAAAACGAACAGGTAGACAGCCTGAGGATTGATAGTTTACGTAAAATAATAGGTTATCAGAAGATTGCTCTTAAAAATGGAAAGATAGTAAAGCAGGATCCACGTATAATGCTCGATTGCAGTGCGATAGCCAAAGGATATGCCAGTGACATTATCGCTCATTTATTAGAAAAGAATGGGGTGAAGAACTATATGGTTGAGATTGGCGGTGAAATTGTGGCCAAAGGACATAATAATCAAAAAGAGGCTTGGCGCATAGGAATCAACAAACCGATAGACGATTCGCTCTCACAAAACCAAGAACTCCAAAGCATCCTTCAGCTAACCAATGTGGGTATGGCTACCTCCGGCAACTATCGCAATTTCTACTATAAAAATGGAAAGAAATATGCGCATACCATCGACCCTTCAACCGGTTATCCGGTACAGCATAACCTATTGTCGGCAACAGTTGTTGCAAAAGATTGCATGACGGCAGATGCATTGGCTACAGCCTTCATGGTTATGGGATTAGAAAAAGCAGAAGCTTTTGCAGATGCACATCCGGAAATAGAAGCTTGTTTTATTTACAGCGATAAAGAGGGTAAATTAAAGAATTATTTCACCAAAAACATGAAGAAGTATGTGGTAGAATAACACTTCTACTTCATGAAAACGAAATAAACAGCCAACACCAGGCAGGCAAAAGCGGCCAAATGATTCCAATGCAATGCCTCTCCTTTAAAGAAAACCGTAGAAAAAACAGTAAAAATAAGAAGGGTGATCACTTCTTGAATCACTTTTAGCTGCATCAAAGAAAATGGTCCGCCATTGCCTTGAAAACCTAAACGATTGGCAGGCACCTGAGCACAATACTCAAAGAGTGCGATAAACCATGAAAATAAGATCACTCCCAAGAGAGGCCAGTTGCTAATTAGTTTGGCTTCTTGCAATTTCAAGTGACCGTACCAAGCAAACGTCATAAACACGTTTGACACAATCAATAACAATATCGAATAAAAACCTTGTGACATAACAGATCTTCTTAACTTTTCAAATTACATAAAAGACTTCTTCTCTATTCTGATCTTATGAACGAACGAGTTATTCCGGAAGCGATTCCGTTTGCACATTCGTCATACTCCCCCAAAGACTATAACGAGCTTCCGGATTCATTGCCTCCAACTGGCGGAGAATATTTTTCATGTCACTCCTACTCGATTCCACCTCGTAAGGGCAATTCTTCACCTGTTTGTGATACTCTCTCAAGCGAGCCAATTCGATCAAGTCCGCTTCATGAACCAGACACATCGGACGAATGATGGTCATCTCGAATTTGCGCATCACTAACTTAGGAGGCATCGTACTGAAAGCACCCTGATAAGTAATGTTCATTAATAATGTTTCGAGAATATCATCCATGTGATGTCCCAATGCTATCTTGTTGCATTGATGCTCTTTAGCCGCATCAAAAAGCTTCTTCCGCCTATTCCACGAGCAGAGAAAACAAGGTGACTTTCGGGTATCAGTGCTAGGATCGAAAGATGTTTCATAAACAAACAGCGGAATGTCAAAAGAAGCGGCATACGTTTTCAGATATTCCAAATCACTCTGATAAGGAATGTTTTTCATGACCACATGCACAGCTACGACAGAAAACTTCGGTTTGAAAATACGCATTTTTCTTCCGAGTAGCTCAATCAAAGCCAACGAATCTTTCCCGCCGGATAGACCGACAAGGATTTTATCTCCATCCTCTATCAAATTGTATTGCACCACACCTTTACTAAAACGTTTATCAATGCGGCGAATAACTTTCTCTTCTTCCGTAAATTGTACCATAACTATAAAATCGGCTGCAAAAGTAAAGTAAAAGAATGATTTAAAGAAGAATTAACATAATAGAATGAGTGTAAACAAGCATTATTGCCAAACTTTTTTGTATTTTTGAACATCTGAAAAATAAACCGGAAACAACATGAAGAAAAGACTTGTTATATTCATTCTATACTGTTGCACATTGCCTCTCGTTTCGGCACAAACTTTAGAGGAAGCGAAAGGCATGTTTACAAAAGGAGAATATGCCAAAGCAAAACCTGTTTTTGAAAAGTACGTTAAGTCACAGGCGGCTAATGCAAATTATAACTATTGGTACGGAGTGTGTTGCCTGAAAACGGACGAACCACAAAAGGCTGTGAAGTATCTCGAATTTGCCGCTAAAAGAAAGATCCAGAACGCACCTCTGTATTTGGGTGAGGCATACAATGACTTATACCACTTTGAAGAAGCCGTAAACAGTTATCAGGAATATGTTGACCTCTTGAACAAGAAGAAACAACCCACCGAAGAAGCCGACAAATTACTTGAAAAGAGCAAAATCAATGCCCGCATGATAAAGGGAGTAGAAGAAGTCTCTGTCATTGATAGTTTTGTGGTGGACAAAGACAATTTCCTGAGCGCATATAAGTTGAGTGAAGAATCAGGGAAATTGTTTACCTACAATGAATACTTCAAACAGGAAGGGAAAAGCCAGGGAACTGTATACGAAACAGAGATTGGAAATAAGATTTATTATAGCGAACAAGGCAAGGATAAAGCCTTAAATATCTTTAGTAAAAATAAGATGCTTGATAATTGGGGAGAAGGCAACCAACTACCCGGAAGTATCAATGCAAATGGAAATTCCAATTACCCATTTATGCTAACCGATGGCGCTACGATCTATTTTGCTTCTGATGGCGAAGGTTCCATGGGAGGTTATGACATCTTCGTAACCCGCTACAATACAAATACAGATACATATCTGGCTATCGAAAATGTAGGAATGCCTTTCAATTCTCCATACAACGACTACATGTATGCCATAGACGAATACAATGATCTCGGTTGGTTTGCCTCTGATCGTTATCAACCGGAAGGGAAGGTTTGTGTCTATGTTTTCATACCGAATACCTCCAAGCAGATATATAACTATGAAGCGATGGATCTTGACTCATTGAAGAATCTGGCACAGTTGCATTCTTTAAAAGATACGTGGAAAGATAAGAAAACGGTGGCCGAAGCCAAAGAAAGGCTACAAGCTGTTATTAACAAGAAACCGAATGAAAAGAGTACATATGATTTTGAATTTGTGATCAATGACGAGCGAACTTATCATAGCATCGATCAGTTTAAGTCACCTGAAGCGAAGGCCTTATTTAAAAGATATCAGCTATTAGCGAAGGACTATCGCCAGCAATCGGATAAATTGAATACACAACGCCAGTGGTACGAAAAGGCGAATAAAGAAGAGCGTGCTAAAATGAATGGAGCCATCCTTGATTTGGAGAAACGCGTACAAGAAATATCTCAGGAATTGGATGCCCAGACAATCAGTGTGCGCAACACAGAAATAATGTACCTTAAAAAATAATACTTTATGGATATACTCATTATCGCAGCTCTTATCGTAGCAGCAGTCATCCTATTTCTAATAGAACTGTTTGTTATCCCCGGCATCAGCATAGCCGGCATTTCAGCATTGGGATGCATCATCTATGCCAACTATTATGCATTTGACAATCTCGGAGAAACAGGAGGGTTCATTACTTTAGTCGTATCGGCCATTGCTTGCGTAGGATCGCTAATCTTATTTATGCGTTCAAAAACGCTCGACAAGCTGGCCCTCAAAAAGGATATTACGTCTAAAGTAGACAAACATGCCGCCGAAAATTTAAAAATTGGAGACACAGGTGTATGCACTACCCGATTAGCATTGATTGGCTATGCCAACATTGGCGGAGAAATCATCGAGGTGAAATCTTCCGATGGATTTATGGATGATAAAACACCCATCATTGTAGATCGCATAAGTGATGGCGTCATCTTGGTTAAAAGACAAAAACAATAATACTCACTAAATTAAATGATTAATTATGATTGAGCCTATGTATTTAACTCTCTTATTGGTTGTTGGAGGAGTAATCTTCCTGATCCTGTTCTTTCACTATGTCCCTTTCTTCCTATGGCTGTCTGCCAAGGTTTCGGGAGTAAACATGTCACTGATACAGCTATTCCTGATGCGTATCCGTAACGTTCCACCGTATATCATCGTTCCGGGACTCATTGAAGCCCACAAAGCCGGACTCAGAGATATCAGCCGCGATGAATTAGAAGCGCATTATCTGGCCGGAGGCCATGTAGAGAAAGTAGTACATGCACTTGTTTCTGCTTCGAAAGCTAACATCGAGTTAACCTTCCAGATGGCTACAGCTATCGACCTTGCCGGCCGTGATGTGTTCCAAGCTGTTCAGATGTCAGTTAACCCTAAAGTGATCGATACACCGCCCGTTACTGCTGTTGCCAAAGATGGTATTCAGCTCATAGCCAAAGCTCGTGTTACTGTTCGTGCCAACATTCGCCAACTAGTGGGTGGTGCTGGTGAAGATACAATTCTGGCTCGTGTAGGCGAAGGTATCGTATCCTCTATCGGTTCTTCTGTTAGTCATAAATCAGTATTGGAAAACCCCGATTCGATTTCTAAGCTCGTTCTTAGCAAAGGATTGGATGCCGGAACAGCCTTTGAGATTTTATCCATTGATATTGCCGATATCGATATTGGTAAGAACATTGGTGCAGCCTTGCAGATGGATCAGGCCAATGCCGATAAAAACATCGCTCAGGCTAAAGCTGAAGAACGCCGCGCAATGGCTGTTGCTTACGAGCAAGAGATGAAAGCCAAAGCACAAGAAGCCCGTGCCACGGTGATTCAGGCCGAAGCCGAAGTACCTAAAGCAATGGCTGATGCATTCAGAAGTGGCAATTTAGGTATCATGGATTATTATAAAATGAAGAATATTGTTGCCGACACTTCTATGCGTGAAAACATAGCTAAACCCGGCACCACTCCCGGTAAACCTTTAAGCGAATAATCAACTACATTACTATAGAGTAAAGGCGGGGATTAAACTCCGCCTTTCTTAGTTCCATTAAAAAAGAACAACCGCATGAAAAAATATTTTGCTTCATCCGAACTGATTATTAACGAAGACGGTTCCGTTTTCCATTTGCACGTAAAGCCCGAACAACTGGCCGATAAAGTAATACTGGTAGGTGATCCGGGACGAGTAGCTCTTGTTGCTTCGCACTTCGAACAAAAAGAGTGCGAAATAGAGAGTCGCGAATTCAAAACCATCACAGGAACTTACCAAGGCAAGCGGATTACAGTAGTCTCTACCGGCATTGGCTGTGATAACATCGACATCGTGATGAACGAGCTGGATGCTCTGGCCAACATCGACTTCAACACGCGTGAAGAAAAAGAAAACTTCCGCCAGTTAGAACTGGTACGTATAGGCACATGTGGCGGACTTCAACCCAACACGCCCGTAGGAACATTTGTTTGCTCCGAGAAGTCCATCGGATTCGACGGCTTACTCAATTTCTATGCCTGCAGAAACTCCGTTTGCGACTTGGCTTTTGAGAAAGCGTTCCTCAACCACATGGGCTGGACAGGCAACCTTTGCGCGCCGGCACCTTATGTAATAGATGCCAACGCAGAGCTCATCGACCGCATTGCTCAAAAAGAAATGGTACGTGGAGTAACCATTGCTGCCGGAGGATTCTTTGGCCCGCAAGGTCGCGAACTGCGTGTTCCTCTTGCCGATCCTAAACAAAACGACAAGATAGAAACTTTTGAGTACAACGGCTATAAGATTACCAATTTTGAAATGGAGAGTTCGGCTCTTGCCGGATTGAGCAGATTGATGGGCCACAAAGCGATGACCGTTTGCATGGTAATAGCCAACCGTCTGATCAAAGAAGCCAATACGGGATACAAGAATACCATCGACACACTGGTAAGGACAGTGCTCGACAGAATCTAAGATGCACTCATTTGCTGCCATAGACTTTGAAACAGCTACCGGATACATGGAAAGTGCCTGTGCCATCGGCATCGTGACGGTTGAAAACGGCCTCATTACCGATGAATATTATCGTCTCATTCAGCCGCCCGAGAATGAATACTGGTGGCAAAATATTAAAGTACACGGCATCACTCCCGAAATGACCGCCTCACTTCTGGGCTTTCATGCCATCTATCCGGAAGTCAGAGAACGGTTGCTCGGAAAAACAGTTGTAGCACACAATGAATCTTTCGACCGCAACGTACTCAAACGAACCATGCGCATGTATGGGCTTGATTATGAAGAGCTACTCCTGCCCGACCGTTGGGAATGCACTTGCCGCATCTATCGCTCTTTGGGCTATAAACCGGCTACTCTTAATGCTTGTTGTGACAGACAGGGTATTGCCCTTACCCACCACGAAGCTTTATCAGACGCCCGTGGTTGTGCCAAACTTTATCTTAATTATTTAAGCAATCTATAAAAATGAATCAAGACACCATTTGTGCCATCGCCACTGCCCAAGGGGGCGCCATCGGCACCATCCGTGTATCGGGTCCCGACGCCATAAGCATCACCGAAAGCATCTTCGTTCCGGCAAAAGACAATAAAAAACTTTCAGAACAAAAGCCCTATACCCTCACCTTCGGACGGATAGTCGATGAGAGCGAAGTGATAGATGAAGTATTGGTCAGCCTCTTCCGCTCACCGCACTCCTATACAGGCGAAGACTCCACCGAAATAGCCTGTCACGGTTCCACCTACATCCTCCAACAAGTGATGCAACTCCTCATAAAGCAAGGTTGTCGCATGGCCCAACCGGGAGAATATACCCAACGAGCATTCCTCAACGGAAAGATGGACCTCAGTCAGGCCGAAGCTGTGGCTGACCTCATCGCCTCCTCCTCCGCTGCCACTCATCGTCTGGCCATGAGTCAGATGCGGGGCGGTTTCAGCAAAGAACTGGCGGAACTGCGCACCCGATTGCTTAACTTCACCTCCATGATAGAGCTGGAACTCGATTTCAGCGAAGAAGATGTGGAGTTTGCCAACCGTGACCAATTGCACCAACTGGCCGATAACATAGAGAAAGTCATTGCCCGCCTGGTTCACTCCTTTAGTGTAGGCAACGCCATCAAGAACGGTGTACCTGTGGCCATCATCGGTGAAACCAATGCAGGAAAGTCGACCTTGCTCAACGTGTTGCTCAATGAAGACAAAGCCATCGTGAGCGACATTCACGGCACTACCCGCGATGTGATTGAAGATACCACCAACATCGACGGCATTACCTTCCGTTTCATTGATACTGCCGGCATTCGTGATACCACCGACACCATTGAATCGCTCGGCATAGAGCGTACTTTCCAGAAACTCGACCAAGCTGAAATCGTTCTTTGGATGATCGATTCTGCCAATGCTGCGAAACAGATAAAAGAACTTTCCGGCAAGATACTCCCCCGTTGCGAAGGCAAACGCCTCATCCTTGTTCTCAACAAAGCCGACTTGATAGACAACGCACAACAAAGTGCATTAACTTCGAGCCTCTCTGCCCTTACAGCTAAAGATATTTATCACATCTTTATTTCGGCCAAGCAACGCACCCATACCGACGAGCTGGAACGCCTTCTGGTAAAAGCGGCACAACTGCCCACGGTAACTCAAAATGATGTGATCGTAACCAACATACGCCACTACGAAGCACTAACCCGCGCCCTCGAAGCCATCCGCCGGGTACAGCAAGGAATAGATAGCGGCATATCAAGCGACTTCCTATCGCAAGACATCCGTGAGTGTATCTTCCACCTCAACGACATAGCCGGAGAAGTAACAAATGACATGGTACTGAAGAATATCTTTCAACATTTTTGTATCGGGAAATGACAAAGGACAATGAGGTACAGCAACTTCACCTGCAAGCTCTTCAGACTAATATTCCGTTCCGACCGTAAGACTTGGCACAGATAGCAGACATTTAGAAGAAATTGCAAAAGAATATAACGTATCCAACAGCCATTAACGCGCTGTAAAGACCATAGTAAAAAAATAAATGGAAACAAAAAAGAAAGAAAAAGAAAGGATAAGACAATGGAACAAACAAAAGAATTCTATCAGCTGCTAGAAAAAGGCATTGCTAATCTCAGCTCAGAAGAACGTGAAAAACTGTATCGCCCATGCGCAATAAATTGCGTAAGAAAGTACGTTTTAAAAGAAATGCAACGGCAATTCGATGAATGTGATGGCAATCTAGACCTGCAATATACGAAGTATGGAAGATCTGAATATTTCTTTGCCGATATAATCGAAAGCGGACACGTTTATGAAATCGGATACCCACGATGTTTCTGTCCGATGGTTGAACAAGGTTTCGTGAAATCTGCCGTTCATTGCGAGTGCTCTCGACAAAGCATTCTTTTTGTCCTGCATACATTAATGCCGGGAAAAGATATTTTTGTTACAAAAATACACACTGTACTTGAAGATGCTAATGAATGCCGGTTTCGCGTAGTTATTCCATAGCCAAAATCATTACGAATAAAAATGATTTGTTTGACAGTTATTGTTCCCAAATGAATAAAACAAGATAATATGTAATTATAAAGCGGGAAGAAAGACAAAGATCCTTTCCTCCCGCTTTTTATTTAGAAGCAAGTTTGAAACAAGCCATCAAGACCTGTCTGCAACTTAGAATTAATGTTTATTATCAGTAGCATCCATATTGAAGCTTCCCATCAAACGAAGAGGTTTTTTTGCCAGTTCTCTTTTTTCAAACAACTCAAAGCCTGCTGTAGAAGAGTACCCTTTCAAAAACCAACGAGGACATTGGTCGCAATAATTCATGAAAATCGTTATGCCTTGTTGCTGTTCCTGCGCAGAAGAAACTTGGCTGCTAACAATAGATGAGACCATAGAAAGAACATTCTCATCTTCCTGTATATTGAGCCACAAAGATTGAATTTCATCATCTGCATCTGCTTCCGAATATCCAAAGTGCGCCATCATGTATTCTTTCAGTTCGTCCGCAGCTGCACAAGGAAGGTAAGGCGAACAAATCCTTCCGGCTTCAAACACTTCCTTTTTAGAAAAGCGCTTCAGATTCTTTATTTCAGGATGTTTGTACAACTTATCATCCAGATCTTTGAGGTTCCACAAGAAAGGAGATGCGATGCAAACCTCTGCTCGAAAGGGATCTATCTTATTAAAGGTAAAGCGTTTTATCAGTAAAGACTTCTCCAGACTTTCACTGATTTCCTCTTCAGTTATTGAGTCCTTCAAATACCCATTCAGCAAGTCCATGACTTTTAGATAAGGAGTAAAACCATAAAGGTTTACAATACCATGAGCATACTGCTCTACTGTGAAACGAGTGATCTGTTCTTTAGAAGACAACACATCATTAATATGAGGTGCTATCGCTTTACGCAACTCATCATAGAGCATATAGCGCACTTTACCTTCCTCCGCCGAATAGTGATCAATGATTACAATAGAAAAAGATCCGAGCGTGCTTCTTGTAAAGACAGCAGAATCTTCCACATAACCGGAATCCGCATCTACCAGCCTTTGGAGCAACATCAACTCTGGCCTCGTCAACTGGGTCAACCATTCTTTCGGGCAGCATAACATTGCCTCTGAGAGATTCATCGCATACTCATCTTTCCTCAACTTTGAGGGTATTAAAACCCCCAACAAATTCGCTACATTCTTTAAATCTTCCTTCGACTTCAGTTTTAAGACATCAACAAATGCCACAGAAGGGTGGGAGAAATCCGATTTTAAACTAAGCATATCCGTTAAATATTTGAATTGCCAGCAAAAGTAATTCTTTTGAATTAAACAAACCAGTGAAAAAGGAAGAAATTCTTTTTTACTGCTCTCGCAACCTTCTCCATAGTGCAGTCTATTTTTTATCCAATGCAAACTACCAATCAATACATAACCATAAATATATTGATTTTTATAGCCATTATTGTATAATAACCATAAATTTGTTTACCTTTGCAATATGAATGAGCAGAATAATATATTGGCGTTGTCAAATGCAGAGATAGTTATGCAACTAGGCAAGCGGTTTAAGGAATATCGCCTGTCTTGTCAGCTGACCCAACAAGAAGCAGCAGATAAGGCTGGAATGAGCGTGGTGACATTACGCCAGTTCGAAAACGGAAAGATGTATAATATCACCATGGGCAGTTTTTTGGGATTGCTCCGTTCGATAGACTGCCTTGGTCAAGTACAGGAACTTTTGCCGGAAATTCCTATGTCACCATACGCCATGCAACAAGTTATCAAGAATAAGCCTAAAAGAATAAGGCATGCAAAATAACATAGTCAGCGTGGTGCTGAATGCAGAAGAAGTCGGTCAACTCTATTGGGATGAAAAAAGTCGTAGAGCCGTTTTCAGCTACAATCCGTCCTTTATCAAAAAAGGGATAGACATTGCACCTTTAACAGCTTCTGTGAAGGGAAATGCAGCTAAAGGACTCCCAATCATCGGCAATAAAGAAAAACTCTTTCAAGGGCTTCCTCCATTTATTGCCGACTCCCTGCCTGACAGATGGGGTAACAAAGTGTTCGAGCAATGGGCTGCACAAAACCACATTCCTTTGAGGCAATTATCTCCGGTAGATAAATTGTCGTTCATCGGCAAAAGAGGTATGGGGGCACTTGAATTTACTCCAGCTACTACAGGTCTCGAGACATCTTCTTCTATTCAGATTGACAACCTATATCAACTTGCAAAAAGGCTATTTGAGAAAAGAGAAGAAGCTATCGTACTCCCTGAAGAAGAACTGAGTCTGCAAAACTTGTATGAAGTGGGTACATCTGCCGGTGGGCAACATCCCAAAGCGATCATTGCGATCAACTGTGAAACAGGAGATATACGCTCCGGACAGGTAGCACTGCCCAAGGAGTACACCTATTATATATTGAAATTTGCCGAAAGCGATGATTTCCCGTTCACCAATATAGAGATGGCTTATTACGAGATGGCACTTGAAGCCGGAATCAACATGATGCCATCTAAACTTATTTCTGTAGAAGGTCAGCACCACTTCATTACAGAGCGTTACGACCGCAGGGAAGGAAAAAAAATACATACACAAACTTTGGCTGCCATGTGTCCCGATGCCACCAGTTATGAAGAACTCTTTGCCACCTGTCGCCGGCTAAATATCGCAGCCACAGAAATCGCAGAGGAATATCGGCGCATGGTATTCAATGTGATGGGTGCCAATGTGGATGACCATATCAAAAACTTCTCATTCATGATGGACGAGAAAGCCGTCTGGCACATTACACCTGCTTACGATGTGACATTCACCACCAATCTGGATGGCGCATCTTATGAGAACGGACATTCTATAACAATCCTGGGCAAGAGTAACAATATCACTCTCAGTGATCTCACTCTGTTTGCCAAAGAAAACAGCATCAGGAATGAACAGAAAATAATCTCAGAGGTAGCACTTGCCATCAGTCATTTTTATGACCACGCTTTAAAATATCAAGTGAGTCCATATTGGGCTGATAGAATTGAGCAGTATCTTTCGCAACTTATCCCTGAGGATTATGCCACAAACATGCAACACTATCTACCTACAACTCTGCAACCTTATACTACTGAGGATGGTTTGCATGTGTCCGACTTCAAACTAATTGAAACCACTCGCCACGACTTCCAATTGTTTGCCACCATTGATGGAAAGCAATACAAGTATATTGCCGGTAGAAAAAGTGAGTTGGCAAATCAAATAATTTCTGATGGAAGAGCGAAAATGGATATCAACAAGATTAAGATTCTTATTCGTACATACCTGTGTCCACTCTTGTTTCGATCAAGCAAGTAATAAAGCAGACAAGAACTAATTCCTTCCACAACACTTTTTATATTTCTTACCGCTTCCGCAAGGACAAGGATCATTTCGTCCCACCTTTTGTTCGGAAAAGGCATTATGAAGCATATTATCAGAACCAGCTTGCATTTCAGAAGTACCGTCAGTTTGCATATTAGGCTTTGCTAGCAAACGAGGAGGATTCTCCTTCAACTTGCCTCTAGCAAACAAATCAAAGGCTTCTGTAGCAGAATAGCCTTTCAAAAACCAACGGGGACATTGGTTACAATAATCCACAAAAACTCCCATAACTTCTTGCGCTTCCTCTGTAGAAGAAAGTTTGTCACCAATAATGAAAGAGATAAGAGACATAGGGCTACCCTTCTCTTGGATTCTGGTCCATAAAAGAAGAAGCTTATTATCTGCGACCGTTTCCGTATATCCCAAGCGAGCCATCATACATTCTTTCAGTTCGTCTGATTTTGCGCAAGGAAAATGAGGCAAAGGCATTCTTCCGGCTTCAAACACTTCCTCTTTAGAAAAGTGTTTCAGTTCCTTTACTCTAGGACGTTCGAACAATCTTTCTTCGAACTCTCCTGAGTTGAATAAAAAAGGAGATACTACATAAACATTTGAATCGCAGATTTCCAGCAGATTAAATGTAAGATGTTCTATTAGTAAAGACTGCGCCATACTTATGCCGACTTCATATTCCGTCGCCGAGTCTCGCAAATACTCACCCACCAATTCCTGCATTTTCAGATAAGGGAGAAAACCATAAAGATTTATAAGACCATAAGCATACTGCTCCACCGTGAAGCGAACAGCTTGTTCTTTAGAAGATAATACATTATCAATATGAGGTGCTATGGCCTCACGCAGTTCATCAAAGATCATATAACCCACTTTGTCTTCTCCTGCCAAATAATCGGCAACGAATACAATAGATAAGGAGCGCAACAAGCTTCCTGCAAATATGCCGAATTCTTCCACACCGGGCTTGGCACCCGGATCCACCAGCTTTCGAAGCAAAAGCAATTCATATTTCGTCAACCGGGTAAGCCACCCTTCCGGGAAAAGCAGAAAAGACTCTGCAAGAGCCATCGCATACTCTTTTTTTCTCAACCTCGAAGGAATTGAAATCTTCAGTAGGGTTGCTATATTAATTAAGTTCTCCTTCGTATTCAGACCTAAGGCATCCACAAATTTCATTGAGGAGCCAGATTTATCTGACTTCAAATTAACCATATTTGTTTTTGTTTGATTTACAAACAAAAATAAGACTTTTGTTTCAAAAAAACTATATCAAAAGAAGGATAAATATTCTACAGAGGAATTAAATATTTAAGATAGCTAAGCTAAGCAATCATGATAGGGAATCTTAGTAGTCACACAGTTGCGTGACCATAGTCACACATATGTGTGACCATAGTACTGCAACTGCGTGATCATAGTCACGCAACTGTGTGACTATATATTATTCCTATAAAGAAGGACTAGATCATACGAAGTATAGAGATAGATAGTACGAAGAAAAGAAATAAGAAATACATGAAAGATTTGCCCACCAAGAATAACATACACAGAAGAGACAGGTAATCAACAACAAAACAAGAAGAAGTGTGTAAAATTAATCTTTTTGTTTCGCTATTCAATAACATATTATTTCATATCTTTACAACATGTATCGTTTTATAGCTAATTAATTGATCGCAATAATAGAGAAAATGATGGATAAAGCTAAAGATCATAAAAGAGACTCACTCTGACGACAAAAGATGGCAGAGAATTTGAGATAACAAAAATACTGACGCAAAGTCCAAAAACTTAATTGAGAATAAACAATTGCACATCATATTAAATGAAATATCTAAATTAGCAAGAAAAGGATACTTACAAACAGAGGGGCAAAAGTATGTAATACCAAAATCATATAAATAAAGTAACATGCAAAATAAGAAAACCGATATAGAAGATATTATGGAGCAAATAGTTTCATTTACCCAAGAAAGAGAGTGGGATCAATTCCATAATGGGAAAGACCTAGCTTTAGCCCTCTCTATAGAAGCATCAGAGCTAAACGAAGCGTTTCTTTGGAAAAAATCTGAAGAAGTAAATATTGAAAAAGTAAAAGAAGAATTAGCAGATATTATGAACTACGGATTCCTTATAGCCCATAAATATAATTTAGATATTAAAGATATCATTCTAGACAAACTTAGGAAAAATGCAGAGAAGTATCCAACAGAAAAAGCAAAAGGAATTGCTAAGAAATACAACGAACTATGATTATTTATCACGCCTCAAAAAAGGAATTTATAGAAGATGTATTTAACGGAAGGATTGCTGATGAAATAGATAATGCTTTTTTTATTCATTTGGGAAGACATACTTCTACTAATGAAGTATTATCATGGAAAAACTCTATGATGCATATGTATAAAGTGATTAACATCAACGAAATCCCAGATGACTCAGGTATTGCCATTGAATATCAAATACCATTAACATCAAAGCGGGTGGATTTTATGATCTCTGGCCTAGATGCAGAACGAAAAGGTAACATTATTATCATCGAACTTAAACAATGGGAACAAGCCAAACTCTCTAGCAAATCGGGAATTATCAAAACCCGTTTTCAACATGGCGAACAAGAAACTGCCCATCCCTCATATCAAGCATGGTCGTATGCTTATATGCTAGAGAATTATAATGAAACTGTCAGACAACAAAATATCAGATTGATGCCATGTGCCTTTCTACACAATTATCAAGCAGATAATATTATAACAAACTTCTGCTATCAAGTCTTTATTGATAAAGCACCTCTATTTCTCAAATCCGATGCAAAAAAGCTACAAGATTTCATCAAGCAACACATTAAATATGGTGCAAAAGATGATATCGTCTGGGTAATCGATAAAGGTAGGCTAAGACCATCAAAGCAATTAGCAGATGCTCTTTGTTCAATGCTAAAAGGTAATCAGGAATTCGTACTACTTGATGACCAAAAGGTTATCTATGAAACCGCATTGGAAATGGCATATTCTGCAGTTAATGGCAAAAAGCAAGTCTTAATAGTTGAAGGTGGACCAGGAACCGGTAAAAGTGTTGTCGCTATAAATCTGTTGGTCCAATTGACTAAAAAAGGATTGGTAGCGCAATACGTTTCTAAAAATGCAGCTCCAAGAGATGTATATACAGCCAAACTTACGGGTAGCTTCAAAAGAAGTTTTATTAACAATCTATTTGTTGGGAGTGGGAAATTTACGGACACACCTCAGAATACATTTGACACATTGATCGTGGATGAAGCACACCGTTTGAATCTCAAAAGCGGTCTTTACAGCAATTTAGGTGAAAATCAAATTATTGAAATTATTAATTCTGCCAAGTTTTCTATTTTCTTTGTCGACGACAGGCAGCGAATCCACATTAAAGATATTGGTACAAAACGTGCCATTGAAAAATATGCAGAGGAATATGATGCTAATGTACAAACAGCCAAACTTAATTCACAGTTCCGTTGCAATGGTTCGGATGGATATCTAAGCTGGCTGGACAATGCTCTCCAAATCAAAGATACCGCTAATATACATCTTTCACAAGAGGATTATGACTTTAGGATATTCACAGATCCCAATGAATTATGTAGAACGATAGAATTAAAAAATCAAACGAACAATCGTTCAAGAGTCGTTGCAGGATATTGTTGGGATTGGAGCAGCCAACATGATCACCAAGCATACGACATAACCATCCCCTCTTTCGATTTCAGAAGAAAATGGAATTTGAAAGACGATGGTACTACATGGATTATTTCGCCCACTTCTGTCAAAGAAATAGGTTGCATACATACATGCCAAGGATTAGAGCTTGATTATGTAGGAGTAATAATAGGCAATGACATGCGCTTTGAGAAAGAGAAAGTTATCACCGATATTAATCAACGCTCTAAAAATGATCAATCAGTCAAAGGATTTAAATCACTTCTTAAGCATCAAAGAGAACAAGCTTTGCAAGAAGCTGATGAAATCATAAAAAACACCTATCGAACACTAATGACACGAGGAATGAAAGGGTGTTATGCCTATTTTTGTGATCCGGCTTTAGCCAAACATTTCCAAAATCAGTTACAGCCAAAAGCAGAAAAACTGAAGGAAGAAATTCGTATTGAAACAGAAGTCAATAATGATGTTAAATACGTAGATTTCTTACCTCTATACTCGATCCGAGCAGCTTGTGGCTATTTTGGTGAAGGAGAAATGGTAGAAGAGCTAGGTTGGATAAAAACTGATGGCTTAGGCCGATTAAATCGTAATATGTATATAGTGCAAGCTACAGGACATTCGATGGAACCTATCATTCAAGATGGTGATTATTGCGTATTCAGGGCCAATCCTGCTGGAAGCCGACAAGGTAAAATTGTGCTTGCCCAACATACAAATTCTTATGATGCAGACAATGCTGGAAGCTACTCCATAAAAGTATATACAAGCAGAAAAAAGTATAATGAATATGGAGAGTGGCAACATGAACAAATTATTTTGGAACCTAAAAACATAGAATACAGTCCAATCATTATCAATGATGCCGACGGAGATGATTTTCGAATTATCGGAGAATTTATCGATACCATTAAATTATAAAATTCAATGAATCAACAGCAATCCATATGATTCTTCGAAAAAAACCGGTGATATAAATTAGATGGTAAGAAAGATCTTTTTAATTGTTGACATAGTAACTGATAGAGAACACAAGATCATTAAGTTAATGACGAATATGGCATTTGAAAAATAAATAAATAACAACTATGGAACAAAAAACTTGTAGCGAATGCTCCTTACGAGCAAAATATGATAAGAACCGCAAATCATTATCGGGACGGTTCTGGCGTTGGCATATCAACTTCTGTCCCGGATGGAAAGCTTATTTCAAGTCGCTTTCTCCTGAAGAGCAAGCAGAATTGAGAAAGGAATATAATTTCAAGAAATACTAAGCTTCTTAAAGTAGCACGAGTTATGCTAGCAGTTATTACCCAGATATTCGGGTTTAATCCGAATATCTGCGTAAAAATTACTATGTTTGCACTTTACAGCAAAGCATACGCTTATGGATATAACAAACAATTCGGTATAATTCCAGTGAACTACGGAACATTAACAGCCTCTTTGGCAGGTTCATCATAGTAGCTTCTTTGATTAGAAAATATGCTCAAATGACTAATTTATTCAGTTAGCGGATATGATTATTTTCTAAGCATATTCGCTTGTTCTATTTAATTGCTGATGAGAAAGTAACATAACCTCCATCGAAATACCCGGTTAATACAGAATATTCAACTTTTACATTATCAAAGAGAACTCGGTTATTCGTACTATACACCATAATAATTGAGTTGAAATAACCTGAAGCCCACAACCAGTCAAATGAATATTCATTAGTCTTCGTCTGTCCCGTTTTATAAGTGGTGAAGAATTCTGATCCAGTACCATCTTTATTAAACAAAAACTCTTGTTTACACGCTACTCCCATATTGTCAGTAAAAAGACTCTCCCATTCTGTTCTGCACAAATAATAGGTAGCCGTACTGCCATCAACAGTTTCATCAGTCGTTTCGCAATTCGATAAAAAGCATACGGCAATTAATAAAAAAAACGTTCTAGTAAATTTCATAACAAAAATAATTATTGATACATAAGAGCATTAATCTGATATATATCGTAAACAGTTTACAAAGATACACAATAGACACATTTACTTATATAAATTATTTATATAAATAGGCTATCCAAATGATTTATGAACTCAAATTCATTAAATAGCAATTACATATAAGATTTATGAATTATTCGTATACAAAACTTTAACAAATGGAATATTAGCATTACATTTGTTAGACAATTAAGCAAAAGAACAACAACTTAAGATGAACAATGAAGACCTTAATAATGCAAAAACATGCATACAAGACTTATCTAACACCCTAGGCGTTTCATCCAAAGACACCTTAGAGATATTACTTAAATCTTCTAAAGTCATTAAATATGAAAAACACAATATTATTCCCAATAATTTACTTAAAGAAACGCTTTGCATAGTAATCAAGGGCATTGTACGCTACTTTGCTAATGATGAAAGAATAGATGACCAAACTTTACGATTCGCATTTTCAAATGAAATTTTATCTCTCCACACCGATTCTAGAAATAGAGAAGAACAGTTGCAGGCCATATCAGATTGCGCTATTTTAACAATACAATATAATGTCCTTGATGGAGCATCAAAGCAAAATGAACTTTTGAAAACCTATATAAACAAAACAACATTCGCTAAATTGAAATATGAAATATATTTATTAAGAATGAGCCCAGAAGAACGCTACAAGATACTTATCAAAAGATATAAGCACATTTTTTTATTAATACCACTAAAATATATAGCATCATATTTAAATATAACGCCCCAAGCATTATGTAGAATCAGGAAGAGGATCATTCAAAAAGACAGACAGAAATAGAAACAAAAAAAACATCACACATATGCATTCTTATAAAATAAATACAATAGATTTTAGTTCCCCACCGAAAAGAGAAAGCCGCTTAAAACAAGACATTCCAATTCATTAAATAAACCTGAGTTCATAAACAGTTATTAAAAAAAACTTATTAACCAAAGTTCATATAGAAAAGTAAATACAAGCATAACTTTGCTATATCTCATGAGACAACAAATTGTTTAATTTAAAACTAAAATCAAAATGAAAACATTGAAAACAATCTTTAGTTTAGCGATTATTCTATTTGGGGCAACAACGACATTTGCCCAAGCAAATGAACGTGACAATTCAGACGCTGCAAAGATGAACATCTACACAAACTCTAATTCAAGTAGTATTAATGTCTGGTTTAATGATTCAGGAGCGTTATATCCTGTTTACCTATTAGATCCTATTACAGAACAAACTCAAATAAAAGAGGTTTGGGATTATATCTCTAATTTTTTGGGCACAACATTCTTCGACTTATACTACAACGGACAAAAATTGAATTTATCCAATAGCTTCAAGAGCTATTGGATAGTAGGCAATGTAAGTATCACTCTCATAGTTAAGAGAAGATAGCTGAAAATAGAAATAGATAAACCTGAGTTAAAAAGTAATTAGAGCAGGAAGAGAATACGGTTAATTTTCTTCCTGCTTATTTATGCGCAAAATCCAAAAATGGGATTATGCTGGAAAAGAAGAAGAAACAAAGAGAAAAAATAAAGAGCCAAAAATCAATACCTGATAAAGATTGTTCAAAGAATTAATACTATCTTTATATATGAATTATGGCAAAAACAACAACCGATTAATTATTCTTAGATAAAATTCATAGTTCTATCTTTACATCTATTGCTTCACAAATTAAGCAAAGATAATTGGAGATAAATTAGACTTTAGATAGAGATTATAAATATTAAAAACATAAGATTTTGTATGGAAAAAGGTGGAGTAATTTTTGACTTTAATGGAACATTATTCTGGGATTCTGAATATCAAGAATCTTCCTGGGATGAATACCTAGAAATACAAAACATTAAACTCACTAAGTTACAGAAAAGAGAATATATCCATGGACGAAATGGGAAAGATACTTTCGAAATTTTATTTAATCGTAAGTTGAATGACTCGGAAGTAAATCAACTCATTGAAGAGAAAGAGATCCTTTATAGAAAAGAATGTCTAAAACACGAAATGGAACTTGCCCCCGGAGCAAAATCTCTTTTAGAATATTTGAAAGCTGAAAAGATACCTATGGGAATAGCAACTGCTTCGGGAAAAACGAATATGGATTTTTTCATAGAGAAATTCAATTTACTGTCTTATTTTAAGCCAGAGCATATCATTTATGATGATGGCTCAATAAAGGGTAAACCTAATCCGGACTTATTTGAAAAAGCGATTCATCGATTAGGAGTAAAGAAAGAAAAATCAATTATCTTCGAAGATTCTTATTCAGGGATACAGGCGGCAATTAATTGCAATGTGCCAACTGTTATTATCGTAAAATCGACTAACGAAAACTTCGAGTCGTTTGATCTACCAATAATAACACACTTTGATGAGTTTGATAAGAATCTTCTAATTTAAAGAAATATCAAAATGGGAAAGATTGAAACGGCACGGCTCTTACTGCGCTCCATTGAGGAGTCGGATGCAGAAGACATTTATGAATACAGTCGTAATCCTAATGTTGGAATTACGGCCGGATGGAAGCCTCACGAAAACATTGAGGAAACCAGAATAATCATGGAGCAAATATTCATTGGACAAGAAAATATATTTGGGATTGTCCTCAAAGAGTGTAATAAACTGATCGGTACTATCGGACTGATGCCGGATCCACGCCGTGAGAACCCTAAGGCCATGATGATAGGATATGCAATGGCAGAAGAACATTGGGGAAAGGGGCTTATGACAGAGGCCGCCAATGCCGTAGTTTCATACGGCCTCAACAAATTAGCTTTGGATTTGATTAGCTGTACTTGCTACCCCGGTAATCGGCGATCTCGTCGAGTAATTGAAAAATGTAGCTTTCATTATGAAGGCTCTCTTAGACAATGTGAAGTAAGATTTGACGGTAAAATGATGGATTTGGAGTGTTTCTCCATAACGGCCGAAGAATGGAAGAATCAAAAGATGATATAATCATGCGATACGTAAGTACTCTTTTAGCAGTAAAGGATGTAAATCGTTCCAAGCGGTTCTATCAAGAACTGTTTGACCAAGAGGTAACAATGGACTTTGGTCGAAATGTTACGTTCAGTGGAGGATTCTGTATTCAGCAGGATTTTAATTGGTTGGCGGACTTCCCAAAGGATTCCATCAAGGAACGTTCTCACAATATGGAGTTATATTTTGAAGTGGATGATTTTGATGCTTTCATTGATAAACTTAGCTCGTTTGAAAACATCAACTATCTTCACCAGCCCAAAATGCACGAATGGAAACAGCGCGTAGTTCGTATTTATGATCCGGACTATCACATCATCGAGATTGGCGAGTCGATGGCTGTAATTGCTGCACGTTATCTGAAACAAGGTTATTCAGTAGAGGAAACGGCAAAGATTATCCAGCATCCAATTGAGTTTGTAAAGTCGGTAGCAAAAGGGTCAATGTCCTAACGTTATGCGTGAAATCAAGACTCTGACGTAGGGGCGCGGGAACCTCCCAATATCTATATATAAATTCATTATATTATCTGCTTACTTTCTAAATATTTCCTTATATTTGCACAATTTCCTAATACAAGAAATTATGCAAAACAAGGGTAATGACAATCTAAAAAACTACTTAAGCAATAATTTGGGAATAACTTATGAATATAAAGGTAATGCGGAAAGTGCTATAAAGAGCTTGCCTATATATCTCAAAAATAGCTTCCAAATGCAGCTATGTGAAATAGAGGGACACGATTTCCTTATACTTCATCCAAGTGATACGCTTCAAATCAATATTTCTCAAGTCGCATCTATGGCTGAGAAAGTTAATCAGGTGTGCAAAATCAATATTATACTGAAATTAGACTCTCTCGATTCATCACGTAGAAGGACACTAATTTCGAATAAAATAAATTTCATTGTTCCCGACAAGCAGGTGTATCTCCCATCTCTTTGCATACTGCTTAACGAACGAGGACTTAAATCTGGCATCCTTCCTGTAGAAAAATTTTTGCCTTCCACCCAATACTTGCTATTATATCACCTACAAATGGATTCTTTAAATGGGAAACAACTAAAGGATATTGCCAACCAGCTGCAATATTCTCCTAAAACAGTCTCTTTCTGTATAGCCGAGCTGATAAAGGCTAATATTTGTGATGTCAGTAATATAGGACGAAGTGGAAAGCTTTTGAGTTTCAACTATCAAGGAAAAGAACTTTGGGGTAGGGTTTTAACAAAACTGAACTCTCCCATTGTTCATATATGGTATACAGATTATCTGGTTGAAGATTTTAAGAAAGCAGCAAAATTCACATTTGATACAGCTCTATCTCATCAGACTTTTATCTCAAATTCGAAACAAATTAGTTTTGCTATTGACCGCAATAGCTCGATGTTAAAATCATTAAAACAAAAAAACGTATTAAATGAATATGAAGGGAAATATAGGATTGAAGCATGGAGTTACAATCCTATTGGATTGACAATCGATGATGATGTGGACCCTCTTTCTCTCTCATTATGTTATAAAAATTCGGACGATGAACGTGTATCAAAAGAATTGGGAATATTAATAGATAAAATGAAATGGTAGGAATAGATAAAATAAGGGAATACTTAGGTGATTATAATTCAAATTATGTAATTATTGGAGGAACAGCTTGTAATCTAAATCTTGAAGATGCCGCATTACAAGGTAGAGCAACGAAGGATATCGACATGATTATGGTATGTGAAGCGATCTCTACAGATTATATACGCAGATTCTGGTCTTTCATTAGATCCGGAGGATATAGACAATCTCAAATTAAAGAGAGTGAAGAAGGAAAACAATGTTATTATCGGTTCTCAGAACCTACAGATCCTAGTTTTCCTGCTTACATAGAACTCTTTTCTAGAAAACCAGATACTATCCAGATACCCGAAGATGCTCATCTAGTTCATATTCCAACAGAAGAATATTTATCTAGTTTCTCGGCAATCCTGATGGATGATGACTATTATCATTACGCAGTCGGCCATACAAAAGAAATAAACGGTATCAGTGTTTTAAACAAAGAGGCTATTATTATTTTGAAAGCCAAAGCTTATCTCAATAATTTATTCCGAAAACAGAATGGTCAGGCTGTACATCAAGATGACATAGACAAGCATAAGAAAGATATATACCGAGTTTCTTACCTATTATCAGACGAAGAGACTTTTGACGTTTCTGAAAACATTAAGAATGATTTAAGGGAATTTCTTGACAAAATAAAAGTTAGCCCTATTAACACAAAAGCAATATCCAAGTATATGAACTTAGCAGAGATTAGCATGGAGGAACTGGAACAATTGCTAATAAACGTTTTTCGATTATAAAGTATGAAAATTCAATATGCATCCGATTTACATGTAGAATTCAAAGACAATTCTTCATTTTTGAGAGAAAACCCGTTAAAGGTAGAAGCAGATGTTCTTGTCTTAGGTGGAGATATTGCCTTATTTGAAAGGCGATGGGAAAAACATGATTTCTTTGATTGGTGTGCTGATCATTTTGAACAAACATATATTGTCTTTGGAAACCATGAATATTATTCAGGATTTGATGTTGGAAATACTCTATATAATTATGAGTACAAGTTAAGAGCCAACGTACAATATGTAAATAATCAGTCACTCCGCATAGAAAATACAGAACTATTTTTTACTACGCTCTGGTCGGTTATTAAAAAAGAAGAGCTTATGTCTGTACAGATGGGATTAAGTGATTGTCGATTCATCATTTTACATGAAAAAAGAATGACTTCTTCCGATTATTCTTTCTTGCACGACAACTGTAAAAGTTGGTTAGAAAAAGCTTTAAGAGTGTCTACTGCAAACCATAAAATTGTTGTGAGTCATCATTGTCCTACAGAAAGGTTTAAAGACCCACGGTTCATAGAAAGTACCATTAACTCAGCTTTCGTTGTAGATATGGAACAATTCATAAAGGAATCTGATATTGACTGTTGGATTTATGGTCATACACATTACAATGGCGGTCAGGATTTCAGAATAGGCAATACGCTGATGAAAACCAACCAATTGGGCTATGTAAAATACTTGGAACATCAAACTTTTAATCCTAGTGCATTCATAGAAGTCAAATAAGGATACACCTGGCACATTTGTGAGTGATATAGGTGGCACATTTGAAGTGATATTATCGAGGTTGGTAAGTCGATGGCTGTAAGCACAAAGAGAAAGCCAAAAATCAATGCTATAGTAGGGTAATTCAATTATTTACATTAGCTTTGTAAAGCTAACATAATATCACTTAAACTATGAATAACGATATAAATAACAATATATTATCACTATTAGATAAAACTCCGACTTCTATCCTGACAACGATTGCTACACGAGTTAAGCAAAGGCGATTAGAGATGAATTGGACTCAAAAATTTGTTGCCTCAAAAGCAGGAATTGCCTCTCCCAACTTATCGCAGATTTGAATCTAAAGGTGAAGTGTCGCTTCGTGGATTGGTGATGATTGCCATTGCACTTGGTGCTGAAGATGATTTTTCGTCTCTCTTTGCTATGCAAAACTACCAAAGCATAGATGATTTAGTAAGCAAAAAAGCTGAAAGCCAACGCAAAAGAGGAGGCAAAAGCAGCGTGCCGAAGATATCTTTGAGGAGATAGATCACAGAGCACATGTGCCTTCACCTGCATAGTCAGCACCTGTCTTGCCCTTATATTCAGGATGCCTTTTGAGCCACACAACGGCATAGGAACAAGTTGCCATGGGGACATAGTCATTTTCAAGAGCGTAATCGTACGCTGATTTCACTAGAGCAGAAGCAATACCTCTACCTCCGATCTCTTCAGGAACAACAGTATGACGAACGTCCAATGCTCCGTCAACTATCACGTAAGACAGGTGGGCAGCCACGCCATCAACTGTTACTTCAAAAATCCCTTTTTGCTTATCATGTGTTATATCCATCATCTTTTCATTTTTATAAAAAAACAAACGAAGCCGGAAAAAAGTTCCATGAATCTTAGTGTGAGTGAACTAAAATAAAAAAACAATCACAGGATTACCTTCCGGAATTCAAACGGATTATTGCTCAAAAAGAATATCTTTGTACTTCTTGATTTCTTCAGAGTCTCTAGCCCAATCGCTATTGTTTAACTAAATAATTAAAGAAATGAGTTTTCAGCCCACCCCTTTAAAATATAAAAATGACGATAAACCCGGCGCATGGCCTATGCTGATGTATGGAATGCAATGGTTTCTGATAACGATCCCCATTGTATTGATACTTAGTGCAGTCGTAGGAAACTTTCAACTGGATACTATCGCCGAACGCACATTTTACACTCAAAAGCTTTTTGCTCTGACCGGCGCAGGCCTTATCTTGCAAGTACTCTTTGGACATAGAATGCCTGTGGTCATTGGTCCGGCTGCCGTCTTATTGATTGGCGTTATCTCCACTCAGGCTTCTCAGGCAACCGAGGTATACACGGCCATTATCTGTGGAGGAGCTTTCATGTGGCTCATCTCTTTCAGTGGATGGATGAAGTATCTTCAGAAGGTATTTACGGTCAGAATCATTATTGTGATTCTTGCTCTGATCTCCTTTACACTTACTCCTACCATTCTGAATCTTTTGTTTGCAGATAAGGCGTATCCATTCTTCTCTCTCTGCTTCGCCTTGTGCATGACTTTGCTTATGTTATTGGGAAATAAATTGTTGCGAGGCATCTGGAAGTCGAGCATTGTGTTGTGGGGGCTGCTTATTGGCTCTCTTCTCTACATGCTCCTGATAGGAGATGCCTCTTCGCCGCAAGTTGGAGACAGTTCAGCAACCATTGCAACAGGTTCTTTTCTGATACCCGATCTGATTTTCGATCCGGGCATAATGCTTTCGTTCCTGTTTTGCTACATTGCTCTTTTTATTAATGAGCTGGGCTCCGTACAGTCAGTTGGCACCGCTATCGGTGTAAGTGGTATGGAGAAAAGAACACGACTCGGCCTCCGCTTCACTGGTTTTATGAATATGCTTTCGGGGGCAACAGGAGTGATCGGTCCTGTAGACTTTTCTCTTAGCCCGGGCGTGATCATGAGCACGGGCTGTGCATCTCGCTACACGCTTATTCCGGCGGCGGCGGGACTCATTCTGTGTGCGTTCTTTCCGAGCGTGATCACTTTTTTGTCGGCTATACCCAAGCCTGTAATGGGAGTGATTCTGCTATACCTCATGACCACACAACTTTCATCCGCTTTTCAGTTGGTGGCACAAGACCAAGCATTACCGGATTTCAATAGCTGCATGATTGTTGCTTTCCCTATCATGATTGCATTGGTAGTGGCCTTCATGCCTTCGGATGTTACAGCTTCCATCCCACAAATTCTCCGTCCGCTCTTGGCCAACGGATTTGTGATGGGCGTTATAACTGTATTATTAATGGAACATCTGATATTTAAGAAGAAAGAATAATCTATCTCAATCTATTCTTGTATTCCTCCGGTATCTCGGGCATTGCTCCTTTTTGCGTGCATACATAAGCTGAAACTTCAACGGCTAGTTTGTGTGCTTCGGCTACATTGACTCCTTTGAGCAATGCAGCGCAAAAAGCAGCCGAGAAAGAATCGCCTGCTCCAACGGTGTCGGCGATTTTCACTTTTGGCGTTTCCTGAAAAGAGACCAAACCCGGAGTGAAGACATAGCTTCCATTTGTTCCGCAAGTCAAAATCAACATCTTAAGATTATATTTCGCTATCAGAATCCAGCACTTGTCTTCCAAGTCCACACCAGGATATCCAAACAGACGACTGATAGCGACTAATTCTTCATCATTAATCTTTAGCACATTGCATTTCTTAAACGAGTTTTCCAATACTTGCTTCGTATAAAAATTCTGTCGGAGATTGATGTCGAAGATTTTGAGTACATCTTTATCCGAAGACATTGCATCAAGAAAAAAATTAATAGTTTCACGACTCACTTTACTACGTTGTGCCAATGAACCAAATGAAACAGCCTGAGTTTTTCGGGCTAATTCTTCCAGCTCTGGAGAAAAAGGAATATTATCCCAAGCCACATTCTCCTTTATTTCATAACGAGGGATGCCTTCTTTATCCAGTTGTACCTGTACGGTACCGGTAGGCTGGTCAACCAAAGGAAGTAAACATTTTAATTTTTTCTTAGCAAAAACATCAAGAATCTCTGCTCCAAGCTCATCATCTCCTACGGCACTCACGGTGCATGTGTCAAAGCCGAACTGTGATACATGATAGGCAAAATTGGCTGGTGCCCCACCTAACTTCTTACCTTCAGGAAGCACATCCCAAAGAACTTCTCCTAAACCTACAATCATATTATTCATTCCTATTTAATTAATTGTTTTTTTTATTCTTGTTGTAAACGTAATGAGGTAAATAATACCTATCAACATGATGACTACTGCCCCCACCTGAGATGACATGGCATCTGAAGCGACTCCCATGATAAGCGGAAAAACTGTACCGCCAAATAGTCCCATAATCATCAGCCCGGACACTTCGTTCTTCTTTTGTGGCAGATGAAGCAGAGCCTGTGAAAAGATTATCGGAAAGATGTTAGAATTACCAAATCCCATTAACGCTACACAAACATAAATCGCTGTTTTACTCTCTACGAAAAAAAGTCCGCCCATAGCAACAAACATGATCAATGTACTCACACCGAAAAAAAACCGGGAAGACAGTTTTGCTAATATAAAAGTACCCGAGAAACAACCAATAGTACGAAACAGAAAATAGATACTGGTTGCATATCCGGCATCAGCCAGCGTCATTCCTAAACGCTCGATCAAAATTTTAGGAGCGGTTACATTGGTACCCACGTCAATCCCAACATGACACATGATGCCAACAAAAGAGAAAAAAATCAGCTTGTCGCCTAACAAAGCAAAACATTGTGCGAAAGTAGAAGTTTCTCCTTTCTCATCATCTTCTTTAATCTTAGTGATACCTAAAAACACAACCGCCACTACAGCCACAACCATAAAGATCGGAAATAACATTTTCCAATTATTAAACTGCATGGCAGCCCAAGCGGCAATGATAGGAGCTGAAAAAGAAGCTATCGCTTTAACGAACTGTCCGAAAGTTAGCGAACTGGCCAATTTATCACCACTTACAATATTCGAAAGCAATGGATTCAGCGAAACTTGCATCAGTGCATTGCCTATTCCTAAAAGAGAGAAGGAAAGAAGCATGATGTAAAAATTGTAATCCAGCACAGGAAGTAGTAGCGCAATCACTGTTACCACTAAACTTAATAACACCGTCTTTCTTCTGCCTATTTTATTCATCAACATACCCGTTGGCACCGAGCAGATGAGAAACCAGAAGAAAACCATAGAAGGGAATAAGTTGGCCGTAGTATCATCCAGTGCAAAATCGGCTTTTACATAGTTCGTTGCAATGCCAACGAGATCTACAAATCCCATGGCAAAGAAAGCCAGCATTACAGGAATTAATTTGATGTAAGAGTTTCTAACGTTATTCATACTTATACCTATTGTTGTGAATTAATTTTTCAGTCCTAATTTATAAATCGTAAAAGAGGTGACGCTATATGAACCACCTTTAGCATAAAAGTTGATGCTATTGTAAGGCTCCGACGGGAAAACCAGATTTCAGAATTAGTCCGTTTGTTCTTAGAATTCGCAAAGTACTTGCATCATAGCAGGCCGGCGTTTATAAACGACTCTAAAACCCTCAACAATCTCTCGCACTACTGCTATACCTCCTTTCAGATCTCTTATTTTCCGCAACATCTCCGCCATCTTCTCGTAATACTGTCTTCCAACATTTTGTTCTGCATATTGACCGATTCGAGTTGTGATCAACACCAATACCTCATTCGAATACCTATCCTGCAAATGAGGAGCATAACGAAGTAAGGAATCTAGTTTACTGTAGGTTGTTCTAAGCAAAAGTCCCATTAATTTATCATATTCCTTCTCTTCTACATATATATCAGCTTCATTTAGCTGCCCATCCCAACCGCAAAAACTAAAATTCGTTTGGCTCATCAACGTGGAGAGAAACGGCTTCCATTCGTCTACAGACACATATTCTTTTAATTTATGATAATACTTAATATTCCCTCCTTTTGAGATAAATATTTGTTTGCATATATCGATAACATGCCCTGAATCATTCGTTTGTTCATAAATAAGTAGCTTGTATTCGTTCCATTGCTGTATGGTTCCCCAATGTTCCTCTCTTCGGGCTATTTCAATTCCATCGTCTAGCAAAGAGGTGGCGTCATGATACTTCTTTTCATCTACAAGGCGATCTACTACTTGTTTTCTTATTTCAGAAAGATATAAATGCGTATCCAAAGTTCTGTTAGCTTCCTCTGTTCTTTCTAATAATCGTAAAATCTCAACTTTACGATTGACCAATTGATACAGATTAGGCTTTCCTAATCTCTCTTGGATAAGTCCATCAAGATACACTAGCGCCTCCTCTCTTGTTTGTACTTCTATAGTTACTTCTTCAATTAATGAATCCATCTCATAGACGTTATATTCCTGATAAGTAGCCAATTTATTGATTTCTTGTAATTCTTTTAAAATTAACGTCTTTAGTTCCACCTTAACTGCCGGCTGCTTCACAAGAGTTAGTAATATCTCTCCCGCAACTTCACAGTTAAAACTAATGTTATCCATTTCCAGGTAATCGTAATATTGCTCATCAATATAGTTCTCACCAATGGAACGGATCACTTGAAGAGCTATAGTAGCTGCATCATCAAAAGCTTTTTGCTCTATAAAAATCTCTGCTTTTTTTAGTACGATCTCTATTTGTCGTAAAGAATCTTTCCAATCGATCGCATCTTCTGAATCGTAATATCTGCTGTACCTCCTAGTCTGTTGTAAAACAGGAAGAGATTGAAAACATTCTTGAACTTCGAGCGCATAGTTCTTATTGGCTTTGTTTTCTTTTTGGAATGGCAAAAATCTTTGTAAAAGAGCCTTTTTACAATCTGGATGTGCAGAGGCATAATTAAGTATAAAGGCAGTGAGTTCATCTGATTCTATTATTGCTAAAATCTTTTCTACTTCACTATCGATGTATGGCTGGCTTTCTATATTTTCTTCTTTCATCGGTTCTCTATTTTGAAATTTATCTATGAGGATTCATCTAATGCAAAAATAATGCTTCTTTTCAAATGTGAAAGTTGTTTTTTAGATTATTAAAAAAAAGATAAAACCTGCTATAAAAATGATATTTATATTCGAGAAATTTTCTTAAAATAATAGAAGGACGTATCTTTGTTCAAATTAGATAATAGTAAACAATTAGCATATGGATACCAACGATGCATCTGAAAACTACTATGACATTGATAGCTTAGAACAGATAGAAAAGCAAATAAAAAGCAGACAAAAGCTATCCCTCTTAGAAAGTGACATTCAAGAAATGATTATAAAGTACATAAACGATAAAATAACTCCTTCAGCTCTGACTGATTTTGGTAGAAGTGAAATCAAAAATCTTATAAATCAATTTCCTGTTGAACAAATACTAGATGGTGTCGACGACGCATACAAAAAGAATGTAAAATTTGACTCTAATGGAGTTACTAAAGAAAGTCTTTGCTTGTTTCTAGAGAAAATTCCTAGTTACGTTGCTGTTAGTGGTATGCCTTTTATCAAACAAAAAATACTATATATTAAAGGTATCGCACGAAATCGATTTAATTATTGGGACAACGATAAGGGCACTATTATATTAGAAGATTACGTTAACGCACTAGAGAAAGCTAACTGGATAGAAGATCAGATATTAAATGACTTAGAAAATGAAGTCATTCCATTTACGAAAAGAGCAAAATGCTGGAGTGAATGGAGAAATCAAATAGAAGGATGGACTCAAGATATCAAAGGATGGGGAAAAGCATTCGATAAAATATAAAGGCCATCAGTATATCCAGAAGATAAAAATAGATACAATATGCAACCTAAGCACACAGAGACAGCAGGCGATAGAGATATTATTAGCTATAAAGCATTGTTGAAAGAAGGATACTTCTTTTTTGATATAAAACAAGATCCAAAAGGAAATGAATATTTAAAAATTACTCAGAGCAAAAGAGAAGGCGAGCATGAGTACAAAAGAGAGAAAATCTTTTTAGATAAAGAAGATATTCTTTTATTCAAAGAAAAGTTAGAGCAAGTTATTAATTATTGGAATATAAAAAGCCAAACTCCGACAACAGATAAGCACTACACATTAGAAGATATGAGAGAGCAACACGGGAATGCATATCTGCCTTGGGAGAAGAGTGCTGATGAATACCTTAAGAAATTATATGCTGAAGGCAAATCGATCAATAAATTAGCTGAAATTTTTGAGAGAAACCGAGGAGCAATTACTTCTCGCATTAAAAAGTTAGGCCTAAACGAGGACTAAATAGATCTTATCACACTTAGCATGGACAGCTACTTTCGGTGGAAATAGACAAAATAGCAAGAATTGCAAAATTTAATTTCGAGAATAAGCAAGCTTGGTGCAATACAAGTTATACTTTTGCACCTGAACGATAAAAGACTTATTCAAGATGCATGCAGAAAAGAATTCTTTAGAAAACGTACCTGCCATCATGGCGGGACTCATGTTGAGTTTGCTACTTGCAGCACTCGACAATTCAATCGTTGCAACAGCTATGCCTAAAATCATAGAGGATTTGCAGGGTTTGGAATACTATTCGCTCCCATTCACTTCTTACTTACTCTTTTCTACAGTGGCAATTCCTATAGCCGGCAAACTTTCGGATGTTTTTGGACGAAAAGTCGTCATCTTATGGGGGATGACTGGTTTCTTGGTTACATCCATATTGTGTGCTTTATCAATCAATATGCCAATGCTGATTACTATTAGAGGGCTACAGGGTGCTTGTGGAGGAGTGCTGGCTTCGAGCACATTTATCATTACTGCGGAACTTTTCCCTCCCAAGCAACGAGCAAAATATATTGGCATCCTTGCGTCAATGCATGGACTGGCCAGCTTACTAGGGCCTGTACTGGGTGGAGTGATAACGGAATACATGTCATGGCATTGGATTTTCTTCATCAATATACCGATTGGCATTGCCGCAATTTATTTATTAAATCGCCATTTGTCACTACTTAAACATGCTGATGCCAATAATAGTGGGTTGGATGTGAAAGGTATATTAGTGTTCTTAGCTGCCATCTTCCCATTTTTGATCTGCCTCACCGAAGGAGGAAGACTCTTGCCCTGGACATCTCCCTTACTCTTCATCCTTGCCGCTCTTTCTATTTGTTTAATGATTTGGTTCGTCAAATTGGAGCAAAAGTCACATTCGCCCATGTTGCCTTCAGGACTACTAAAGAACAAAGTCTTCCAAAAAGCAGCACTTGCAGCAGCAATGGGGTATGTCGCTCTATTCGGACTTATACTATACATACCTTATATCCTACAGATTGTATTGAAGAAAAGTGTGTCTTTCTCGGGAATAATGATGCTACCCATGTCACTATCAATGGTAGTTGGTGGGATGATTGGCGGAGCAATTGTCTCACGCTCTCAACGATATCGCCAGTCAAGCATTATCAATTTCTCTATTGCCATTGCCGGTTTTGCTGTGCTCTTGTTCTTCGGCACAGATATTTCAATGCCACTCATGGTAGTGGCGCTGTTATTAGCCGGATTGGGCATTGGAATGAACTTCCCCGTTGTAAACATTGTGCCGCAAGCCATCATCTCAGTCGCTCAGATGGGAATACTGGTTTCCACGATCGAATTCTTTCAGGTAATGGGTGGAGTTCTTTCCACATCCGTTTTCGGAAAAATGCTTAGCATATCGCTTCCTGCCATACTATGGACCTGTATTGCAGCTCTGGCAACGGGCATTATCACAATGAGTTTACTTGACGAGAAAGCGGTGCACGAAGGGTTTGCCAAACAACGCAATACCCCCTAAAAAAGACAATCAGAGATCGCCATAACGCATTGGATTGCACTATTTGAAAATTATCAGAAGATTTATGCAGGAGGCATTTCCGTCGATTGGAAGTGTACCTCCCCTGTCTTCATATTATATACACCGCCAACAATAAGAATCTCCTTTTCATCTTCCATCTCTTTGAGGATAGGACTCATTTTCCGTATCTGTTCTATCGATAACCGTACGTTATACTCGCAAACAAGATTTTCAAAATCAGAATCTGAAGATGAGTGCTTACCTTTAAGTACCTTCGACGCAGCTTTTACCGCAGGTTGTATCTTCGATAATAAAGTAGTGACGTTACCAAGCTTTACATTGTCAATAGCAGACTGGATAGCACCGCAATATTCGTGTCCTAATACAAGTATCAGTTTAGCACCCGAAATTTTGCAGGCATATTCAAGACTACCCAAAATATCATCATTGACAATGTTACCGGCCACTCTGGCTACAAACAGATCACCGATTCCTCGATGAAAAATATCTTCCACCGGAACCCTTGAATCCAGACAGGAAAGTACTACTGCCAAAGGATACTGTCCTATCGCCGCAGCACGCACTCTTTGGGTGTTGTTTCTAACTGTTAAGTTGTCTTCGGTAAAATCTTTATTCCCTTTTTTTAAGAGATCTAATATATCTATAGGTGATAATTTCGCTCGTTGCTCTTCGGTCAATACCGCATTCGTGAGCATTTCGTTTAAAGGTTCTGATTGCATATTTCCAATCTTTTAGGGTATGAGTAAACAAACTTGCTCTGGTTGAGAAGTAAAACAATGAATTAAGTAGAATTGTTTAATAAGATAAAAGCGTATCTTTGCCCCAATAACCCAATGGAATTAATTAAAACAAGATATGAGATCAAAAGACTTAAAACCTGCAGAACCGGCAAAAATATTAGTAATAGGCGAAGATTCTAACCTACAATGGTCGGATACGGCAACAGAGGTGGCCATGTTTGCCGACTATTATTTTCGCAGTTTTCCTGAAGATCACGGCGAACGTAGCCGTAACGTGGAAGCACGCAACTTATTCAATCACTTGACTTTTGCCACTCTCAACAGTGTTAAGCCTTCTGAGATGTATATCACGAACCTGTGCAATGATTACGTAACACCTGCTCCCAAAGGAAAAAGAGTACTTATTCCGGAAGAAAAAGCCATCAAAGGACTGTCGCACATTGAATGGGTATTAGAACAGAATCCATCCATAGAGTGTGTTCTATCCATGTCATTGCAAACAAACTACTGGCTACAGAAACTTGGGTTTTATGGTGATGATGAAGCCTTTGTACATGATGCCCAGCCACGTCATAAAGGTTTAGAATCAGTAGAAGAACCTTTCTACCAGCCTGTTGACGGAAAGGTATTCAGCTCTATTTGCGGCAATATCTACGATGCCAAGAATCATCCGGTAAAAGTGATTCCGATATTACCCGCAAAAAGCTACCCGTTGAAAGGCAAAGACGAGGAATTATATACTGAAGCTTACCAAAAAATAAGAAGCCACTTCCGCAAATAAGATAGAATCGGTCTTTTTCGACATAGATGAAATGAATGACGTGGTAAGATAATCACGTCATTTTTATTGCATTTGCCTGATCCGAACTTCAATTTCACTATTGCATTTCAATTCATTCTTTAATCCTTCAATGGCGGTAGTGCCATAATGATACGGATAGAGAACTTTAGGCGAAAACATTTTTGCTGCATTAGCAGCTTGTTCTACAGTCATGGTATATGGTTGGTTGACAGGCAAGAATGCAACATCAATGTTTTTAAGGTTCTTCAGCTCGGGAATATCTTCAGTGTCGCCGGCGATATAAATGCGCAGCCCATCAAAAGTAAGCACATAGCCATTGTCACGATAACGGGGATGATACATCTTCCTTTCAGGTGTAGTGTTATAAGCCGGAACAGCCTCGAGCGTTACGCTTCCTAAGATTGTTGCCTTATCTCCGTTCTTCACCGCTTTTCCTTTGCCTATTTTCTTCTGACTAGCTTCGTTGGCTATCAACTCGGTGGTATTTTTAGTGATTGCCTGGATCGCTTTCAAATCCAGATGATCCGGATGCTCATGCGTGATTAGAATGACATCGGCCTTAGGAAAAGTGGCATAATCAGCATATTGAGACACCGGATCTACCTGAATATGCTTCCCTCCATACGTAAGCATCAGGCTACCGTGCTTAATGAAGGTTATCACTACCTCTTTATTACTCTTCGTTCTAAACGTATCGGTATCGTAAGGCCCTGCCCAAGCAGAAGCGGCAACAAGCATACCACACACAAACATGACCAATTTCGTATTCATCTTCCGATTTTTTTTAATGATTAAAGGATAATAATAGAACATTGCAAATCTTCGCATTGTTCTTGCCACAAATATACATTATTCAAAAAGATATTCTTACTTTTGTCTATATTCAGATCTCAAAAAAGAAAAAAACAGATGAAAACAGCCGATCCCCGATTACCCAAGCTTCTTCCTGAGAATGGGAATTTATGTAGCACCATTGATCTTTTTGACGAAGAGATAGAAGAACTGTTCTTCAGAAACCAAACTGTAACAGGTATGGTGAAAGATCAGTTGGCCTTTCAAACTTGTATCTTCAGTCGTTGCATCTTCAGGGAATGTGAGTTTAAGAAAGCTCGATTCTGCGACGTAGAGTTTAAGAATTGTGACTTTTCTAACATCAAGTTGCAAGATTGTAGTTTCAATAGGGTAACATTCATTGATTGCAAATTGATGGGTACAAACCTAACGGGCAGCACATTCAATCAAGTATCATTTAGCCAATGCAGTGCACCTTATGTTTTATTATCAAGTAGCAAGATACGTGGTGCAAACTTTATCAATAATGACTTTCGTGGATGTGCATTCGATCAATGCATGCTAGAGCATGTCGCATTGGATAATTGCAACTTTACCGAAGCAGACTTTTCCTTAACGCCATTAAAATACATCGACCTATCTTCTTGTGACATCACAGCAATACGCCTTAATGGAAGTGAACTTCGGGGGGCTGCGGTAAACTCCATGCAAGCCGTCGAACTGGCCAGATTGCTGGGGTTGATCATTAAAGAATAAAGCGAACTTGTATGAAACGGATTATTATAGTAGGTGCAACCTCCGGCATTGGATACGAAGTAGCTAAGATGTATGTTGAAAAAGGTTGGCGAGTAGGTGCAGCAGGCAGACGAGAAGCGGCATTGCAGGAATTCCGCTCTCTGGCTCCCGATCAAATAGAAATTGAGCCACTCGATGTTACAGCGACTGATGCAGCAGAGAAATTGCAACAACTCATTCTGAAATTGGGAGGGATGGATCTCTTTCTACTGAGTTCGGGTGTTGGCAACCAGAACGTCAGTCTCCATCCGGAAATTGAAATCAATACAGCTAAGACGAATGTAGAAGGCTTTATACGTATGGTGACTAGTGCTTTTAATTATTTTAAAGTACAAGGAGGCGGACATCTGGCGGTAATCAGTTCCATTGCCGGAACCAAAGGACTTGGGTCGGCACCTGCTTATTCGGCTACTAAGCGTTTTCAGAACACCTACATAGATGCATTGGCACAATTGAATCATCTGGAAAAACTCAATATACGCTTCACCGACATCCGTCCCGGATTTGTGGCAACCGCCCTACTAAAAGATCGGAAATATCCGCTCTTGATGCAAACGGATCACGTGGCAAGATGTATTGTGAAAGCTCTGGATAGAAAGAAACGAGTTGCTGTAATCGATTTTCGATATGCCATTCTGGTCTTCTTCTGGAGACTCATTCCCCGATGGTTATGGGAAATACTTCCGGTGAGAAATGACAAATAAAGAAGTCTTCTATTTCGTCTTCGGTTCAAAATCCAAGGAAATAGAATTCACACAATGCCTCGTATCTTTAGGAGTAAAACCTTCACCAACAAACACATGCCCCAGATGAGCTCCACAACGGGCACATTGAATCTCTGTTCGCCTTCCGTCGGCATCAGAAACACGTTTTATTGCTTTAGGTATTTCATCATCAAAGCTAGGCCATCCGCAACCGGAATCAAATTTATCTTCCGAACGATAAAGTTCCGCACCACATCGTTTACAGCAATACACGCCTGCTTCTTTATGTTTATAATAAACACCGGTGTATGGGCGTTCCGTTCCTTTATTGATAATCACCCGTTTCTCTTCAGGAGTAAGTTCCTTCATGACAATAACTTCTTGATTGGATTTGATTGTGTCAATAGTTTTATTTGCCGACTGAGGTTGTGCCTTCAGGCAGCAAACAAAGAGGATCAGCAACAATAAAACCGACGCTTTCATAATGGAGTAGGTTTTCTATTTAAACATTTTTCGGAGTAAAAAGTTCAATATAAATAGCATCATAAAGTGGATGCATGAAGCTGTATGCGCCCATACAGGTATTAAGACATTTCTTAAAGAAGTAATGTTACTTTTGTTTCACCCAAATAAGTTTGGAAATATCGTATCCACGGCGTTCTGCCCGCTCTAGCAAGTGCTGCTTTATTTCATTTGCAAGAAATGGTGTACGACTCAGAATCCATAAATAGTTATCAGAACTGCTACCGATCAGTACATAACCATAATGCTCCTTATCGAGTTCCAACACATAATAATCGCCATAAAACCATAAGAAGAAAGCAACTTTCAACTTACCCGGTTGATTGATATCAGGTAATTTTGCCTTGCCGACAGAGACTTTCCGCTTCCCGTCAAAGTCATTCATATAACCACGGTTCTCTACACGGACTTTACCATCAGGCAATAACATGTAGTCGGCAGTAACCCCAACCATATTCCGTTCAAAGCGATGATCAAAACGAGCGATCTCATACCACTTTCCCATGTATCGATTCAAGTCCAGCTCTGCAACCGTTTGGACATCTATATCGGATAAGAAATCATCCACGGTAGGCGATGAAAAGGTAAAGCCCGATTCAACTAACCTCTTCGGACTTACACACTGCCCTTTGGTGATAAACTCGGAAGCCTCTCCTAACAGCAAACGAAAGAAAGAAGCAGGCATTGTAAACTTAAAGCAACGACCATGTCTCAAGGCCAACTTACTCATTAGCTGAGCCTGCGTCAATATTTCAGGCGCTACCAAGTTAACCACCCCACTGATCGAAGGCGTAGCGATGATGTGCGCCATCGTTTTATTCAAATCACGAATATCAATCCATGGAAACATCTGTGTGCCGGGACCAATTGTCACAGCCATCTTCATCTGTAGCGGACGAAGCATTTGCTGCAAAGCCCCACCATCAGGAGAAAGTACTACCCCAAAACGAGTAATCACCAATCTGGTTTCCTGAGGCACTTTTGATGCTTCACTCTCCCATCGGTAACAAAGATCCGACAGAAAACCCGTACCACGTTTTGCTGAATCTTCATCAAAACATCCCTCAGTAGGATAATAGCCTACAGCAGAAGCAGAAATCAACAAAGATGGTTTCTGCTTCAATCCATTCAGTGCCTGAATAATTTTTCGGGTAACACGTATCCGACTGCTGTAAAGTTCCTTTTTATATTCCGCTGTCCAACGATGATTGATAGAAGCCCCTGCCAGATTAATCACCACCTCACAATGAGACAATACGTGCATCAACTGTCCGGACATATTTTCCCTAAACATTGCCCTTCCCAAGGGAACAACCTGATGTCCTTGCCCTGTAAGAAAAGCCGTAAGATGTTTACCGATAAAGCCACTAGCTCCACTGATTGCTATCTTCATAGTCGTTGAGTGTTAGCGATTAGACAGGAAATTCAATCAATCTTTTAGTCCAGCGTTTTAATGATTCGCAAAGCCTCCTCAACGTGTTGCTCCGCTTTCGTGAGAGAGTCAAACATAAAGACAACCTTGCCTTCTTTGTTTACCACATAAGTCACGCGGCCCGGAATTACTCCCATGGCACTAGATGGCACGCCAAACAGTTTGCGAACATTATTCCCTTCGTCACTAAGCAACGTGAAGTTCAGTTTGTACTTATTGGCAAACTCCAGATGACTCTCTACCGACTGTCCGCTGATGCCAATAATCATCGTATTCTTATCAGCAAAGACCTCAAATTGATCACGAAAAGCACAAGCCTCCTTCGTACAACCGGGAGTATCATCTTTGGGATAGAAATAAATCACCAGATTTTTCTTACCTACCACGGCATCAAGATCAAAAGTCTTACCGAACTGATCTTTTAGCGAAAATGAAGGCACTTTACTACCCACTTCTATTGCTGTTTTCATATCTTCCTTACTTTTTGTTTGTGAATAAACACTCCCATTAAAACAAAACAAAAACGCTATCATTGATAAAATCAGACAAGATGTTTTCTTTTCCATAAATTACAAGTTTTATATCCATATATCTTAAAAGAACAATATAGAAGATAGTAATGTTCTTGCGACTGACTCAATTCAGTAAAAGTCACAGGGAAGTACACTTCTCATTTGTTTCCTAGTAATAAAACTAAATATTTATCACCTTGAAACAAAAAGTTTTTTCACTATAAAACGATTAGTTTCAATCTATTAAAAACAAAAGTTTTATAGGCTATAAAACTGAATAAAACTACCTAGGCAAGAGAAAAAGATTCCCAATAGGGTTTGTATTCATCTCGTCAGATTTTCCAATTGAGGTAAATAAAAAGAATACTTACAATAGAATTTAAAAGGTAAATTCAAAACAGCTTCTTAGTCTTACTACGAAATTAGGTAGACTAACTTTTATCTTATCACTAAAAAACGGTACCTTTGCTTGCAACAAAATAGATACCGATTATGGAAATGAAACAAGTCTTAATCATTGTCGAGATTGTAATATACCAGAACAAACTCCGCAAGGCTATTGATGAAATTGTGACTGACTTAGAAGGAGGTGCAATATGAAAGAAGAACAACAAGGAGAGATTTTAATTTACCAATCTGAAGATGGTAAAACTAAGATCGAAGTTCGCCTTGAAAATGAGAACATTTGGCTTACCCAGGCTCAGCTTGTCGAATTGTATCAATCGAGCAAATCCAATATCAGTGAGCATATTAAGCACATTTTTGAAGAAGGGGAATTAAACCAAGAACTGGTTGTTCGGAAATTCCGAACAACCACTAAACATGGAGCAATAGAGGGGAAAACACAAGAGAATTGGACAAACTTCTACAACCTTGATATGATTATCTCGCTGGGTTACAGGATCAAATCAAACATTGCCACCAAGTTTCGTATCTGGGCTACCGAACGGCTCAAAGAATACATAATCAAGGGCTTTACTATGGACGATGAACGCCTAAAACAAATGGGAGGCGGCGGTTATTGGTATGAGTTGCTCAACCGCATCCGCGATATTCGTTCGTCCGAAAAAGTCTTGTACCGGCAAGTGCTCGATTTATATGCTACCAGCGTGGATTATGATCCCAATACACCTGAATCGGTTGAGTTCTTTAAAATAGTACAAAATAAGCTACACTATGCAGCTCACGGTCATACTGCAGCAGAAGTTATTTATCAGCGTGCCGACAGCGACAAACCGTTTATGGGACTTACTGTTTTTCCGGGCGAACAACCCACCTCAAAAGATATTACGATTGCCAAGAATTATTTAAACGCCGAAGAACTGAAGATTCTGAATAATTTGGCATCAGGGTATTTCGACTTTGCTGAAATACAAGCCATTAAACGTAAGCCCATGTATATGAGCGATTACATAAAACAGCTAGATAGCATTCTCTCGGCAACAGGCGAAAAGATATTGTTAAACGCTGGTATAGTAAGCCACCAGCAAGCCTTGGAAAAAGCCAAAGCAGAGTTCAAAAAATATCAGGTGAAAACACTGTCACCTGTCGAAAGAGACTACTTGGAGAACATTAAAGCCTTACAGAAAAAAATTAATAAAAAAGGAGACGGAAAATGAAACAAGCGTTAGTCATCATAGATATTCAGAACGATTACTTCGAGAATGGAGCCAACCCATTGACAGGAAGTTTGCAAGCAAGTTTAAAAGCAAAAGAAATACTCAGGCTATTTCGAGAGAAAGCACTACCGATCATTCATATTCAGCACCTTTCAACTCGTCCCGATTCCACATTCTTTGTGCCTAACACAACAGGGGTAGAAATCCATAACAAAGTATCGCCTATTGCCGGAGAAAAAGTAATCATCAAAAACTATCCCAATAGCTTTAGAGATACAGGATTATTGGATTACTTAACATCCAACGAAATTACAGATTTAACTGTCTGCGGCATGATGACGCACATGTGTGTTGACTCCACCGTAAGAGCTGCAAAAGATTTTGGCTACACTACTACGATAATCAGTGATGCTTGTGCCACAAAAGATTTGGATATTCAAGGCAAAACGGTTGTCGCCAGTGAAATTCAAAAAGCTTTTCTTGCCGCATTGAGCTATTTCTATGCTAGCGTAAAAACAGCAGAGGAATATGTATTAATGGGTCTGTAGCGTTTTCACTCTTATCACATTTTAGCAATGCCAGTCTGTTTATAGGCAAAGTAATATAAGTACTATATCTAAAAGAACTGCAACAAACGATTTAACGGAGTTGGTATCCAAATCTTTATTGAGGAAAAATGGAATTTCGGGTTCTAATATTTGGTACGAAGTAGTGGGGCAATGATGGAGCAATAGTAGGGCATTGCGTTTGATACCTCCACAAGGAGTCTTGATTAATATAGTGCCTTTTGTGAATTCCTTTCAAAATTTACTACCTTTGGCTTCCGAAACAACGGCGAAAAAAACTCGCCCTTTTCTATACATAATATATCGTTTATGAGCTTAAAACATCAAGCATACAAAGAAGAAAACATTCGCTTTCTGGAAGAGAATCTGGAAGATGAAGGAGTGATGGAGCTACCATCCGGGGTTCAATATAAAGTCATTCTAAAAGGTAGTGGGACTGTGCCTACGGCAAAAAGTACTGTTAAAGTGCACTACAGAGGCACGATGATAGACGGGACAGAGTTCGACAATTCATTCAAACGCAAACAGCCGGAGACATTTAAGGTGAAGGAGGTTATTGAAGGTTGGCAAAATGCACTAATGGCTATGCCGCTGGGTTCACGTTGGATGATCTACATCCCTTATGAATTGGGATATGGAACCCGAGCATGTGGTAATATTAAGGCGTATTCCACACTGATCTTTGAGGTGGAACTGCTTGGAGTGAGGTAATCGCATCGTTTATCCCTGCTTTTCGGTAAGGTATTTCCAGAAACGAACAGGCATATTTTGCTTATGCAGGCGTGGGTTGGTACGTTCTTTGATGGCAATGGATTTGAAATAGGTTTTCCAAAGTTTCTGAAAGAGTTTTTCATCTTCGGCCATCAAACTCTCATCGAGCATACCGCTGACGAGGTGTGCAGCTTCGCTATCGAAAGTAATTTCGGTAACGGAATGCAGGTCGTAATAATAACCATACTGGCGTTTGAGATCATAGATAACCCATCTTTGATCGGCAAAGCGATCTGTAAAGTGAGGAATGGCAAGTGCCAATACATTATATAGGGGTTCGAAAGCAGCAAAAAAGGTTCCGTCTGCTGCTTTCTGAAAGCGGGCAAACTGCATCACACGGGTGCGTTCATAATCTACTTTCTTCCATATCTTAGACAGTTCGAGCACATCCGGATCACCAAAGTTTACTTCTATGGAACGAGGAGCATCTATCGCTTTACGGATGTAGCGAAACAGTAACGCATCAATCTCAGGCAATTCTGATAACCAACAGGTAGTGAGGCAAGCTAGGGCAGACACAGAAAGTTTCTTTTGTAAGCCGCTCCACACACGGGTAGACTTCTCTTCGTCCGTACAAACCGTAAACACTTCATCACAGAAAAGAGGCAGCGGCTCTCCTTCAGCAAGCAGAACATCAGGAAACGTTTTTCGGAAATAGGCATCGAACACGGCTGTGAGCAAACCCTCGAATGTTTTGTCGTATAGAAAGACTGTCATTCGTCGGCAAAGGTAAGTTGTAATTGACGCTCATCTGTCTTTTTACGAGGAGAAGGCGCCAGCAACTGCCGCATGACTTGAGGAGCCATCTCGTTGACCGTGCGAACGGAGAGTTCGTTGCACGTGATGAAATACTGTGCTTTCTTCATTACAATCCCGATCTTTTTAAGCTGATAACTTCCCAATCGACCATAACGACGGGAGGCAACAATCAGTTTGGCCGACTTCACACCGATGCCGGGCACGCGAAGCAGCATCTCATAATCAACCTTATTCACATCTACCGGAAACTGTTCGGGATGACGCAACGCCCACGATAACTTAGGATCTAGTTCCAAGTCAAGATCGGGATAGGCATCATTCACTATTTCGTCTACTTTGAACTCGTAGAACCTCATCAACCAGTCGGCCTGATAGAGGCGGTTTTCTCTCACCAAAGGAGGTTGTTTGAGAGCAGGTAGTCGAGTGTCATAGGTATTAACCGACACATATCCAGAGTAATAAACACGCTTCATACTGGGTCGCTCATACAAAGCAGACGAAAGATGGAGAATATCTTTATCCGTTTCGGGGGTTGCTCCCACAATCATCTGCGTACTCTGTCCCGCCGGTGCGAAACGAGGCGCATAACGAAATTTCTTCCGCTCCTCACTATTCTCCAATACTCCTTGCTGAATATACCTCATGGGCTGAAACACGCTCTTGAAATCCTTCTCAGGAGCCAGACGTTTCAAACTTTCTTCATTGGGAATTTCTACATTTACACTCAAGCGGTCGGCATAGAGTCCGGCTTCATTCACCAATTCACGACTGGCGCCCGGGATACTTTTCAGATGAATATATCCATTAAAGTGATGCACTAAACGAAGATCTTTAGCCACACGCACAAGACGCTCCATCGTATAATCAGGATTGCGCACCACACCGGAACTAAGAAAAAGCCCTTCGATGTAGTTGCGACGATAAAATTCAATGGTAAGTCCCACCAGCTCGGATACAGAGAGAGTAGCGCGACGAAGATCATTGCTACGCCGGTTGATGCAATAAGCACAATCGTAGATGCAATGATTAGTAAGCATAATTTTTAGCAGAGAAATGCAGCGCCCGTCTTCAGCAAAGCTATGGCAAATGCCCCATCCACCTACAGTATTGCCCAGTCCACCCTTTTGATTGGAGCGGTTGGTTCCACTGGAAGAGCAGGAAACATCATACTTAGCAGATTCAGCCAGTATCTTTAGTTTTTCGAGCACGTCGGCATTCATTATCAGCGCTTTAGCGTTACATTTTCACTTTGCCAAAGCTATGAATAATATCCGGATTTTCCATAGCAGAGATCATTTTTTGTACCTCCAACGAAACAAAAGAAACACGCATCTGTTTATTATAAAATCAAAACAATGAATGGAATATGAAAAAGTATTATTTAGCAACCTTGATGCTATTCGCACTAACTGCAATAGCAACCGCTCAAACATGGACGAATGATCCTGCGCACTCACGCTTAGGATTTACTATTAAGCACATGACCATCTCTGAAGTTAGTGGTAGATTTGCTGATTTCACAATAAAGGCCACTACAACGAAACCGGATCATAGTGATCTTAAAGTAGAAGTTACTGCCCAAATAGCAAGTATAAACACGGATGTAGAGGCAAGAGACAAGCACCTGAAAAGCCCTGATTTCTTTGATAGTGAAAAGTACTCTACACTTACATTTTCAAGTAACTACAACAAGAAATTATCAAAGGACACCTACAAGATGGTTGGAAACTTAACCATGCACGGAATAACCAAAAGCGTTACTCTGACCGTTAAGTATCTGGGAGAGGTAGTTAATCCGATGAACAAGAAAAGAACTGTTGGATTCAAAATTACAGGTTCTGTAAAACGTTCCGATTTCGGAATTGGAGCAAAATTCCCCGAAGCAGTTCTCAGCGACAACGTAGATATTGTTGCAGATGCTGAATTCACACAGAACTGATTAAAACAAAACACAATAATAAAGGAGGGGAGCCACAAGCTTTCCTCCTTTATTATTGCCAAAACCAAAGGTTTAAGTAACGAAAAGCCCAAGCAATCAATAGAAAGCTTGGGCTTTTATATGGGGGAAAACTTTCCTTATCTTTTCTTTAAAGGAGTGTAATCAGCTACATCAAGCACGTTCTTATATGCAGGACGAATGATGCGTTTTCCTTCAAAATTCAACTCTTCATTGCGATGTGCGCACCAGCCAACGATACGTGCCATAGCAAAAAGCGGAGTATATATTTCTTGTGGCAGCCCTATCATCTCGTACACAAATCCAGAGTAGAAATCAATATTGCTCGATACCGTTTTGCCATTAGCTTTAATCTTAGCAAAGGTAGTAATAGCACGATCTTCTAGCAACTCCAGGAAAGTAAATTCACGCTCTCTCCCCTTTTCCTTGGCCAAATCACGGGCTAAGTCTTTCAACAAGATTGCACGTGGATCAGAAATAGTATAAACAGCATGGCCGATACCATAGATCAAACCCGTCTTATTATAAACTTCTTTATTGAGCATCCGTGTAAAATAGGTATCTATCTCATCTACATTTGTCCAGTCCTGAATGTTCTTCTCCAGATGATGAAACATATCGGCAACCTGAACATTTGCTCCACCATGAAGTGGACCTTTTAATGATCCGATACCCGCTGCAATAGAGGAATAAGTATCTGTTCCGGTAGATGAAGTAACACGAACGGTAAACGTAGAATTATTACCACCACCATGGTCAGCCTGAAGTATAAGTAAAAGATCGAGTGTCCGAGCTTCTAACTCTGTATAATCCTTCTTCAACATATAAAGGAAGTTTTCAGCAATAGACAGTTTTTCTCTCGGATGACGAATATGTAACGAACGTCCAAATGTAGCGTGCCTCAACATATTATAAGCATAAGCTATGATAGTAGGGAATTTAGAGATCAATTCTACACTTTGGCGCATCAGGTTATCCCGTGATGTATCATCCGGATTAGGATCAAAAGTATATAATTCGAGTACACTACGAGCCAGTATATTCATAATGTTTGAACCTTCTAGCTCAATAATATTCATTTTCGTCTTTTGTTCCAACGGCATATTGTCATTGATCAATTCCGAGAAAGAAGAAAGTGCTTCTTTATCCGGAAGATTGCCCGACAAGAGCAGATAAGCGACTTCTTCAAAGCCAAAACGTTTTTCTTTCACAATACTATGTACGATATCTTCCACATCGAATGCCCGATAGTAAAGTTTTCCGGGAATCGGTTGCAGGCCTCCACCTGAAACCCTTTCGTAGCCCACTACGTTACCTATTTTGGTTAAGCCGACAAGCACTCCTGTCCCATCCTCATTACGCAAACCACGCTTCACATCATATTTGGTAAATAAGTCATTATCTATTCTGGTAGCATCCTTCATGTCCTCCGAAAGTCTGTATATGATGTATTCCTTCTTCATATCCTTTTTCATTTAGTGGTTATTTGTTTTTTTCTATTTTCTCTGTTATTTCTTTAGCAAAAGTGGAAGTAGACAAAGCCTTTCCTCCAGGTATAAATCTGGCCAGATCATTGGTCGCCCGTCCATCAGCAAAGCTTTGTTCCAAAGCCTCAACAATAACATCAGCAGCTTCCTGCCAACCAAAATATTCGAGCATCATCACAGCCGAAAGAATAAGTGAGCAAGGATTAACAATATCGTTACCTGCGATATTAGGTGCCGTGCCATGAGTCGCTTCGAAGATAGCATGACCTGAATCATAATTAATGTTTGCACCGGGTGCTATACCAATTCCTCCTACCATAGCCGCCAACTGGTCGGAGATGTAATCTCCATTCAGATTTAACGTGGCAATCACTGAATATTCTTCGGGGATAAGTAATGTATTCTGCAAAAAGGCATCGGCTATGCAATCTTTGATAACCAACTTGCCGCTGCTTATGTATTCACCAAACTCGCGTTCAGCCAATTCATATCCCCATTTCTTAAAGCCACCTTCCGTAAACTTCATTATATTTCCCTTATGCACCAGCGTCACTGAAGGTAATTCATGTTCAATGGCATATAAGCAAGCCGCACGAACCAATCGTTCTGTGCCTTCACGAGAAACCGGCTTTACTCCAAAAGAAGATGTTTCAGGAAAACGCACTTTAGAGACTCCCATCTCATCATGCAGAAAGCGATAAAACTTTTCAGCTTCCGGCGTGCCTGCTTCCCATTCAATCCCTGCATAAATATCTTCAGTATTCTCACGAAAGATATACATATTCACCTTTTCAGGTTCTTTTATCGGAGAAACAACACCAAGGAACCAGCGCACGGGGCGCAGACAAACATATAAATCGAGTGTTTGTCGCAAAGTCACGTTCAAAGAACGAATACCTCCACCCACAGGAGTGGTTAAAGGCCCCTTAATACCAACCAAATATTCTTCAAAAGCGAGCATTGTTTCATCAGGCAACCAAGAACCGGTTTCCTTAAAAGCTTTTTCTCCGGCCAATACCTCAACCCAATCAATTTGTCGTTTGCCGCCGTACACTTTGCGTACCGCTGCATCAACGATCATTTGCATGGCGGGCGTTATCTCCGCCCCTACCCCATCACCCGTAATAAAAGGAACGGTAGGATTCTCGGGCACCAACAACTTACCGTCTTTGTGTTTTACAATCTTACTCATATCTTTATTTTGTATTTAGTGCAGAGCCCGCTTTAAACCAAGCTATCTGCTGCTCATTGTATGTATGTTGCGCTTCAAAGCTGTGCTGACTGCCGTCTACGTGTTGCACTACAATTTTAAAGCTCTTTCCAGGGGCAAACTCTTTAAGTCCCACGACAGAAATAAAATCACGCTCTTTTATGCAATCGTAATCCTCCTTATTAACAAATGTCAGAGCCAGCATACCTTGTTTCTTTAGGTTTGTTTCGTGAATGCGTGCAAAGCTTTTTGCCAAAATCACCTTTACATTCAGGAAACGAGGTTCCATGGCAGCATGTTCTCTACTAGAACCCTCTCCGTAGTTCTCTTCGGCCACTACAATAGAGGATATGCCCACCGATTTATACTGTTTGGCAGTAGCCGATACCGTTTCATAAGAATCCGCCAATCGATTCCAAACCTTATTTGTCTCACCGTTGAATGCATTAACAGCTCCCATCAGCATATTGTCAGAAATGTTTTCCAAATGCCCGCGAAAACGAAGCCAGGGACCTGCCATTGAGATGTGATCTGTTGTACACTTGCCCTGAGTTTTAATCAGAAGAGGCATATTCAGTAAATCGTAACCATCCCAAGCAGCAAAAGGAACAAGAAGTTGCAAACGTTGAGATTGAGGATCAACTGAAAGCTTTGCCCCATCGCCCATAGGAGCCAGATAGCCACTTAAGCCTGATACAAAACCCTCGTTAGGTAGTTCATCCCCTTTTGGTTCTGACAACTTCACCTGCTCACCATTCTCATTCAACAATGTATCCGTCAGTGGATTAAAGCATAAATCGCCGGCAATGGTCAAAGCCATTGTCAATTCAGGGGAGGCAACAAAAGCAAATGTATTTGGATTTCCATCGGCACGTTTCGCAAAGTTGCGGTTAAACGATGTAACGATAGAGTTTTTTCTGGTAGGGTCATCCGTATGACGCTTCCATTGACCAATACATGGGCCACAGGCATTGGCCATAATCACCGCTCCTGCCTGCTTAAACGTATCAATCATCCCGTCACGCTCCGCAGTAGCACGTATCTGCTCCGAACCGGGGTTCACGATGAGCGGAGAAGCAATTTTCACTTTCTGCTGCACAGCCTGGCGCATCACTGAAGCCGCTCTGCCAATATCTTGATAAGAAGAGTTAGTACAAGATCCTATTAGTCCTACTTCCATTTTACGAGGATAATCATTGGCTTTCACTTTTGCAGCAAATTCAGAAATAGGAGTAGCTGCATCGGGAGTAAAAGGGCCATTAATATAAGGTTCGAGAGCAGATAAGTCAATCTCAATCACCCGATCATAGAAAGCAGTGGGATTAGCAACCACTTCTGCATCAGGGCAAAGGTCGGCAGCTACTTTATCAGCCATATCCGCAACGACTGCCCGCCCGGTAGCCCGTAGATAAGCCGCTATGCGTTCATCATAAGGGAACAGTGAAGTTGTAGCCCCCACTTCGGCACCCATATTGCATATTGTTGCCTTACCCGTAGCCGAAAGAGAAGCTACACCCGGGCCAAAGTATTCTATAATAGCATTTGTTCCACCTTTTACTGTAAGTATGCCTGCCAACTTTAGTATCACATCTTTCGGTGAAGCCCAACCATTAAGCGTTCCGGTTAGTTTCACCCCAATGAGTTTAGGCATTTTTAGTTCCCATTCCATACCGGTCATCACATCTACCGCATCGGCACCGCCAACACCAATAGCCACCATACCCAAACCACCTGCATTTGGAGTGTGAGAGTCGGTTCCCACCATCATACCTCCGGGAAAAGCATAATTCTCAAGTACTACCTGATGAATGATTCCCGCTCCAGGTTGCCAAAAGCCGATACCATATTTAGAAGAAACATCTCTCAAAAAGTCATAAACTTCGCGGTTTGTCTCCGTAGCCGTAGCAATATCTTCCTTAGCTCCTTTGTATGCCTGAATCAAATGATCGCAATGCACTGTAGAAGGAACAGCGACCTGTTCTTTGCCGGAATTCATAAATTGTAGTAAAGCCATCTGTGCCGTGGCATCCTGCATCGCTACACGGTCGGGACGAAAATCAACATAATCCTCACCACGCTCGTAAGATTGTAAAGCCGCCTCATTGTAAAGATGAGCATACAATATCTTCTCCGCAAGAGTCAATGGACGGTTTAAAATTAGCTTTGCCTGTTCTATTTTTCGGGAATAAGAGGCATAAAAGCCCTCTAACATCTTCTCATCGTGTACCATTATTCTTCTATTTTATTGATAAACTCTATGCGTAATTAATAAATCTACATTATAACGAGCAAAAAACCTGTAATGTTTAACAAAAAGGATATTTTTTATAACTATTCATCGAATAAATAAATACCTTTGCAACTTATCTCGCACAGCATACAAGTGAATAAGAACAACAAAAACGCTCTCAACTCTATCTCCGATCTGCAGCAACAGCAACTTCTTTTGCGCATGGAATACGAGTACGAAAAAGAAGAGTTTCGTCGGCAAACTCAAACCATGGGCATAGGTAGAAAAGTCAAACGGGGCCAATGTTGGTACCCTGTGTCAACAGGTCGAAGTTTTTACAACTCTCTGAATCAATTGGTTATTGAGATAGAACGAAAAGAGGATAAAGACATAGAGCATTCTTTTGAGTTCGGACGTCCGGTTTGCTTCTTCACACAAGATACCTCCGGACAAATACGTTATTTCAACTTCACCTCACAAGTTAGTTATGCCGATGAAGAAAGAATGGTCGTCGTTCTTCCCAATATCTCAGCGCAAATGGATATACAAGGAACCGATCATCTAGGCGTACAACTCTATTTTGACGAAACCAGTTACCGAACCATGTTTGAAGCATTAGCCGACGTGCTTCGGGCAAAAAACAATCGGCTTGCCGAACTACGTGAGACTCTCCTTGGCGACCTTCTTCCCCGTAATCGGGAAGTGTTCCCTCAACGTTTTCCGTGGTTGAACACCACACAAGAAGAGGCAGTAAACAAAGTACTGAGAGCCAAAGATGTCGCTATTGTTCACGGCCCTCCCGGAACGGGGAAAACAACGACTCTCGTCGAAGCTATTTACGAGACCTTGCAACGAGAAAACCAAGTATTGGTTTGTGCCCAAAGCAACACAGCTGTCGATTGGATAGCCGAAAAGCTAGTAGACAGAGGCGTACCCGTATTGCGTATTGGCAATCCAACCCGGGTGAATGACAAGATGCTCTCTTTCACTTATGAACGTCGCTTTGAGAGTCATCCGGCCTACACCGAGCTATGGAGTATTCGCAAATCAGTTCGTGAAATGGGCAGCCAGCTCCGTAGAGGTAGTCACTCCGAACGCGAAGGCATCCGATACCGCATCAATCGCTTAAAAGAACGAGCCACAGAAATAGAAATACTCATCAACGAAGATCTTTTTTCTCAAGCACGTGTCATCGCCTCTACATTGGTCAGTTCCAATCATCGGGTGCTTGCCAACCGGCATTTTTCGACCCTGTTCATTGACGAAGCGGCACAAGCTTTAGAAGCAGCTTGTTGGATAGCCATCCGCAAAGCAGACCGTGTGGTGTTGGCAGGCGATCACTGTCAGTTACCGCCAACCATTAAGTGCCTTGAAGCCGCCAGAGGAGGGTTAGACAATACACTAATGGAAAAAATAGCCATTTCAAAGCCCACTGCCGTATCTTTGCTGAAGATACAATATCGCATGCACGAAGCCATTATGCACTTCCCTTCGGAATGGTTCTATGGCGGAGAAATAAAAGCCGCCCCCGAAGTGCACAACCGTAGCATACTCGATTTTGATACCCCCTTAGAGTGGATCGATACCTCCGCCTGTGAGTTTCACGAAGAGTTTGTAGGCGAGAGCTTCGGCCGCATCAACAAATCTGAGGCCGAACTACTACTTTTAGAGTTAGAGACATACATCAAAAGAATAGGAGAAGAGCGAATACTAAGTGAACGCATCGACTTCGGACTCATTTCGCCTTACAAGGCCCAAGTGCAATATCTCCGCAACGAAGTAAAACGCAGCAATTTCTTTCGCCCCTTCCGCAGTCAAATCACCATTCACACCGTAGATGGCTTTCAAGGTCAAGAACGGGACGTCGTCTTCATCAGCTTGGTACGTGCCAACGCCGATGGACAAATCGGTTTCCTTAGTGATCTGAGACGAATGAACGTAGCCATCACCCGTGCCCGCATGAAACTCGTTATCTTAGGCGATGCTTCTACATTGGGCACGCACACCTTCTACAAGAAATTGTTTGAGTATATTGAGAGAGAAGGGAAAATTAAAAATGCATGAAATAAAGAGGGTGAATGTCTAGAAATTCATCCACCCTCTTAATGTCCGAAATTAAAAAATGCCTAATTACCCTACCGTCTAATTTTACTATTGCTTTATCATAAATGGTTCTTGCAAATACAAATAGGTACCATACATCGTACTTGAGGAAGGTGGAGAAGCTTTAAATACATACATGTAAATCTCATCAACAACATAACCAGACCAAGACCCATTATCAGCAAAAACAATCGCATTATCCATTGTCGATGGAGATGCCTCAAACTCTACAGAACTACTCCAACTGAGATAACCAGACGATGAGCTACCAAGACATAGATAAATAGGATAAGACGCTGACCCATAAGTACCTGTTTGCTGCCCAGCACTAAGAATAATGCATCCGTTATCAAAAGTATAATTCACTGAAAAAAAGCCAGCAATGCTTCCAATAAGAGTACTTTCATCAGTACCGAGGGCAATTGTTGCAGAATATGCTTTAAGAGTGCCTGAAGCATTATAACCATAAATTCGCCATGTACCAATATAATCATTTATAGATGCCTGCGTCACAGCAATTGAATCAGTTATATTTCCTAAAGCATAACGTAAGTAGCCTTTTCGCGGCACACCTGTTGAATTTTTAGCAACAAATACCTTCACGCTATCTCCCTGCACAGAATAAGAGATCCAAGCTGTAGAAGGTTCAAATGCAACAGGTATATTTGATTTGAACTTAATAGCCAAAGAATCAGCCACGTCCGTTCCAAATTTTAAATCACCTGCATCTTTAGATACAGAAACACCATATTGCGTAACAGCAATAATAGTAGATTTTGTTCCAGCCTTAATTGTGACATAGGTAGAACGACCAGTCAAATTGGGATTTTCTCCAGCAGATATAGTTACAATACTTCCTGAAACTGAAATAGTTAACCAACTATCAGCAGCAATAGCTTCTAATGCCTGATCAGCAACAACCGTAATAGTTCCACTACCTCCTGCCGCCGGCAAATCTGTCTGAGCAACTTCTTGAACTACTAACTCATTATCAGCCACATCCAATCCACCCTCGTCGTCACATCCGATGAAAGTCAAAAAACAGACAAACAGAACTAAAACCACATTGGCTATTTTTCTTATTGTTCTCATAATACAATCTTTTTTAATTATCTTTTACGGCTCCATTTATATATGGGAATTGATAAGTTCCTCCCGAGTATGCACCAATATAATCATCGGCAGAATCAAACAGATATAAGATATAAGAATTTACGGTATAATTAGACCACACACCATTATCACTGAATGACAGTGTTAAAGGACTTGTAGACGTTATTTTAGATTCCATACCAATACCTTCAGTCTGAGTAAGATAACCAGCTTCTGCATCCCACGGACATAGTTTAACTATGTACCCATCATATTCACCGACAGTTTGTGTTGTAATAGAAATCTTGTCATCAGCACTATTGTAAGTAGCCACAAATGGAAATGGCAATTCAGGCCCACTTACAATAAATGACTGGCCCGGAGTCTTTTCAGAAACAAGCATAGAGTATAAAGTTCCGTTTATATCAACAGACCATGTCCCAAGATATTTCTTATATTCAGGAGAGATGTAGACTTTAAAACTTCCCAGAGTACCATCAGTTGCTTTTCCCGAAAAGATGGTATCAGTAGCATTCCATGTTAGCGACTCAAAAGAATGCCCTGCAATATTAACCGGAGTATAAAAGGTGATTCCTGTAGGTGAATAAATAAACCCAGGCGTAGACACAACAGAGTCACCCACTTCAACAGATATTACATGCCAGCTATCCGAAAATGATAGTTTAACGTTCTTATTATCCACAACTCCTTTATAATCAACATATGGGTTCTCACTCTCTATCTGAACAATGCTATTCAAATAGGTTTCCCAATCTGTCGATTCGGCCATAGGGGTCATTACCATTTTATTAGCCCACTTTTTCCCCTTCAACACAATAGAATCTGCAGATGCACTCATTATCACAAACTCAAAATCCCCCTGATATCCATCTAAAGAGCCGAATGATGGTGAACCAAAAAAATGAAGAATAGGATTGTAAGTATTAAAACTAAGTACCGGCCCCTGATCACTAACTAGAGCATACGACGAGCGATACACCGCATCCGGCGAAGCTATTTCTGAAGCAGCAGTAACTTTTCCGTCGGCAAATGAAACAATCATATTATACCCTCCATAAGAGTATCCTGTACCGGCATAGTACTTTAGGAGCCAGCCATTTTTGGGCGCTTGCAGAATATCGCTACAATTAGCCAAGGTTTCGGACATTCTTTCAGAAGCCGATTTATCGAACACCTCTTCTTCATCGTTAGCACAAGATTGAAAGCCACATGCCAGAAAGAAGCTTAGTAATGCATATATTATTTTCTTCATTATTTTTTTACTTTAAGGTTTCCAAATCAAGATTTCCAATTTCGCTCTGACGTCTTTGAACAACATCGCGCAACTCATCCAGATCAATATTCCAGGACTCTTTCATATATGTTTTAACAATGGCAAACTTTTGCAATATGATTGCCTTTCCTGTATCACCTGCAGCATCAAGTATAGCCTGCCATTGAGCTTTTGAATATGTTACATATATTGAAAGATTCTCTACAAAGTCTTCATTCGGCTCACTTTGAGCATAAGGACTCACAAAACCACGTTGATATGCTTCCTCATCAGAATACAAATACCAATCATCGCTAACATAAGAAGCTTCGGATATTAACTTAAAACTAACATCATAAGATTTCTTTTGATTTAAAATATGCCCAAATTCATGGTGCATCGTTTTAAAATAATAATAGTTAAGAATCTCAGGATCTTCAATCCAACTCTGCGTTAAATTATTTACAAGATAAAGTGTGATTTTCAACCCACCTTCTGCTGTACCTAATACAATTGTTCCATTTGAATTATAAGCTGCTGAGCCTACAAGATAAATGATACGAGGTACATAAGTTTTAGTAAAAGTAACACCGGCCACTTCATCGTAAGACTCGAGCCAGAGGTGCTTTATTATAACAGCAAGTTTTGCAGCTTTAGCTGAATCTGCAGGCACTAAGTTGTAGTCCATATCAGATTCAATGTCTTCCATTTTATACTTAAAATCTATATTATATGGGTAAGTATAATTCTTCAGCAACCACTGTTCCAAAGAATCCCTAACAACCGGCGTAGTATCAAAAATACTATCGGAGCTTAGCTCATCACCCGATTCACAGCTAGTGATCGAAAAAAGGAGAGTAAGCACTAATATTCCAAAAAATATCTTTTTCATCATAATGACTTATTTATTTAATTTTCATCTTGGGTTAGCAGTAATACCGGCAGTAATTACGTCTTGCGGCAATTGAATAGCTCGACGAGGATCATTCACGACAAGTGAATCGGTTACTTCGCCGACTTTCATATTAGCATTCATTGTACGACGATAAATAACAATGCCATAACGCTTTAGATCTTGCCAACGTAAACCTTCATGCAAGGTAATCAACCTTCTGAGCTGAAGAATGCACTGTAAAAGAGGTTCCTGAGTCTCCACCTCAATAGTAAAATCGGTATTAAATTTTTTCTTCACAGTTGGACTCGTAGGAGTATAATAATCAATGGCCGAGTAATAAGCCTTTATCTCATCTAATGTAATTCCATTAATTGACGAAAAAGCACTAAGCAAAGTATTGATATCCCCAACAGCTTTAGCATATTCTTTCTTTAAAGCATAAGCTTCTGACCTACAAAGCAAAGTTTCCTCAGCATTAAACACTGAATAAACAGAGTGCGCATTGCCAATGCCACTTGAATAGTCTGTGTATTCAAAGTAATAGCCGATTTTACGAATAATTATTTTAGGTAAACTTGAATTGCTAAACGCACTGTAGTAAAGGACTGATTTATTCTGTCCCCAAGGGCCAGAAGCACCTATCGTTTCATTATTAGAAATATAAGAGCCATGCGCATAACGATTACCGGTTGAATAATTTCCCCCAATAGCTCCCCACAAAGAATAAACACTTTGCAATAAGAAATTTGCCTGAACGTCAGAATCGACATAAGCATTCGGTCTAATTTGAGAGTTTTGAGATAACTGATTCCATGAATACCAATCTCTTAATACACTAGCAGGAGATTCTCCTAAAGCTTTAGTAGCATAAGCTATTGCCTTATCATATTTCTGATAATACAGATTAAATCTCGCCGCAAAAGCATATGCTGCCTTTTTATTGAAATGGTAAGAGGGTACAGAATAAGAGGCATCATCTATTAGTGGCAACGCTTCTTCAATATCGGCATTTATTTTACTATATAATTCAGCTAAAGTACTCCTTTCGTATAAGGGAGAAACAGTCGTTTCAGGTTCTGTAGGATAAGGAAGTCCAAGTTTACTACTAGCAGTCAACTCCGAATAAGCATCACAAAAGATATTGGCAAGCATAAAATCAGCATACGCTCTGCACATTAAGGCTTCACCTTTTTCGGCTTGCAATGTGGAAGTATTCCCTAACTCCACAATCGCATCCAATGCTATATTAGCCGTGGAGAGAGCTGTATAATAACCTTCCCAAAGGCTTTGAGGAGTTTCGTCATCACTAACCTCAGTTATATCATCCCATTGATAAGCCTGCATCTGAAATTTATCGTATGTCAAGTAATTGTTGGCCATATTATCTGTATTATCAGAAGCCATCTCAAATAGCATATTCGGGTTTTTTGAAGAATAAGCCGACACTAACAGCTGCCCTACTTTATCTTCAGTATCAATCTCTGTTCTATTGTCCGGCAAAGTGTCCAAATAGTCATCGCAGGAGCCAAGCAAAGCAACCATGCATAATAAAACGCCGCTATATATATTTTTCATATTCATAAACTATTATATTAAAATCCTAACTTAAGTGTAAACGTAAATTGTTTAGGAACAGGAGCAGCAACACCTCCTGACCGGAAAAACTCAGGATCTTGTCCATTCAATTTAGAATCAGCATAAATCAAAAACAGATTAGTTGCCTGCAATTTTAAAGACAAATCTGTCACTTTAGTTCCCTTTAACCAATTCTGAGGGAAATCGTATGCCAAAGAGATCTCTTTCATTCTTACGAAATCTCCCTTTGCAACCCGTATATCTGAATAATTATATGCGTTGTACGCAACGTCCAAAGATGGATAGCTTAAATATTGACGCCTGCTTGCAAGAACAGGCACATTGGTATAATTTTCATCTCCCGGAATTTCCCAACGATTTTTAAACTCTTTAGTCATTGAAGTTAAGTCATTGTATCTTGCGTCAAATACATCATTCAGACGAACGACATTTCCGAAAGAGTATGTTACAAATACATTCAGTTTCATATTTTTATACGAAAATATATTGCCCATACTACCTGTTATAGTAGGATCTGTGGGGCCTTCATATTTCAAAAAACTGAGTTTATTACGTTCCTGAAAATTAATATCCGTAATGGTCAAATTAGCAGACTCGTTAGTAAAAGTAGGTAAGCCATCTTCAGTTAATCCTTGAAAAGGTATTGAAAACAAGCTTCTAACAGGATAGCCTTTCATCGCAAATCCATTACCTTTAACCAGATCAATGACCTGGGCCTGAGACATCAAATCAGTAACAGTATTCTTTGTATGTGAAAAAATGAAATTCGTAGACCATTTAAAGTCATGGGATACAATATTCTTTGTTGAAACCGTAAATTCTTCTCCATTTGAACGCATTGAAGCAGTATTCGCATATCGAACAACATCACCCGTTGTACCAGTTGTTACCGTAGGTCCTATTAGATCAAAATTATCTCGCTTATACCAATCGAAAGCAACATTAATACGATTATTTAAAAAGCCTGCGTCAAAACCAAGATTTAACTCATGTTTTTTCTCATAAGTTAATTCACTATTCTCTGATTCATCTTTATATAAACCTGATTCTTTTACACTAGAGAATGGACGATATGGGTTATATGCTTTTATAATTACTGTAGAATTGGCATACTCACGAGGACCTCTATCTGCTGTTAAGCTATAAGATGCCTTAATGGTCAGATGTGATAATGTTGGTTCCAGTGAGTTAAAAAAGGTTTCTTCATGCACATTCCATGAACCAGCCAGATTCCAAGTTGGCAACCAACGAGATGAACGAGCCTTACCTAATCCATTAGTACCTTCATAACGATAAGTTCCATTAAAGGTATATTTTCCTCTGTATGAGTAAGTTGCATTACCAAAAAAAGCTGTATTTCTAACCTTGGTATGACTTAATGAATAATAATCTGTGCCATCCTCAATTCCCTTCTTAAAAAACTCATACACATAGAATGGTATTTCTCCTTTAGAATATTGCATACCCCAACCATTAAAATAGCTCTTCTCGCGGTCAGTGCTATTCAATTCCATTCCACCAAAAAGATTCAATATATGTACTCCATTAAAAATATGATTCCAACTAGCTGTTGTTCGGAAATCATATCCATTCATGCGATTATCCGTTCTTTTATAGATACCTCCATTAGGCAATATAGAAATAGGTAGCGCATAAGGATTATCGGGATCTGTGTACAATAGTGGATTTTCATCACGAATGGTACTAGTGCCCATTGCCCTGTATGCTTCAGCTTGATTTGAATCATCCAATATATTATGTTCCTGAGAGGTTGCAGAATATTTAACTGCCCCTAGCATACTCAATTCCAATTCAGGTATAACCTTCCATCTCAGTTCACCTTGGAATCTAAGATCTGATACGTTTAAGTCAATATAATTAGATTCCAGTTCGTGCAAGATATTAAATGGAGCATAATTATTTGTATAGTAAACAGATGGATCCAACGCACGAGAAGAATTTAAAGCATATGAGTACGGATTTATATCAAAATCCCTTTTCACTTTGCCTGAAACAACATCCACGTCCTGACTAAGTGTACCGGGCGCTTTTTGCTTACGATACGAAGCAGCAGCAATCATATTGAACGTGACATTATCTAAGACCCTATAGTTTGCATTCAAATTGGCAGTATATCGATTTACCTCACTTTCTTTATACCAACCCGGATCAATCATTGCACTCAATGATGCATAGTAACTCGCTTTCTCATTTCCAGATGAAATACTTACTGAATGATTCTGCGTCACATTTTCATTAAATAATTCTTTAAACCAATTCGTATTTCTCATTTCCGCACTTTTTAGATAGCCATTTTGGCTCTCTACGTCGTTCCGTAATAAAAACTGACCAGTAGCTTCATCGTACGTATTCATCAATTCGTACATTTTACCATAAACACCACTCTCAGCATAATTAGCTATTTCGGCATAATTTAGCCAGCCTTTCTCTTTCATCTCCTTATAAATTCCCATTTGGTCCTGAGAATTTAAGATATTAAAGTTCCGATAGCTAGGTATCAGGCGATAGGTCAATTCACTAGTATAATTTATATGGCTCTGCCCTGCCTTACCTTTTTTTGTGGTAACAACAATTACTCCAGCCATAGCTCTCGCACCATAGATAGAAGTAGCACTACCGTCTTTCAATATTTGAAAGCTTTCTATATCATCGGAATTCAACCCGGCTATAGCTGATCCAATAAGCGTTTCAGCATCTCCGGAAGAAAGATCATCGGCACTTACTTCACTCACGTCTTCCATAATCACACCATCAATAACCCAAAGCGGTTTAGAACTACCATATATAGATGTAGCACCACGCACTCTAATTTTAGGAGCGGTACCAAAAGTTCCTGAAACATTCTGCACAGAAACTCCAGCAGAGCGGCCTTCCAGTGAACGGCTAATATCAGGAATACCATTAAGCATGGCATCACTAGCATTTAACTTATCTGTTGCCCCAGTAAACAAACGTTTGTCCATACGAGACATACCAGTTACAACAATTCCCTCGAGGATCTCTGTCGTGCTTTTCATTCTCACCCTCATCCCGTTCTGAGCTTTTACCTCCTGACGTTCATATCCAATGTATGTTATAATCAAAACTTTGCCCGTGGCTACGGTTAAAGAAAATCGTCCATCGACATCAGTAGTCGTGCCAGTAGCTGTACCTTTCACCAATATCGAAGCCCCTATGACCGGTTCCCCGGTCTCGTCAATAATACTACCTTTTATAGGTTTTAACTGAGCAAATACAACGATGCTCAGAAACATACAAAATAATGTAATTCCCGTTTTTTTCATAAGCGATATTATTAAAAAAAGTAATTAATATTATAGGATTATATCCTAATAATATTTCATAAAATTATAATAAACAATTGCAATTGTATACTATGCAAAAATATAACATATAATAATTAAAAGCAAAAAATAAAAATGATATTAGCCATTTAATCTTAAAATAAATGAATTTTATAGTTTATAGAGCAAAAAGAATCATTATTGATAGAATATAAAGCTTAATTTATTTAATTTTAAATATTTATATAAAACAGACACTATACTGTTTAATATCAAAAGGAAATAATATAATGCAATATTATATCAATTTTAATTAAAAATAGAAATAATATAATGATATAGATAAATAATAGCACGCATAAAAGCAACATATATTAAACATAATTATTAGACTAAATATATGTCTATAATCATATATATAAGTAAAATAAGAATTCTTAATACAATGCTAATTATCTCCTGTTGATCATGTACATCTTAAACATCTATTATTTCTTATTTTATTAAAATTGCCATAACGCTTATTCGCATTATTCAAATATTTACAGCATGTATTTTTAACTAATAAATATTGATATAATACGCTGTATCAAGAGGTCAATGAATGAGATATTTATGAAAGATAAAGATGAGAAGTGATAAGCGACTGCCAACAGAGTGTAAATACGTTTAATTAGGATAGAATATATTATGCAATAATATATCTCAATGCAACATTACGTTATAAATCATCTTCATGACATACATTATGCCCTATAATGATTGACGAATCAAAAGCCTAAATATTCTTAGTAAAAGAAAGCCATTAAAAGACTTTCTTCATTCCCGGTATTAATCTAAGCAAATGAGACATTATAAAGCAACATGGAATGCCTATAAGCAGAACTAAAGCAAGCTTTCCTAAAGGTGAAACGGAGAGTTGCTCAACTAAGAAAGTACAGCATACTACCACCATTGGGTGAATAATGTAAGCAGTGTAACTATTACCGGAAAGAATGAGAATAAACTTATTCGGCCTATTGAAATACTTTTTAGAAAAGGCCAATAGAAAATAACTAATACCCACACACATCACCGGTTCCCACATAGCATAAAACAGAGCTGACAGATTAAGCCCTCCAAGGAAAGGGGTAACATTTTCTGTCCTTGTTGCAATCATTAGCATAGGAATGCAGATAAGCGAAAGGGTAAACCAAGGGGTAGCTCCTTTCAGAATTAATTGTTCCATCCAATTACGGCGACAAGCGATAATACCTACAAGATACATGCCAATATAAAGAGAGAAAAAACCAAACTGCAAGCCAAAAAAAGATGTACCGACCGGATAAACCATTCGTATCAGATAGGCTGCAAGGCCTGTCACAATCATGAACAAGAATATCCCTGTTGTTGAGGGTAATTTATCAGGAAGCAATTTAGATAAAGTGCCGGCAAAGAAACGACGATAAAGAGCATAAACCGTTTCAATGAACAGAAGCGTCAACACAAACCACATTGGGCCAGGCTCTGCATAGTGCATATCCATCATCCAAACGAAACTCACCCAAGAAGCGTCGGTCTTATCTAAATAAAGATGTATCCAATAAACAAGAGTGGGATGAATCAATGTAGTATAAACCAAAAGCGGAATTCCTAATCTAACCAAACGTTCTTTTAGAAAACGGGCAAAGCCCTTTTTATCATACGAAATTGGCATAAAAAGTGCCGAGATAAAAAAGAAAAGGCTCATAAAGTAGGACTGATCAATCGACATAAAGAGAGACAATACATATTGAGTTGCTCCCGAGGTAGGCGTTTGACTAACATAATACCAGCCTCCGGAACCGCCAAATGCAATAGCCGAGTGATGGAAAAAGACTAATACTGTGAGGAAGATTCGCAATAAATCGATGTAATATGCTCTTTTCATACTCTTATATATTAGTAGATATTTAAATATAAGACGTACAAGATAGAAAAACATTGCATACAAACCCCAAAAAGGGATGCCCCAACGGACACCCCCCTAGTATTTAGAATTGCCAGACAATCAATTAATTGTTTTCCGGACGCAGCTTACGAACAACAGCACCTGTTCTCCACATTTCACTTTCGCGAAGTTGACGAAGTTCTTCATCCAACTTCTCACGGTAATCCGGTTGAGAGTTAGAATCAATAGAGCGTTGTGCTTCGTTTCCTACTTTTACTTCGTGATACAGTTTTTCGAATACTGGTTTTGATGCATCGTGAAATGGTCCCATCCAATCAAGAGCGCCACGCTGAGCTGTAGTAGAGCAGTTCGCATACATCCAATCCATACCGTTCTTTGCAAAAAGAGGCATCAACGATTGAGTCAATTCTTCTACTGTTTCGTTGAATGCTTCAGAAGGGGTATGTCCGTTCTCACGCAATGTTTCATATTGAGCAAGCAACAATCCTTGAATAGCACCCATCAATGTACCACGTTCTCCTGTAAGGTCTGAATAAACCTCACGCTTGAAAGTCGTTTCGAACAAGTAGCCTGAACCAACACCGATACCCAATGCAACAACACGATCCCATGCATGGCCGGTTGCATCTTGGAAGATGGCATAAGAAGAGTTCAACCCACGGCCTTCGAGGAACATCGTACGAAGAGAAGTACCCGAACCTTTAGGAGCTATCAGGATAACATCTACATCAGCAGGAGGAACGATACCTGTACGTTCTTTGTATGTGATACCAAAGCCATGAGAGAAATAAAGTGCTTTCCCGGCTGTCAGGTTTTCTTTTACTGTTGGCCATACTTCAATCTGGGCAGCATCCGAAAGCAGGTATTGGATAATTGTTGCACGTTGACAAGCTTCGGCAATATCGAAAAGAGTTTCGCCTGGTACCCAACCATCGGCTACAGCTTTCTCCCAAGTTTTACCACCTTTGCGTTGCCCTACGATCACATTAAATCCATTATCGCGCAAGTTCAGCGACTGGCCCGGACCTTGTACACCGTAACCGATAACGGCAATAACCTCATCTTTCAATACTTCACGCGCTTTTTCTAACGGAAATTCTTCGCGTGTTACCACATTTTCGGTAACCCCGCCAAAATTCATTTGTGCCATTTTGTTTTTAATTTTTAAGCCTCTTCCGTGGTAACGGAAAGACGACTGATTGTTAATATATAATTTAAACTTTTACTCAAATATTACTTTCGAACGACAAAAAACTTCCTGTTCGTTCTTCTTCACTTCCAGATGATACTCTCCTTCAGCAACCTTTTGTTTGATGAACGATAACTCATCACCGTAATAACTCTCGGTCACATAAGCCATTTCGAAACGACGAATACGCTTCATCTTATACATTTCAAGAGGAAACAGATCGAGGATATGCTCTATGTAGCGAATGCTATTAACATGTCCATTAATATCGATATCACTATATTTAGCAACTAAAGTCGAAGTAATCTCTTGTGTGTCAACCTTAATGCGCGAAGGCTTTTCTATCGGACAAGGTTCTTCGCAGATATAATCAACAATACCTCCTCCATGCAAAGCCAACAGATCAGCCGGTTTACGAGTAGCAAGGTTGATCATCGCCCACACCGAACGGGCATAGCCTATCTTCTTTCCATCCTTATTAATAATAGCAAAGTTACGATCAGTAAAGAGGCGATAGATATTCTCCACCCACGTCTGAATCGTAAATTCCTCATACTGATAAGGCATTTCATCCAGTTCGATAGCCAGACGGGATAGTACCCAAGTGTAATTATCTTCGTTCAGAGAGGCCATACCAAAACCACGGTCAGTAGAATGAAATCCGGCACAATTCAGCAAGTGATTGCCCAGTACCCCCATTGTCAGTCTACCATTAAAATCAACATGAAAAGGTTCCGCTACAAAATGATATGTTCCTATCTTACTATCTTCGTCACTCATTCCTCACAGTTTTTTTTGCATCGGATATGCTTCTCTTCTCTTTCAGTTAAGTATTCACTAAGCTTCTCCACACAACTTTTGGTGATGGCAATGCGCCCCGAACGAACGAATTGTAATATACCAATTTCTGTCAAATCATCGTAAAGTGACTGCGTTTCCTCTGTGGTACCCGACTTCTGAATGACCAGAAAGGTAGAGTTCACTTCAATAATGCGCGCATTATGCCTACTTACGATGTATTCTATTTGATTACTTTCCAGCAACTCCTGCGTAGGAACTTTATAGAGTGCAATCTCCCTATAAAAGATTTCATCATCGGTAAAGTAATGAGCCTGTACCACATCAATACGTTTTTCTATCTGCTTAGTAACCTTCTGAATCGTATCTTCATCAGTAGATAGCGTAATAGTATATTTGTGAATACCTTTTATAGAAGATGCTGAAACATTCAAGCTCTCTATGTTCAACTGTCGACGGGTAAATATAGTCGTAATCTGATTTAGAATACCAGCGATATTCTCCGAATAAACGTTGAGGGTATATAATGTTTTATCCATAATCTCTTTTTATTAACCTAACAACATATTTGTCACAGTATCCCCGGCAGGTATCATAGGATATACCATACCATCTTTTTTTACCGCTACTTCCAAAAGGAACGATCCGGGGGTAGTGAGCATTTCTTCGATAGCTCCCGATAAATCAGCACGTTGCAACACTTTGCGTCCTTTAATGCCGTATGCTGCTGCAATCATAATAAAATCGGGATTTATCATTGGAGTATTTGAGTATCTTTCCTCGAAGAAAAGTTCTTGCCATTGACGCACCATGCCGAGAAAATCATTATTCAACAGAATGATCTTCACATTAATGCCTGTCTCCATAATGGTACCGAATTCCTGTATGGTCATTTGCAAACCGCCATCACCACAGAACAAACAAACCGTTCTACCGGGTGCACCAAATGCTGCACCAATAGCTGCAGGCAAACCAAAGCCCATTGTGCCAAGACCGCCCGAAGTGACCATACTTCTTTTCTTTGTAAAGCGAAAATAGCGTGCTGCTACCATTTGGTTTTGACCTACATCGGTCACAAGTACGGCTTCATTATTAGTCGCCTTAGTCACCTCGTTCACCACTTCGCCCATGGTTATCGGGCCTTCTATCGGGTTGAGCTCCTTTTCTATAACCTGATTATATTCTTTTTCTTCGTGCTCCTTAAAGCTATCCCGCCATTCGCGATGCGTATTCTTCTTGAGGAGTTTTGTGATAGCAGTAAGCGTTTCTTTACAATCACCCAGCACTGCAACATCCGTCTTCACATTCTTATCTACTTCCACAGGATCAATATCAAAGTGGATAATCTTAGCTTGCTTGGCATACGTTTTAAGATTGCCCGTCACACGGTCATCAAAACGCATCCCGATAGCAATCAACACATCGCATTCATTCGTCTTGATATTTGGTGCAAGATTACCATGCATACCTAGCATTCCTTTGTTGAGCGGATGTCCTGAGGCCAACGCCGAAAGCCCTAATAAAGTGCATCCGGCAGGTATATCTGCTTTTTCAAGGAAATCAAGTAGTTCCTCTTGCGCTTCTCCTAACTCGACCCCTTGCCCCACAAGAGCCAATGGCTTTTTAGCCGAATTTATAATTTCCGCAGCTTGCGCTATGGCATCCATATCCACTTCAGGGGCAGGCACATAACTACGAATATAATCTAATTTGCAAGGTATATACTCTACCTTTTCAAACTGCGCATTCTTAGCAAAGTCAAGTACCACCGGTCCCGGTCTTCCACTACGAGCAATGTAAAAGGCACGGGCTACCGCCCAAGGAATATCTTCGGCGCGACGTATCTGATAACTCCACTTTGTGATAGGTTGAGTGATACTCACTAAGTCTATTTCCTGAAAGGCATCGCTACCAAGCAAAGAGGCCACTACCTGTCCGGCGATAACAACCATGGGGGTACTATCCAATATAGCGTCTCCGATTCCGGTTACTGCATTCGTTGCTCCCGGCCCGCTGGTTACCAAACAAACGCCCACTTCTCCCGATACTCTGGCATATCCTTGTGCGGCATGCGTAGCACCTTGTTCATGACGAACAAGCACATGATTCAGTTTTTCTTTATAATCGTATAAACAATCGTAAACTGGCATAATAGCTCCACCAGGATAGCCAAAAACAGTTTTTACTCCTTCGTGAATCAACGAGCGAATTAATGCTTCCGATCCGGTTATGAGTTGTTTTTCCATTGTCTTATGTATTTCTTTTGTTCGTACTATATGTTAATCAATCAAGCGAACCGCCCCCTTATCAGCAGAACTAACCATACTTGCATAAGCCTTCAAGCTCTTGGGTACATTCCGTTCACGGGTGACGGGTGTCATTGGGCGTGCAGCCAGTTCTTCATCCGTCAGCTTCACATTGATTGTTCTCTCGGGTATATTGATTTCAATAATATCTCCATTTTGAATTTTACCGATGTTTCCTCCGGCTGCTGCCTCTGGAGAAACATGACCAATACTCAGTCCGGATGTCCCTCCACTAAAACGTCCATCAGTGATAAGCGCACATTCCTTGCCTAAATGGCGGGACTTAATATAAGAGGTGGGATAAAGCATTTCTTGCATACCCGGTCCTCCCTTAGGTCCTTCGTGAGTGATGACGACCACATCTCCACTGACGACCTTTCCTCCCAGAATTCCCTCACAAGCAGCATCTTGTGAATCGAACACTTTAGCCGGACCGGTAAATCGCCAGATGCTTTCGTCTACACCCGCTGTCTTCACCACACATCCATCTTGAGCGATATTTCCTTTCAGTATAGCCAGTCCACCATCTTTAGAATAAGCATGTTCCACATCGCGAATGCAACCTGTAGCTCTGTCAGTGTCTAACTCTTTATAATAAACATCTTGCGAGCCAAGCACCAGATTAAATCTGCCTGCCGCCGCACTCTTATATTTCTTTATAGCCTCATCGGATACATTCGGACTGGTAATGCTATATTTATCAATCGCTTCAGCCAGCGTCATACCATCTATACGATTCACATTCGTTTCAATGAATCCGCCCTTAGCCAGTTCACTCATAATAGCCATAATACCTCCGGCACGATTAACGTCCTGAATATGATATTTCTGAGTATTTGGAGCCACCTTGCACAAGCATGGACTTTTGCGTGAAAGCATATCAATGTCATCCATCGTAAAGTCAACCTCACCTTCGTGAGCTATCGCCAGTAAATGGAGTACTGTATTTGTTGAACCTCCCATGGCAATATCCAGCGTCATTGCATTCAAGAAAGAGGCACGAGTAGCAATACTTCTGGGTAATACCCTTTCATCGCCTTCATCATAATATTTCAACGTATTTTCTACAATCAGCTTCGCAGCATCTTTAAACAACTGCGCCCTATTGGCATGCGTAGCCACAATGGTTCCGTTACCCGGAAGTGCCAAACCAATTGCTTCGTTGAGGCAGTTCATCGAATTGGCAGTGAACATTCCCGAGCAGCAACCACACGTTGGGCAAGCACTTTGTTCAATCTTTGCCACTTCAGCATCGCTCACATTTTCGTCGGCCGACTTAACCATGGCATCAACCAAATCAAGATGCTGTCCGTCAAGCTCTCCGGCCTCCATCGGTCCACCAGAAACAAAAACCGTCGGTATATTCAGCCTCATGGCAGCCATTAACATTCCGGGAGTAATCTTATCACAATTGCTGATGCACACCATGGCATCAGCTTTGTGACCGTTCACCATATACTCCACACTATCAGCAATGATATCTCTCGAAGGAAGAGAATAAAGCATACCGTCGTGCCCCATGGCAATGCCATCATCAATAGCAATCGTATTAAATTCAGCAGCAAAACAGCCTAGTTTTTCAATTTCGGCTTTCACCTGCTGTCCGATATCATGCAAATGCACATGACCCGGCACAAATTGCGTAAATGAATTGACTATAGCGATAATTGGTTTTCCCAATTGTTCTTTCTTCATACCGTTGGCTGCCCATAATGCCCGGGCACCCGCCATGCGGCGACCTTGCGTACTAAACGAACTGCGTAATTGCTTTTTCATTGTTTTTATTCCTTTAGTTATAATTAAAAAGCCTCTCTCACACAGTGAGAAAGGCTCCAATTAATATCTCTATTGTACGAATATACATACACAAACCTTCCTCACGCTCTTGATGGGACCACCACGACGCTAATAATATTCAGCAGAGACAGGTTTATAGATGTATTTCTATTCATAATTCAACGCTTATTTTTCTAAATCGTGCTGCAAAGGTAACGGCTTTTTCATTATCTCCAAACAAATCGAAGAAAAAAAACGTTCATTAATAAATAATCGTAAGGAAACGAGGTCGTAAATCCCTAGTTTATCACATAATAGTTTCAAATGAAACTATTCGTAGGATAGATGAATAAATATATAATAGAACAAAGAAAGAGCTTAATAATCTGAAATTAAAGCTCTTATATTCTAAGTGAGAATTAAATTATTTATATCTTTGCAGCCCGTATAATACGGGTATTATTAACTACATATTAAAAACAAGAAATGGAAACGGTAGCAAACAAGTATATCACTGTAGCATATGAGTTGTACGTTACAGAAGATGGAGAAAGAGACCTGGTAGAAAAAGCAACAGCCGAACGCCCATTCCAGTTTATTACGGGATTGGGAACTACATTGGAAGCTTTCGAAGATCAAATTAGAGACCTCGCCGTAGGAGAGAAATTCGAGTTCACCATTCCTTTCGCAGAAGGTTACGGCGAATATGACGAAGAGCATGTACTTGATCTACCAAGACAAATCTTTGAAATAGACGGTCATTTCGATTCTGAGAGAATTTATGAAGGAAACGTAGTTCCTTTGATGGATTCTGAAGGTCACCGTATAAACGGAACTGTTGTGGAAGTGAAAGACGACACTGTAGTGATGGACATGAATCATCCCTTGGCCGGAGACGATTTGACCTTTATTGGTGAAGTAATTGAAAACCGTGCAGCAACCAATGCCGAAATTGAAGGTATGGTTAACATGATGAGCGGTGAAGGCGGTGGATGCAGCTGCGGTAGTGATGGTTGTGGCAGCGATAGCTGTGGCGACGGAGGATGCGGCTGTGGTAGCGGTGAGAAAGAGAAAGAAGAAGCTTGTGGTTGTGGTGGAAATTGCGGATGCGGTGGACACTAAACGCTTTACATTATAATATAAAGAAAATGCAGCAATGAGATATTTGCTGCATTTTTTTTGTATCTCAATGACCTACCTCTGATTATTTCTAAATTATATACAAATAAGCGTATAAAAAGAGAAGATATAATTTCAGCATGTTGAATGTCCGAGATCAGCGTGTTGAAAACGTACATTCAACACGCTGATCTCGGACATTCAACAAACCCCTCTCACAAAGCCTGTAGAAGGGTCTCTTAAAAGTCAACAAAAAATCGTCTATAAGCCCTTTTTTAGCGAAGAATAACGCACCAATTTCAGAAACTGAATTAGCTTTTATGCGTCATAATATCAAGAACTAGTTTGTCGGTCTCATTCATTCCCTGAGAACCGATAAGGGTCAGATTACGAATACTACGATCTACATCCTGGTCGATAATACCTTCTACTGAGGTCACACATTTATTTTCCATCGCCATCATAGCAGAAAGTACCGCAGTAGAAACACCACTAGCCACTTTCAGAGCGCAACTAGGCTTAGCTCCATCGCAAATCATACCTGTAAGATTGGCTATCATGTTCTGTACCGAAAAAGCAACTTGACGGAAATCCCCTCCCATCAACCAAGTAATGCCACAACTTGAACCGGTAGCCGCTACCACACAACCACACAAAGCAGAAAGTCGTCCAAGGCTTTGCTTGATATAGATCACCGTAAGATGGCTCATCATCAATGCACGAATCAACTCTTCTTCTGATTTATTGTTTTCTTCAGCATAGATAACCACCGGAAGTGTGGCTGATATACCTTGATTACCACTACCAGAGTTACTCATGACAGGAACCATCGCACCTCCCATACGGGCATCACAAGCACCGGAAGTATAAGAGAGGATATGAGACAGTGTTCCATCGCCTAGCATCTGCCGTTCTTTATTGCCTCGAAGCATTCTACCCAGTGAGTGACCATAATTTCCTTTGAAAGAGCTCTCAGCCGCTGCCTTATTCAGACGGGCAGTCTGAAGAATGAAACGTATCTCATCTATCGGAGCTGTCACTGCAAAATCATAAACCTTGAGAAGAGTAAGATTCAAAGAAGCTTCTTCATCAGCTTCATCTCCGGCAGATTGCTTATTGAGCAAGACTTCTTCACCACGAGAAACAAATATAAAAGAGGTGTGTCCTCCGGATATCACCGCTCTTGCACTCTCTCCGGCAGCTTCACAAATTGCTTCAATGTACAGCTTCTCGGTAATATCTTCTTTCAGTGAAATATGGATCCGCTTTTCATCAATGAACCGCTTACCTTCTTCTACAGCCTCAGGACTACTATCCCTCAATACCTCCAGTTGATATTCCGATTTTCCAATCAATGCGCCCAAAGCAACAGCGATAGGCAGGCCAATCATACCCGTACCGGGTATCCCCACTCCCATAGCGTTCTTCAGAATATTAGCACTTAAAATAACAGTTATCTTTTCAGGTCTACAGCCCAGCGTTTCTGCAGCCTTAGCCACGCACAAAGCCACAGCAATAGGTTCTGTACACCCAATGGCCGGAACAACTTCCAACTTTACTAGGTCTATTATCTTTTCTCTTTCCTCTTGTGTCATTTGGATATTGGTCTATTTCTTGCAAAAATAGATAATATAGTCTATCTGCACAAAAAACTACCTGATAATAAATAAGATACGGCCCAGATTTCTTTCACAGGAACCTGAGCCGCAACAAACCAATTAACCTAAATACTCAAACGATCTGTAATGAAAAAAATGATTCTAAGCTGTTAATTCAATTCTTGTTCATCTATTTAATGTGATACGTTCAAATCTGATTTTCCTCTTAATGGATTTTCTTCTATTCCCCATTTATCTGCTGTTTTTTTCAAGCGAACGATCTTCAACAGATTATCCGAAGGCAAACATAAAAGTCCTTCTACTTCATTTGCATCTGCTGCATAAACTTTAAGATCGATCTTTGACCAATCCATCTTGTCAGTACTTTGTGCTAAAGCAATATGTGGAATCACAGCACCATCTCGCACCAATATCACCGCAGGTATATGACCGGCTTCAATGATGTTCCAACCGGAAGAGTAGATCTTCTTACTTTGATAATCAATCCATTTACCACCCGGAAGGTATACGTTTCGTTTAGTGCCGTGCTCCAACATAGGGGCTACCAAGAGATCATGTCCAAACATATATTCATCTTCTACGCCCCAGACAGCAGGATCGTTCGGAAATTCAATGCAAAGAGCACGAACCATTGGTAGCCCTTGTTCTGTACACTGTTTGGCTTGAGCATACACATAAGGCATCAGTTTATACTTCATTTCAGCACTCTCACGGAAAGCCTTCACGAAAGAGTCGTTATAGAGCCACGGCTCTTTGGGAGGCGCACCGTGTGCCCTACTGTGTGAAGTAAGGAAACCAAACGGCAACCAGCGCCGATAAAGCTCTTCGGGTGATTTCTGCACAAAGCCCCCTATATCATGGCTCCAGAAGCTAAAGCCACTCAATCCCAGAGAAAGCCCACCTCGAATAGTACCAAGCATACCGATATCGGTATTAGCGGCATCACCACCCCAATGCAACGGATAACGTTGCGAACCGGCCCAAGCACTGCGAGCCCAGATAATGTTTTCTCCCTTGATCTGCTTCGTAATATCGGCCACGGCTTTGTTATAACGCAAAGGATAGAGATTGTGCTCATACAAGCCCCCCTTGCCCGAAGCATAAAAACCGTTAAGCGGTGCTGCTTCTCCGAAGTCCACTTTAATTGCGCCAACACCCATCGAAAGCAATCCTGACAACTTTTCTTGATACCAGCTGACGGTTTGCGGATTCGAGAAGTCGAGCACCGCATCTTCATAGGGAAGTCCGCCATTAGCATTCTTCACCTCTAAACCCTTATCTATAATCTCTCGAAAATATTTGTTTTTCGGGGTAAAATAAGTCAGCTGCCACAAAGAGATGTGAAAACCATCTGCCAGCAAATCTTTTACCATTTTCTGCGGATTAGAGAAACGGCTGGGAGCAAATACATAGTCGCATTGCCAGTCGGTTTCGAACCATCCGGTATCAAAATGAATTACATCGGCAGGAATCTTATATTTTCTCAGATTCTTTGCCACATCATATCCTTCTTTCTCACTAAAATAAGTAATCCTGCTCATCCAGGTACCAAAACTCCATAGCGGAGGCATAGGCGATTTCCCGGTAAGCTCGGTATATTCATTCAATATCTCTTTCGGTTCTCCGAAAAAGACAAATAGATCCAACGCTTCATCAGCCATAAACAGTTTATTGAGTCCGATGTAAGTAGAGCCAAAGTCGCAGGTTACAGGAGCCGACGTATGCATAAACATGCCATAGCCACGGCTACTTAAAAAGAATGGAATAGGTTTGTACATCTGATCCGTTTCAGGTCCTTGCGGATCGCTAACAAACAAGTTTACTTTCTGCCCTACTTTATTTAAAGAAGTAAACGATTCACCACAACCCACAATTTTCTCTCCCGGAGAGAGAGTAAATACCGGATTGATGCTCCGTGAATTGTCAGCACCCCGTTTGATGAAATTGAACGGCAAACTCTTCACCTGCGTGGAATCATTGTCAGCCCACCGCCACGTATCAGTAAGACGTCGACCATTCGCGTCCAATAAGATGATGCGCCATGGATTCTCCTCAATAATAATACTACCAAAAGCACTCTTATATTGATGCGCTCCTTTCAATGCAGTGTATTTCCAACTCGCATCACTACCGGGTGCTTTCACCAACATCAATGAAGCAGCCTCTTTTATCCCCACCGGAGTGGTAAGCATACGAATGCGCAATGTACGGGGAGTAATAAAATCAAGGACGAATTTTAATTGAGGATTATTCTCATAGGCCGAAGCAGGGAAATCGAGCATCTGTAAATCTTGTGGCAATACAGTATTGGTATTGAAAGCCTGACGGGTATAAAGTGTTTTACGCCTCCACTTAATGGTACCTTGAGCAGTTTCAGGATCAAAAGCGGAAAGTTTATCGGCAAAGAAAAAAAGATTGGTAAAATCACCAAAATCCGTGCTCATATCTCTCGCCTGATTCATAAGGTAAGAGGCACAACCATTGATTTGCATTTGAGCACTCATCTGCAAGGGCAGACAAACAAGAAGTACAAGTATTTTGATCGTATTACGGTTCATAGTATCTATTTTAAAGATCGTAGGTTTAAGGATGCGATAAAAGTAGAACAAATACCTCATTCTCACAGTCACGAGATGTTTTATTATAAGGGCTAAAATGTTGCATTTGTTCCTTTTCTTTCTCTAAATAAGATAATTGAAGTGCAACAAAGTTTATAAAAACTAAAAGTTTTAGCTTATTCCTAAAAATCCAACGACCCAATTGCCAAAAAGTTTGTTATATTTGCATAGATAACCATTAAAACAGCAGCAATCATGTTCAACTCATTTGGTAATATTCTCAGATTAACCAGTTTCGGCGAATCGCACGGTAAAGGTATCGGTGGAGTCATTGATGGATTTCCGGCAGGTATCCGTATCGACATGGACTTTGTACAAAAAGAACTTAACCGACGTCGCCCGGGACAGTCTGCCATCACAACTTCTCGCAAGGAGACAGACGAAGTGGAGTTTCTTTCCGGAATCTTCGAGGGGAAATCAACAGGATGTCCCATCGGTTTCATCGTTTGGAATCAGAACCAGCATTCCAATGACTATGATAACATGAAGGAACTTTACCGTCCCTCGCATGCTGACTATACCTACAATGTGAAATATGGCATCCGTGACCATCGTGGAGGCGGACGTTCTTCTGCCCGCGAAACCATATCACGCGTAGTGGGTGGTGCTCTGGCAAAACTGGCATTGAATCAACTGGGCATTCACATTACCGCATTCACTTCGCAAGTGGGTCCTATCAGATTAGAAAAGAATTATAAGGATTATAATCTGGATACCATTGAAGATAATCCGGTGAGATGCCCCGACCAAGAGAAAGCTCAAGAGATGCAAGAGCTAATATCTAAAATAAAAGGAGAAGGAGACACGATAGGTGGTGTGGTTACTTGTGTCATTAAAGGATGCCCTATCGGTTTAGGACAACCTGTTTTCGGCAAGTTGCACGCAGCGCTGGCCAATGCAATGATGAGCATCAATGCCGCCAAAGCTTTTGAGTATGGCGACGGATTTCAGGGATTGAAACAAAGAGGGTCTGAGCAAAACGATGTCTTCTTCAATAACAATGGCATGATTGATACACGCACCAATCACTCGGGAGGTATGCAAGGAGGCATCAGTAACGGTCAGGATATCTTCTTTCGGGTTGCCTTCAAACCTGTAGCTACCGTATTGATGGAACAACATACTGTAAACGTTGACGGAATAGACACTACGCTCAAAGCTAAAGGTCGACATGATCCTTGTGTTTTACCTCGGGCAGTACCTATTGTTGAGGCCATGGCAGCATTGACCATCCTCGACTTCTACCTGATAGACAGAACGACACAATTATAATTATCCTACTGAAATAGACGAAATGAGTAAAATACAAACCTATATACAAGAGAACGAAACAAAAATAATAGATGACCTGTTCAGCCTCATCCGTATCCCCAGCATTAGTGCACTGCCTGAACATAAAGACGACATGATGGCTTGTGCGCAACGATGGAGACAGTTGCTATTGGAAGCCGGAGCAGACGAAGCGATGGTTATGCCTTCAGCAGGCAATCCTATACTCTTTGCACAAAAGAGGATGAATCCGGAAGCCCAAACAATACTAATCTATGCACATTATGACGTGATGCCTGCCGAACCATTGGATCTTTGGGAAAGCTACCCATTTGAACCGGAAATCAGAGACGAACACATCTGGGCACGTGGTGCCGACGATGATAAAGGCCAATCATTCATTCAGGTGAAAGCTTTTGAATACCTGGTGAAGAACGACCTGCTAAAGAATAATGTAAAATTCATCTTTGAGGGTGAAGAAGAAATTGGTTCGCCTAGTTTGGAGGCTTTTTGCGAAGAACACAAAGAATTACTGAGAGCGGATATTATTTTGGTAAGCGACACAAGTATGCTGGGCGCCGACCTACCATCACTCACTACAGGACTTCGCGGACTGGCTTATTGGGAGATTGAAGTAACGGGACCTAACCGTGATCTGCACTCAGGCCATTTTGGCGGAGCAGTAGCCAATCCGATCAATACCCTTTGCGGAATGATTAGCAGCGTGGTAGATGCTGATGGGCGCATTACAATACCCGGTTTTTATGACGATGTAGAAGAAGTTCCGCAAGCAGAGCGAGAGATGATTGCGCACATCCCCTTTGACGAAGAGAAGTACAAAACAGCTATCGGTGTTAAGGCACTCTTCGGCGAGAAAGGATATTCTACATTAGAGCGTAATAGCTGTCGACCTTCTTTCGATGTATGCGGCATTTGGGGTGGATACACAGGTGAGGGTTCTAAAACAGTATTACCCTCTAAGGCTTATGCCAAAGTATCTTGTCGCTTAGTAGCTCATCAGGATCATCATAAGATCTCGGATCTGTTTACCAAGTATATTCATAGCATCGCCCCCGAAAGTGTACAAGTAAAAGTAACTCCGATGCACGGTGGACAAGGGTATGTGTGCCCCATTTCATTGCCGGCTTATCAAGCAGCACAGAAAGGATTTGAAATCGCTTTCGGAAAAAAGCCTTTGGCTGTTCGTCGTGGAGGGAGTATCCCCATCATCTCTACTTTCGAACAAGTATTGGGACTCAAAACCATATTGATGGGCTTTGGACTGGAATCTAACGCCATTCACTCACCTAATGAAAACCTTCCTCTGGATATTTTCCGTAAAGGCATTGAAGCAGTAGTAGAATTCCATTTGGCTTATCAAGGGTAAACATTAAAATACGAATAAAAGCGGCTGCTCTTTGTATGAAGGGCAGCCGCTTTATTATGAATCAATCAAGCATCAAATGGCTAATTACTTTTAAATTTATTCTGATGCCGCAGCGCATATTTTACTAATAGGATCAAAACAGGAACTTCCACTAACGGACCAATAACCGCAGCAAAAGCTACTCCCGAGTTTATTCCGAAAACAGCAATAGCAACCGCTATAGCCAATTCAAAATTATTCCCGGATGCTGTGAAAGCTACAGAGGCTGTCTTAGCATAACCTGCTCCTACCTTCCGAGTAAGCCAGAAAGAGAGGAAAAACATAATTCCAAAGTAGATGATAAGTGGTATGGCTATGAGCAACACATCATACGGAAGCTTCACGATATATTCCCCTTTATAGGAGAACATTACCACAATAGTAAAGAGCAGAGCGATCAATGTTATCGGACTAATCTTAGGAATAAACTTATTATAATACCAATCTTTACCTTTGGCCCTAACAAGAATGATCTGACTAAGGAATCCCGCAATAAAAGGAATGCCCAAATAGATAAAAACACTCTGCGCTATCGTCCCCATGGTGATGCTACTAACATCCTCAGTTATTGGCAAACCTAACCATGCAGGAAAGACCGACAAGAACAAGTATGCGTAAACTGAAAAAAACAAAACCTGAAAAATACTATTAAAGGCAACCAGACCGGCAGCATACTCTGTACTTCCTTTGGCTAAATCATTCCAGACAAGTACCATTGCAATGCAACGAGCAAGACCAATCATGATCAGCCCATACATATACTCGGGATAATTATGAAGAAAGATAATGCCCAATATAAACATTAACACAGGTCCAACAACCCAATTTAAGATAAGGGACATTGTGAGAATCTTCCTATCGGTGAAAACTTTGCCCAACTCTTCATACTTCACTTTGGCCAAAGGCGGATACATCATTAATATAAGCCCAATAGCCAAAGGAACATTCGTAGTACCAGACTCAAATTGATCCCAAAAACCCGCAACTCCCGGATAAAGATATCCGATGGCTACTCCAATAAACATTGCAGCAAAAATCCACAACGTCAGGTAACGATCTAAAAAAGCTAACTTTTTCATTTATACTAAAGTTTAATTATCCAATTAGGAACAACACCCTCTGCCACAACAAGCGCCCGAAGACTCAGAAGATTGAAGTTCTAATTGATAAAAATTAAAGAAACCTTCTTTTATTTCATCCCGAACACGCTCAAACTCGCTCCAGATAAACTCTGGCGTACCCTCTGCATGGGAGGGATCATCAAACCCGATATGCAACCTTCTATTTACTTTGCCCGAAAACATTGGGCAACTTTCTTTCGCACCACCACAAACAGTGATTACATAATCCCATTCCTGATCCAGATACTCATTTACACTTGTGGGAGTATGGTCACTAATATCTATCCCAACCTCCTTCATCGCCTTAACAGCCAATGGATTCACTTGCTTCGCAATTTCCGTTCCGGCAGAATAGACTTCCAACGTTTTATCAAAAGATTGCAAAAAACCATGAGCCATCTGGCTACGGCAACTATTACCTGTACACAATATCAAAACTTTCATACTATACTCTATTTAATTTGTTCACAACAATTCTCAGGGTCACTAATTTCGCCCATAAATACATCTAATAATTCTTTAAACTCCTGTATCTTCTCTGTGTTCAAACAGTAGAAGGTTTTCACTCCTTCTGAGTGACAGATCACTAACTCTGCATTTCTCAACTCCATCAAGTGCTGATTAACCGTAGTCCTACTTAGAGGTAATTCATCTGCAAAATCACCGGTTATACACGTTTTGGTTTCTGCCAAGTACTTAAGAATAGCCAAACGAGCCGGATGAGCCAATGCCTTAAATAACTCCGCACTGGCCTGGAGTTCGATTTCAAATAGTTGACTTTTAGCTTGTACCATATTGTCTGTTAATTAGTTATGTCGCAAATATACGTCATTAAAATAATAAAACGTATAATTACGTCATTTGTTTTATGCCGGCTAAACAAATATTGACGTAGTTTCTTTGGTAAGAAGAAACTTTATTGCAATTTTGTCTTCAGAATAAAGAAAGAGCAAACAGAAAGAAGAAATCGTATGAAAAACAAAGCAATACAGGCTATCGGACTAATGTCCGGCACATCTCTGGATGGATTGGATGTGTGCTGCTGCACCTTTAGCAAAAAAGAAGAGAAGTGGAACTTCAACATTGATTGTGCCAAAGGATACTCCTACTCCAAAGAGCTAAAACAAAAATTGGGAACAGGGGCGCAACAGATGAATGCTTTGGAATTTATCACTTTTCATAGTAGCTACGGAAAATTTCTAGGTGAACGCGTCAACGAGTTTATGACTGAGTTCAAGGTAAGACCGGATATTATAGCTTCTCATGGACATACCATCTTTCACGAACCGAAAAAGAAAATCATGTTTCAAATTGGCGATGGTGCCGCCATTGCTGCCGAAACTCGAATTCCTACTGTCTCTGACTTCCGCCGCCTCGACATTATGCTTGGTGGACAAGGTGCACCGCTCGTTCCTGTAGGCGACCGCTTGCTTTTTGCCGACTACGACTATTGTCTCAACATCGGAGGTTTCTCAAATATTTCCTTCGAGAAAAATGGAGATCGCATCGCATTCGACATCAGTCCTGTGAACTATGTGATCAATCACTATTGCCGCCAAATAGGTTTAGAGTTTGATCGTGACGGAAAGATAGCGCGCAAAGGTAATATCCATCAATCATTACTTGATGAACTCAACGACATGGAGTTTTATCATCAGGACGGACCTAAATCACTTGGCCGCGAATGGGTAGAGACATTGATTTATCCTATGCTCAAACAACACAATCTACCCTTAGAAGATATGCTTCGCACATTTTACGAACATGCTGCCTTTCAGATTTCAAGAATAGTAAAGGGTGGAAAGCTACTCATTACCGGAGGTGGTGCTTTCAATCTATTTCTAGTGGAACGCATTCAGGCATTATGCCCTTGTGAAATAGTCATTCCCGACAAGCAAATTATTGAATACAAAGAAGCGTTGATATTTGCTTTCCTAGGTACCTTGTACATGTGCGACGAGCCAAGTTGCCTCGCTTCGGTAACCGGAGCCCCAGTAGATAACATTGGAGGAATGCTGTTTAAAGTGTAATTTCATATCTTAAACAGCATCTAAATATCCCGATCAGTATCAACTACTTTCATCTGAGAGGTGCTTATAGTTATCAATTTGTATATCATACTTATTGACTAATAGCCCCATTACCCGGCGAGTTATACCCAGCTCTTCCGCCGACTTCGTTATATTCCCTCTCATTAAAATAAGCGTATCGATAATCATTTGTTTTTCAACTCTCTCCATCACATTATTCAACGTACCTTTACTTACAGTATCAGATGAAACACCCGTTTGCAGTGTGGGTGGAAGATTATATGAATGAATAACATTATCGGTAGTGAGTATCATTGAACGTTCTATCACATTTTCAAGCTCACGGATATTGCCCGGCCACGAATACATCATCAACATATCCAATGCCCCACCCGTAATGCGTTTTACATTATTTCCATCACGTTTATTCAACTTTGCAATAAAATGATCAATCAATATAGGTATGTCGGTACAATGTTCACGCAGTGCCGGAACATAAATAGGGAATACATTGATCCGATAATAGAAATCTTCGCGAAACAATTTCTGCTTTATCATTTCCTCTAAATTACGATTAGTAGCCGTAATAATGCGCACATCTATGTCAATCGTGTGATTACCTCCTATACGCTCTATCTGGCGTTGTTGTATCGCTCTCAATAATTTAACCTGAATGGAAAGTGGTAAGTCACCTATTTCATCAAGAAAGATCGTTCCTCTATTTGCCATCTCAAAACGCCCGATGTGTGATGTCGTCGCTCCCGTAAACGACCCCTTCTCATGACCAAACAGTTCACTCTCTATCAAGTTTTCAGGTAATGCAGAGCAATTTACTTTTATGAAAGGTTTCGACATTCGATCACTAGCATTGTGTATCGCTTCAGCTATCAATTCTTTCCCTACGCCGCTTTCTCCCCTTATAATCACTGTACTGTTGGTGGGTGCCACTCGCTCTATAATTCCATATAGATCATTCATCAACGAAGAATTCCCAATGATGTTATCAGGTTTAAAAGCTTTACCACCACTCTTCAGGCGTATATTTTCTCTACGTAATTCCTCGATTTCTTCAATCTGCTGACGTCGTATTGAAACATTTTTAGCTATCAGCAGACCGACAATATTTAAGAATTTCACTTCCGGTGAGAAATCTACTGTATCAACATGGCTTTTATGTATACTGAGTGTGCCTGTTATTTCATTTTCAATAATAATAGGGACACAGAGAAAAGCCATCAACTGATTCGTATCCTTTTTCCGAACTCCTGTTTTATTAAGAAATTTCGAATTGTTTGTTATGTCTTTTATTACAATAGGTTTCTCACATTGAACCACTTCTCCAATGACTCCTTCACCAATCTTATATACTCCCCGACTTTTCTCCTCCTCCGTCAAACCAAATGCAGCGCTAATCATTATTTTATCATAATTCCGATCAATAATGGTTATCATGCTATACTGGGCATTTAGAAATTTGCACAATTCCCCTAGCAACAATTCCAAATCTTTATAAAGATCCTGACTGTGGCTTATCCTATTACTAATATTTACAAGGAATGTTAGATCTGTCTCGGCATAACAATTCCTTTTTATCCTTTCACAAAGCATAGCTAACCCTCCTATTCAATCTTTTCAACCCTATCGTTATTGATACAAACAATAACGCACAAACATACTAAAATAATAAGATAATAGAAACTAATTCGGCATTAATATAATCATATTTATTCTAAATAAAGTAACATAATATCTTTTTGCTCCTACGCCAGAAGCAAAATATTAGTAAACAAGAAGGAAGCATTCATCCCCGAAAAGATTATCCGCACCCCTGTCTATCGCCATGACAAGTAGAGCCACATTTAAAAGGCTCAGTTTTACACAAAGAGATTACGGGTTCCTTAGAATACGCAATATCTAGCCCCGTATCTATCAAACCTTTCATTTGTATGACTCTTATTCCATTGTTTTGTAAAGTTGTAATAGGCATTGGGCCTACGCCACTGACCAATACACTTTGACAATCAAACAAGACTTTCTTACATAAATCAATCCATTTACTATCACACTCATTTGCAAAAGATATTTTTCTCTTCTCAACAAATCGATATCCGTTTTCAGTTTGTTCATATATCCATAGTTCGTCCGCTTCCCCTAAATGCAAGCCAATATTCAAGCCGTCGTGTGTAGCAACAGCAACCCTTGTCTTCCAACCATCTTTATTGATTGCCATCGTGGAAAATTGTCTGACCATATGCATTGCTTCCACATTATCATGCCCAAGTAAGCCGGCAGCATCCGCCCTACAACGAGCACAATGTCCCATTGGTTTTATATATTTGGATATTTGAGCTTTGATGCGCATCATCATCTCCTTTGATGGCTCTTCTATATTCTCAAAGAGCGTATTTGCAGTGGGATACATAGGAATACAATTCATTGTATCGGCACCCATTGAAGCAACTTTCATCGCAAGCTCTTCCATCTCCTGATCGTTTATACCAGGAATTACGACAGAATTTATCTTTACTATAATATCCCTTTCTTTCAACTTCTTGATGCAATGTAGTTGCCTGCCAAGTAAAATCCGTGCAGCATCCAGGCCTTTATATATTTTATTTCCATCGCGCACCCACGAATATATTTTAGCCAACGTCTTCACGTTGAAAGAATTGATTGTTAACGTAACGTGAGAAACATGAAGTTGGGATATCCGATCAATATAAGGAGCCAGATCAAGTCCGTTACTCGACAAACAAAAAATCATATCCGGAAACTCTTTTTCGATCAATTCTATTGTTGCCAATGTTTCATTGGGATTGGCAAAAGGATCGCCCGGACCGGCAATGCCGACTACACTAAGGTTATTTAATTTGGCTTTTAAGGCTTTAAAATAATAAGACGCCTGAATAGGCATCAAAACAGAACTCGTTACTCCCGGGCGGCTTTCATTGCAACAATCGTATAAGCGATTACAATAATTACATTGTATATTACATTTGGGAGCTACCGGTAAATGAACCCGTGCCTGACTATGTTTAGCTTCCTCATTGAAGCACGGATGTAATGACAAGTCTTTCATTCTTTCATTTATTTTTGGATTGAACCATTTATCGGACGTACAAAAGCATGGCAATATTCATCTTTCCGCTCTTCAGTTGATACACATAGGCCCAAAACATAAAGTTCTTTATCAAACCATTTTGGAATATGCATACAGATAATCTCCAACTCCCTGAATGATGTATTTTGAAGAAACGGAAGTAAGATCTCTTTCGAGTTCAGAGAAGCGTCTTTTGCCTGCACTTTCACCAGATTAATCTGATAACATCCTTTCAAAGAGTCACCCACCGAAATGGGGTCAAAGCTATCTTTTTTCTGCCTACTAAGTTCGATCCGTTTTATAGCTTCTATTATTTCCGTATTAAGCGTTTTTCTTATATCATTAAGAAAAGGAACGGGAGAACCTTGTATCGCAAAAAGACGTATATGCAATTCTTCTTCAAATATGGCATTAAATATACCCATTCTGCGTTTTGCAACAAAAGCTTTACAGCCGACTAGTTCAGGAGCTATCATATAGATGTTTTCCCTTACATCCGCAAGATTCATTCCCTCATTTATGTAAAGAGGAACTTTATAGATAGATTGCCAGTCTGAATTTTGGTTCTCATAAATAACAACAATTCCCGACGAATCGAAAGATAATGTATTCCCATTCGTATCTACAAAAATGGCTATTTTCATACCTATTCCTCTTTTTAAATCAAGAGTGTTTACACTCCGTATTTTTTTCCTTTGATAGAATCAATCCGAATGCGAATGACAGCCGTTGCATTGAGGTTTCCTTTAGGAAATTCAAATTTCTTATCCGTGAATAATGCTACAATCTTATTGAGTAGCTGTTTTTTTTCTTCTTCAGATTCAACAAATTCGGCTTTTCCAAACCCAATGACCGTACGATGTTTGGCTTCAAAGTCGCAAGCCATGTCACTTTCTACAACACCATTATCAATAGAAACTTCAAAGCAAACATTATTATTCTTTTTTAGAATCTCAATTTTAGTACCAGCCTTTGCGGAATGAAAATAAAGAGATGTTCCATCATAAGTGAAAAATACCGGAACGAGAAAAGGCATATTGTCATCCGAAAGTGCAAGATGCATCACTTTCGCCAAGCCCAAGATTTCATCAATCTCTGTCCTATCTGTTATCTCGCGCTCTTTACGTCTCATTGCTCCATGTGGATGTGACGGCATATTATTTTGCATAACTAATTTGTTAATTTTACATCAATTACATTCCGCATATTGCTCTACGCATTTCAAGGCATTCCGTACGGATAGAAGTTTTTCCTGATCGAACAGTTTCTCCACTTCTTTGCACATTCGCAATGTTCTTACAGCATCAGCTTCAACTGGCGTTCCATGAAAATAATCATCTAAAAAACAAATACCAAAAATTCGATCCAGTGATTTGATTTCCTTGCTTAGTTCTTTAGGCACTTCAATTAATTTATCCACCGTTATCATCAGTGAGATGAAGTTGTGATTCATTGGTTCCTCTCCGTAAAGTTCACAGAGAGCAACCAAATATCTTTCGAGTGCCACAGAAGCTATATTGAAAACCAAACTGAACGCCTGTGTGCTATCTTGAAATTGCAATGCACGTTTATAATAAGCCTGCGCATCCTTATAGTCATCCTCGAAAAGCGATTCAACTCCGTAATCATATTCTATATGTTCCATGTTTCATATTCCTTTCTTTATTACCAGACATTCAACACCCACTCTTTATTGTGCTTATATTCCATATCGGTGAATATAGCATTTGCCATTTGTTCGGCAAGCCAGATTGCTCCAGCGTATCCCACAACGGGATGACGAAAATATCCTGCACGATCATAAACAGGAAAGCCAACCCTTACCATTGGGATATTATTATCAATAGCAATATAGCGTCCTTTTGAATGACCTAAAATAAGATCTAGTTCCAGACCTTCATTTTTTATGCGGTTTTCCAACTCCCAGAGATCAGCATTGGTTATTATTTCCATGTCAAAACTCACCCCTTCTTTTAATGCAAGAATGCGAGGATCTTTAGCATAGCTTAAGTTATCATCACCAAACAATAGAAGTACAGGTTCCATTTCTAAGTCAATACAAAACTCGGCAAGACCAATCACAAGGTCAGCACTTCCGTAAATGGCAACCTTTTTACCGGCTAGAAACATGTGAGACACATCAGCGAGAGCGTCAATGGCAATACCTCTTTTTATTACAAGAGACTCGGGAATAGATTTTCCTGTCATCTTTTTCACATTTTGTAGAAAAGAATCCGTATTGCGTATACCGATTGGCGTTGGCCCAATGATAGCAGGCACATCAAACTCAGATTCGAGATATTGAGCTGCTTTTGCTCCTTCATATCTATTTAATGCGATTGATCCTATAGCATTTGCAGTACTGCGGAGATCGTCTATCGTAGTTTCACCGTGTGACACATGATTACCGTCCGGCATCAATGGAGAATCAAATGTTTCTATTTCAAAAAGAACAGTTGCATCAACGTCCATTTCAGACAATAGAGCTTTTAGTTCTGTTACATCTCCCGGATCTACCCAGCCCGTGAACAGATTAATTTTACCATTTGTTCGCGACTCTTTCTTGGCAAAATAGCGAATAAAATCCCTCACTGCTACATCATACCCGCTAATCATACTTCCCACAAAACTCGGCGTATGAATAGGAATAAGGTGCACTTCACGTCCAGCATACTTCTCTTTCAGCAGTCCACTATTTAGTTTTAGAACCACCCCGTCAACGTCATCACCGATAATTTCGGTAGAGCAGGTGGTAATGATCGGAATTATTTTCACATGTGGATAACGCATCAATAGTACATCCACACCTTGTTCCACACGATTCAAAGCACCAAACACTGCGGCATCCTCATGTACTGAAGAAGAAGCAAGTTCAAAACTCTCTTTGAAGTGCTGAGAAAAGATCAAACGAACAAACATGACACACCCCTGACCTCCATGCACAAGTCCGATACAATCTTTTATACCAATACTTGCAAACTGGGCACCTGCCGGTTGGCAAGTAAATATCGGATTAATTATCCCAACACGATCCTTGGGTTTTAATTCACAACTCATAATTGTTATTTTTAAATTTTACAAAAAAATGATAAGACAAGTGATTATTATCAATATTGCTCTTTGACAAGTTCAACATTCAAAGAGCCCTTAATCATCGTATAATCCATTTTATCTTTCAACATTTGCATTATGACAATAATATCTTCTTTATTTGTTTCTTCTACCCATGGGAAATATCTTTTGAACGCTCCAGCCAAAGACATTGCTTCGCTCCAATAATATCTGTCCGCAATACCCTCATCATCATGAGCATTTTCGCCACATAGCAACTGCTTTGTCTTGCTTAATATACGCTCATTTTGTACTTCTCTGTCCCAGCCACGTGAATTATATTGCCAAAGACAATGTTTACTAATGTACCATTCTAACTGAGCCATTTTCTCTTCTGCAATATTCTTATCCATACTGATAATAGCTTTAAAATTCAACATCAATCACTTTGTTTTTTCTCAATTTTTCGACCGGAACTTGTCTCAACTTTCCTGTTTCAGGATCTGGAAACAAATAAATATTTTCTTCTATTTTCTTCCTTATTTCCGGTATCGGATCATACTTGCTTGTACATTTTCTCAAAACCATGGAGTTTTTGACCTCATCGCTTAAATTCACATCAGAGAATAACTGCTGTGTCTCAAAAGATTTATCGATAGGGATTTCATCTTTACTGATATCGAGAAGTGAAAGTTTATGAATGGGAGAATAAACACAATTATAAATATCTCTTGCCAAACGAACCCAGCCTTCATACCCTTTATACGGTCCGTTATGATAACCATGAACATTAAGATAGGGCACACGAATTTTTTTAGCTACTTCACCCGGTCGTTTACCGGTCATTATTAAATCAGGTTTCAGTCTGTACATCGCTTCAAGAGACTCCAACTCATTGGGATCATCAATAGCTAAAACACCTGGTTCACAACGAGAAATTCCTTTTTCCATATCCCCCTGATGGCCGAATTTAGTATAAACAGATACCACTTCAATTCCCATTTCTTTGTGTAACATGTGAGACCAGTGCCATAGTTTAGAACCACCCGGCCATAAACACATTTTGACTCCTTTCAAACGAGCAGCATACCAATCCAATTCCGGTTTCCAACGGGCAGTTTCTTCTGCAATAATTTCTCGCGCTTTGTCTTCGATGCCAAAGAAATAACCTATTTTCAATAATGAATCTGAGAGTGCCTCAAATCCAAACCCATCTATATCCATGCGAGGGATTCCATATCTTACGCGTAATTCATCACAAATATATTCTGAAGAACGAGCACATTCCAGAACATTTAATTGAGCGCGATGCATTCCTCTAAGATCATCAAAATGAGTATTCCCTGTGAATGTAGATAAGATTTGAATACCCATACGGTAAAAATAATCTTTCATTATTTCCTGATCGCCTTGAATGTTGTATTCACCCACATAATTGATTACATATTTACTGTAAATCTCAGGTTCTCCGGTTCCCACCATCTGAGATAACCATGCAATATTTATTTTGTGGTGACCACCGGATTGACTTGGCCCCCCAAAACCGGGAGAGTTGCAAACAAACACCTTAACATCGGGCATCTCCTCCATAACTTCGTCCGCAATAGCATTTATGTCATCGCCGATAAGTGCCGAAGCGCAAGTCTGATAGACGGACATTCTTTTGATTTCAGGAAATGCTTTGAAAGCCTCAATTATGTTTTTTTTCAGCATTTTCTCTGCTCCAAAAACAACATTAGCCTCTTTCATATCAGTAGCAAAAGTATATTTCAACTGAAAATTCCCATCATCGCTGATATAACGTTTGGTTTGCCACGTGTCATAAGTACATCCTACCGGCCCATGACTAATATGAATCACATCTTTCATTGGCGTACCAATCACATGCTTCGCACCACAATAGGCGCATCCTCTTTCCGTAATCGTTCCAGGGATTGTATTCAAATATCCTAATGGAAGAGCATCGGTTAATTCTTCTCCCGGCAATTTATCGACTGCATGATGCAATCGTTCCGGGATACATTCACTGCATTCAAATTGATGATATGGCATAATTTTGTTTTTTAGTTATGAACTATTTCTTGTTACAGTGCGGCATCGCCACTTTCATTTGTCCTTACCCTTATGGCGTTATCGGTTGGAGAAACAAATATTTTTCCGTCGCCAATGAAACCAGTATAATTGGATTTAATAATTGCTTCTACTATTATGTCAACGTTTTCATCTACGGCAGTAATGACCAGCATGCGTTTAGGAACAAATTTCATCCCATGAGTATTAGCTTTCGCTAAGACTTCCGGATGGACATCAATGCCGGCTAATACAGTATTAATTCCACGTTGATGCCCCCTTCCCAAGACTGGAATTGCAGTAACAGAAGAAACATTAAGCTCATCAAGTATCTTCTTGGTATCGTTCATTTTACTGGGACGAATGAATGCTATAATCTCTTTCATATCTTTACTATTTATAATTCTTTAGATCCTGTGCGCACCGTTCGTACCTGTTCAACAGGTGATATAAATATCTTTCCATCACCTTCATTCCCTGTGTATGCTTTATATCGGATAACCTTAATTACTTCATCCACTGATTCGTCTTCCACAACTATAATAATCAAAGTCTTCGGAATCTCATCATAGTGCATATTTCCAACAGTTATACCTTTTTGTTTTCCTCGACCAAAAACGGGCATCTTAGTCATGGAAGAAAAACCCGCTTCATCAAGGGCATCGGATACTATATCAGCACATTCCGGACGTACTATTGCTCTGATCATTTTCATATTGATTCGTCTTTATTAAATTTATAATTTGACTAATTTGGGTTTAGCTAATTTTATTCGCCAATACCATATTTAACAACCATAGATTCAAGCTCTGGCATCGTAAGTGGTTTAGGAATCACAAAGTCATCATTAGCTATGATTTTACGAGCCAGTTCACTGTATTCATGTGCTTGATTGCAGGTTTCATCATATTCAATCACTGTCTTCTTGTTAAATTCAGCTTTCTGAACAATATTATCACGAGGTACAAAGTGAATCATATGAGTGCCAATGGCAGCAGCAAATTCTTCTATAAATTCTTTTTCCCTGTCCACCTTACGACTGTTGCAAATAAGCCCTCCTAAGCGTACACCACTTTGTTTCGCGTATTTCACTAGTCCTTTGCAAATATTATTAGCAGCATAAACAGCCATCATTTCACCAGAACAAACAATATACACTTCTTGGGCTTTCCCATCGCGAATTGGCATAGCAAATCCACCACAAACCACATCACCCAATACATCGTAAAACACATAGTTCAAATTTTCCGTGTAGGCTCCTTGATGTTCCATCAAATCAATCGCTGTGATTACACCACGACCGGCACATCCTACTCCCGGCTCGGGACCACCGGATTCACAACAACGAATGCCACCAAAACCAGTACTTACAACTTTGTCCGAAGTAACCGATTCCGCACCATCGTCACGCAAAGTATCCATAATTGTTTTTTGATTCATTCCACCCAGAATCATACGTGTTGAATCCGCTTTTGGGTCACACCCATGTATAAATACTTGTTGGTTGTGGAAATAAGCCATTGCGGCAGCAGTGTTTTGTTGTGTAGTAGATTTTCCAATACCACCTTTTCCATAGAAAGCAATCTTTTTCATAATGATAATTATTAATTGTTTATACCTTGAAACCAGAATTACCTAGACAACAAAGATGCCAAAACAAAAAACATTCAAAAATGGAGAAGTGGTTTACACGCTGAAAAGCCTATAAGAAGGAGAGAATTTGACTTTCTTTTTTAGAAGATATTTTTTATTCGGAGAAGAATAGGATCTCTTTTCACGCTCTATTCTGAACGCATAGGAACGATATTTTCGCTGAGATGCACCTAATGGAACAGCATTAAACAAAAAACATCCTGATCATTTGACTGCCTACAAGGATAGTGGATTATTCCTCCACCAAAACGATAAAAAAGAAGTCAAAACCAGTTCACCAACGCACCATACATCCACCACAATCGCCATATAAGCATCATTTTATTGCATAAATAAACATCAAGGCAATAAAATAACACATTTTATATCCAAAATACTTTCTTTTTGAAAAAGATCCATATCTTTGCGCCACCGGTATTATTAATATTCGTTTCAATAAGTTAAACTTAAGGTAAAAGCAAAGCGTATGAAAGAGAAAATTTGGCTATGGATAGTCTGTCTTTTAATGAACACAGGTATGGTAATGGCTCAGAAGTCAACGGTTTCAGGAACAGTCTTTTCTGAAGATGACAACGAACCGATTGTGGGAGCATCAATATTAGTAAAAGGTACCTCACTCGGTACAATAACCGATTTAGAAGGTAGATTTACAATTCCGAACGTACCAAACACAGCTAAGATACTGAAGATATCATATATAGGTATGAAATCGGCAGAAGTTTCCATCAAACCAGGAATGAAAATAATGCTAAAATCCGATTCTGAGATGTTGGATGAAGTTATGGTTGTAGCTTACGGTACTGCAAAAAAGAGCAGTTATTCAGGTTCTGCTTCATTAGTAAAAGCAGATGCGATCAAAGATTTACCTACAACAAGTTTTGAAAATGCACTCAATGGTAAAGTTGCAGGTTTACAAATCACTAATTCCTCTGGTCAGGCAGGCTCGGCTGCAAGTGTTCGCATCCGTGGTAACGGTTCGATGAATGCTAGTAATGAGCCACTATATGTAGTAGATGGTGTACCTGTCGTTTCAGGCGATGTTGGCCAGATGGGCGACTATACTAATACCACCAACAATGTAATGAACTCACTCAATCCCGGAGATATTGAGTCCATTTCCGTACTGAAAGATGCTGCTGCCTCTTCACTTTATGGTTCGCGTGCTGCCAATGGTGTCATTCTTATCACTACTAAAAAGGGGAAAGAAGGAAAACCTGTAGTTGGCCTTAAAACATCAATAGGTTTCACTCCAAGCTGGGCTACTGACAATTACGAACCTGCCAGTACGCAAGAACAGGTAGACATGCTTTATATGGTATTCCATGATTATCGCACCTCTAACGGATATACCGAAGCGGCTGCCAATACATATGCTTTAAGCCAGCTAAATAAAAAATTCAATAAACATGGTTACTCGTTCAGTACCACAGGAACAGGCCTTTATGAAACTGTTGCCATCTCCGACTATGATAATTCCGGACGTGCCGGTAAATATTACGATTGGGAAGATGCCTATTTCCGCACTGCAGTCTATCAAACTTATGACCTTTCGGTAAGTGGAGCTACTCCTACCACCAATTATTATAGTTCTTTTTCTTATACCAAAGATGAAGGACGCTTAAAGGTGAACAACTTCGATCGCATATCCGGACGTGTAAATCTTTCTCAGAAAGTTGGCAAGTTCTTCGAATTTGCAACTAATGTGAATGTGGCTAGAACAACAAAAGAAGGCTACAACGATACACGTAGCACAGGTGACAATTACTATATGCAGACCCGCAACCTGTTGTGGGGGCTTTACTGGCCTACTGATTATAAAACAGGTGCAGAGTGGACAACGCGTTATGGCAGCTATGCCTATAACGGACTTTATTACGATAAAGAATGGGAAAATGAATCTATCAATTCTCGCCTTTCTGCTACCGAGACACTAACCTTGCATCTACTTCCGGGCTTGGACGTACATTCCATTTTCTCTTATGATAATACCGCCGTGAAAGATCATATCTACTACAGCGCCAATCATTATAGTGGTTCGGCCACTAGCGGAACTGTAAGCGAGATGCGCACCACTTACGAAAAAATGGTATCTTCTACCACCGCTAATTATAACGTTACATTCGGTACTCATACCATTGGAGCATTAGTCGGCTTTGAAGCAGAGAAAAACACCTCTGATTATGTACGCGCCACTGGCGATAATCTGGCAACAAGTGGACTACACACCGTTTCTACCGCAGGAACACAATCTTCTGCAGGATATAATTGGGGCAACTCTATGGTTTCTATCCTCTCAAAACTGGATTACAACTATAACCAACGCTACTATGCCTCAGCTTCGTTTCGGCGTGATGGGTCTTCGCGCCTAGACCCAGACTCCCGATGGGGAAACTTCTGGTCCATTGCTGGTTCATGGAGACTCTCCAATGAAGCATTCCTGAAAAACACCCCCGTCATCAGCGACCTTCGCCTCCGCACCTCTTATGGTGTGAATGGCACACTACCTAGTAGCAATTACGGTTACATGAATCTAATGGGCTATACGGCTAAATATATGGGAAATCCCGGTGGAACGCTAAATACAATTGCCAGTAAAAATCTCTCTTGGGAGACAAGCTATACAACAAATATCGGTTTGGATTTTGGTTTGTTCGACCAACGTTTAAGAGGAACAGTAGAATACTTTAACCGTGATTCCAAAGATTTGTTGCAAGACGTGCCCATTTCGAGTGTCATTGGTTTCAGTTCTACCTTGAGCAATATTGGTCAGATCAACAACAAAGGCATAGAAGTTGAATTGTCCGGTGATATTATTCGCAATAAGAGTGGTTGGAATTGGAACGCATCCATCAACGCAGCTTTCATCAAATCAAAAGTGACGAAACTTTATAATGGGGCCGATATTATCTGGAAAGACCCCACAGGTGGTGATGAACGTGCACAATATATTTATCGCGAAGGCGAATCCACCTTGGCTTTTTATGGCTACGAATGGGCGGGCGTTGACAAAACCAATGGTAAAAGCGTCTATTACGTGAATGATGCGACTAATTCTAAAACCGGTGATTTTGAATACAACGGACGAGGAGCAACCTATGACTATAGCAATGCCAATTACAAGATTCTTGGTGATGCCATGCCTACTATAAGTGGTGGTTTCAATACCAATGTTTCTTACAAAGGCATTGACTTAAGCCTGAATTTTATTTATAAAATAGGTGGGAAATTGTATGACGGCGCTTACAAAGATGTAGCCGATGACGGTTATTATTGGGAACGAATTCGCGCCAAAAGTTATTACAAAAATATGTGGACAGAAAACAATCCTAATGGCACGCAACCAAAACTAGATGGAAACGACCTGATAGATGCGATGCAATATAGTTCCCGTCATTTGTGCGATGCCAGCTTCCTGCGCCTAAAGAGTCTGTCATTAGGTTACACCCTCCCTAAAGATCTTCTCCGCAAAACAATGATTAACGATACTCGCGTGTTCTTTAATGCAAGTAATCTCTGGACCATATCTAAATATAAGGAAGCCGATCCGGAAGTAAACCAATATGGCACACGTGGTTGGGAAACTCCAATAGGGAAAACGTTTGTATTCGGTATTGAATTGAAATTTTAATTAGGAGGAGGACAATAAAATGAAACATTCCATATATTCAATCGTATTTGTGATTATCAGTGCATTGGCACTGTCGTCTTGTGATGACTTTCTAAATATGCAACCCGGAAATTCGGGCGATGCAGAAGATGCTATTACTACACCCAGTGACGCAAAAGTAGTAATAAACGGAATCATGAGTTCCATGACTTCCTCCGATTATTATGGGCGTAACTTTTTCATGTATGGTGACGCAAAAGGTGGCGATTTGACTATTTATTCTGCCGGCCGTGGTTTAGATGGATTATACTCATTCAACCACTCCGCTACTAGCGGCAGCTTTTCAGGTTTCTGGACTACAGGTTATAATTGCATCATGCAAATCAACAATTTGCTTGAAAACATAGAAAAATTAGAGACAGCAGGCACTACCGGCTTCGATTCTTACAAAGGACAAGCTCTGACATTGCGAGCACTTGTTTATTTCGACTTAGTTCGTCTTTATGGCCTTCCTTACAATTATGACAAGACCTCTTACGGCGTACCAATTACAACATCGACATTGGAAAGTGATGCACAACTTACTCGCTCCACAGTAGAAGAAAATTACGAACAAATACTTGCTGATTTGGAAGCCGGCCAAACTTTGTTGGCATCGGATAAGTCTTTGCAGAAAGGATACATCGGATATTATGCCAATATTGCCATTCAAGCACGTGTCAAACTCTACATGGAAGATTATGACGGTGCATTAAGTGCAGCAGAGGAAATCATTAAAAGCAGTAAATACGAACTGTACGAACCTTCAGAATGGGTAGCTTCATGGAGCACACAGTTTGGTTCAGAGTCCATCTTTGAGCTGGGAATCTACCCAAGTGAATCGGATCTAGGTACTAGCTCCTTAGGTTTCTATCTCATGCAATATAAACAGCGTTCAGGAGCTTCCGGTTATTTCTTGGCAAGTAATTACTACCTGGCCCGCTTGAATGAAGATGAAACAGATGTTCGCTGGGGAGTTATGGATAATGACGAATATTGGTACGATAATAAAGTGGAACGCAAAGGCGCCTGTTACAAATATATGGGTGGTATTATCCAATCTGATGAAACGTTCCCCGGTGACGGCAAAGAAACGGAGACGGCTGTCAATATCAAAATCATCCGCCTTTCTGAAGTCTATCTAATAGCCTCAGAAGCTGCTTTGCATGCCACAACACCTGACAAAGATCTGGCAGTATATTATCTAAATGAAATTCGCAAACGTGCTCCTAAGTTAGATTCTGCCACAACTGCCACTATTACGGACGATATGATTTTGGAAGAGCGTAGCAAGGAACTCTTCTGTGAAGGACAACGTTTCTTCGATATGATTCGCATGAACAAAACAATTGAGTTCAATGATGACTTTCAAGATATACCGATTAGCAAGCGAACAAAGACCATTGACCGCACATTCGGCAAGATAGTTCTGCCTATTTCTCAGGACGAAATCAATGCTAATTCGGCACTGAAAGACCAACAAAATACAGCGTATAAATAATAAGAGTGTCACATCATCTATTTTAATTAAAGGAACATCCCCTGACTCTAAAGCATTTTCTAAAAAGAAAAAGTTTAAAGATCAGGGGATATCTTATTTTAGAGAATTAATCCAATCCACTTAAAAGTTTTGTTCAATTCTATATCTATTATTTCAGAATATGCTAAGTTCTTATTTAATTAAAGCCGCCTTTTCTTTATTATCATTTGCTAAGTAAGCATTGACAAGACTTTCGCGTGCATTTTTGCTATGAGCAAAAGGCATATAATTATATTCAAATATTTTAATAGCTCCCTCTATATTGCCAATAGATAATGCATATTTACCAATATTGTCAACCAACACCTCATCAGGCACAAAAGAATGTCCAAGCCTGACAGAAAGTTTTTTGTAATATTCCGGTATAAGGTCTGGAGTTTCAGGAATCTTTTTAACAGGCAACTCTATTCCTTGAAAAAGATTCCTTAATGCATCAAATATGGCAGGCACAATGACCGTGCCATGATCTTCATTCTCATAATATTTCCATGCTGCATTCAATTTATTATTTGGAGCAGAAGGGAGTACTATCGTACAGAAATCTCTAATGGTTGCCGAATGTTTCTGTTCATCATTGGGTTTGTCCTGATTCTTCGCCATAGCTACATATAAAGACTTATTGGAGAAGTTTCGGCTCTCCCATACAGATTCGGCCTCTTTATATACTTTTCGACTATCCCACCACAAACTGGGGTCTAAAGCTATATAAGCATTAAACGCATCCGCATGATGCAATAGCGTATTTATGGTAAACAAACCACCGAAAGAATGCCCTATTAAAATATTATATCCATTAGTACGATAAGTCGAATCTATTTTACTTTTGAGTTCATGAAGTAAAAAAGAAGTAAAAAGCTCCGATCCGCCACTATTAGTAAACATTTCTTTCCCATTATGCTTTAGATAAGCTTTGGAAGGCGTTAGGTCCCGAGTTCGGTCTGTATTGGGTATCCCCACTATAATACATTGAGGCATATTATTATACATTCCTTTAGTAAAAGCCTGTTGAATGGCCACAAGAGTAGTAAAATTAGTGTCACCGTCGAGCAGAAAAATAACAGGATAGCTTGCTTTTCCATAAGCATTATTATCGTACTCAGGAGGAAGGTAAACCCAATATGACCTCTTTTCTTTTAGAATACTTGAATATATTGAGTACTTATTACCGATTGAGATACTTTCTTGTCCCAATAATAAAGAGGGAAGAATGAGAAATAGAACAAACAGATATTTTTTCATTTAGTCGAAATAATAAGAAAGAGATGTCAAGCACCTGCCTATTTAGAATATTAATCCTAACAAACCGGTACCTTGACACATCTTCCAATCCTTTTTTTAGAAATGATAAGTCATATTAGCTAAGAATTGTCTTGGAGCCTGCGTCTCTGCATAGCTATCGACCAACCAATAATGCTTATCAGTCAGGTTATTGATCTTCGCACCAATTCTGAAGTTCGAATATTCATAGAACAGAGTTGCATCCAACTTACCATAACCGGAAGCTTCATATTTATTCTGCGAATCCAAGTAACTACTGCTGGCAAAGTTACCCCCTAAGCCAATTCCAAACCCCTTCAGAGCACCAGACATTAGTTTATGACTAATCCAAAAATTTCCTAAATGTTTGGGAGTAGCCATATCTCTTTTACCTTCAGCTCCTCCTTTAGTAAACTCATTATCATTATAAGCATAACCCAGAATGATGTGCATACCCGGAGTTGGATTGGCTATTATGTCCATTTCAACCCCCTTGCTAAACTGTGTACCATCTTGTACACTATAACTGGTTACAGCCGATCCGGTGGATGCGGTTACCGAACGAAGTCGATCTTCAACCTTAATATGATATACGCTAATGGTACTGTTTAGCTTGCGATTGAACAATTCCAATTTCAACCCACCTTCCCATTGAAATGCATGCTCAGGCTTGAAAGCCATGATATCTCCAGCTTCATTGTAAGCACCCGGAGATTTATTCTGGAATCCATTCATGTAATTAGCAAAAACAGACATCTTATCTTTAAGAACTTGATATACTACACCAAATTTGGGTGACCAAGCCGTCTGCATATAATTATTCTCTACATCATCAAAACGATCAAGACGAAGACTAGCCATCAAATCCAAACGCTCTGTCACATTGAAAACATCCGAAAAATAGGTGCTATACGTGCGGGTAAAACGCCTAGTATTCCTTGTCTGATTAGGACTTGCCATCTTTAAGTTATATTTATCTAGATAGATAGGCACAGCAGCTCCGTGAATAGCAATATTGCCGGTTGTAGTACTTAATCCCTTATCATAGCTAGTCACAATTGATCGTGTATCAATAGTTGTCAGTCTGGTGTAATCCATCCCTATCAGCACTCTATTTCGGAATTGTCCCAAATAGAAATCACCATTAAAGTTTTGTTGCACCTGTTGAGTCGTGAATACACTTGGAATATGCATCATGCGCCGAGATAAACTATCTGTAGAAGTCACATCCAAAAAAATGTAATTTGCATCATTGTCGGTCCGTGCATAAGAAACCAACGTCTGCGAAGTCCATTTATCAGAAATCTTATATTTAGCCTCAGCAAAAATATTCAAAACTTCAGCTTTACTTGTTACATCATTAGACGCAAAAGATTTATTCCAATCCCAATTGAGTTCATCTAAATTCTTTATATCAACCCCACTCAAGTTAACATAAGAAGTCGTACGATTCGATTTGAAATATTCCGCATCGACCGTAAACGAGAGGCGATCTGTTGCGTTAAATGTAAAAGTCGGAGCCAGCATAAAGGTTTTGTTTATGCCATAGTCTTTAAAACTATTTTCTTTATGCAAAGCTGTATTTACTCTGAATAAAGCTTTCCCTTCTTTATCCAGAGGAGTATTATAATCTGCCGTCATACGTCCTAATCCCCATGCACCGGCAGAAAAGCCTATTTCGCCTCCTTTTTCGCCGTATGCTCTTTTAGTGACACGATTAATAAGCCCGCCATACGAAATGAGAGTTGTCCCGAATAATGTACCTGATGGACCTTTAATCACTTCAATACTTTCTAAATTGGCCGGATCGGACAATGACACAAAGTTAGTTGCCATACCATTACGTATAGAACCTGCTCCATCAGCACCCGCAAAACCACGCAAGCGCATAGCCATACCCGTTCCGCCTGAGCCTACCCCGAGCGTTGCAGCTGTAACACCAGGCGAAGTAGTCAGAACGTTGCGAAAATCAACCGCGATCTGTTCATTCAGAAGTTCTTTAGGAACAACAGTATAGGCCTGTGGATTCTCCAGATTTTTAATAGGCATACGCGCCACGAAATCCGACTTCTTTTGGGCAAATTTCTTAATCATACCATCTACCACCACTTCATCCAGCATTTGTGCCGATGCATCGATAGTGATAATACCCATATCAGTAGTTTTGCCCAATGTTACAACCACCTTTTTCTCTATTGGTTGGCTGCCCATATAAGAAAATTGAACAACATAGTCACCCGCGTTTATATTAAACGAGAATTCACCTTTGCTGTTAGTATAGCCTCCCTTGTTCTTTTCTTTAACGCTTACAGCAACGGCTTCTAATTCTGTTCTATCTGCTGCCGCAATTACTTTTCCTGTAATCGTGCCAGTCTGTCCATAACTATAAATAGAACAAAATGATAAAAACAAAGGTAAATAAAACAGTCTTGAGAATCTTCTTCTTTTCTTCATTGATGAAATGTTTATGTGTTTGAAATTCGTTAAATAAGATTTCGCAAAGATATAGAAGCTTATTGCTGAGTACAATCGCCATAAATAATCATAATGAAGAGTGAAATACCTATAATGCGTGATTTGTTTTGCCGGTTTTGGCTCAATAACTTATTCTCACTCCTGCAAAATAGCTACGAGGCGCTGCAGGTCCATAGATATAATCAGAATCCCGTTTTCTACCTTTATCAAAATCTTCTTGATAAGCATCAAACAAGTTTTGAACGCCAGCATTGAGTTGTAAAACAGTAGATTTATAAATACTAAAATCATAAGATGCCTTAAAACCTAAGTCTAGAAAATCACGAGTCTTTACAGCCACATCGTTTGCCACATAACCGGCCAGATGCTTTACAAGCATCGATCCGGTATAAGTACCCGAAAATGCAATATTCAAAGCTTTCACAGGAGTGTAGGTCGCTGTGAAGTAGCCGTAAATATTGGGCGTACGAAATATTTTCTTCTCGGCAAGAGCCGTGCTACTCCATTTTTCGGGTTCATCATATCGGCTTCGCTGCAGAGTAGCGCCAGCCTGCAACTGCAACAATGACAAATAAGCCAGCTTACCTTCAATTGTGAATCCCATCACTTTAGCGCCCGAACCGTTGCGACGCTGTTTGATTAAAACCCCGTCACGATATTCATCTGTATCCTCAATTACAAATACATCTAAAAGCTGGGTATAGAAACCCTCCAATAAGAAATTAGCCTGAAAAGCTCCAAATCGATGATATATATCCGCTGATGCGCTAAAACTTTGTGATTTTTCCTCTTTCAAATTGGGAGCACGCTCTATCATTGAAACAGTTCCCCCTACATTTGCTACATGCAAATCTTCGTCGAAGGCTTGCGGAGCACGAAAGCCCGAAGAATAGCTCAATCGTAAGTTCATATTTTCCGTGGGATTAAAGCGAAGATTGGCTCTGGGGTTAATGATTACATGATCCATTAAGTTATGTTTATCTAAACGTGCGCCAACAAGAATACTCCACTTTTCATTCTTCCACTCATTCTGTAGAAAAGCACTATTTATATTCACTGTTTGTTTGGTGTAGCGGTTGTATCCCCACATATTGTCTTCGAGTGCATCCCGACTATACTCTACTCCCGTAGTCAGATCAGAAGGCATAAAAAGAAAATTATTAAAACTATATACGTACTGAGAACCGGCCATAAAAGTCAAATCCGTAGTCTTCCCATACGCATTCGGATCTTGACCACCCCCATAATAACTATCACGATCAGTATGTTGGGCAGATGAGAAGAAGCTCAGCCGATACTTCTCATTAGGCGAAGATAAGTCGAATTTCACTCCTCCTCCATTAATAGAATGTTCCAATTGCTCGGCTATGTTAGCTTCGTGAGGAGGGCGATTCAGCATATCGCCGCCACGGCGAAACTCCTGCATATGGTGATATTCAAAAGTAAGCTTCGAATACGTACTCGTTTTAAAATATGAACGTAAGCCAACCGTTTGGTTTTTCAATTTTGGCATCTCGGTATACCCGTCTCCATCATCGTCATAACTTGATCGGGCGCGGTTTTGACCAAAGACATAAAGCCCTGCCCGTTGATCATCTGTCACTAACGAGGCATTGATTGAAGTGTTGTTATCGAAAGAGGAAGTCCCACCGATGGAAGTAAACGTATGAGTCAGTTGTCCCGAATTTCTAAGGGGCTCTTTAGTAATAATATTAATGGTACCTGCTATAGCCGAAGAACCAAACAGGGCAGAACCACCCCCACGCATTACTTCTACACGTTCTATCATGTTGGCTGGTATCTGTTCAAGACCATAAATTCCGGAAAGAGCACTAAATATGGGACGGGAGTCTATTAATATCTGCGTATAAGGACCATCAAGACCATTCATGCGTACTTGTTGAAAACCGCAATTTTGGCAATTGGTCTCTACTCTGACACCCGGCTGAAAATTGAGCCCTTGTGAAAGTGTTGAAGAATTAGTCGTTTCAAACATCTTGAGATCAAGCACATTGACCAAAGTAGGAGCCATGCGACGAGTTGTTTCACTGCGATTGGCTGAAATCACAACTCCGTCAAGCGCCACCAAATCCTCTTCTATTTCAAAATCTTCTTCAAGCGTATGTCCCTTCTTCAGAGTAACATTTCGTCGAACAGTTTTGTATCCCACCGAAGTAACTTCAAGTATAAAACGGCCCTCGGGAAGATTCTTAAGAAAATAATGCCCCGTGGCGTCTGTCACAATACCAATGGTGGTCCCTTTCAAGGCAATGGTGATATAGGGCAGATGTTCTTTAGAATTCTTATTTAGCACGTGCCCGATGATATTTGCATCCGACTTCTTTAATTCAGGGTAATCGACATTTTCTGCTTGTGCAGACAGCAATGGCCAGCACAAACAAGCTATAGAGAAAATCAAAGCTTTCATTTATTCGTTATTTAAGGATGAATAGAAAACGCACAATATCTCCACCGGAACGCACAACAGATGTATTCCTAACGATGTTCGATCAGAAAAATCTTAGAGAACAAACATTCCATAAAAAATAAGATATGTGCAATAAAAAAGAGTGTCAATAGAAATTATTGACACAAATAAGACTTAACGAATAGTGAAAGGAGGAGCACGAAGTGAGATACAACCAGTATACCAAGAGATTGGTCTTGACGCATCCGGATCAATTTGAAAGACAGAAAGTAAAATCGGAGTAAACAGCAATAGGAAAGAAAATAAGATTGCTGTAGTAATCACCACATGAGACAAGTGATGTATCAGCTGAAACTCCGCAGTAGAATGAGTATGTTCTACATCTTTATTAAAAGGGTGCGAATGTACAATTGTAACTCCATTCACCACATGAGAGTGAACAAAGAGACTTACCATGCCTATATACGAGATAAACAAGACAGGCAAGAAACATTTTAAGAGCTTTATATACAATTGTTTCATTCCATAAATAAACGTCAAAGGTATTGCATTGGTTCACACAATGCATGTCTTCCTCTCGATCTTATTTTGAAGGCAAAGTTTCCTTACTATAAACCTTTAGTTTCAACGTATTGAAACTAAAGGTTTATAGTAAGGAAACTTTTTGTTTTTAAGCACGAAAACAAAAGTTTTATAGTATAAAAATATGATGAAACTGTACTTCCCTGGAAATAATGTAGTGAAATAGAATTATCCGAATGACGAGAGAAAACTTCTCCTATATTGAGCAGGCGTGGTATCTAGTATTTTGATAAACTGACGACGCATATTATCTGCATTTTTCAATCCACACTGAGAAGCAACCTCATCCAACGAGAATTGTGTCTCTACTAAATACTGACAAGCATAATCCACCCTTAGTTTATCAATATATTTTGCAGGAGTAATACGCAATTCACGGGCAAATACTCTGGCGAAATTACGCGGGCTCATTGCCACATATTCGGCTAATGCTTCTATCCTCAAATCTTCATTAAAATGATTAAGCAACCATTCACAAACTCTGCGCATGGACAGATTATTGATGTTCTGACAGTCCAGAGGAGTCGTAAACTGGGCCTGATTTCCGGGACGCTTAAGGAATAAGACCATCCATCGGGCAACGTACAAAGCAAAAGATTTGCCATAATCTTCCTCTACCAAAGCCAATGCTAAGTCCATTCCGGAACTAATTCCTCCCGCGGTGTATATATTTCCGTCTTTACTAAAAATGCGCGCTATTTTCACTTTAACCAAAGGATACATCTTGGCTAAGTCTTCACTTTTTGCCCAATGCGTAGTCACCTCTTTACCATCCAGCAAACCTGCTTCGGCCAAGAAAAAAGCAGCAGAACATATCGAACAGATTCGACGAACACTCTCGGATTGTTTCTTTAACCATCCAATCAGTTCCTGATTCATCTCGTAATCTTGCAGCTTTGGAAGTGCTGAAAGAATTAAAGTATCAATCGGATAATTAATTGCCTTGTAGCTACCTTCCGATAAAATAGACAAACCTCCGGAAGTAGTTATCATCTTTCTGTTCTCCGCTGAAACGACATGGGTTTGATACTTGAAGTTCACGATCTCTTTTATCGTCTCAAACTTGTCTATTGCTTTATCAAAGACCTCTAACGGTCCGGCAATATTCAACAGCGTTGAATTCTCAGGAGCTAATATAACAATATGCCTTACCTCATATTCCTTTTGCATAATACAACAATTATTAAAGATATATCTTAAACATACGAATGATCCTAAAGTGGCAGGAATTGCCTGTTTTTTGTCCTTGCAGACAATTATTTATTCCGCTAACTTTGCAGTACTAACAAGAGAGAGAAATAAAATGTTTAATTATGAAAACAACAATTATGAAAACAATTAAAGTTGGTATTAACGGCTTCGGCCGTATCGGACGTTTAGTTCTTCGTGCTGCTCAAGACAGAGAAGACATCCAGATCGTTGGCATCAATGACCTCCTCGACATAGAGTATATTTCTTATATGCTACGCCATGATACCATCCATGGAAAGTTTGATGGCAGTGTGGAAATTCAAGATGGCAAACTGATCGTCAACGGAAACAGCATACGGATTACAGCAGAAAGAGATCCGGCTAACCTGAATTGGAAAGAGGTAGAAGCAGAATACATTGTCGAGTCTACGGGTCTGTTCTTAACCAAAGAAAAAGCGCAAGGACACATTACAGCCGGAGCTAAATATGTAGTTATGTCCGGACCATCCAAAGACGACACACCAATGTTCGTTCCGGGTGTTAACGACGATAAATACATCAAAGGAACACAAATCGTATCAAATGCATCCTGCACCACCAATTGCGTCGCACTTGTTGCCAAAGTTTTAAATGATAAATTTGGAATACTCGAGGCATTAATGACCACGATACACTCTACCACAGCAACACAAAAGACCGTTGACGGACCATCCATGAAAGATTGGAGAGGTGGACGTGCTGCATCAGGAAACATCATACCATCTACTACCGGTGCAGCAAAAGCTGTCGGCAAAGTCATTCCTGAGTTGAATGGAAAGTTAACCGGCATGTCCTTCCGCGTTCCCACACTAGATGTTTCTGTAGTTGACCTCACCGCACGCCTAGCCCAAGAAACCACTTATGCAGAAATCTGCAAAGCGATGAAAGAAGCTTCTGAAGGCCCACTAAAAGGATATCTGGAATACAGCAATGAAGATCTTGTTTCTTCGGATCTTATCGGTAATTCTCACACAGCCATCTTTGACGAAAAAGCCGGAATCCAACTAAGTCCGACTTTCGTGAAAGTTGTAGCCTGGTATGATAATGAATGGGGTTTCTCTTGCAAAGTGCTGAATTCAATAGCAACAATGAGTAAAATCAACGGATAAAAACCAACATTATGATATGAAGGAAGGGCTGAACTTACAAAAGTTCAGCCCTTTTTCATACTAGAATTAAATTTATCGGACTCTAATAATTTTATATTGAATCTATCTGCACTAGTATATCGTGATAATGATATATCGTGCCCTTATCATTAATTGTTGGTAAAGCCTTAGAGATTTTGCTTTTTAATAACATCAAATGTGCCCTTAAAACTCCTGTGAGAGGACTATTTGCTGCATTGTTTCCCACAATAGTTGATAAACAACTGACGTATTTTTGCTGCAAAGCCATATGATAGTTACTAACCGATTTTCCCTGCAAAAGCTCACTCCAAATTCCTGTGTCCAAATCAGCCAGGAAATTTCGTAATGTATAGGTTTTATTACCGTACAATAGCGTTGCATTTTGCAAGTTGATTATTTTTTGAGGATTTAATAAATTGCCCAACACATCATCTGCTATAAGTTTTGTTAGTGGTTCTGATGTAGGAGTCCAAACCTGATCTAACACGACACTGGGTTGAATCCAAACGGGTTCTTGGCAAAACACTTCTTTATTTAAATAAGCCATCGCTTCCTGTTGCTTCTTTTTCGGAATAAGATAGAACACTTTTGTAGTATCACCTACTGTTGTATTATTATAATAGCCTTTTCCAATTGTATTAACTACATGTTGATGATACATAAAAAGTTGAGATAACAGAGCAGAGTAACTTCGCCTCAACCCGTTACCTGCATGTAGGCCAAACTGATCAGTTGGCATTTTCGACCATTCAGGCAAATGCTCAAGGATTCTTTTTAGATTTTTAATGCCATACGAATTTGCCACCATCACATTGTCGCTTAAATCTTCATTCTGACAACGCGAGTCAGCAATCCCAAAGAAACCTTGTTCTCCATAATACAATCTGGGATTTGCTTTCAAACTGTCCGTAACCAAATTGAACAACATTTTGGCTTCAGTACGGGTATCCTTAATATCGGGATACACTTTATACCCCCACTCAATTGCCCACTTATCATAGTCACCAATTCTTGGAAAAATTCCTTTTTCGGTAATTCCATCTTCCGGTTGTGCTACATAATTAAAACGTGCATAATCCATAATTGAAGGGGT
>Ga0316602_10000071_pt1 | contig 107144 bp, 99 predicted proteins | sample OWC_soil_day10_C_FD_203103 | JGI IMG/M metagenome (GOLD analysis project Ga0316602, IMG submission 203103) | Wetland soil microbial communities from Old Woman Creek delta, Ohio, United States - OWC_soil_day10_CT | ecosystem: Environmental > Terrestrial > Soil > Wetlands | place: USA: Ohio...
TCTATACGATCCAGCACGGCCATGAACTGTTGGAGCGGGTGCAGGAGCAGATCATCGAAGAAGCCGCCCTCCAGGGAGAATTCAACACCCACCTGGACCCCTGCCAGCGCGCCTGGTGCCCCCAGTGCGGTGTGGAGCCCTGCCCCATCCGGATACAACCCCACGAGAACAATGTGCTCCTCACCGTGGCAGAAGCCGTGGCGCCGGGGGACATCTGATACACGTTTGCGAACCAAAGCATAAATTCCACCACCAAGGCACGAAGACACCAAGAATTCACCAAGGGTTTACTGGCGATCAATGTTTGCGCCCCGGGTCAGTGTGAAAGCCGACTCCCACTCCTGCGCGTCACTGGCTGGACACTCTGGCCGCCCCGCAAGGCGGGGGCGCGCGGCGCAGCCGCACGCGTTCTGGGAGGGATAGGCGGCGAAGGCCCGCGGAGCGTGCCGTGGCCGCCTATCCCTCCCGGAACCAGGCCTGAGCGTCCGGGTCGTCGCATCAGGCTTTTCTTGGTGCCCCTTCGTGTCCTTGGTGTCTTGGTGGTGGAAGTTCTTTTTTTAAATATTATTCATTTAATTGCGAAATAGATTCAGTATTTCTCCACGATCCCCTGCGCCACCCGGCGCGTGAGCGAGTGGTAGCGGGGGGAGGTCTGGGCGAAGATCTCCCGGCCCAGGTCTTTCCCGGCCGCCGTGCGGCCGAGGGCCTGGTAGAGGGGGCGGACGTATTTCATGCGACCCACACTTGAAAGCAGTTCCCGCACCTTCGGGAATACCGCGGCGTAGCCGCTTCCGGCGGCGATGCAGAGCCACTCCACCAGGATCTCGTAGTTCCCCCGCTGGCTCAGACCCAGTTGGGCGTCGAGGCGCTCGCAGCCCTCCAAGGAAATCTCCCGGGGAAGGTGCTGGAGGTAGATGAGAAGCTCGGTGGCGCTCCAGGCCTCGGCCCCGGCGGGACGCTGCCCCACTGACCACCCCCCGGCCAGGGCCGTGAGTTCCTCGAGGCGCGCCGAGCGGAAGACCGGGGCATCGGCGGGAAGGCCGGGCTGGTGGAGCCAGGCCTCGGCACCCACCCGGGCCAGCAGGCCGGGATGCTGTTCCTCCACGAAATCGCAGAACTGCTCGGTGGTGATGGACTGGAAGCGGAAGCGGCGCATGTAGGCCGCCAGGAAGGCCGCGAAAGTCTCCTCCCCCAGGTCCCGCTCCAGGGCCGCCACGAAGCGGGCACCCTTTTCGTAGGGAATGCTGCTGAAGGCGTCGTCGGGGTCCACCCCCGCCAGATGGGTGCGGAGCAGGGTCAGCTCCGGCTGGTCATGGAATCGCTCCAGGCTTTCCTCCAGGGCCCTCTGCCCCAGGGCCCAGCCCAGGCTCTCGGCCTCGGCGCCGTGCAGCACCCGCAGGATCCGGCGCTCCGCCCAGACCGTGAAGCCCTCGTTGAGCCAGAAGTGTTCCGCCGTGGCATTGGTGATGAGATTACCGGTCCAACTGTGGGCCAGTTCGTGGGCCACCACATCCACCAGGCTGCGGTCCCCCGCCAGCAGGGTGGGGGTCAGGAAGGTCATGCGGGGATTCTCCATGCCGCCGTACGGGAAGGAGGGGGGCAGGACCAGCATGTCGTAACGGTCCCAGTCGTAGGGGCCGAAGAGGGCTTCCGCCTTGGCCACGAAGGCCTCCGTCCCCGCGAACTCCCAGGCGGCCTTGTCCACCGTGACCGGCTCGGCCCAGACCCTCACCCGGGGGGAGATGTCCCGGCCCTCCAACTCGCCCACGGCCAGGGCCAGGAGGTAGCTGGGAATGGGCTGGGGCATGTGGAAGCGGAAGGTCCGCCCTTCGCCTTCCAGCGACTCCCCGGCGGGTCCGGCGCTCATCACCGCCGTGAGGGCCGCGGGGACCGTTACCCTGGCATCGTAGGAGACCCTGGCCACGGCGCAATCCTGGCAGGGCACCAGGGTGCGGGCGTGGATGGCCTGGCACTGGCTGAAGAGGAAGGGCTGACGCCCCCCTGCGGTCTGTTCGGGCGCCAGCCACTGGAGGCCGATGGCCTCGGGGCTGGTCTCGTAGGCGATGGTGATGGCAACGGTGCCTGAAGGGAGCTCCAACCGGAGCCGACGTCCCAGGATGGGATCGTCTTCACCCAACTGGAAGGGGATGCCCTGCCCCGCCACGGTGCAGGCCTGGATGCTCAGCCCCTTGGTATCCAGATCCAGGCTGCCCCTGGAGGCCTCCACCAGGTACAGGGTGACCTCCCCCTGGATGACCTTGCGCTGAAAGTCCACGTTCCAGCTCAGGTCCCAATGCCGGGTCCTGGGCTGGAGGGCGTCGAAATAGGAGTGGGGATCGAGGCGATGGCTGCTCATGTCCGCATTGTGCTCCCGGATGGGGCTGGAAGTCATCAGGGGGCTACGGCCGGCACGCGCACGACCTCACCGTGTTCCTTGACGATGCGCCGGTACCAGTCCTGGGAGTAGGCGGGATGGGTGACACCCTTTTTGCCGTCCCGGACGTTGCCGTCCATGTACTTCCACATGAGGGTTTCCCCCAGCTCCTTCCATCGGTGGGTGAGCTGGTCGCCGGTGCTGCAGGAATACTCGGTCAGGAAGGTGCGGGCCGCAGCGGGGCCATCCTTCTTGAAGCGCGCCAGGGCCTCGGCCTCGATGGCAGGCTGGGCTGTCAGGTAGCCGCCCTCCAGCTCCCGCTGGACCTTCTGGAGATCCACGATCATGTCGCTCCAGCGGCTGTAGGTCCAGTTGCTCACGAAGTTGAAGACCCAGTGGGCACTGCCCCAGCTGAACTGGTTGAAATTGCCACTCGTGCCCTCGCCCCAGGTCTTGGGCGTGGCCTGGATGCCGCAATAGACCGGAAAGTAGACCGTGGTGAAGGTGTCATCCACGCCGAACCAGAGCAGCCCGCCGATGGGGTCCGGCATCCCGGCCCGGGACTGGCTCACGAAAGAGAAACCGGTCTGCTGGGTGCTGATGGCCCGCTCGTGGATATAGCTCTGGCCGTCCACTTTCCATTCCATGGGACGCCAGCGGTAGGGAAGCTTGTAGGGACCGGCTCCCAGATCCTGGCTCATGTCGAACTCGGTCCCCTCGTAGTGGTCCCGCATGAGGGCCATCACATCCTGGACACCGAGTTTCTGATCGGGACGGATATACAGCGGCATAGGAGCGGCCCCGGGAACACCCTTCACGTAGTCAATGGGCAGCTTGAGGCTGGGAGCAGCCCGCCGGAAGACGCTCCAGACCCGGGCCTCGCAGAAGCGCAGGCCCCCGAAGTCAGGCTTGGCGTAGGTGTCGGCGAAGCTGAAGTCCTTGTCCTCGCCCTTGAACCATCCCTTGGCCCGGGCAAAGGAGATGACGTCCTTGGCATAGAGGGCCTCGGAGGGGCGATTCAGGGGGAAGCTGCGGATCCGGCTCTGATTGGCGTGGGCGCTGATGGTGCCGTCCGGGAGCTTCACGGCGACCCACACCGCGCCCTTCTCTCCCTTGCCCTTCCCGATCATGTCCAGAATCCAGGCCTCCTCCTTGTCGGCGATGGAAAAGCTCTCCCCCTCGGAGACGTAGCCGTATTCCTGGACCAGGGAGGTGATCACCTGGATGGCCTCCCGGGCCGTCCTGGAGCGCTCCAGAGCGATGTAGATCAGACTGCCGTAGTCCAGCGTGCCCTCGCCCCCTTCCGCGATCTCCTTGCGGCCCCCGAAGGTGGTCTCTCCGATGCAGACCTGGTGCTCGTTCATATTGCCGACCCGGGTGTAGGTCACCGGGGCTTCCGGAATGCGGCCCAGGGGCTTCTGGGTGTCCCACTCCACAATGTCGCGCTGGGTGCCAGCGGCATGTCTGCCCCCGGCCTTGAAGTAGAGTTCGCCGTACAGGGTGTGGCTGTCGGCGGCATAGGTGATCATGGTGGAGCCATCCCGGCTGGCACCCTTGGTAACCAGGATGTTGGTGCAAGCCTGGGCGGAAAAGCCGCCTGCCAGGAGAGTCGTCGTCAGGGCCAGGGCGGCTCGGCGAAGGGTAAGGCTCATGGAGGTACCTTTCAGAAGGAGTGCCTCGCGTTGCGAGGCTCCCCCAGTCTACCCCGTCTTATCGGTGGGACCGAAGGCCTCAACCCTTCAAGTAGGGGAAGAAGTCCTTGTCCTCCAGCACCAGGTGGTCCCGGATCACCCCTACGGCCAGGAAACCCAAAACCTGGCTCAGATCCAGGCGTCCCTCCCGCAGATCGTTCCGGAGGGTCGAGATCTTATTTATTAACATTTTATGAGATACCTGATGTTGGGGCAGCCTGGGGTATCCAACCCTTTCCAGGAGCGCCTCCTCGTCATGGAAGTGCTGGGCCACATGGGCCTGGAAAACCTGGAGGCGGAGTCCGACCTCCGTGGAGTCCGGGAAAGAGGCGATGGAGGCCAGGAGCGCGTTGATCAGGTCGAAGAGTTCACGATGCTGGGCATCCAGGGTGATATCGCCGCATTCCAGGCTCCGATCCCAGCGGAGCTCCAGCATGGGAAAGGATTCCCGGCCCTGGGGCTGGGGCACCACCGGGTCGCCCAGGGTCACCACCCGGTTCCGCCCCCCCTCCTTGGCCCGGTAGAGGGCCTGATCCGCCCGCTTGACCCACTCCCCCAGGGACTCCCCGGGTCGGTATTCCGCCACGCCCAGGCTGATGGTGATGGAACCCACCTCCGGGAAGGTCGCCGAGGCCACCGCGTTGCGGATCTTCTCCGCCAGGGCCGTGCCTCCGGAGAGGTAGGTCCCCGGGGCCAGAATCAGGAATTCCTCGCCGCCCCAGCGCGTGAGGGTGTCCGAGGCACGCAATTGCCCCCGGACCACCTCGACGGTCTTCACCAGCACCTGATCGCCGATATCGTGCCCGTAAGTGTCGTTGACCCGCTTGAAGTGATCGAGATCGAAGAGGATAAGCGGCAGGGGGTCCCGCTTCCGGTTGGCCAGGGCCATCATGGCGGCGGCCCCCTCTTCAAAGCGGCGGCGATTCCAGGCCCCGGTGAGGCGATCCGTGCCAGCCGCCATCTCCAGCTCAAGGAGTGCCTTCTGGAGTTCAGTGTTGGCCAGTTCCGCGGCTTCCCGGGCCCTCGCCATGGCTTCGAGGCGGGTGTTGATCGTAGGATCAAGAGCGAGGTCCTGCCGGTCAGGCTTGCAGGTGCGGCGCCCCAGGATGAAGCCCAGGGCCCACCCTCCGCAGAGAAGCGCGACGCCCAGGATCAATAGGGGGATGAGGTTGGCCATGTCCCATGATATCGGCCATTCCTATCCCGGGTTGACTCCAGAACAGGATCCCCGACGGTTGCGGGTAGACTGTTTCAACGTCACGGAGCACCCATGTTCGCACTCGAAGGTAAGATCGCACTCGTCACCGGCGCCAGCCAGGGCATCGGAGAAGCCATTGCCAAGCGCCTGGCCTCCCAGGGAGCCCTGGTGGTCTGCGCCGCCCGCAACGAAGAAGCCCTCCAGAAGGTTTCCGCCGCCATCCAGGCGGACGGCGGCAAGGCCGACTACGTCTGCCTGGACATGGGCAGCGCCGAATCCATCAAGGCCGCGGTCGCCACCGTCCTGGAGCGCCACGGCGCCCTGCACATCCTGGTCAACAACGCCGGCATCACCAAGGACAAGCTCCTGATCCAGATGAAGGAAGAGGAGTGGGATGCGGTGCTGGACACCAACCTGAAGGGGGCCTTCCTGGCCATCCAGGCCGTGACCAAGCCCATGATGAAGCAGCGCAACGGCCGCATCATCAACATCGCCTCCGTCGTGGGTCAGATGGGCAACGCGGGCCAGGCCAACTACGTCTCCGCCAAGGCGGGCCTCATCGGCCTGACCAAGAGCGTGGCCCGGGAACTGGCCAGCCGCAATATCACCGTGAACGCCGTCACCCCCGGCTATATCGCCACCGCCATGACCGACAAGCTGAGCGACGAGGTCAAGGCCGGCTTCACCGCCCAGATCCCCCTGGGACGCCTGGGCAGCCCCGAGGACATCGCCCATGCCGTGTGCTTCCTGGCCTCGGAGGAGGCGGGCTACATGACCGGCCAGGTGCTCTCCGTCAACGGCGGCATGCTGATGCCCTGAGCCTTGCGGTAGCCTGGAGGACAAGCCTCGCATCCCGAGGCATACCTTTGGAGCACCCATGGCTTCCACCAGCAGATTCCTCGCCCTCTCCGCCCTGGCCCTGACCCTATCGGTCCTGCGGGCGGACGAGGGCATGTGGACCTTCGACCATCCCCCCACCGCGGCCATGAAGACCAAGTATGGCTTCGCCCCGGATGCCGCCTGGCTGGAGCACGTGCGGCTCTCGGCCCTTCGCTTTCCCGCCGGCAGCGGTTCCTTCATCAGCCCCGATGGCCTGGTGCTCACCAACCACCACGTGGGGCACGGGTCCATCCAGAAGGTGTCGGACGCCGCCCACAACTATGTGGAGAATGGATTTGTGGCCCAGGGCCGCCACCAGGAGATCCGGGTGCCCGGCCTGGAGCTGCGCAGCCTGGTAGGGATGGAGAATGTCAGCGAAGCGCTGGCGAAGGCAGTCCCCGCCGGGAGCACGGAAGAAGCCGCCGAGAGTCTTCGCAAAAGCGCCCTGGAAGCCCTGATCCGGGACCACAACGCCAAGGGTGAACTCTCCTGGGAAGTGGTCAAGCTCTACCAGGGGGGCGAGACCTGGCTATACGGCTACAAGGTCTTCCGGGACATCCGCCTGGTGATGGCGCCGGAGTACAAGGTGGCCGCCTTCGGCGGGGACTGGGACAACTTCACCTTCCCCCGGCACGACCTGGACTTCTCCCTCTTCCGGGTCTACGAGAATGGGAAGCCCTACCATCCCGCCCATTTCCTGAAGTGGTCGAAAAAAGGCGCCCAGGCAGGCGACATGACCTTCACCGTGGGGCACCCCGGGCGGACCTCCCGCCTGGAGACTCTCGCCCAGATGGAACTCCTCCGGGAAGCCACCAACCCGATGCTGATCCGCATCCTGGAGCGGAAGGAGGCCACCCTGCAGACCTTCGCCCGCCGCAGCCCGGCCCACGCCCTTAAGGTCTCCGCCCAGCTCATGGGAACGGGCAACTCCCTGAAGGTCTATATCGGGGAAACCGAAGGATTGAGGGACCGGGAGGCCATGGCCCGGATCGAGGCCGCCGAGAAGGAGCTTCAGGCCAAGGTCCAGGCCGATCCCAAAATCAGGTCCGAGGCCGGAGAGAGCTGGGGGAGGATCCGTGAGGCTCTGACCCAGCAGAAGTCCTTCCTCGCCGAAGAGATCCTCTTCCACCACCGATCCACTAGCCTGCTGCAGGGTCCCCTGGAGAAGGCCCTGTCGCTCTATCGCAGCCACGGCGGCAAAGCCCCGGCCTTTGATCGTGAACTGGAAATCGAGCTACTCGCCGCAGGCCTGAATGACACCCGGGAACTGCTGGGCAGGCAGCACCCCTTGGTGCTGGCCCTCCTGGGAGATCGGTCACCGGAAACCTTGGCTCAACACGCTTTGACGAACACCCGCCTGGGCGACCAGGGCTTCCTGAATGCCCTCGCCGAGGGGGGGGGCCCCGCCTGGGAAGCCTGCACGGACCCTCTGCTGCTCATGGCCAAGGCCATCGCTCCCCTGGAACAGGAGGTGGCCCGCAAGCAGGCGGCCGTGAGCGCCATCCTGGCGGAGCACAACGCCCGGATCGCCAAGGCGCGCTTCGCGGTGCGGGGCAAGACCGACTACCCAGATGCCACCTTCACCCTGCGCCTGAGCTATGGTGCCGTGGAGACCTATCCCCAGGCGGGAACCCTGGTGCAGCCCTTCACCACCCTGGGCGGCCTCTTCGACCGCGCCGACGGCTGGGGCCCCCAGGCCAAGGAAGGCTCCTGGGCCCTTCCCAAGCGATGGCTGGAGGCCCGGAAGCGCCTGGACCTCAGCACTCCCTATAACTTCATCAGCTCCAACGACATCATCGGCGGCAACAGCGGCAGCCCCGTGGTGAACCGCCAGGGCGAGCTGGTCGGACTGGCCTTCGATGGCAACATCCAGAGCCTACCGGGCCGATACTACTACGATGGCCGCGCCAACCGCTGTCTCTCCGTGGATGGACGGGCCATCCTGGAAGCCCTGCGGGTGGTCTACGGCGCCCCCGGCCTGGTGGAAGAGATCGCCGGAGCGAGCGGACAGAAGTAAGCCAGCGACGACCGTTCATCCCCGGCTGAAAACGAGACTCGGCCGGGGATAAACGGGGATGCACGGAGATAGGCGGCCTGGAACCGATTTGCAATCAATAAACTAAAGCCCAAAAACAACTTCCACCACCAAGCAGGTCCTTTTCTGTGTGCTCTGCGTGTTCCGTGGTTTCCTCTTTTTTCAACCACAGAACACATGGAGCACACGGAGGAAGGGACGGGGCAGCTTACCCGGGCAGACTGCCGCCACAGTGCGATAGGGTCATTAACCCTGCCTCACCCTAATGGCTGAGGCTTGTCGATAATCAGGTACGCTTTTGCCTGCAAAGGCGTACGAAGCGTCCTAGAAGAGGATCAGACACCCCAACAGGTAGAAGCTGATCTCGACGCTGGGTTCCCATATGGCTTTCCCGGCACTGAAGCGTTCGTGATACAGCCAGAGGTGCGCCAGGGGGTAGACACTGGCTACCACCAGGATGAGGCGAGCAGCCCATGGGTGTGCGATCTGGGCACCGGGCCCGAAGATCAGGGCGGCGCTGAGCGCGATGGCCATCACGGCTCCCAGGACCCAGGTGGCAGCGCGCTTTCCCAGCAGGATGGGCAGGGTCTCCCTTCCCATGATCTGGTCGTTCTGCATGTCCCGGATGTTGTGGATGCTGGTGCGGGCGAAGGCCTGGCCCGCCACCAGCAGGAGCCCGGCCCACGCGGAACCATCCCAGGCCCAGTCGTGGTGCCACAGGGGAAGAGCCACCGCCACCAACGCCAGGGCCAGAGCCACCAGCAGGTCCTTGGAACCGGGGATGGCGCGCAAACTCAGGTGGAGGGTGCCGATATGGATCCCCCGCTTGTAGGTCAGTCCGAAGAGGGAAGCCACCAGCACAAGGATCAGCGAGCCGAGCCCCAGTTCGAGACTCAAGCCCAGGGCGACGGCCAGGCTCAGTACACCCGCCCCCAGGATGATGGCCCGGTTGCGCTCCAGGAAGCGGGCCCTGGCGGGCCCTTTGCTGCCGACGCCCATGGGATCGAGATAGGGCGTGAGGAGGTACATGGCCCAGGTGTAGCAGCCGGTCAGCACCGGGTACTGCCAGGCGAGGGCGGTGCCCATCCAGTGATGGATGCCAAGGGTCATGAAGCCGGCCCCCACCGCCATCACCGTCGGAGAGGCGAAGGCCGCCTTCAGGAAACGCCCCAGGGTGCCCGGACCTTTCCCTAGAGCCTCCAGTACATCCACCACCTCCTCCACCAGCCAGGTGGGCGTGGAAGCCCCGGCCAGAACTCCGACACTCTCGCTGCCAGAGAAAACCGTCAGATCCAGGTCCGCGGCGGTTTCCACGAACTGCACCGGTTTCCCGTAGTGGCGCGCGAGCTCCGCCAGATGCTTGGTGTTGGAGGAGTTCTTTCCACCCACCACGATCACGTAGTCCACAACCTTGGCCAAGTCCTGGGCTTCGGCCTGGCGGCGGGTGGTGTCCTGGCAGATGGTGTTCTCGAAGAGGGCTTCCCCGGCACGGGACCTTAAATACTCGGTGATTTCGGCGTAATCCTTGGTGGTGAAGGTCGTCTGGGCTACCACCAGAACCTTGGCGAGCTGCTCGTCCGTCAGGGCCCGGGCCTCTTCCAGGTTGGCGACAATGGTCGAGCCATGGGCCGCGAAACTCTGGTGGGCCACGCTTTCCGCATGCCCGTGGCTACCCAGAATCACGGTGTAATAGCCCTTGGGGCTCCATTTGCGGATCCGGGCGTGAACCTTGGCCACCTCGGGACAGGTAGCGTTCACCAGGTTGATCTCCCCAGCCTGCTGACGCTGGCGCAGGCCCTGAAGATCCTGCACGGGTATGCCGTGGGCCCGGATGACCACCGTTCCATCCTGGGCATCCTCGGGGTTATCCACCACCCCAACGCCTCGTTTCTTGAGCAGGGACAGGGCCTGGGGATTGTGGATCAGGGGTCCGAGGGTACGAACGGGGCCCTCCTGACGGGAGGAGGCTTCCAGGACCGCATCCATGGCCCGGCGAACTCCCCAGCAGAACCCTGCGGTCCTCGCGACCATCACCTTCATGAGACCCCTCCGGCAATCCCGACCAATCAGGTCAGACACTCAGCATAACGACTCGGATCTGTGATGAGGGACAGGGAATTGCCCCGGGATTCCACCCTCCCGAACGCGGGAAATCCGTTATGGGCAGGCATGCTTTTTCATGCGTAAACCCAGGGATTCCGGGGAGCTCCGGGGCATCGAAACAGCCCAGCCCTGTCTTGGCTTCATCCGCCTCCAAATTAAAGGCCCTAGTCTCTGGGACGAATAGCTTGGAAGGCTTGGGTATTGAGGGTATTCTGAAAATTCGGGCCCATTTTCGGCCCCGCAAAGGGAGTTCCAAAAACACATGAGCAAGCGCACCCTTGGTAGTTTGGCGGACTTGGCCAAGATCATGGAGGAAGCCTCCAATCCCGAATCCGCAGTCCGGGAAGACCGCAAGGAAACGAAGCCCAAGGTGACCGCGGCCAAGAAGCACGGATCCAGCATCAAGGCTCGTATCGTGGATCCCAAGCGGAAGGCCTGGTACGACAAGCGTCTCCGTGAACAGGCTGCCCCCAAGATCCTGGAAGAAGTGGCCGCACCGGTCGCCGTGGAACCCCTGATCGACCCCAGCCACACCAAGGCTGTGGCCACCAAGGCCACCGCGGGCCTGCTTCAGGTTCTGGCCAACGCCAACAAACCCAAGACCGAGACCAAGTCCCGCGCCGAAGCATGGCGCCGCAAGCCCGGTGATCCGGTTTTCTGATCCGATTACTCAAAAAAAGCATGAGAGGGCGCAGGGGGGAAGCCGTCCAGGTCTTCCCGCTGCGCCCTCTCTTTGCAGGCTGAAGCCTCAGCGAGCCTTCTTCTTGAGGACCATGGTGATCTGATTGCCCGGGGCATTCAGCGAAACCTCGTCCATCACCATATGGATCATGGCTAGGCCGCGCCCGAAACGACGGGACAGATCCTCGTCCACCGCCTGTTTCACCATACGGGTATCGTAACCGTTACCCCCATCGCGTATGATTACTTCATATCGATCCGGAGTCACTTCCATGCGCACATCCACGCGCCGGGAGGCCCAGGGCTCCGAAGTGCGCCTCGCAATGCTGAGTGCATCGAAATCGTCCCTGGGGTTGAAGAGATCGCCCTTGAGGGAAGAGTCCAGCTCCAAGTTGCCATGCTCCAGGGCATTGACCAGGGCCTCGTGGTAGGCCATGGCGATGACATCCACGTTCGAGGGGAGGGCGAAACCAAAGGGCACCAGCCGGTCTGTCAAGTGCCGAACCATGCTCGGGATATTCAGCTCATCCGACCGGAAGGAGAAGTGCCGGGTCTCCCGCACCAGTCCCCGCAGTCCGGCTTCCGCCAGGCGCAGATCCCGGTGCAGACCCACCAGATGGAAGACGCTGTTCACCATCTCCCGGATGGTCAGGGGCTTCTGATAAAGGTTGGCAGCCCCCATGCGCATGGCCCGGACCGCGAAGTCCAGCGTGGCCTCCCCGGTCATCAACACCACGGGCAGCGTATTGCTGATCGATTTGACCCGGTGGATCACGTCGAAGCCGTCCATCCCCTCCATGTTGATATCGGAGATCACCAGATCCACTTCAGGCTGGGTGGGATCCTCAAGGAACTTGAGGGCGCAATCGCCATCCGAGAAGGCATGGACCGTCATGCCGTGATGACTGAGGGCATCGCTGACCATGCCCAATACGGCCCTGTCGTCATCAACGAGAACCACATGGGGCGATGGATTTTCCATTTATTAACCCTTGGACTTTACAGAACTTTAGCGTTTATCGGATGTTGGCAGTACTTCCTTGAGAATGTCCATGGTTCGATCCATGGCCCCCTGTAGAGAAGGGGGAAGTGCCTGGATTCCAACCCCATCCGGTCGCGCCAAGACCCCCAGGACAGCGGCCTCAAGATCCATGATTTCAACAACCTGAACAAGCCCAGCTTCTCGAAGGGGGAGGACCAGGTCCTCAAAGTTTTCGAAGCCCGGCCCGATGAGGGTGGGTACCCCCCAACGAAGGGGCTCCAGTGGGTTGTGGCCACCCTTCCAGTTCCAGCCACCGCCCACCAGGGCCACGCTACCCAGACCATAGGCGGCGGACAGCTCCCCCAGAGTGTCCAGAAGCAAGACCTCCGTGCCATCCCATGCGGAAGACTGCGTGGGCCATTCACCGGAGGCCCTGCGGAATGCCAGGCCCTCGGATCTGAAGTATTCGGCCACCTCCTGGAAGCGTCGCGGCTGACGGGGCGCCAGCATCAGGCGAAGTTCCGGGTGGGTTGTACGCAAGCCTCGCCATAGTTCCAACAGCAGCGCTTCCTCCCCATCCACAGTGTTGCCGACGGCCAGGATGGGAAAGGGGGCCCAGGCCTGGCGAAGGATCTCCCAACCCCCATGGAGCGAGGGCGGTGGCGGCAGATCCGCCTTGAGATTGCCCCCCAGGCGCACATCCGGCGCTCCCAGACTCCGGAAGGCGGCTGCGGAGGCCTCGTCCCGGGCCGCCACCCGGGTCAGGCGGGAGGCCGCCCGGCGGAGCCAGTGCCCTCCCCGTTCCAGACTCCGGGCCGTGAGGCGTCCGTTGACCACGCAGCGTGGCACACCCTGGCAGGCGAGCTCCCGGATCAGGTTGGGCCACAGCTCGGTTTCCAGGGCGATGAAGGCCCCGGGTGTCCTGCGGAAGAAGGGGGCCAAGCCGCGGGGATCATCCACGGGGAAGGCGCCGCCTGAGACAAGGCCGGTGCCCGCATCCCAGCCCGGCAGGCGCTTCCGGAGCAATTCCAGACCGGCAGGGGTTCCGGTGGTCACATGGATGCGATGGGCTTCGGCCCGGAGACGCCCTACCAGGGGTTCCGCGAGCATCAGTTCACCTACACTCACGGCGTGAAGCCAGATCCACCCCTCCGGCAGATCTTCCGGTGGGCGGGCCTCCAGGCGCATCCGCCAGCCCGGGGGCAGGCCCCGGCGGAGGGCCGACGCCACGGCCCCAGCCAAGCTGATGGCGATGAGGTAGCTTCCATCCAGGATATCCATGCCACAAGACTCCCATATCCGGCCCGGGAAGGCATCATGGAGGAATGGAAAGCATTCGCCCCCTTGAGATCCTTCTGGTCACCGGCCCCCTGGGGAGCGGTAAGACCACCGTCGTCAACCGCCTGCTGAAGGCAGAGATCGCCTCCGGACGTCGGGTGGCGGTGCTGATCAACGAATTCGGCGACACCAGTGTGGATGGATCCCTGGTGAACGCTGAGCGCCCAGAGCTCGCGGGCATCGAGAACCTGGTGAACGGGTGCGTCTGCTGCAGCCTGCGCTCCGATGTGGTGGCGGCCCTGGCGGCCTGGTGCGATCTCCCAGCGGACCAGCGTCCCCAGCGGGTCGTGCTGGAGACCACCGGATTGGCCGATCCCACGGATCTGGTGGACCTCGAAAACGAGGCCTCCCTCCAGGACCGGCTCGTGCTGGCTGGGTGCCTGACGGTGATCAGCTGCCTCACCCCCCTCCACCACCTCACCCAGCGGGACCTGGTCCAGCGCCAGGTCGCCCTGGCCAGCCTCGTCTACGTCAGCAAGGCCGATCTGGATCCCAGCCTGGCCATGGCCTGGGAGGGGGAGATCCGGGGGCGCTTCAAGGACCATCTGATCCAGCGCACCCGCATGGGGGAAGCCCCCGCCGATGGCCCGGACCCCTGGCTGGGGGATCGCCGCAGCCTTCCCGAGGGAATGGCGGCCCGGGAAGGTCACAGCTTCGCCGATGCCCGCTCCATGACCGTGCGCTGGGACCACCCGGTAGACCCCGCCGCCCTGGAGGAACTCTTCCTGCGCCCCGCCGGCCAGGGTGAACTGCTTCGGGCCAAGGGGGTAGCGGCCTTCGACGGCTGGGCCAAGCGCAACGATGGCAGCGACCGCTGGGCCTTTCAGGTGGCGGACCGCCGGGTGGAGATCACCCCCCTGCCCGCCTTCGCCGATGGCACCCTGGCCCCCCTGGTGGCCGTGGTCATCGGCACGGGGCTGGACCTGCTGGCCTGGCGCAAGGCCCTCCGGGAACTGGAGCGGCCTCCCAAGGGGGCACGGCGGAAGGTCGTCCTTTAGGAGCCGGACCAATACATCAATGCCCACCGATTACGGTGCTGCGGCTCAGCGCCCCGCCACCAGGTAGGTGCGGATCCCTGTCATGACCATATGGATGGCGATCACCGATAGGAGTAGACCCGCCAGTCTTTCCATGGCCATCAGGAGACGGGTGGGAATAAGCCCCCCCAGGGCCACCCCGAGGAAGAGCAGGAAGGCCATGGCGAACCAGGCCAGGGCCATCATGCCCAGACCCACCCAGGGCTGGGCGCTGGATTGGGCCGACATGATCATGACCGTGGCGAGGGCGGAAGGCCCGGCCATGAGGGGAATGGCCAAAGGTACAATAAATGGCTCATCTTTTATTTCCTTTCCACCCACCTTGTCCTCCGGCGGAAAGACCAGCCGCAGGGCGATGATCCCCAGGACGACCCCACCGCAGATGGTCAGGTCCACGGAGTCCACCCCCAGCAACTGGATGAAGCGGGGTCCCGCCAGATAGCCAGCCACCAGCAGCACCAGGGCGAAACAGGACTCCCGGACGATCACCCGGCGACGCCGGGCCGGACTCAGTGGGGCAAGCAGGCTCAGCACCACCGGCAGGTTCCCAAAGGGATCCATGACAAAGAAAAGGGTCAAGGCAAGGGAGAGGACACGCATAGCTAGAGTGTCCACACTTCAGGCCCCCAGAGAAGTCCACTTGCAAAAGTGGCATCCGGCCTATCTTTTCCTAGGTGCTTGCGAAAGGATAGAAGTCCGTTCCACGCCTTCCCTCATCCCCCAGACCAGACTCTCCATGCAATCCACGCCCCGCCTCATTCTCCAGATGGCCACCCTGCTCGTGGTGGCCTTCCTGGTTTCCGTCTGGTCCAACGCCCTTTCGGGGCCCTCCCGACGACTGGCGCCCCTGGGCGTGTTGCCCAAGGCCGCACCCCCGCCCGCGATGCCGACTCCCAACCCGATCCCCGACCCGACTCCCAGCCAGCACGCCGCACCGGAAGCCCCAGCCCCCTCCGTCGCCAAACCCACCCCCCGTTTCGAGTGGAAGGCCGGAGAACCCAGCCGGGAGATCAGTTCCCAGGAGGCCGCCGAAGCCTTCCGCCAGGGCATTCCTTTCCTGGACGCCCGCCGGACAGAGGACTACCAGGCGGGGCATATCCGGGGTGCGCTGGCCATGCCCGTATGGGAGGCCGACATGGATGAGCGGCTGACCCGCTTCGATGCCTCGGGCCACCCTCTCAAATCCCCGGTCGTGCTCTACTGCAGCGGAGGGGACTGCCAGGATTCCGAACTCCTGGCCTCCAAGCTCGTGGCCCTGGGTTACCGCCACCTGCTCATCTACCGGGGAGGATACCCAGACTGGGCCACCAAGGGCCGCCCCATCCACCGGGGAGCTCAGCCGTGAAGCCCCTCAAAGCATTCCTCTGCCACCCCTGGCTTACCCAGCGCGCCCAGTTCCTGCTGGGGGGGCTCTTCATCCTGGCGGCCTGGCCCAAGCTGATGGACCCTCCGGGCTTCGCCAAGGCCCTCTGGGCCTACTCCCTCTTCCCCGCCTGGAGCATCCTTCCCCTGGCCCTGGTGCTGCCCTGGCTGGAACTGGTCTGTGGCGCGATGCTGGCCCTGGGTCTCTGGGTGAAGGCCGCCACCGCCTGGTTGGGCCTTCTGCTTCTGGGCTTCACCCTGGCGCTCTCCATCAATCTGGCCCGTCGGCATCCGGTGGACTGCGGCTGTTTCAATGTGGGCATCAGCCCCAGCAGCACCGAGGAACGCCTGAGAGACATGCGCCTGGCCATCCTGCGGGACCTGGGAATGCTGGCCCTTGCGGCCCTGATCCTGGCAAATCCGGGAGGGAAAGCGATCCCCGGCGGTCGCCAACAGGGCTAGACTTGTCCTGCTCACAGGAGTCCAACGTGCCGGACTGCGAACTCATCGCGGAATGTCCATTCTTCAATGGCCGCATGACCACTACCCCCGCCCTCGCGGCGATGTACAAGCTCATCTATTGCCATGAGGACAATGTCCCCTGCGCCCGCCACCAGGTCTTCCTGAAGCTGGGAAAGCCCGCGGTCCCCCCGGACCTCTTCCCCCACATGCAGGACGAGGCAGAAACCATCCTTGCCCGGAGCTGAGCTTCACTTCTCCGGCGTGAGCCGGATAAGAGCCGGAAAAGGCGCATCCTTGTCCACCAGGGCGGACCATTCCTGGTAGCCCTTGGCGCGGATCCGGAGTTCCTGGGTGCCCACCTTGGGGATCTGCAAGGCCGCAAGGGGCGTCGTCCCCACTTCGGACTGGTTGAGAATCACCGTGGCCCCTGGGGGATCCGTCACCACGGAGATGGTGAAGGGGATGACCTTCAAGGGGACATCCAGACGCGTTTCGCCCCCCTCGAAGACCCGATCCTCCGGCTGATAGCCCTCGAGGCCGAGGTGGATCCGGCGTCCCACGGGCTTGGCGATCTTGATGCGCAAAGGAGTGCGTCCAACGTATTCCCCGTCCAGAGAGACATCGGCCCCGGAGGGGGTGCTTTCCACCGAAACCAGACTCGATTGGAAACGCAGGTGGCGGGCAGCCACCCATGCGCCACCCAGTGCTACGACAAGAGCGGCGGCCACGAGAAAGGGAACGTAACGGCGGCGCTGGGGAGGCGCGTCAGGCCGAGGCTGCTGAGGGGCGGAGGGATCGATTGGCCGGGGGCCCGATGCGGTCAGGACCGTGGGGCTTCCCGCGTTCTGCTGGGGGAAGACCTCCCCCATATCCAGGAAGGAAAGCTCTTCGGCAAGCGTAATGGGATCCGAAGGCCTGGGGGCCGTCACGGGGAAGGGATGGGTGCTGACGAAAGGGGCATCCCCCACCAAGAGAGCCTGGAAGCGGGCCCGCACCTCCGGCGCCAGCTCGAGGCCGTCCACCAGGGCTCCCAGGAAGGAAGGCAAATCGGGGTAGCGGTCCTCCGGCTTCTTGGCCAGGGCCTTCAGGAATATCTCTGCCACCGCCTTGGGAAGACTCGCCGGCATCTCCGGGGGCTCGTGCACGATCCGGTAGAGGGTGGATCCCACGGTGCTCCCCTGGAAGGGCAGGGTGCCGGTCACCACCTCGAAGACGGTGACCGCATAGGCATACCGATCCGTGACCGAAGAGGCCTCACCGCCCACCAGAAGCTCGGGGGCGGTATAGAAAGGGGTGCCGAAGATCATTCCGGCCTGGGTCAGGTGGGACTCATCCCGGCGGGCGATGCCGAAATCCATGAGCTTGAAGCGGCCGTCCCGGCTCACCAGGATATTGTCGGGCTTGATGTCCCGGTGGACGATCCCGGCCGCCTCCGCCGCCATCATGGCACCCATTCCCTGGATCATCAGACGGATGCCGGCCTCCAGGCCCAACCCCGAACGGATGAGGGTGGTGAGGCTGGAACCCTCGATGAACTCCATGGCGATGAAGGGACCCATGTCCGGGTCCTCGCCCACATCGAAGACGGTCACGATGTTGGGGTGGTTCAGCCGGGCCGAGATCTCCGCTTCCCGCTGGAAGCGGGCCAGGGTCGTCCCCCGATCCTCGCCACCGGGGTGGACCACCTTGATGGCCACGGGGCGTTTGAGGAGAGGATCATGGCCCAGGTACACCGCCCCCATGGCCCCGCGCCCGATTTGGCGCTGGACCTGGTAGCGGCCGATGGTCGAGGGTTCTTCAGGCATGGAAATTCCGAACAAAGACCCATGATATCCATCTGCCGGAAATTACTCTGCCTTGAGTCCCAGCATTTCCGAGTTGCGGGCCCGGACCCTTGCCAGCAGGTCGGCATCCTTGACCAGATTGGTCCCGAAGGAGGGGACCATCTGCTGAATGGTCCTTTGCCAAGCCTCGGACTTGGCGCGTTCCGGGAAGCACTTGAGGAGCATCTCCAGCATGGTGGCCACCGCCGTGGAAGCGCCGGGGGAAGCCCCCAGGAGGGCCGCCAGGGAGCCATCGGCCGCCGACACGACTTCAGTGCCGAACTCCAACTTGCCCCCGTGCACGGGATCCTTCTTGATGATCTGCACACGCTGACCCGCGATCTCCAGCTCCCAGTCCTCCATGCGGGCCGTCGGCACGAAGGTCCGGAGGGTCTCCAGGCGGGCCTCCCGGGACTGGAGCACCTGCCCGATGAGGTAGCGGGTCAGGTCCAGGTTCTGCCAACCCGCGGCCATCATCGGATAGAGGTTGTGGGGCCGCAGGGAAAGCGGGAGATCCAGGAAGGAGCCCTGCTTGAGGAACTTGGTCGTGAATCCGGCGTAGGGTCCGAAGAGGAGGGCGGGTTTGCCGTCCACCATCCGGGTGTCGAGATGGGGCACGGACATGGGGGGCGCACCCACGGATGCCTTGCCATAGACCTTGGCATGGTGGCGGGCGATGACCTCTGGATTGGTGCAGATGAGCCACTGCCCGCTCACGGGGAAGCCGCCGTAGCCGCACCCTTCGGGGATGCCGGACTTGAGCAGCAGCGGCAGGGCGCCACCCCCCGCCCCCAGGAAGACGAACTTGGCCTTGATCTCCCGGGTCTGGCCACCGACCTGGTCCCGGACCACCACCCGCCAACGTCCATCGGCCTCCCGGACCAGATCCTGGACGTGGTGATTCGCCAGGATGCCGAAGTCCGCCCCCTGCCCCAGTCCAGCAAAGAGCTGGATGGCCAGACGTCCGAAATCCACATCGGTGCCCCGGGCCACCCGGGTGGCGGCCATGGCCTGCTTGGGGTCCCTCCCCTCCATCACCAGGGGCATCCACTCCCGGAGCTGGGCAGGATCCTCGCTGTAGCGCATGTCGACGAACATCGGGTGGGCCTGGAGGGCTGCGTGCCGAGTCCGCAGGAAGCGAACCGAGTCCTCTCCCCAGACAAAGCTCAGGTGAGGTACCGGTGAAAGGAAGGCCCCGGGCTGCGGCAGCAGCCCCTTCCCCACCAGATGGCTCCAGAACTGGAGGGAGATCTCGAAAGACTCGTTGATCTTGAAGGCCTTGGAGGTTTCGACGCTGCCGTCGCCCTGCTCGGGGGTGTAGTTCAGCTCGCAATTGGCGGCGTGCCCGGTGCCCGCATTGTTCGTGGCCAGGCTGCTCTCCAGGGCCACGCCCTCCAGCCGTTCGATGACCCGGATGCTCATGTCGGGCTGAAGCTCGCGCAGCAGGGCCGCCAGGGTTGCGCTCATGATCCCAGCGCCCACCAGCACCACATCTGCCTGATCCACCCACTTAGCTTCCGCCATCACTTGCCTCCACCCCCATTTTGGGGTCTGAGGGAAAGGGGGTCCATCCCCCCAAAAGACACTAGGTCACGAATGCGTGACAGATTGGGCATGGAAAACCAATGTTCACAGGCATTTTCACAAAATCGCAAATGTTGAAAAATATTAATTTAACGATAGCATTTTCTCGATTGCCCCCACTCCCCCCACGGGACTCACCATCGCCATATTTCCCCTCTCAGGTTAAAATGGAAGGTTTGGAGGACTCGGATGCTGGCGGTTCAGAATGTCACGATGCGTTATGGTTCCAGGATCCTGTTCGAGGAGGTGACCACGACCTTCACGCCGGGACGCCGCTATGGCCTGACGGGTCCCAACGGGGCCGGCAAATCCACCTTCATGAAGATCCTGAGCGGCGAACTGGAGCCCACCAGCGGCCTGATCCAGCGCCCCCGCAAGATGGGCATCCTGCGCCAGGATCAGTTCGCCTTTGACCAGTACCGGGTCATCGACACCGTGATCATGGGCAACAAGGGCCTCTGGGCCGCCCTCCAGGAGCGGGATGCCATTTACGAGAAGCCCGAGATGACCGACGAGGACGGCATGCGCCTGGGCGAACTCGAAGGTGTGGTCGCCGACGAGGACGGCTACACCGCCGAGAGCGATGCGGCCGTGCTTCTGGACGGCCTGGACATCCCCGAGGAACTCCACGAGCGCAAGATGTCGGAGCTCCAGGGTGGTCAGAAGGTGCGTGTGCTGCTGGCCCAGGCCCTCTTCGGCAACCCCGAATCCCTGCTGCTGGACGAGCCCACCAACCACTTGGATCTGGAGTCCATCCACTGGCTGGAGAACTTCCTCAGCCGCTACAACGGCTCGGTCATCGTCATCAGCCACGATCGCCACTTCCTGAACGGGGTCTGCACCCACATCGCCGACATCGACTACCAGACCATCATCCAGTACACCGGCGGTTACGACGACATGGTCATGCAGAAGACCCAGGTGCGCTCCCGCATCGAGTCCGAGAATGCCCAGCGCGAGAAGAAGATCGCCCAGCTCAATGAGTTCATCCAGCGCTTCGCCGCGGGCACCCGCTCGAGCCAGGTGAACAGCCGCCGCAAGGAAGTGGAGCGCCTCCAGCCCGGCGACCTGGCCCGCAGCAACATCCAGCGCCCCTTCATCAAGTTCGAGCAGCGGCGCCCCAGTGGCCGCCACGCCCTGGAGTTCGAGGGCGTGTGCAAGGCCTATGAAGTGGAAGGCGCCACCCTGAAGGTCCTCGAGAACCTGACCGCCAACGTGAGCCGTGGCGAAAAGATCGCCATCATCGGGCGCAACGGCGCCGGCAAGTCGACCCTGCTCAAGGCCCTCCTGGCCAACGCCCCCAACGTCACCGAAGCTGACCGCAGCATCGATGCCGGCTCCGTCAAGTGGGGCCACGAGGCCAATGTGGGCTACTTTGCCCAGGATTTCCGGGAATCCATCGACCCCGGGTACACCCTGGCGGACTGGCTGCGCCAGTTCGATCCCGAAGCCCTCGTGGAGGAGATCCGCGGCGTGCTCGGACAGATGCTCTTCCGGGGCGAGGAAGGCATGAAGAAGACCGAAGTCCTCTCCGGCGGCGAGGGTTGCCGCCTGATGTTCTCCAAGCTCATGCTCCAGAAGCCCAACATTCTGGTGCTGGACGAGCCCACCAACCACTTGGACCTCGAGGCCGTCATCGCCCTGAACACCGCCCTCCAGAGCTACGAGGGCACCGTCTTCCTCGTGACCCACGACGAAGACCTGATCGATGAAGTCGCCACCCGCATCTGGAGCTTCTCCGACAGGGGCTTCGAGGACTTCCAGGGGACCTACGAGGAGTTCCAGGCCAAGCACGCCTGATAGCGCCGGGCATCAAGCCTAAGGTTTCAAAAGCCAATTCCACCACCAGGCAAGCCCGCGGCGCGGATTGTCTGGTGGTGGAATCTGTTCTTTTGCTTGCGAATGCGTATAACTGGAAGGCAAAGTCCCTTCCCCTTGGATCATCTCCGCACCCCAAGGCATCAGACTTTTTGACTCTGCAATTCAACCTCCGCAGGACCTTTTGTTGAAAGGGAAACCATCGTGAGCTTTGACTTCAACGCCGACGACATCCTGGAAATGGCCGAACAGATCGAGCGCAACGGCGCCAGATTCTACCGGGAGGCCTCCCTGGGGGTGTCCGACCCCCAGTCCAAGCAGTTCCTGACCCAACTGGCGGACATGGAGGATGAGCATGAACAGACCTACGCGGACCTCCGCAGGGAACTGAAGGAGAGCGAGAAGGCGCCCACCGTGTTCGACCCGAACGACGAGGCGGTCCTGTACCTCCGCGCCATGGCCGACGCCCAGGTCTTCCTGGAGGAGGAGGTGGTGGACTTCAGCTCCATGAAATCCATCCTCAGGAAGGCCATCCAGGCCGAGAAAGACTCCATCGCCTTCTATCTGGGCCTGAAGGGCATCGTGCCGGAGGCCCTGGGCCGCCAGCGCGTGGACGAGATCATCCAGGAGGAGATGGGGCACATCAAGCTCCTCAGCCAGGAGCTGGCGGCCCAGGGGTAGTCACCCTGGACGGGATGGGCAGGAAAAGCAGAACCGGCCGCGGATGGATGAGATAAACGCGGATACGGAAATGGTCTACGGGTGGGGCACCCGGGTCTGCCCCGCTGTGCGGGGGCGGACGGCGGGGCCGCCCGCGTTCAGCGAGGGAGGGGGAGCCGATGGCACGCATGGGCGCCACTAGCTCCCCCTCCCTTGCTGAACCAGCCCCGAGTGCCCAGGTGGGCTGCTTTGATCCGCGTGCATCCAAACCATCCGCGGCCAACAGCTTTTCTCCTTGGTTACAACGCGAACCCTGCCCCCACAGCAGTGCTGGCGAGCCTCGGCTAGCCAAAGCTGCGCCCTGCTGGCAAAATAGCCCCTCCGGTCCCGTAGCTCAGGGGATAGAGCGACCGCCTCCTAAGCGGTAGGTCGGCAGTTCAATTCTGCCCGGGACCACCAGTCCAGAAGCCCGAAGCCGCAAGGCGACGGGCTTCTGCTGCGTTCAGACATTCACGGGCCCATCAGGTCCAGGAATGCCGAAGAGGTCTCGGGGTGCCCAGAGGTCACGCCGGAGTCACGCCAAGGAGCTCGGGGGGAAGCGGAAGGTACCGGAGCATTTCCGACTGCCCCAATGGAAGTCGCCAACATTGGGATGAGGCGCATGGCCTTTTGGCTAGGAAGTAATTCCCCCGAGCCCCTCCTCCCCTCAAAAACCGAACAACATGAAGTGACTCAACACATGAAATGAGAGATGATAATCAGAGGAGACCCAATGTTTACCCCAAACGAAACAATCCCAACCCCACTTTTCCTCACCTTTGTGATGGGTGCGGGAGGGGTGATGGCGGTTCCAGTGGAGAACGAAGAACATGCCATCGAGCTTTTGAGGGATCGCACTGGTACTTGGACAGAGGGAATTCTAAGCGCCAGCCCCGGCCTGCTCCCTATCAAGACCTGGGTTCCGACTCAAGATGGGGTCAAAGAGGTAAACGAATGAAACACCCCATTCACGGATTTTTCAGCATGTGAGCCTTGCTTTCCGTCGAATGAAAAGGACCCCACTGGCACCCATACCTTGAGCGTCCGAAGGATAGAGCGTAGCCGTCTGTCCTATAGTGAGATGATTTGACTTTTGGACGGCTCGTGAGCCGCGCTGGCTGCAGCCATGACCGACCGAACAAACGACTTTGCAGCCAAAATCGCCGCCATGCGTGCAAGAAGGTAAATCGCTCCGCATGCAAGAAAGTAGACAACCCCAATCTTGAAATGCCGAACATACAATAGGAATCCTTGGCACATGATGGCCGAGGGGATCGTCAGCCAGACGATATCCCTGAATAGGAGATATTCCTTGTGGGCGTCCTCAATAGAGGGAGAATCCCGCACCTGTTGGTACAGCCGATACCAAGCCCTGTTCTGTTCACCGGGATCTGTTGGGAACTCGCCACCCACAGCCTTCTTAAGACTTCCCAAATCGATTCGTAGATCCCGGTGTGCGTGTTCCGAGAAAGCGCGGCACCCCGGCAAGGCGTTGTTTATCCGCCAGAAAACCAAGGCCAATTTCACCTGGTCCTTCCCGATCCGGTTCATGAATGTGACTACGAGTGTGATCAGTATGGGGACGGCAGCCTTCCCCCATTCAGCTCCCGCGATGGCTTTGACATGTTGAATAGAGGAGGGCCACCCCAGGATGGCCAATGCCAGCGCAAACCCGTGAGCCACAAGGTAAATGGCCAATAAGGCTTTATTACCTTCCTTGAGATTCCTGGTTTCACCCATAGCAAACTCCGGCTTATACACGCAAAAATACAATGCACTGATAGAAATCTTGACCATTCGGACGGGTATGAGTATACCTGGAGGCCGATGGCGATTCATGCTGTGCCATTTGACTGGAGCCTCCAACCATTCTTACCAAGGCCCCATAGACCGCCAGCTTGGCGCTCCATCGTGCTGACACCAATGGGCACAAACCATCATTCTTTGTAGGGAATAGAAATGGCCGATTTTTTCGAACTCGATTTCCTGGACGTTGAGACGAAAAAAAGTGGTGACGCGATAGCACTTCGGTATTCCATTGTCGGAAAAACATTCATTCACGTGGTAGATGGTGGATTCCAGGTAACCGGAGACAAGCTGGTGAAGCATATCCGCTCACATTACGGGGCTCCGAAAGTCATCGACTGTGTAGTTCTGACACACAACGATGGGGACCACGCAGGGGGGTTGTGTCAGGTATTCGAAGAATTCGAAGTCAAGGAATTGTGGATGCTGCGTCCATGGGACTTTGCAGAGGAGCTTCTTCCGAGATTCGCCAGATTTAGTTCCGTGGATGGATTGCAAAAACGATTGAAGGAGGCCTTCCCGAACATCGCCGCCTTAGAAGAAGTGGCAGTGAAGAAGAAAGTCACGATTTTTAATCCATTCCAGGGGGCTTCGATCGGAGCATTCCGGGTAATGTCGCCTTCAAAGGCGACCTATCTGGACTTGGTCGTCGAATCCGAAAAGACTCCCCAAAAAGCGCCTATATCACAGGGAAAGAACTCGATAGCAAGCTATTTCGCAGAAAAGGCTGCGGCGGTAATCGAATTCGTTCGCTCACTATGGGGGGATGAATCGTTCCCTTCAGACGAGACATCTGCCGAAAACGAGATGAGCGTAGTTCAATTCGCCGAGATAGCTGGACAGAAGATTCTTCTGACAGGAGATGTTGGGCGGCGCGGACTAGAGGAAGCTGCGGATTTTGCCCCAAGCATTGGCTTGGCCTTACCCGGAATTGACCGATTTCAGGTCCCCCATCACGGATCGCGCAGAAACGTCTCAACAGAAGTGCTCAACCGATGGCTTGGAACGCCTCTCCCACAACAGCCAAAGGACGGGGAGACGAAGTTCACGACCATCATCAGCGCGGCCAAGGCTGATGAGGACCACCCGCGAAAAGCGGTAATCCGGGCCATGATCCATCGGGGAGGACGCGTGATTACAAACCAAGGCCAGGACATCCGCACATCAAAGAACGCGCCAAAGCGTGAAGGTTGGACTGCCGTTGCCCCCCTGCCATATCCCGAAGAGCAGGAAGGTTAGATCCCTCTCAACCACATCACCCCTCTGGATAGGTGACATGGTCCTGGGAAAGAAGGTGCTTGTGAGGGATGTGGAGGATTTGCCACCAGCCTGGTTGGTTGAAATCAAACTAGACACCTTTGGGTGGGCATTTTTGACCGATTTGGGGTGTATCCTTCCAGACAGGAAACTTCCGTTTAGGTGAGCTGATGGATTTCGTCTTCTTCCTGGTCGCACTATGCCTTGCCGTCGTTCTCTTCACCTCGAAGAAGAAGGCCAAGAAGGAGCAGTTACGGCTGAAGACCGAACTGGAATCTAGCGCCGCCACGAATGCGAGTCTCCAGGCAGAGAATCAGGTTCTCGCCCAGTTCAGGGCCATCCTCGACGCCCGAGCCGAAGCCACAAGGATCATCAAAGAGGCAACCGCCCAGGCTAACGAGATTCGGCGTGGAGCAGAGTTGCTCCGGCAGGGCATCGAGACGGAAGGCAAGGACCTCCGGGCTAAGGCCAACCAGATCCTGGCAGACGCCCAAGCCAAGGTGGAGTCGATCATGCGATCTGCCCACTATGAGGCAAAAACCATCATCGACAACGCGACCAAGCGCGGTGAGGAGATCGCTGGGAGCGCCTTCGAGGCCGTCCGTGATGCGGAGCGGTACGAACAGATCGCCAAGGCCATGAAGAACCTCATCGAGGGTTATGGCGACCAGTACCTGGTCCCCTCCCGTAGCCTCTTGGATGAATTCGCCGACGACTACAGCTTTACTGAGGCGGGCGAGGAGCTAAAAAACGCCAGGGAACGGTCTCGGTTGATGGTCAAGAGCAACATGGCTGCCACCTGCGATTACGTGGAGGCAAACCGGCGTGAAACAGCAATCCGTTTCGTCGGTGACGCATTCAACGGCAAAGTCGACAGTATCCTCTCCAGGGTCAAAGGCGATAACGTCGGCAAGCTTGAGCAGGAGATCCGGGACGCCTTCAATCTGGTCAACTTTAACGGCGCAGCATTCCGAAACGCCAGAATCCATACCGAATACCTTGAGGCTCGCCTAACCGAATTGAGGTGGGCGGCTACCGTTCAGGAGATCAAGCTCCGCGATAAGGAGGAGCAGCGCAGGATCAAAGAGCAGATTCGTGAAGAGGAACGGGCACAACGCGAGTTCGAACGAGCCATGCGTGAGGCTGCAAAAGAGGAGGATTCCCTGCGCAAGGCCATGGAGAAGATCCAGGCCCAGGTGGACAAGGCTTCCACAGAGCAGAAGGAGAAATTCGAGGCACAGTTGGCCGAGATGGCCGAAAAGCTGCGCCAAGCAGAGGAGAGGAGCCAACGCGCTCTGTCCATGGCCCAGCAAACCAAGAGCGGGCACGTCTACGTGATCTCGAACATCGGGTCATTTGGAGAGGATGTGTTCAAAATCGGGCTCACTCGGCGTCTCGAACCCTTAGACCGGGTTCGAGAGCTGGGCGATGCCAGTGTCCCTTTCAGCTTTGATGTCCACGCGATGATCTTCAACGAGGACGCCCCTGCCCTGGAAACAGCACTCCATCGCCACTTCACGACCGCCCAGGTCAACAAGGTCAACCCCCGCAAAGAGTTCTTCCGAGTTCCAATCAGAGTCATCCGGGAGGAATTGGACCAGCTAGGCATCAAGGCCCAATGGACGATGACGGCAGAGGCCAGGGAATACCACGAGACGCTAGCTATCGAACGGGCACTAAAGGAAGACCCCGAGAAGGGCAATCGATGGCTTGAGAGCCAAGCCCTCTATGATTCCCGGGCCGACTTGGTCGAAGAGGAGTGCGAGGCCCTCACGTAGGAACTGGTTCTCTTTGTCTAGTATAGAACCACCATCCCCCGAGGAGCTCCCGTCAGTCCCGGCTCACCCTCACCCTCACCTGGAAGACCTCCTTTAAACCCTCCGGTACCTCCAGCTCCCCAACCCCAAGAAACCACTGAAAACCTGGAGGCACTGGAGCGTTTCTACCCCTGGTAGCCGGGTGCCATAAACCTGGGGAGAAGGCAGATTTGATCCTGCACAGCTGAAACTTGGCCTCACTGGTCACCACTGGTGACCTTGTCGCCTCCGTGGTTTTGGCGGTGGCCCCATGTCCTTCAGCCAGAGTTCAGTTGCTCCAGAGGCTCCAGGTCTCCTGCGAGTAGAGCCAGAGAACCTGGAGGGTCTGTTTCCCGCCAACCATCAACCTAGTTCAAGCCAGGTGCCACAGGTCCAACAGCCTCGCCAACGCCCTAACACATGAGGCACTGGTGGAGCTGGAGCACGAATTTTTTATCGCCTCGACTTACCCAGGATTTCTGCTCCCTGGGGAAATCTAGCCGGTTACCCTTTCAAGCAGAAACCAGGCAAAACCAGAGCGTGCCGGTCAGAACAATGATTGTGAAGAAGGGAAAGATGTCCAGAGGAAACCTGACAATAGATCAAATACAAAAGATCTTCAGAAGAACCGCAGAAACCGAAATCAAGGGCGTGGCTCTCTATGAAATATTCGGCATCACTGCAGACCAATTCTGCGCTGAGCTATTGCACATCTGGAAAGACTATCACCGCCTTGTAGATCGTTCCTACTACTCGAACCACACCATCAGGGGTATCAGCAAGAAGGGTGTATCCAGCCAAGACATTATCCAAAACCTGGATGAGATCGAGAACAAGGCCCAGTCGCTCGTTGGTGAACTCCGAAGGATGACCTGGGGAGCTCTGGCGCTTTGTTATGGGTTCGATGTGAAGCCAGACCATTTGCAAAAATTGATGAAGAATCTGACCGACCTAGAGGAGCGAGCCAAGCAGGGAGTCAAGAACTTCAAACGATTGAACACCAAGAATGACCCCGACTTTTTCACGGGCATTACTGGGGAGAAGCGCGACCATGCGCTAGCAAAAAAGTGCTTGGAGTTTGCGGAGAGGCATGGTTGCCAAATAGAAACTCATGTCATGAGAGTGTTCAAGGCCGTCTACAAGGCGGAGTGGAATAAGGTCGGAGCGCAAACCGGGCTCCAGGTCATCCGAAGGGTGAAGGCAATCCAAAGTGCAGCAGCAGTCGTGGACGCACAAATGTAGTAATGAAGCCATTCTTGCTTTGACCGACCAAGGTGTACCAGAGCCTATGGCGTCAAAGTGAATCCCCTTAGGATTTTCAAACCGGCAGGGAGCAACCCAGCCCGTTAACCTAAGGAGGCCAAGCAATGGCACATGAGAACACCATCTCCAACCAGCAGGAATTCCAAATCGTCCTATCGGTATCGACAGGCAAGAAAGCCACCTACCGGACGGTGAAGAACTTCATCAAGCCTGGCCCCCCCTGCCAATACAACCCGTGGACGCTTTGAACCGAGAAGGAGTTTTCGGAGGACAAGGTGTTGGCTTACTTTTCGGCCCCGGCGATTCCAAGATACCCAGCGCTCATGGTGTTCGCATGGTGGTGAAAGGCACCACGTCGCTCTTGATCCATAAGGACCACACCGAAGAATAGACAATCAGAGTATGGCTAGCGCCAGTGGCCAGGACCTCTCCGGTTCATGGCTTGGGAGGCAGGAAAAAACCTCCTTGGCGGCGTAGCTCCACCCGCAGTTCGACACACCGGCAGGCCGTGGTTTGAAGCCACGCGGCCATCGGCTTGCCTTTCACTCCACTCACATTAGGAGAAATAGCATGAACGAATTCACCGAAACACCTATCCCCGAAGAACCCAACGACCGCCCAACAACGACCGACTTTCACGTCTACGGGGCCCCTGGCCAGTTGCTTTTTGACGATGCCATGGAGAGTTTCACCTCGGAGAATGACCCAGCCGATGGTGAGCCGAGCTCAGAAGAGTTGTCCGCCGACCCAGGGATTACCCCAAGCCCTGAAACGCTTGAAAGATTCGATGCCGAGTTCAGAGAGTTCACCATCCCCCAGGACTCCTTGGACGGTGTTTTCCATATCCTCGGAGCCAACGTCTTTGACGGGGGGTTGGAGGACCCCGAACCCTCCAGAACCTCCGCGAGCGCAGAAGCAAGTCCAGAGGTTCTGGAGGTTCCCGCCACCGCCGCCGAAGAAAGCGGGGTCTCTGCCACTGCCCACCTCCTGGAGGCGACCGGGGCCCGCCAGAATGACCAACCGTCCGTCCTTGAGAATCTCCCGGCCTACCTACGCCCATCCGATGGCAACAGCTTCGAGGATAGGCTTGAGAGCCTGGACGTAGCATTCGATGAGGGGGAGCCCTCGGACGTCATCCCGATTCCCGAGTGGCCTGACCCGGAAGAGCCATGCGAGGACATCGATGGCTGCTGCGAGATTGAGCATGACTCCAACACTATGCCAAATGACCACAAGGCGATAAGCGGTGTGGTAGCACTTGACCCCTTGGCCTACGAGGATCAAGTCATTCAGGCGTTCAGGGGTGCCGCCGCAGCCCGAGGCATCCTCCTTCCCGCTACCCTCATCGCAGACGGAGGTTCCTACCGGTGCAATGTTAAGGGCACGGGGGGCGAGAATGACGCCTGCTATCGGCTCTGCATGGACGAAATCCCGCTCGGTAGCTTCCGGAACTGGAAGGATGGCAAGGGTTGGGAAAACTGGAGCTTCAAAACCGCCCCTGGAGCAATGATCGCTCCCGAGAAATTGGACGAGATGGAGCGCAATGCCAGGGCTTTGCGGAAAGCCGAGGGAGAAATGGCGAGAGAGAAAGCCCAAAAGTGGGCTCAGCGAGTGTGGCATTTCGCCAAACCCTGTTCTGAACACCCCTATCTGACTACCAAAGGAATTAGCCCCCACGGAGTCCGCATCGCATCCTTCGGTGTACATGAGGGCAAATTGGTGGTCCCCGCCATTGACACCAAATCCACGATCCACACGCTTCAGTACATTAGCCATGATGGCGAAAAGCGATTTGTAGCCGGGGGGCGCAAGAGGGGCTGCTACTTCCCCATCGGACAGCTGGTCCAATGCATCTTTATCGCAGAGGGGTTTGCCACCGCAGCCAGCATTCATGAAGCCACCGGCGAAGGCGTCCTTGTAGCCTTCGACTGCGGAAACCTCCAGGCGGTGGCAGAGGCAGCCCATGCCTTCTATCCCGACACCCCCATTGTGATTGCCGCCGATGACGATTATAGAACCGAGGGGAATCCTGGGCTGACGAAAGCCAAAGCTGCCGCCGAGTCTGTGGGAGGCTTGGTGGTGATCCCGGACTTTGGAGAGGAGCGCCCTGAGGGCGCGACCGACTTCAACGACCTAGCCAAAGCACAAGGACTCGAAGCCGTGGCGGACTGCATCCAGAAGCAGATTCGAACGGAAGAGCAAGACAATTTGCCTCGTGTCTATCTTGACGGAGCGCCTGAACACAAGGTCGTGTCTGAGGTGCTTGGCCTACTGTCCAAGCAACGCCGGATCTTCCGGCACGGCAACCGTTTCGCACGAGTCGCTCAGAATCTCGGAAATCTGGGGTCTCGCGAGCCTGCACGCCCCTCAATTCTGCCGATCAGCGTTCCGATGATGCGTCTTGAGATCAGCCGCGTGGCTTCAATTTACCAGGCCAAGAAGGATGGATTTGGCAGAACATTGGTGCCCGACTGGCTCTCCAAACTTTCCCTGGAGATGATCGAAGACCCAAGTGTCCTCCGCCTCCATACCTTGACCGAGACACCGATTGTCCTGCCTGATGGGACGGTCCATGACACCCCTGGCTACGATCCTTCGACGGGCGTTTTCTACGCCCCACTGGGACAGATCCCGTCTGTCAAAGCCAATCCGACCATGGAGGATGCCCAAGCGGCATCGGCTGCCATCTTTGATCTCGTGTCGGACTTCCCCTTCGCCACCGACAAGCATAAGGCCGCTTGGTTGGCTCTCCTCCTGACCATGCCCGCTCGGTTCGCCATCCCTGGTCCCGTTCCCTTCTGGCTGATCGATGCGAATGGCCAGAGTGCTGGCAAAGGGCTCCTTACCTATCTCACGAGCATCATCACCATGGGCAGAGATCCGGTGGCCATGGTTGGCAGCAGAGATCAGGAAGAGTTCGGGAAGAACCTACTCTGCACACTGATGAACGGAGCTCGTCTCGCCTGGCTTGATGAGGCACAGTCCCCATTCGGCGGGCCCAAGTGGAATGGGTTGATGACCAGCACAACCCACCAGGGCAGAATTTTGGGCGAGTCAAAGACCTGGGAAGGCCCCCACTTCACGGTATGGGTGGTAACCGGCAACAACGTCCAGTTGGCCTCTGACACCCCTCGGCGCTGCGTTCATGTTCGCCTTGAGCCTTCCGAAGAGCGTCCAGAGGAACGTGGCGGGTTCAAGATCGCCGACATCGTAGCCCACACCAAGAAGCACCGGGTGGAACTTCTCGGCCATGTCCTCACCATTCTCCGGGCCTACGTCCTGGCCGGGAAGCCCCAGAACGACCTGACTCCCTGGGGCTCCTTCGAGGAATGGTCGAAGCTCATCAGGGAGTGCGTCTACTGGTGCACGGGCATCGACTGCGACACCCGCAAGGAACTGACGGCAACTTCCGACCCCGCCCGAGAAATGTCAGCCCTCTTGATCGACCAACTCGCCGACCTCTTCCCCGAGGAGCGGACGTTTCTGGCTTCCGATATCCTCACGGCCTACGAAGAAAGGTCGATCGGTGGTTGGGCCTATCCCGGACTCCGCGAAGCCCTCGACACCATCAACACCAACCCTCGCGGTCTGAACGCCCGTAGCCTGGGGAATCTGCTTCGCTCTCGTCGAGATCGAACCTTCAACGGTCTTGTCCTCAAAGGTAGTACCGGCGGGAAGCAGGGAATGGTCTACCGGATCGTCCAGGTGGGCCATCGGGACCCCCTGACGCCCAGGCTCCCCGAAGTGGATCTCCAGCCCAACTTCAGCTTCAACAGTCTTTCGGTGGCGCAGACTACCCGTGTGGACTTCTCGCTCCCGGCATCGCTTACCGGTAGAACCGCAGTTCCCCCTGCCGCCCCAACCGTAGATGTCCCTGAAGCGCCCAAGCTGCCCCCCACCCCACCTTCGGCGCACGAGCGTTTGTAGAGCAACCACGAGAGGCCAAATAGATAATAGGACCGGCCAATCAAGGCCGGTCCTATCACATTCAAGCCCTCCACCTTCAGTCAAATACACATGGTCTAGTGTTGCGGAGGATCACGGTTCCCCAAATCCTTTAGATTCTCTGGCCTCCACCGACCACCCCCCAGTGACACGGGTGGAGCTGGAGCACCCAGTTCCCGGTGATCCCAACTCCCACGCAACCAGCAAACAGCCCGCAGGGCTTTTTAGCAATTCTCATCCCGATACAGTCGCCATTTTTCTCTCCCCAGGCCAGGAATATAGCGGCGAGCCCAAGACCTGGCCCATCCAGGGCCAACAATGGTGTATTCCCTGCATCGAGCATCAGCAGCGGCCTCCAGGTGGGCAGCCGAGTGGGAAAAGAACCGTGCCTCCCCTAGAATCTGCCCAGCTTGATCAAAGGTGGTCAGAAGGTATGGCTTGTCCATTAGAGATCTCCAGGTTTTATTTCAACCGTCCACAAAACAGCAACGCCACCAGACAGATCCTCCAAGCTCACCGGCTCCACCATGAGCTCCTTAGCTAGAGATGGAGGTTCTGACGAGTTTGCGCATCTACGGGTAGCCGATCTGGTATCTCAACAGCCGCCACACACCTCGCCCCGTGTTGGGGTTGTATCGCCACACCCAGTTCCGGGTCCACTCCGGGCCAGTGATGGTGAACCCCATGCACCTGCTGTCGGCCTTGGCCTCCTCGTTGGCGGCTACCAAGGTGAAAAAGCTATGCTGACTGAGCACTCTTCCAGCCTGATCAAAGGTGGTCAACCGGTAGGGCCTGTCCATGGCAGCCTCGATTCCAAATCTTTTTATTTTAATATTTGCAACTATTACACTGGAAGTCACTCACCCAAATGGGTGGCCATCATTAGGATCGAAGCCGAACCCAAGCGAGCTAAGCCCTTTGGAAAGAGAGGTGGTACTGCGGCAGTATTAACCCATCGAGGTGGGGCAATGTCGGATGAAGCAGGCTTGCTGATGACCAAATGCGAGAGGAAGGCCCTCTTTGCCAGAGATGGCAAAAAGGTCAAAGACTGGATCATTGCAAACGTGGCCGATATTCCTTCCGAAAATCCCCCAGAGGTCCGGTGCGCCTACTGTCATGGAGTCGTGAGGATCCACAGGAAGCACGTAGACCATGGACCCACCGACCACGTAGAGCATGTTTCGCGTCAGGATTCTGAGAACTGTAAGGGAGGGTTCCACTTCAAAGGGGACCATCGGCTCTCTCTTAGCCCCGTGGAATAGGGTCTTCGCACAGCAAGGCTTTTCCCGATGTTTGAGCGCAGAAACCTAGATCCTCTAGGTGCGGCAGCTCCCCCAGGGATACAGGGAGACCCGGAAGGGCAGGAGCGGCTGCGACTTTTTGGCCTCCGAGCCGAGGGCGCCACCCACCAGGTGAAGCCAGCCAGACCGGAGCAAACGAGGGCTGGTTATCCGATGGGAGGAGACTCCCATGCATCTGCCCTTCCCCTTCCAGCCTGGCCCTGGCCAAAAAACCTTTGATGAGGTTCTCGACGACCTCACCAACGAAAATGCCCTCTCCCTTGGGGGCGTGCCACTCCGCTACTCCCTAGCGGCCAGCAGCAGCCGTGGCTCCTGGAGGACCCTGTTCAACCCCCTCTTCCAGGACTGCCTCAGGAAACCCAGCAAGGAGTCCCTGCCCTGCCTCGACCTCTGGTCAGGCATCCTGAAACTCGTCGTGGCTGACTTCGACCACCTCCCGGAGGGCTTCGAGTCATGGGAACAGCACCGGGAAATCCTGACCTACAAGTACGGACGGATGGGGCTAGTCCTGGAGTCCCCCTCCGGGAAGTCCAAAGTCGTGTTCGTGGTCGAGTCGGGCGGAACGATGACCTCGGAGATCGCCCTCGACACCCTGGACCACCTCCTGGACGAGGAGGAGAGACCCCAGATTGACCGCAGCCCCTCCGCCCTGAGCCAGTTCTTCTTGAGGGAGAAGGGGTTTCTCTTGCTCCGCGAGCACCTGAACGCCCTCCCCGTGTTCCCCGCCGTCTTTGACTCTCTTCCGGACCAGAAAGAGCCCTTCCGTTGGTGGGTGTTCGCGGAGGATCTGCCGGATTTAGGCCTGTCCCCACTGGAGGACTTCTTGGTCCGATTCATCCTGGGGGCTTCCAAACGCTCCCTGGAGGAGCTTGCCCTCCCCCAGCTCCTCATTTTGGCCCAGGCAGAACTCTACGGATTCTCCTTCACCTCCCCGGCAGCCGGTCAGAAGCAGATCTCCCGGATCATTCGCAGCTTTAAGGACCGTGGCTGGCTGGAGGTGGTCAACCCAACTTTCATCCCTGGAGCCCTGGCAAAGACCTACAAAGCCGCCGGACCACTGAGGGAAATGGCCATGGAGATCCTGAAGTCCCATCCCACCAAGGTCCACCAGTCACCAGAATCCATCGAGAATCACGAATGGAACAAGGATCTCCTCAGAGAGGCCAACTACCACCGGAACCAGGAATCCTATGAAGGGTGGTTTTACTCCCTACCGGGTTGGAACAAGGAAGACAGAGAAAAGCAGATGAAAAGAATCTGGGCCTGGCACTCCAACAGAAACAACCACCAAGGAGAAAACCAAGGTCTCTAAAGATCCCAAGGGGAAGCCGGGCTAGCTTCAAGGGGCCTACGGGGGGGGAGTGGATCCATACTAGACAAAAAAGAGACCCTTGATCCAAACCCCAGAATCTGAAGGGCTGCTGCCTGGGGTGACCAGAGAGCAAACCCTCCAAAACCACCCCCTTCACCCGTAGAACCTGGAGGCACTGGAGGATCTGCACCCCACGACCAGCCCTCAAGGGCTATAGCTCCCCCTGGAACGCTCCCACCTTACAATTTGATCCCCCTCCCATATGGCAGTCATCGTGTATCGAAGACCATCAGGCTTGGTGATGATAAAAGTCGTGCCTTCACGGCTATTCTTGTATCTTCGAATATCAAACGAATCGCCTTCTCGAAATCGTTTCAGACTGAGGGCCATTTCAGCTTGATTAAAACGAAATTGAGCATTCACGCTAGCTTGGTCTTCATCATCGCCTCTTCTCGATGAAGACGAGGAGGAGTCGCTTCCGCTGCCATTTTTGGCATTCTCTTCTTTAACGATACCCTTTATCCCAAAGATGACACCAAGAATGGCACCAACCAGAATGACACCACCAAGGCCTTTACCTTTGGCACTGGAGTCCACCGATCACCTCCGCAGTAATTACAACTATATAATTAAATCAATTAACCAAGATAGACTATAGTAATTCAATTAAATCAACTCAATTGAAACATTAAGCACCCCAAGAGTGACCTTACAATCACCAAACTCGCAATGATAGGTCTTCTGGACGGGACGACCCCCGTTATTTGTAACTTCCCTTATCAATGAATTGGCTTCATTCAGACGTGTTCCATCTGTCTCAACTTGAAATACATCTAGCAAATTTACAGCAAACAACTTCCAACATGCTCCAGCCATTTGTATCAACTCTGCGTTATCGTTTTCTCCAGATGGAACTGTCAATGTAATAGCCTTTACCATCTTCGATGCATGATCTACTGACGCCACCCCAATAAAGCGTGTTGCCTTAAAATCAATCAGACCAACTTCTCTAGTTCCATCATTATTTAGCTCAAAATTCCCAAAAGACTTAATAAATGAATTTGCTACAGCAAAGGCAATTAAGTGATCTCCTTGTGACAGATTTTCGGCGTCCAAATAGCGCTGTCCTTCCACCCGGAGGACAGCATTCCACCTTTTCGCAAATTCATCCGTTGTAAGTGATTTTTCGCCAGAATTGCGACTTCCGACCGATTTACCTTCAACCTGCTTAACGCTATCGGTGGGACTACTGTTCCCAATAGCTGCGATCCCTCCGATCACTCCACTTACCCCAATCCAGATGCAAACCCCAATCAAAATCTTCTTCCCAAGAGAACTCTTGGGCTTTTCTGATTCCCAAGATTCCAGGGGAGGACTTGGGATGGTTGGTTGCCATTGGGGAACCTCGGCTGCGGTCGAGACCACAGGCAAAACGGGAAGTCCCTCCTTGTCACGGGCCTTGATCTGCTCACCCAGAGGAGACCATTCAGCCAGATGAGCAGCCCACACCAGAGAGTTCTCCTGGAGCCGCCCCTGCCCCAACTCCTTCAACAGAAAGTCCCATTCAACAGGCCCCTTCCGTTCCTCGCCAATCATGTAATACCACCGGTGGTCGTCCATTACGGGTCTCCATTGAGGGTTTTGGGTTGTATTTATTTTGTGTAAAATCAAATTTTTAGCTATTTTTTCACAAGAGTCGGTCAAGTCGGCCCTTACGTCATGAACAAGCGGATCGGGTGGGCTGAAGTTATTCCTCTCTGATAAGTTGGAGGTATGGCTTTGGCCCACCGAACTCACCCCCATCCAAAGGGGGAGGAGGGTGGAACAGATGAATTATCGAATTCCGATTTTACACCCGCCGACCGGACGTGTCTATGAGCACACGTCGAGGCGCTTACAGAGGCAAGGGGTCAGCTGGGATCCCTTCGACATTGGGCGAACGAATCCGCTCCATCCGCCTTGCCTGGGGCTGGACCCAGAAGACTCTTGCCCAGACCCTAGGAAGCGCCCAAAGCTTGGTCAGCGAGTGGGAGAAAGACATCGGCAAGCCCTCAGGCGCACCACTGACGGCCCTGGCGAAACTCTTCAGAGTCTCCCAAACCGCGCTGGAGACCGGCGAGGGGTTCAAGATCCCAGAGCCCCCCGACGCACGGCCCAATGGGGGCCTCATGAGTAAACGCGAGATGGAAGACCTGCGCGGGCTTCTCCCAAAGCTCAAGGTCGGCGAGATCCTCCAGGTGGACACCGATAGCCTTGATTCGGAATTGGTGGACCTGAAGGAAGCCTTGGCCATCATCCGTGAAGCGAAGAAGCAGGGACGGAGCGTTTGGCTTGTGGTCGGAGAAGCAGAGGACAAGGCCAAGGGGTAACCTACTGGGTCTGGCCGTTAGGGAACTGCCCTCGGCCTCCCGTAGCCAGATCCTCCCGTACCTCCGCTTCCGCTCCAAGGCCTTTGGGACTTTGGAGACACTGGAGCATCTGGGGACGCCGGGGGGAGAGAGTCAGGGGTCAGGGTTTCCTTCCCGGAGTGGAACTGCTTCGGGGCCTACTGCTTGGTTGCTTCCATGGTCGTTCTGAGCCTCCACATGCATGGGTACTGAAATCGGCGACTGCCCTGTCCCTCTGCCCTGGGAGATGGTGGTTCCATACTAGACATAGAAGACCAAAGACCCTTGAGACAGGGATGGAAGGTGGGGGAGAAGGAAGAACCCTTCATCCTCCACCTTGCCAACCTCGTTCAGCGCCCCAGTGCAGACGGGAATGGTAAGCTTCCTTTGTTAGGGCTCTGCCACGCACAATCTTAAAAAGAATATACTGAAACCCAAGTCTTCCAAATCTGAGAGCCCTGGAGCCAATTATGCTCAGTGAAGAAATCGAAGTCTCCCAACGCTTAGTGCGCACTGACGCATATCAGATGTCGATTGGAGAGATCGTCAACATGTACAAGGATGGGGAACTAGTCATCAATCCTGACTTCCAGCGCCTTTATCGATGGGATGCAAGCCAGAAGTCAAGGCTGATCGAATCGATTCTACTTGGGATACCTCTTCCTCCAATCTTCGTTTTCGAACGTGAAAATGCGAAGTGGGAACTTATTGACGGACTTCAACGACTATCAACAATTCTAGAATTCATGGGCATTCTTCGGGACCAAGACGGCGAATTGCGACCACCCTCGTATCTCGAGGCAACGAAGTACTTACCATCACTTCACAATACGGTATGGGAGTATTCTCCAGCAGTCGAAGACCTCTCAACCGATCAACAAGTAGAACTAGACAAGACCGCCCAATTAAGTGTCCGCCGCGCTCGATTGGGCGTCGAAATATTAAAACGTCCAAGTGATAACAAAACCAAATTCGACCTCTTTCAGAGACTAAACTCGGGTGGAACACCTGCCAACCCACAAGAAATTCGCAATTGCGTGATCATCATGGTCAACCCGGAATATTATAAATTTATTCGCGAATTGGCTTCACTTGAAGACTTCCGAAAGGTTATCGCGCTAACAGAAGAGCAAGAAGATCGCCAGAAACACATGGAATACCTATCCCGCTTCTTAAGCCATACTTACACCGTTTACGATGAAAAACTTGACGTTGAAGAATTCATCGACGAAGCACTACAGAGCTTGTCCGCAACGGGCGAAACGATTGATGCAAAACTCTGCTTTGAGTTCACTTTTCGGGTTCTCAACGAAGCATTGGGTTCAAACGCATTGCGACGACATGTGAACGGCCAACCTAGTGGCAGGATTGGTTTAGTCGCATTTGAATGTATCGCCGTTGGCATAGGCAAGAACTACAAGAACATACAGTCAACCTCTGACCCCGTTTCTTTTGTAAAACAGCGTATATTTGACCTCTGGGAATCACCTGACATAACCGCCTTGAGCGCGTCAGGCCTTCGAGGAACCACGAGAATTTCGAGAAGCGTCCCACTTGGAGCGCAATGGTTTAAGCCGTGAGTAAACCGCGAACCGAGACAGACCTTTCCGAGCAACTTGACAGGGATTTTACAACCCGTCTCCGCGAGCTATCAGATCTAAAACGCGCAATTCGTGATGCACACCCCCTCAGTCGTGGTGTGCTACTGAAAGCGCTCATTGCGCTTTCCTACGCTCACTGGGAAGGATATGTGAAATTCTCCGCGAACAAGTATTTCGAGTTCGTGGCTCTTCGTCGACTGCAATATTCAGCCCTTCACCAACAGTTCTACGTTAACTCTTTTCTGGTCAGACTAGGCGCATTTGTCATCAATCGCCCCGGAATCAAAGGCAGATCCGATCTGGTAAAAGAAATTCTTGGTGCAAACTCTGGACGCTTCTCACAAGTTCCCCCTGACCTCATAAATACCGGATCTAATCTAAATTTTGAGGTTCTTAAGAATATTTGCCTTATCTGCGGCATCGACGCGAACATCTTTGCATCCCAAGAGATATTCATCGATGTGGTACTGCTTAAAAGACGAAACTCAATCGCACACGGAGACGACTCAGTCATTGCTTTAGAGGAAATTGACGACTTGGTGGACGGTGTAATTGGTTTGATGAGGACATTTCGCAACGAACTAGAGAACAAAATTTACAAGAAGGAATATCTCGCTGTGTGAACAAGATAGTAACCAACCCTCTGTTCAACTCGGACTAACTAGGCGAGCATGATCTTCCAATCTCCCCCGTGCATCCCGCATTACCGAAGACGATAGGAAGATCTAGCTCCGTCTCTTTGATCATCCGCCATCCACAAACTCAGGCGGTCTGACCGTCCGGTAGTGCAGAAGCAAGTTGGGTCGATGATCAAGAAGACCTCCTACCGCTGAAAACCAGATCCTCCAGACTCACCAGCTACACCCTCCCGGGAGATGGTAGTTCCATACTAGACATCTAGAGCCCAAACGCCTTCGCCTGAGCCTCCACAAGGTCATCCTCCATGATCTGGATGTAACGGAGGGCGGTGTCCATCCTCTTCCAGCGACCCGCCTTCTTGATCACAAAGGCGTTCGCCCCACTCCTGGCCATCAGGGTCGCCATGGAACCCCGCATCCGGTGGGGGGTGAGACCCTTGATCCCCAGTTTCTCCCCTGCCCGCTTGATCGGCTTGGTCGTGAACTGGCTGTGCCGGTGGTTCCAGACGCGTCTCTTGGGGTCGTAGCCCGCCGGGAGGACCCAGCAGCAGCCCTCGGGCACCTCCTCCCGCAACCGCGCCAGGAGCCCCCTCAAATCCTCCGGCACTGGTAGAGGCGTGTTCTCCCCGGTCTTGGTGTCCACTGCCGTGTAAACCCTTCGTTCCTTATCGAAGCCGCTCCACTTCATCGTCAGGGCCTCACCCTCCCGGAGCCCCATGTAGAGCATCGCCCTGACCGCCACCATCACCGGCAGGTTCTGGAGGGAGTCCAGCTCTGCCAGGAAGGGCTTCACCTGCTCGGGGCGGAGGAAGGTCCTGACCGGTTCCTGCTCGACCAGCTCCTTCAACTTCCGGAAGGGGAGCCTGGGAAGCCGATCCGTCTTCACCGCCCACCCAAAGACGAAGTAGAGGTGCCGGAGCACCTTGTTCGCCCCAGCGTTCGAGTGCCGCCGGAGGGGTGAAAGGGTCACCTTCTTGCCCTCCAACCTGGCCTTCTCGACCTTGGCGCGGATCTGCGCCCCTACCTTCCCCTTGTTGTTCGTGAGGCAGGGGGAGTTGAGGAACCGGGTCCGGATCTCCTCAACCATTCCCGAGGTCACCTTCATGGCCAGGACGTTGCCGATCCAGGGGAGGATGTGGTTTCCCCAGTCCGACCTGATGTTCCGGGCATGCTTCCCGCCATGGTGGGCCAACCACTCGCCCAGGAGCGCCTCGCAGGTCAGGGTCACCTCCGGCCTGAACCCCAGGACCTCATTCGCCATCTCCCGCCGAACCTTGGCCTTGAAATCGGACACCCAGATCGCGGCAAGCCGCTTGTCCTTATGGCCAGTGTTCCCACAAAATCTCTTCTTATTTACGACAACATCATAATGTATATATCCTTGACTGTCGATTCGTTTGGACACTTAAAGACCTCAAAAAAGTCAAAAAATGCCATTGAATCACGCGGAGATCACGCCGCCAATTATACTGGAACCCGAAAGTCATTTTCGGTCGCGGTTCTCAATAATTATTAATTAACGCCTCCTAAGCGGTAGGTCGGCAGTTCAATTCTGCCCGGGACCACCAGACCAGAAGCCCGAAGCCTCACGGCGACGGGCTTCTGCTGTGTTCAGGCATTCACGGGCCCATCAGGTCCAGTATTGTCCCCCAGCTCAGCCGCTCAGATGCTAGGCTCAGCTCAAAGCATCCACAGCATCCCGCGTACATCCATGCCTGAGCCCTTGGAGGACCGCCATGTCCGTGAAGCCTGCCCATCCGAAAGTGGAGAACGGCCCCGTCACGCGGGGCAAGGGTCTGGACACCCTGGATCGCTTCATCATCCAGAACTGGGCGCCCCCCACCCGCTTCGGGATCTGGCGCAGCCATCAGGGCGCCCTGTCGATTCCCAAGATGTCGCTGGAGCAATTCTTCAACAACGCCTTGAAGGAGGGCTGGATGCGGGATGGCGGCGGGGCCGTGATCACCATTGATCCGCCCGATGACCCCTTCGTCACCATCCGGGTGGAGTACGAGAACAAGTCCTGGAGCCCGGAGGCCCATTACAACCCCAAGCACTGGATCTGGAAGGTGGTGCCCGTGGCGAGCGCCCTGGGGAATCTGGAGGAAGCCCTCGGGATGCCTCTCCCCGCGGTGGAGGAGAGCTATCTCCTCGGCCTACGGGAAGGCAAGCTGAAAGACCTATGGGAGACTGTAGCCCGTTAGCCCGGGGGGATTCCACTGGAGCGGGAAGAACGCTCAAGCGAGAGCGGCGACAAACGAATCGGCGCCATCCCCCGCTGGCCGACCGAGCCTATACTTCCCCCCATGCCGACCGATCCATTCACCGTACTCACCCTCGACGCCGGGGGCACCACCCTCACCTTCCAGGCCATCCGGGATGGCCAGCTTCTCGGGGAAGCCTTCACGGTCCCCAGCCGTTGCGAGACCCTGGACACCTTCCTGGGGGATCTCACGGCTGGATTTGAGTCCTTGAAGGCCAGTGCTGGCGCCTGCGACGCCATCAGCTTCGGCTTCCCGGGACCGGCGGATTATCCCTCGGGCGTCATTGGCGATCTCTGGAACATGCCGGCCTTCCAGGGTGGTGTCCCCCTGGGCCCCATCCTCCAGGATCACTTCGGAGTGCCGGTCCACATCAACAACGACGCCGATCTCTTCACCCTCGGAGAGGCCCTTCACGGACTCATCCCGGAGGTCAACGGGCAGCTCAAGGCGGCCGGAAATCCCAAGCGCTACCGCCATCTCCTGGGCCTGACTCTGGGCACGGGCTTCGGGGCTGGCATCGTGGTGAACGGCCGCCCCCTCCTGGGCGACAATGCCAGCGGAGCCGAGATCTGGCTGATGCGCCACAAGCTGGCCCCGGAGTGCTACGCCGAGGAAGGCATCAGCATCCGGGCCATTCGAAGCGTCTACGCCGAGAAAGCGGGCATCCCCCTCCAGGAGGCCCCGGAACCCCGCCTCATCGCGGCCATCGCCCTCGGACGCCTGCGGGGCCACCGGGCGGCGGCCCAGGAGGCCTGGCGGCGCATGGGAGAGGTGGCCGGGGAAGCCATCGCCTGCGCCCTCACACTGGTGGACGGGCTGGTGGTGCTGGGGGGTGGGCTCTCGGCGGCCTCGGAGCTCTTCATGCCGACCCTGCTCGGTGCCCTGAACGGCAGTATCCGGAAAATGGACGGCAGGGAGCTGCCCCGCCTGGTCCAGCACGTCTACGACCTGGACCGGCCTCAGGATCTGGATGCATTCCTGCGCGGCACGCCCATGCCCATCCAGGTGCCGGGCCGATCGGCTCCCCTGATGTGGGATCCCACCAAGCGCTGCGGAGTGGGCAGGACCCGCCTTGGCACCAGCCACGCCACCGCCCTGGGAGCCTACGAATTTGCCATCGCAGCCGGGACGACCATGGCCTGAAGGGGGCTTCGGGGCGGGCGGCTATACTTGAACCACACCCCGTGCCGTGCCCCAACCGGGAACACGGCGCTCTGGCCCGGAGCCCCATCCAGAGACCAGGAATCCGACTTCGCCCCTTGCACGAGCAGTCCCATGACCCAGCATCAGCAGCTTCCCGGCAACTATCCCATCCGCTTCGACACCCGTATCGACTGGTGCGAGGTGGACCCCTTCGGTCATGTCAACAATCTCGCCATCATGCGCTACGTGCAGTCCGCACGGGTGCACGCCAGCGAAGAGATCGGCATGATGCAGCACCATGCTGCCACGGGCGTAGGCCCTGTCCTCGTCTCCACCGCCTGCCAGTTCAAGAAGCAGCTCTACTACCCCGGCAATGTCACCGTCCTGGCCCGGGTCGATCACCTCAAGACCACCAGCTTCCACCTGCATCACGTGGTGTTGAATGATGCCCGGGAAATCGTCGCGGAGGCCCAGGACGTCCTGGTCTTCGTTGACTTCAAGCTGAACACCAAGTGCCCCATTCCGGACGAGGTCCGGGCCAAGTTCCTGTCCCTTGGGGCCAAGGATCTGGCCTGATCTCCCGGATGCTCCCAGTCCTCACCTGCTTCCTGCTGCCCTTCGGGGGCGGCATTCCCGCCGGGGTCCTGCTGGCCCATTCGCGGGGGCTCGCCTGGCCGGTGACCGCGGGGCTCTACCTCCTCTCGGACATCATCCTGGCCCTGCTTTTTGAACCCACTCTGAGACTCCTGGTGGCCCTCGGCAGGAAGGTCCCCTTCCTGGTCCGCTTCGGCACCGCCCTCAAGGCCTCCTCCCAGCAGGCGGCCGCCCGTTATAACCGGGCCGGAGCCGGTCCCATCTCCCTCATCGCCCTGTCCTTCGGCGTCGACCCCATGACGGGCCGGACGGCGGCCCTCGCGGCAGGCTTCGGCCCCCTGGCAGGTTGGTCCTTCGCCATCGCCGGGGATCTGCTCTACTACGCCGCCATCGCCTTCGCCACCCTGCGCCTCAGCACCTGCCTTAAGAACCCCGAGGCAGCGGTCCTGGCGGTGCTCCTGGCCATGGCCCTGATTCCGAGTCTGGTGAGACGGCTGAGAGGTCGTCACGAAAACTGAGAAAGGCACGCCAGGCGTGCCTTTCTCCTCTTGTCCCGGCCGATACCTAGACCTGCACGGGAGCCCTCAGGCCCACCTTCTCGCGGATCTGGTTCTCGACTTCCTCGGCCAGCTCGGGGTTGTCCAGGAAGAGCTTCTTGACGTTCTCGGCGCCCTGGCCCAGACGGGAGTCCTTGTAGGAGTACCAGGAACCGCTCTTCTGGATGATCTCCAGCTGGGTGCCCAGCTCCACCAGTTCGCCGACCTTGCTGATGCCCTCGCCATACATGATGTCGAAGGTGGCGACCTTGAGGGGAGGGGCAACCTTGTTCTTCACCACCTTCACCTTGGTCTTCTTGCCCACCACGCTGGAATCCTCATCCTTGGCAGCCACCAGGGGATCCCCGGTGTTGCCCTTGATGCTCTGGATGCTGCGGACGTCCAGACGAACCGAGGCGTAGAACTTGAGGGCGTTGCCGCCGGTGGTGGTCTCGGGGTTGCCGAACATCACGCCGATCTTCATGCGGATCTGGTTGATGAAAACCACGCAGGTGTTGGTGCGGCTGATGGTGGCGGTCATCTTGCGCAGGGCCTGGCTCATGAGCCGGGCCTGGAGGCCGACGTGGCTGTCGCCCATCTCGCCGTCGATTTCCGCCTTGGGCACCAGGGCCGCCACGGAGTCGATCACGATGATGTCCAGGGCGCCGCTGCGCACGAGCTGATCGCAGATCTCCAGGGCCTGCTCGCCGCTGTCGGGCTGGCTGATGAAGAGGTTCTCGATATCCACGCCCAGTTTCTTGGCGTAGTCGGGATCAAGGGCGTGCTCAGCATCGATGTAGGCGGCAAGGCCCCCCTTCTTCTGGGCCTCGGCCACCATGTGGAGGGCCAGGGTGGTCTTGCCGCTGGCCTCGGGACCGTAGACTTCCACGATGCGGCCCTTGGGAACGCCTCCGACCCCCAGGGCCGAATCCAGGCTGATGGAACCCGTGGAAATAACCTCGATGCCATCGGCGTTCATCCGATCGCCGAGCTTCATGATGGATCCCTTGCCGAAGGCCCGCTCGATGTCCGCCAAGGCACGGTTCAGGACTTTCAGACGATCTTCTTGCTCATTGGCGGCCATGGAATCTCCTCGGGTGGTGCGATGAAACAGGATGGATCACAAAAGCGAAAAAAACAAGAACCTTTTCCTTCGCCACAATCCCTTCCCAGGATGCCATGATGGGGGGTTTTCCTGGACACTCAACGGACCCGCATGCCTCCTGGTTCCCTCCCCACCAACTCCCGCACCAGTCAACTGTCCCTCGCCCTCGCCCGCCTGGAGGCCGAGGGGGTGGCTTTGCCCAGCGGCCCCGCCTGGGACCGTTTCTTGAGCGAGATGGACACGGGATGCCAACTCGTGGAGCTGCACCCCTGCCCGGACCTCCTCCAGTACCGATCTCTGGTGGACCACCTCAAGGAGGTGGTCTTTCAGATCGACCGTGAGGGGAGCTGGTCCCTGCTGAACCCGGCCTGGACCACCATCATGGGCTTTCCTTTGGAAGAGAGCCTGGGGCAGCCATTCCTGGGCTACATGCACCCCGAGGACACCAGCCGCTACATGAACCTGCTGACCTATGCCCTGGAAACCAGCCAGGACATCATCCGGGGCGAGTTCCGCTTTGTGACCCGGGAAGGACAGCCCCGGTGGGTGGAGATGTACAACCGCGTCACCGTGGACGGGAATGGCACCGTCACGGGAGTGACCGGGACCCTCAACGACATCACGGAGCGTCGCCGGGCCGAGACGGCCCTGGCCACCATCACCTCCCGCCTCATGGCTCTGCTGGAGAACATGCAGGCCGGCATCCTGGTGGAAACCCAGGACCGCAGGATCGCCCTGCTGAATGAGACCTTCTGCCGGATGTTCGATGTGCCGGTCCCGGCCCACATGCTCACGGACAGCCCGGCCACCGAACTCCTGGAGATGTGCCTGCCCCTGGCGGAATCCCCCTCCACCCTCCAGGAGCGCCTCCAAGAGATCCACAAACGAGGCACTCTGACCAGCCAGGACGTCGTGCCCCTCAAGGACGGCCGGGTGCTGGCCATGGACTTCGTGCCCATCCGGGCAGGCGAGGATTTCTTCGGCCACTTCTGGCAGTTCCACGACATCACAGAACAGAAACGGGCGGAGCAGAAGCTGGCCATGGCGGCCATGGACCTGGAGGTCAAGAACTGGGAACTGGCGGATGCCCGGGACCAGGCCCTCCGGCTGGCTGGGCTCCGGAGCGAGTTCCTGGCCAACATGAGCCACGAGATCCGGACCCCCATGAACGGCGTCATCGGCATGACGGACCTGCTGCTCCGAACCACCCTCAACGGCGAGCAGATGGACTACGCCACCACCATCCGTTCCAGTGCCATGACCCTCCTGCGCCTCATCAACGACATCCTCGACTTTTCCAAGATCGAGGCAGGCAAGATGGAGTTGGAGAAGATCCATTTCGACCTCCAGGAACTCCTGGATGACCTCCTGGCCGCCCTGGGGGTCAAGGCCCACCATAAGGGGGTGGAGCTGCTGACCTGGGTTTCCGGGGACACCCCCACCCGCCTCATGGGGGATCCGATCCGCCTCCGGCAGGTCCTCTCCAACCTCACGGACAACGCTCTCAAATTCACGGAAAAGGGATCCGTCCTCATCAAGATCTCCCTCCAGTCCCGGGACTTGGACACCGCAGTGCTGCGTTTCGAGATCCAGGACAGCGGCATCGGCATGCCCCCCGAGGTATCCAGCCGCCTCTTCCAGTCCTTCTTCCAGGGGGATTCCTCCACGACCCGGAAATACGGCGGAACCGGCCTCGGCCTTGCCATTTGCAAGCGGATCGCCGAATTGATGGACGGCAGCATTGGCGTGGACAGCACCCCGGGCAAGGGCAGCACCTTCTGGTTCACCGCCCATCTGGCCCTTCAGGAAACGGGGATGGATCCCTGGAAACCCGCCTGCCCCGCCCGGTTCTTCCTCCATGGCCTGCCGGATGCCACCGGAGGCATTCTCCAGGCCCAGCTCCAGGACTGGGGCTTCCAGGCTCGGATCCTGGAGGCTGGTGCCGACCAGGACCTCTTCGCCGAATCCCCTGAACCCGCCTTCCTGGTCTTCCATCTCCAGAACGGCGTCCTTCCCCCCTGGATCTCGGAGCTCCTGGCAACCCGAAGGACGACAGGCCCCCGCCTCGTCCTGGCCCACAGCCTCTACGAGAAGGACGAGGTTCTCGCCCGCGAGGAATTGAAGGGAGTGGCCTTCCTTCCTCTCCCCCTCCGGCGTTCCCAACTCCGGGGCCTGGTGGACGGCACCCAGCCCCAGACCGAAGCCCTCCAGCCCCACCCCGAGGTCCAACCGGGCCAATCCGAGGCGGCCATCCTCCTGGTCGAGGACAACCTGGTCAACCAGCGGGTGGCCCTGGCGATCCTGAAGAAGATGGGTCTCAAGGCCGATGTCGCGGTCAACGGGCGGGAGGCCCTGGACGCCGCCCGTCACAAGGCCTACGACGTGATCCTCATGGATTGCCAGATGCCCGAAATGGATGGATTCCAGGCCACCCGATTGATCAGGGACACCGAAGGGGAGGGACGGCGGGTGCCCATCCTGGCCATGACCGCCAACGCCATGCACGGGGACAAGGAGCGGTGCGTGGAGGCTGGCATGGATGACTACATTGCCAAACCCGTCACCCTTGATAGTCTGATGGTCCTCCTGCGTCGGTGGCTTCCTGCCGACACCCAGCCCCAGTAAGCCACCCCATGACCAATGATCGCATTATCGAAGATTCCCTGGCTCTCCAGATGGTGCTCCAGCGCCTGTATCTGGCGAACGCCAAGGTGCGCTTGGCCTACCGGGAGTTCCGGGAGGAATTCCAGATCCTCAAGCAGGAACCCGGGCGCTTCGCAGTTCGCATGCCGCTCACCCAGGCGACGAGCTGGAAGCTTGAGACTGGCGAAAAAGTAGGCCTGACCCTTGAGGACCGGGGGATGAAGTTTGAGGGTGTGGTCAACATCGAGGGACAGGGCGAGGAGGATGGCATGCCTGCCCTCTTCCTGCTGGGCCCCCGCTTCCTGCGCCGCTCCGACGAAAGCCGCCTGGTGGACTTCGTGCCGGACACCCCCCCCAAGTGCACCTTCATCAACGCCCGCAACACCCTCATGGACGGCCAGATCCGGGGCTTCGGCCGGAACGGCCTGGAACTGGCCCTCAACGACCCCCGGCAGAACATCCAGGAGTTCTTCAGGATCGGCGAAGAGGCGACCCTCGATATCGCCCTGGAGGGGGACACCCGGCTCCAGGCCCCCACCAAGGTCGCGTATTTCGGAGATGCCTTCGTCGGCCTCGAATTCACGAACCGGATGGAGAACGCCGCCCTCAACCAGTTCCGCAACTGGATGGACGGCCAGCAGCGGCTCCAGGCCCAGCGGGACCGGGAGACTTTCGAGACCGGAGGCGCCCCCCGGGCCTCCCACGCCCCGATCCTGCCCACAGCCCGGCTCATGGTGGACCGGGATCCCCTGATCCTCCTGTTGACGGAGCGGGAGGACTTCGCGCGGCGCATGGCGGAGGGCCTCGGACGGAAGTTCGGCTTCGCCAGCCTCGACTACATCAAGGGAGCGGTCCATCCGCTTCTCAAACCCCTGGGAGCCGGGGAGAACAACTGGGGCCGCTTCCGTCTCATTCTGGTGCACAACCAGCTCCGCCTGGTGAGCCCTCTGGAATTGACCCGTCAGCTCATCGAGCAGGAGCGCTGCCCGCTGCCGGTCCTCCTGGTGGGCTCCGAGGAGGATCTCGAACTGAAGCGCAACCGTGCGGTGGGAGCAGGTGCCGTGGACTACTTTCCCGTGGAGCCCTTCAAGATCCTGTCTGTGCTCAAGAAAGTGGACGAGACCCTGAGCCTCTTCGCCTGAGGCCTCCACCCGACGGTTTATCCACTCCCCCATTTGTGCTAGTCTCATGGATCACCACCTTTTGGGGGGGTTCCGATGGGGATCTTTGAGGGCCAGCTTCGTATCGACAAGGGCGACCGCTTCGCCTTTGTGGTTTCGCGTTTCAACGAATTCATTGTCGATCGGCTCATCGGCGGCGCCACGGACTGCATCGTCCGTCACGGCGGCTCCGAGGCCCAGATCGATATCATCAAGGTCCCAGGAGCCTTCGAGCTTCCCCTCACCGCCCTCACTGCGGCGCGCAGCGGCAACTACGCCGGCGTGATCGTTCTGGGCGCCGTGATCCGTGGTGGCACCCCCCACTTCGACATGATCGCCAACGAGGTCACCAAGGGCACTGCCAGTGCCGGCATGGAGACGGGCCTACCCATCATCTTCGGCGTCCTCACCACCGACACCATCGAGCAGGCCATCGAGCGAGCCGGCACCAAGATGGGCAACAAGGGCTGGGAAGCCGCCCAGAGCCTCGTCGAGATGGTCGACCTCTACCGCGCCCTCAAGCCCAAGAAGGGCAAGTAGATGGGCGTTCGTCGCCGTGGGCGCGAGTACGCCCTACAGATGCTGTACGCCATGGACCTCAATGGCTACAAGCCGGACGAAGTGTTTGCCGGATTCAACGCCATCCAGGATCTGAACCGGGACGCGTTCTACCAGGCCCGGCGTCTGGTGGAGGGCATCCACGGCCGCCAGGAAGAGATTGATGGCGTCCTGACCCGCTTCGCCGAGAACTGGAAGATCCACCGCATGGCCGTAGTGGACCGGAACCTGCTCCGCCTGGGGATCTACGAGCTGATGTATGTGAAGGACACACCCTTCCCCATCATCATCAACGAGGCCCTGGAGATCGTGAAGGAGTTCAGCGACCACGAGGGCACCCAGTTCGTGAACGGCATCCTGGATGCCGCCAGCCGGGAGTTCCGCAAGGAAGAGCTCGGAACCCACCCCAGGGGCAAGAAGCAGCAGCCAGCCCCCGCCCAAGCCCCCGAAGCTCCCAAGGAGTAGCCCTGAGCGCGCAGATGCGCGACAATAGGGATTCCGCGCCGCTTTAGCTCAGCTGGTAGAGCACTCGCCTTGTAAGCGAAAGGTCCTCGGTTCAAATCCGGGAAGCGGCTCCAGGATCAAGCCCCGAAGATGATGAATCTTCGGGGCTTTTGATTTGTCCGCCCGTCCGACAATGATCCATAACCCTGCTGAGTGAGGTGGATAGTTGCCCTCGACGGCACCCCGAGAGTGCAATAGAGGTGCACTCATTCTACCACAGAAACCATTGTGGTAATTAATGTTACACCCCATCCGGCACCCCGGAGTGATATCGGAGCAGCGGAAATGCTCAGGGGTGGTCGAGTTGCGAAGTAGAGTCCCTTGAGGGACGAGTTAGGGCTTTACCAGGAAGTGATTACGGGGCGGAACACATTGAAGGCAACAGGGAAATCCAACTCCCCTACCTGGTTTCCCGGGAGATCATCCGGAGGAAATACCTTGCCAGGGATTGCTGTGCAGGGGTGCCGTCTTTGGCGAGCGTCTCCAGTTCCCGCCGGTATGCACGACCAAACAGCCTCTCGTCATCGAGGTGCGTGAAACACCGAATCTGACTCTCTGAAAGCGGGGAAGAAACCACCTTGTATTTCCTCGCCATAGGCTCCCATCGGTAGGTCACCTCGGCGGTTCCCTTGACGAGCAGGTCGCCGTCCTTCGCATTGCCTGCATCCACCTTCAGTTTCTCTACGAGTGAGAATCCGGCATAGAACTCATAGGCGTAGGTCACATGCAGGTCATCCCCATGAACTGTGACCTTCGAAGCATGGGCGTTCCCATTGAGGTTGTAACCCAGCAGCGCGAGGTTATGCTCCTCGACGCTCTCAAGTCCGCAGACAACATCCCCGTCCACGGCGCGCAAGAAGAGGTTCGTATACTGCCAGATGCCAGTTCCATGTGCTTCCATGTGAACGAATCGGACAGCGTGACGGCCTCCCCCACACTCCAGGACATCGTAGGGAGGTGGTTCGTTGTGTGCCCAAGCCTGATGGGTGTATACGATCTGCCAGTTGTCATGCCGACGTTTGAGTACGTATACCCGGGTCTGATCCTTATACGCCCCACTGATGAACAAGACTTGTTCCTGGACGCCATCACCATCCAGGTCGACTGGCACTAGGTTCAGATAGGGTTCCGTCCACTCCGAGGACTTCGCAGGGAACGCCTCCGGGTCGTGATGACTACGTGCGAACTCACGGACAAGGTCCTCGACGGGAACCCCCTTCCCCACTGCCTGCTGGGCACGGAGCATCCAGTCTTGGGAAACGGGGCGCTCGGCAGGGGAACCACCATTGACCACCCCCATCGCGCTGAACGCGAGGGAGAGGGTCAGCAAGATTCGCACGCACATGGTTGAGACTCCTGGTTCCGACGACAATCATGGAATCAGAGACAGATCAGGGCTTTACCAGGAGAGGTAGGTCGCCGGTGGGTCCCCAGTCACCTACCTGCCAATCTCTGACAACACCCTGCTTTGCCTGGAGCGAAGTGACATATCAAGCACACAGCTCTCGCCCTTAACCTTCATAGGACCCTGCAAGCGCAGGTTTGCGTCATAGTTCGCGCTTTCAATTACGCTTCCTGCACGGCGAAAAAGGAACTCATATCGTCCGATGATCTTGCCAGTGGGTTGGGGGCTTCCCGGATCGAGGTTAGCGATCACCTGGGCAAACGCAGGTTGCTGAGCGAGATCAAAGTCCTGATCGATCTTGCCCGTCACCCGGATCAGATCTCCAGTAATTGAGTCGAGGGTATACCGGATCACAATTGGGGACCTTGCGCCTTGCTTGAGCGGCAGGTCACAACTCCACGTCGAACCTGCCATAACGGCCCCCTCTGGCAGGATGTTGGCGGAGTATACCAAGTTGTCCCCTATGAGACCGAGCAATGCCTCCCCAGCAGTTCCATCCAGATTGGCGCCTGAAAGCAGGGAAGCACTCAGTAGGTTGCCGCGATCCCCGTAGGACACGATGACATGTCCCCCTCGGAAATAATCCGTGAAACGCTTGGTGACTTCAACCGGAGTTTGGGGACCATTGGAAGCCTCCACGACGGCCATGTCGTATCTGGAGACACCGTCCTTGTCTTTCCCGATCACCGATTCCAGCACCCGAAAATACATTGGAGCAGGGTTTGGAGCAGGTAATGCCTGCCCGTTCACAATCAGAGAAAATGTCGTTGAGATCCCGACCTGATATTCCAGCTTCTGTCCTACCACTGGAGCCCAACGGACGACACCCGAAGGCAGACTACCCTCCTGCACGGTCTGGGAGTGCTGAGCACTCAATTGCGTATTAGCGGTGAACGACAACATAAGAGCCGCTATGACGGTGACACTTCTCCATCGCATATGGGGTCCTTGTCCGGAGCAAACGAATCGCAGAGACACTAGGAGACCTTGGCATTGCTGCGTTGAGAGGTCAACAAAAGCGAAGGAGGAGGCTTTCCCCTGCCGCCCTCACCCCATTCCCGGCGAAACGAAATGACGGTAGCACTCCTTGCAGATCCAGGTCGTGCCACCGATGCAGGGCCCCATGCCCACCTCAGGATCCTCAGAAACACCGATTGACCACCAGCAGATCCTGCAGTGGGCATGTTCATCGGCAGTGACGAACATCCTCAGCTCCCAGTTCTGCGCGGCACACCATTTAATTTCTTCTATTAGGTCCTGGCGTTCCCATACCTGCCCATGAATAAGAATGGTTGTCTGCACCGTGCCCCCCGAAGACGATTGGGACCGGGCGCTACCAAGAGAGAGGTTGCCCGAGAAGGTCATACTGAATAGATATGACATTACGACAGGAGCTGAGGATTGAGAGTGCCCGTATTCGTCTTAATCGCCGCGTTGTTGGCAGGAACGGCTGTGCATGCCCAGTCATGGACTCCCTGGCAAGTTGCAGCGACCTTGACCAAGGATCAAGATGGGTTCAGATCGTTCCAGTGCTTTAAGGGCAAGGATTCGACGGGTGCTGCCTGGCAGATCAACTGGGCCCCCCCGGGTGTTTTCGTATCTTCTCCGGATGGGCAGCGAAAGAACCTCCCCAAGGCGTTCCCAGTCGAAGCGCACCCCGAAGGTGGCATGACGGTTAGCAAGGCAGGCGTTGAATGCTGGGCAACCCAGGGATGGGAGTGTTTGAGGATTCTCATCGATACAGGTCGGAACGGCATAGGCCTGGATTACTTCATCCTGATCACGATCGACCACCGCAGCAAAGACTGGGCAGTGTGCAGTGGAAGGATCACCGACGAGAGCATCGAGGGACCCGACCTTCACGGTGACGACCTGATCGTCCGTTGGAGTGATGAAGAGGAGGAGCGACCGCTCAGAACGAACCATGAGTGGCACTGCACCAGAACCCAAGGGGGAATCCTCACCAGCAAACCACCCGTGACCTACCAGTTTGAATACGGTTACCCCCACTGGTTCCGGTTCTGGTCCGATACACGATCGCCGGACCCTGACGAAGCGGAACAGGCAGGATGGAGCAGCGTTTCCTGGAAAATCGCCACCGCAGACCAGGGGGGTGGAACCGCTTTTGCATCAGGAACAGCGGTCCCCAAGAAGCCCGGAAAACAGGTCTGGCAGAAGGGAACAGGTCCGGACATCTGGTTCCCGGAGACAGGAACCGTCAATTTCCAATGGGCACAGGAGGTGGAAGTCAGGAGACGCTCTGTCCCAGTCGAAAAGGTGTCCGCAAGAACCGCCGCAGAGCTGGCATCCACCGGAGAGTGGAACCTCATCATCAAGCGGGACGCTGACGGCACCTACCTCGGGACAATGCTAATTCCCCAGAGCGTAAAGCAGTGAAAGACCCGGGCAAGGCAAGCCGCCCAGGTCCATTGAGATCGTCTCCAGCATCTATCCCGCAGCAAGCGAAAGGCCCTCAGTTCAAATCCGGAAAGCGGCTCCAGTATTAAGCCTCGATAGCGAATGCCAACGGGGCTTTCTGGTATCAGATCAGGCAATCAAGGCTCCCCCTGAGCCCAGCCAAATCACTCAGTCCATGGGTCACTTGCTGCGGACTCCGAGTGTTCCGGAGCATCCTGCGGCGGTGCGGCTTGGATGGTGCCCAGCTTCGTTTTATCGCCGCTCCGGCGCCTCGGCCTTGAGGGGATCTTCGGGCCAGAGGTGGCGGGGGTAGCGGCGGGAGAGCTGGGGCCGAAGCTCCTGGTAGGCCCGCTGCCAGAAGCCCGCCAGGTCCTTGGTGACCTGGACCGCCCGGAAGTTGGGGGCCAGGAGGTGCAGGACCAGGGGCACGGAGCCACCGGCCACCCGGGGGCCTTCATTCATCCCCAGGAAGTCCTGGAGGCGGGATTCGATCCAGGGGGCCTCGCCGCCGTAGTTCACCTTCACGCGCCGTTTGGGGAGCGCAACTGTCTCTGGAGCCCAGGAATCCAGGAGCTTGGCCCCTTCAGTCCCCAGCAGTTCCTTGGCGGCCCAGGCCCAGTTCACCCCCTGAAGCTCCTTCAGGGTGCCGCAGCCCAGGCAGCCCTTGGCCAGCAGGCTGTGGCGCAACTCCGCCCCCTGGGACAGAGCCAGATCCGTGCGCACCCGGCCCAGGAAGGCCAGGCGATCGAGCAGGGCGTCCAGGCCCTCCAGGGGCAGATCCTGGGCTGCCCGGGCCAGGACTTCGGCGGTCCGGGGGTCATCGGCCTCGGCCCGCCGGCGGGACTCGTCCACACAGAGATCCTCGTACCAAAGACTGGAGCGCCGCTCCACCCGCCCCTGATCGGGGTTCCAGGCGAAGTCCAGGCGGTCCTGAAGGCGCTCCGGGAAGGCCTCCAGCAGCCACTCGGGCTCGATGCTGGACGCGGCGCGCACCAGCACCTCCCGCCCCGTGCCCCGGATCACTTCGTCAGCCTCCAGGGCCAGAATCCACTCGGCGCGACGAACCCGGCTCCCGGGGTCCAGCCTGGCCCCGGTGCCCCCCACCAGGGCGAAGGTGCCCGATCCCCCGGCCCGGGCCACCCGGTCCGGGTAGGCCTGCAGCAGGGCCAACAGAAGACGTTCCTCCCCATCGGCGGGGCCTCCCTCGCTGTGATGGCCCCCCAGGGCCTTGAAGGCCAGGTGGGCCTGCCGCACGGCACCCGAATCCAGCCCCGCCGCTCGGCAGGCCCCGGGGGCGAAGCGGGCCGCCTCGGCCTCCCGGAAGGCATCGAGACGGGGCCAGAGATCAGAGGCCAGGGCATGCCCACCCTGACGGCGCTCCAGACTGCCCCGGGCGCTGAGGTCTCCGGTCTCAAGCAGGGCCGCCGCGAGGCGCGCCAGCTCCGGAATCCCCGCATCCTCGCCCGCCAGCACCAGCCGGGCCAGGCGGGGGTGCAGGGGCAGGCGGGCCATGCGTCGCCCCAGGTCCGTGAGGCGGCCGTCCTCCAGGGCCCCCAGGCGCAGCAACAGCTGTTCCGCAGCATCCAGGGCCGCCACGGGGGGCGCCTCGAACCAGGGCATGGCGAGGGGGTCAACCACCCCGGCACCATGGAGGCCCAGCAGGGTATCGGCCCAGTCGCTCCGCAGCATCTCCGGGGGGTCAAAAGCTGGACGGACCCGGAAATCGGCCTCGGTGAAAAGGCGGAGGCAGAGCCCCGGCCCCTGGCGACCGGCCCGGCCCGCCCGCTGGATGCAACGGGCCTGGCTGATGCGTGCTGTGCGCAGGCTGGAAAGACCGGACCAGACGGAATGCTGGGCCTCCCGGCCCAGCCCCGAATCCACCACGGTCCGCACTCCGTCCAGGGTCACGGAACTCTCGGCCACATTGGTGGAGAAGATCACCTTGGGTTCCCGGGAGGGAGTCACCGCCGCCTGCTGAGCCTCGAAGGAAAGGCTGCCGTGGAGAGGCAGGAGCTTGAGGCCGCGCCGCCGCCCCAGGTCCTCGCAGGCCCCCAGGCAGGCCCGGATCTCCGCGGCCCCCGGCAGGAATACCAGGGTATGGCCCGGACCCTCCAGGCGCTCCAGGGTCTCGGCCACTCTCAGGGCCAAGGGGCGATCATCCTGGCGATCGGCGTAGCGCAGCTCCACGGGGTGGGCGCGTCCCCCGCTGCTGAGGACCTCCGCCCCCAGGTAGGCCGCCACGGGCTCGGCATCCAGGGTGGCGCTCATCACCACCAGGCGCAGGCCGGGCCTGCGGGCCTGGAGAGCCTTCAGGAGGGCCAGGGCGACATCCGTCTGGAGGTGCCGTTCGTGGAACTCATCCAGGATCACGATACCGATGCCCTTGAGTTCCGGATCCTCCTGGAAGCGCCGTAGCAGCAGTCCTTCAGTCACGAAGCGCACCCGGGTCGCCGCCGAGACCCGGTGTTCGAAGCGCACCGCGTATCCCACCCGCTGGCCCGGCTCCTCTCCCAGCTCCTCAGCCACCCGGGCCGCCGCCAATCGTGCCGCCAGCCGCCTGGGCTCCAGCACCCAGCACTCCTGGTCCTTCAGCAGCCCCGAATCCAGGAGGGCTCGGGGCACCCGGGTGGTCTTGCCGGCCCCGGGCTCGGCGGTGAGGACCAGATCCCGCCCGGCACGGACCACTTCGATGATCCTGGGCAGAAGGGGGTCAATGGGAAGGGAGGTCAAAGACATCGGACCAGGATCGCATGGGAGCGGGGGCGAGGGCACAGACGCGATGGGATCAAGGGGGAACGCGGAGCAAGCAGACGGGCCCTCCTTTCATGCCAGAGAGCGCATACCTGTGGGTAAAGTTCTGGGATGAAGGTATAGTGCAGGCACTCTCTCAAGCAGGCCTTGCATGTCCCAGCGCTCAGCCCCCTGCTCCAATCAACTGTCGCCCCCCCGCTCGACCCCCGAGGAGTTGGGCGAGCTGGCCTTGCATTGCCTCCAGAGCCCCATTCTGGAAGCCGTACTCTCCTCGCTGCAGGGACGGGCCCTGATCCTGGATCGGAATCGGCAGACCATCGCCGCCAACCAGGAGTTGCTGGAGGCCATGGGTCTCATCAGCTGCACCCCCCTCCTCGGCAGGCGACCGGGGGAGGTCTTCGGGTGCGTACGGGTGCCTTTCGGCCACGATGGCTGCGGCACCAGCCCGGCCTGTGCCCAGTGCGGCGCCCTCCTGGCGATCCTGGCCAGTCAAGCCCAGGAGGCTCCCGCCAAGGGGGAATGCCTCATGATGGTCCTGAATCATGGGAAGCAAGAGGCCCACGAGTTCGCGGTCCGGGCCGCGCCCCTGGAGCTTGAGGGAAACCCCCTGGTTGTGTTCGTGATCCAGGACATCAGCCCTCAGAAGCGCTTGGAGACCCTGGAGAGGGTCTTCTTCCACGACATGGCGAACACCCTGCAGGGACTTCGCCTGCGATCCGAACTGCTCTGCAAGGCGGATCCGGAGCATCGCCCGGCCATCCAGCAGATAACCGGGCTCTGCGAGATGCTGGATGCGGATATCACGCACCACCGCCTGCTCCTGGAGGCCGAGCGGGGAGCCTTGAAGCCCCAGATGAAGGATCTGGACGCCCAGACCGTGCTGGATTCCCTGGCGCAGTTCTTCCAGCTGCATCCCGCAGCCAGGGACAAGCGCCTCACCATCGTTCAGGCTGACCCTTCGGTGCGCTTCCGATCGGATCACTCGCTCCTCTTCCGGGTTCTGACCAACGCGGTGTTGAACGCCCTGGAGGCCTCCCCACCCGAAGGGGAGGTGCGGACCTGGTTCGGCAGGCAGAACACCCGCCCTGCCTTTTCCATCCACAATGCCGGAGCCATCCCGGAAGGCATCCAGCGCCAGATCTTCCAGCGCTCCTTCAGCACCAAGGCCTCCCAGGGGCGGGGCCTGGGGACTTACAGCATGAAGCTCCTGGGTGAGGATTACCTGGGCGGGACCTGGCAGCTCTCCTCCAACCCCGCCGAAGGCACGACGTTCACCCTGGCCCTACCCCCTCATGATTGATGGCGGAGGCCCCGACCCGCTCGACGAAGCTCCGGAACAGGTTCAGGGCGGCCCTGCCCGCTTCACCGGAAAGGCCCACCAGATTCTCGGGATGCCACTGCACTCCCACGGCGAACCGCTCGGGGTCCAGGGACTCCACCGCTTCCACCAGGGCACCTTCGACGTCCCGGGTTCCCGGATGCCAGGCCACGGCCTTCAGCCCAGGCGCGATGCGGCGCACGGCTTGATGGTGGCGGCTGTTCACCTCGGGGTCGAGGCTCCCCAGAAGCCCGGCCAGGGCCGAGCCCGGTTCCACGGCCACCGTGTGGGCCAACTCGGGCTGCTCCGGCGTGCCCCGCTGGTGTAAGGTCGCCTCAACCCCGAAGCGGCTCGGGATGTCCTGGTGCAGACTCCCACCCAGGGCCACATTGAGCACCTGCGCACCACGGCAGACGCCCAGAATAGGAATGTGGCGCTGCCAGGCCTCCCGCACCAGGGGGAGTTCCAGGGCATCCCGCCCTTCGTCCAGCTCCACCGTCCCGTGAACCGGCTCCGCGGGATCCCAGTGGCGGGGGTGGATATCTGCCCCACCCAGGAGCAGGAGCCCTGAATAGCCCTCCAGGGAGGGCACGGGATCGCCGGGGGACACCAAATCTACGGCGCCCACCCAGCCCCCGGCGCGGAGGGCCGCGACATAATGCTTGTGGGCACTTTCCTTGTTTCTGCAGGTCAGAAGGATGCTTGACACGTTTCCCCCTCAGGGCATCATGTCAAACTACCATCAGCTCAGCGAGCCCAGGACGGAACGAGGAGCTATTCCCACCTTTGCCCGGAGGCAACACATGTTTAACTCATTGAACAAGGTCACCCTTATCGGGAAGACGAGCTTCAAGTTCCCCCCCGAGTTCAAGGTCACGCCCTCCGGGACGCCCATCCTGCGCTTCTCCATGGCCACCACCGAGGTCACCAAGGACAAGGAAGGCAACAAGAAGAAGAACACCGAGTACCACCGCATCGTGATCTGGGGCAAGCTGGCCGAGCTGGGCGAGCGCTTCATCAAGATGGACACCCTCGTCTACATCGAGGGCAAGCTCCGCACCAACCAGTACACGGACCAGAGCGGCAAGGAGGTCAAGAACACCGAGATCGTCGCCCACGACTTCGTGATCCTGGACTCCACCCCCTTCGGCGAGCGGGGCCAGGGCGGCGCCGCCCCCTCCGACTACCGGAGCAGCAGCCCTGCCCGGGAATACGAGCCCGGCCCCGCAGCCGGCCAGTCCGGTGGCTACGACGACGACATCCCCTTCTAAAATATACTTGGCCAATGAGTGTAAATTTTTCAGGGAATCGCCTTCGTTTTAGGCAATTCACCTCTTGACAGCCAGAACCCCGAGCGTAACATCCCCGGCAGTAAGTCGTGTACTGCTGGGGAGTGTTAATTTTGGACGACATCAAGATCAGGCTGATTGTGCTGGAGGGCGGAGAGCGGCTCCCCCTCCTGGTGGGGCAGAACGGGCTTCCCCTGTTCCACCCAGCGGTCTGGATGTTAACCATGCGCCGGGCTGTCAATCTTGCTAGCGCCACATTGAAGCAAGACCTGCACGCACTGAAAGTCCTATATAGCTGGAGCCTCCAAACAGGCAAGGACATCGAGGGCAGGATGCTTGCCGGAGAATTCCTTACTGCCACCGAGTGCGCAGCTCTAGTCGATGCGATAAAGCAGCCCATGAGTGCAATGGACAGCGCTCCTATGTCCTCAGCCAAGGCCAAGCCCATCCGTCTCAATAACATTGAGTCCAACCGAATGCGCCAAAAGGTGTGCGGCGCCCGTATCGGAACCCCAACAGCAGCACTTCGCCTACGCACCATCATCCAATATCTCAAATGGCTTGCAGACGAAGGAAGAAACAGCTTGCCCATGAAGGAGGCCGAGGCTCGGACAAGGGCACGTGACGAGATGCTGGCCGGGCTGACGGCTAGGCTCCCAAGGATTGGAAACAAGAGCCTTTTAGGCAAGCGAGAAGCCCCTCCCCCGGAGGCCATTGAGACACTACTGCGAATCGTCGAGTTGGACTCTGTAGAAAATCCATGGATGGATTTGGGATTGCGGGTTCGGAACCGCCTTCTTATTTACCTGCTGTTCGGACTGGGAGTCCGTCGCGGAGAACTGCTGGGCATCAGGGTCGATCGCATCGATTTCCAAGGGAACCGTTTGCTGATCGCCCGTTACCCAGATGACCCAGTGGACCCAAGGAAGTACCAACCCCTTACCAAGACCCGCGATCGGTGGCTCCCTTTGAAGGATCGCCTAGTCTCGATGGTCCAGGAGTACGTGACCCACGTGCGGTCGAAGTTACCGATGGCCAAAAAACACCCATATCTCTTCGTATCCCACCGTGACGGGGCACCCCTGGCAATCATCTCCGTCAACAAGCTTTTCACTTCACTGCGAAGTAAGTTCAAAGAGCTGCCAGAGGACCTAACCCCACACCTCCTCCGGCACGCATGGAACGACGCGTTCAGCCGCTTGGCCGACTCTTTGGGGCTTGACTCTGCCCGAGAAAGGCAACTGAGAGCGGAGGTGATGGGTTGGGAACCAACATCTAACTCTCCTGAGTTTTATTCGCGTCGACACACCCGAAATGCAGCCGAAAAGCTATCTCTCCAGCACCAGGAGAGCCTGTTCATGGAAAACCCAAAATGACCATCGCGACTACCATAAAAATGGATTACGAACTCCCGGAAACAGCGAGTTCACGTGATGGTATTGAATGGAACCCTCGTGACCAAATTTGGCGATTTTCAGGTCTATCAAAAAATCATCTCTTCAATTTTGATCATTTATCATCAATTTCAACGGAGAACATCATAACGTCTTTAAAGTTTTTATTAACATACTACATCTGCAACTACTCCATGAATCATTCCGACAATGGCTTCGGTCGCATTTGTGCATTAATTTCACATGCCCACAGGATCAATAACAAAAAAATTGATACAATTAGCTTAGAAATGGCAGTAGCATACCGCGTAACACTTGATCGAAGAAAAGAGTGGTACCTCGGGTCAATGAGAGGTTTTTTAAAAAAATGGATAGACTTGAGGCTCCCAGGACTTGACCCCAAAGTAGTTGTTTGGCTCGACGAAATTCACCTAAAAGGAAACATTAAGGGTGAGGCCGTTACGACATTAGACCCAGCCACAGGGGCATTTTCTACTATCGAATACCAGGGGATCATCACCGCACTCAATAACCAGTTTGCGAAGGGTGCGATTGAACTCGAGGATTACATCCTGGTATGGCTATTCATGGCACTGGGCACTCGGGCTATTAATCTAGCAGCCCTCAAAATCAAGGATTTCGGTAAGGTAAACACCTCCGACGGCATCACAAGCTATTTAATCCAAGTGCCACGCGCCAAGCAACGTGGCAAGCTTCCTCGTTCGGAGTTCAAGGCGCGTAAGCTGATCAGTGAATTAGGCATATTGCTCGACAACTATGCTCAATCGGTCAGGATGAAATGGGGACATCTCATGGCAAATTCAGATGAATTGCCATTGTTTGTTAAATCCAATGACAGTGTTGCATTTGAAGGCCTTAAGCATCACTACAACAGCAATGACATCGCAATTAGGCTTCGATCTATTTTTGACATTCTGGGAGTTAAAAGCGAACGCACTAACGGACCGCTCCACATCACGACCAAACGATTCCGGTACACGATAGGGACGCGGGCAGCTGCCGAGGGCGCCAGTGAGCTTGTAATTGCCGAGCTATTGGACCATTCAGACACTCAAAATGTAGGTGTTTACCTGGAGACGGTGCCAGAAATTCTCGATCGGATCGACAAGGCAATGGCCATTCATCTCGCTCCCATGGCTCAGGCATTTGCTGGCCAACTTATCAATGACGAGTCGCAAGCTAAGCGCGGCGGCGATCCCCGGTCCCGAATCGTCGGCCCCGAGGCACCGAAGAGGCCCGTCGGCAATTGTGGGAGCTTCGGCTTCTGCGGGGCTGCGGCCCCGATTGCTTGTTACACCTGTAGGAACTTCCAGCCATGGAGGGACGGCCCCCACGCGGAGGTCCTCAAGTCCCTAATCGCAGAGCGCGAGCGTGTGTTGGCGGAAACCGGTGACGCGAGAATCGCCTATGTGAATGACCGCACTATCCTGGCCTGCGCGGAGGTGGTACGGATGTGCAGCGGCTTAGCAACCAGCCCAATGGAGGAGTGATGGCAGAGGCTATCGTATTCATCCCCCAAGCGGAAGGCGAGGCCCAAGATAACCTCAGAGACTTCATCCAGTTCGCCCATGGCATTCTCGGTGGCTATCCGGAAATCAAGTCCTGGGAGGATGCCCCATGGGACCTTACCGGGGTGGTTTCCTGGAGAGGCAGGGGAAACGTAAGAGCCAGGGCGGTATTCAGTAGCCACGATGGAGCGGGGAGGGGTGACAGCGACTACATGGCACAGCCCTTCCTCGATTTCGCGAAGGCCTATTTCCTGTATTCAAACGCGACATCCTCGCCCAAGACCTATGTTGTTCGGCTTGCGGCGCTGAGGGCGCTTGAGAAGGCATTGACGGGAACACATGGAACCCCAAATGTTTGCCTCGCAACCCCTGCCATCTTCAATATCGCAAGTGGCCACATCAAGGAGCGGTTCTCAGCCGGAGCTGGTTATCGGGTGGGCTTAGCCCTGGATGGCATAGGCAAGTTCCTGGTCAACAAGCGACTAGTGGCGACTCCGTTTCAATGGAAGTCCCCCATTAAACGCGATCAAGACAGGAACCGCGTTGGGCCCGAGGCCGACCGTAAAAGGGCAGATAAACTACCGACCGAAGCAGCCTTGGATGCTCTCCCCCGTTGTTTTCGCAATGCAGAAACCGAGATCGACATCTTGGTCACCTCCGCCGCAGCCCTGTTTTGCTGCGCCCCTGAGCGAAGCGCAGAAGTAATGACCTTGCCAGCGGATTGCGAAGTCGAGGTGGAGCGTGATGGAAAGAAAATGTACGGGTTGCGCTGGTGGGGTGCAAAGGGAGCCCCACCCAGGATCAAGTGGATAATTCCCGGGATGGTCCAGGTGGCCAAGGAAGCCCTAGCAAGGCTGCGCGCAGTCACGGACAAAGCCAGGGAAATAGCAGCATGGTATGAGGCCAATCCAGACCACCTCTATCTCCCAGCAGAAGCAGAACACCTCAGAGGAAAGGAGAACCTAAACGCCGGGGAGTTAAAACTGATCCTTGGTGTTGCCATGCAGAGTCCGGAAATATTACTCCAGCAAAACACGGGTCCATTGTTGGCCTCACCGAAGAGGTTGCCAAAGGCAGCAGCATCATTTGCGGCAGTAGAAAAGATGGTTCTCTCGAAACTTCCGCCAAGATTTCCGGTGTTCGATGAAGCAACAGGAATCACGTATTCCAAGGCGCTCATGGTCGTTCAAAAGAACCAATTTCATCCGATCAAAGGTGTCTATCCCAGCATGATAGAGGCGTTCAGTACAAATAGAATGAACTTCCACCTTGGGTCATGCAGGGAACGTTCGATCTCGCTGTTTGCCAGATTTGGCTTCAAGGAACCTGACGGTGGCCCCATCGAGTTGACAACCCACCAGTTCCGGCACTGGCTGAACACCATGGCCCAACGTGGAGGACTGTCCCAAGTCGATATCGCCAAATGGTGCGACCGTATCGATATCCGCCAAAACCAGGCCTACAACCACATGACCAGCCATGAATTGGTGGAGATGACCAGGGGTATAACCAAGGAGGACCCCAAACTGTTCGGCCCCCTTGGCGAGCTGGCAATGCGGTCACCGCTGTCCCGGGACGAGTTCATGCAGTTGGAGTTCCCGACCGCCCACACCACAGAGATCGGATTTTGCGTCCATGACTTCACGATGCTGCCCTGCCAGAAGCACCGGGACTGCATTAACTGCAGCGAGCACGTGTGCGTTAAGGGCGATGCCCGGAAGACCCAGCGGATCATGGAACAGCTCGAAATCGCCGAGGAACAGCTGAAGCGTGCCATGGAGGCCACGACCGATGGCTATTTCGGGGCTGGCAGATGGGCCGAGCACCACCAGGCCACCATAGAACGCCTCCGAGCGTTGGCGCAGGTGCTGAACGATCCATCCGTTCCGGTCGGCGCCCTCATCCGGATGGTAAACCCAAACGAATATTCGCCCATCCGGATGGCTATCCAGGAAAGACATGAACTGGGTGACGATTCAATCGCCTCTCTGGCGCTCGACTTTGGTCTCCTCAAGTCTCTCGCCGGGAAGGAATGATGGCCCGCCACCTAAGCGACAAGAACATCCGAGACATCGTCGAACTCCTGGACGGCTGGCGGGAACCTCTGACCTGGCAAACCCTCCAGGACGCGGTGAAGGGGCTGACGGGGCAAGCCTACACCCGCCAAGCACTTAATTCACACGAGCGTATCCGCACTGCGTTTGCCATACGCAAGAACCTCCTAAAGGACCGACCTAGCCCCCCGACTGGCTCGACGGAAGAGATGCGCGCCTTGCAGGAAAGGATCGCCCGGCTGGAGGGGGAGAGGGCGCGCCTTTCGGTGGAGAACGAACGGCTTTTGAGCCAATTCATGGTTTGGGCCTATAACGCATCGATCCATGGGCTGAGTAAAGAGGTGTTGAACCGCCCCCTCCCTTCAACCGACCGTGATCGAACCAACATCTCAGCCCTAAGCTTCCAAGACAGAAAGGGCGGTAAGAAACATGGGAAATAACTCTCAGGACACAGGGAAAAGCGGCAAACAAATTAGCCAAGAATATATTGAAACCCTGAAGAACTATCTAGACACCCTAAGAGCCAATGGAACGGGCCTTCCGAGTCGAAATGGCAAAATCTCTACATCAGCCATCGCCCTCGCAGCAGGCATAGACCGGCAGTCGCTTTACAAAAACCCACACTGCCGAGCCCTCCTGGAAGCAGCTGCCGGAGAAATGGAACTTTGCGGAATCGGAACTCACAAGCCCACTTCATCCATGGATGACGGAAAGGATCAGCGGATCCAAACCCTTGAAGCCCAGATTGCAACCTTGACGGCGGAGGTTTACGGCCTCCGAGCCAAACTCGCCCAATATGGCCACATTGAGGCACACATGGTCACCACTGGGCGCAGAGTAATTCCGTGACCACCCTGGCTTTGACAGTACGAAAGGTGTGGCCTGGAAGCCAAGGTGGAGCCGTATTCACCGGTCTGGACGATTCCGGCGCCCTCCATAGAGTCGTAGCCGCCCCAAAAGCACTTCACCGAATCCCGCTAGCGGGTGAACACTGGGAAGTCGAAGGTCCAATCAGAGCCCATTACAAATTTGGCCCCCAGATCCATGCAGAATGGGCTGTGCCGGTTCGCCCCCAAGGGGAGGTGCTGCGAAGATTTCTAGCTCAAAACCCCAATTTTCAGCAAATAGGTGAAACACGGGCTAGAAGATTGTGGGAGGTCTTTGGCGAGGACCTTCCTTCCTTACTCGACACGGGGAACAATCCATTGCTCGCCGATATCCTGGGCGACAAACTCGCAACCTCGCTGATAGAGGCATGGAGACTCTCTCGGGGCGAGACAAGGGCCGTCCGGTGGCTCGATGAGCACAAGTTCCCTGTATCTCTGGCCACAAAGGCTTTGCGGCTCTGGGGCGTGGATGCCGCAGAGAAAATTGCAGAAAACCCCTACCGCCTTCTGGCCATCGCGGATTGGCCCCTGGTCGATGCAGCGGCCCTGGACGCTGGGGCAAGCCCTTACAGCCCTGAGCGCCTCGTAGCTGCCGTCGAGGCAACCTGCTATCGCGTTCTTCACGACAAGCACACGGTCGTCTCGGAAGGCGACCTACTCGCGGGAGTGCAAACCCTTCTGCGATGCCCCATCCAGACGGCCCAAGAAGCAATTTCAACGGCAGAAGCGGAGAGTGCAGTGGTCAAACTCTCACCTGGGCACTGGCAACCCTTTGGCCCATGGGTGATGGAGTCTTTTCTCCGTGACCAGCTTCGGGAACGAGCCAGAGGGGAAGGTACCCAAACCGCCGATCTATACTGGGCTCGCCCCGGCGATGACCAGATCGGATTGCTTACGACTAACTTCGAGTCCCGGGAGGGAATTCACCTGACCGAGGAGCAGAGACATGCGGTCTGGCTGGCAATGACTCAGAGGTGCTCCCTCATTATGGGTGGAGCGGGCACAGGAAAAACGTCCATCATCAGGGCCGTCCGCCACGTCCAAGAAGCGAGCGGAGGCTCAATCCTAGGGGTTGCCCTCGCCGGGAGAGCCGCCCAACGCCTTCGGGAGATTGGGTGCCAAGCGAGAACCCTCGCTGGGCTCTTGGGGGCACTGGAGCGCCAGGAGATTTCGCTTAGCGGAGCCGACTTGGTCGTCCTTGACGAAGCATCCATGGTAGACCTCCCTCTCGCCTATACCCTATTCAGGCATTTACCACCGGAGACCAGACTCCTGATGGTGGGTGACCCTTACCAACTGCCGCCGATAGGATTCGGCCTCGTGTTCGGAGCTTTGGTCAACGATCCATCGATTCCCAAAGTCGAACTGACGAGAATCCACCGCCAAGCCCAATCCACGGGGATTCCATCTGTCGCACGCCAGATTCGCGATGGAAAGCTTCCGTCATTACCTCCATTCAGTGGACCAGGTCCAGGAGTGTCCTTCATCCACTGCAGGGTCGAGGAGGCTCAGGCTACGATCATTGAGACCCTTGGCGCCCTCGGCAGCGAGACTCAACTACTTTCCCCGATCAAGCGAGGCCTTGCCGGAACTGAGGCAATCAACACCTCAATCCATGCCCTTCGATCCACGGGGCAAACTTGGTCTGGGCTCGGATTGGGGGACCCGGTCATCCATCTAGAAAATGATTACGAATCTCTTGTTTTCAACGGAACCCTGGGCACCGTGAGCGAGGTTCTGGCGGATGGCGTCCAGATTCAATGGGATGGCCATGACCACCCAATGACATTCCGCGAGAGCCGTCGCGAAGCACTGGCTCTCGCCTATGCAATATCTATCCACAAGGCTCAAGGCAGTCAGTTTAGACGTGTTGTGATACCCATTTTCACCAACCGCCTCCTGGATCGCACATTGGTGTACACAGCCCTTACTCGGGCTGAGGAACAAGTCGTATTCCTTGGAGATTGGTGCGCATTGGAAGCAGCCGTGAAGGCTCAACCAGCTCCAGAGCAACGGCGCACAGGGATGATGCTAGCGGCAGATTCAGCTTGCTTCGAGAGTCCGATCTAACCCCGGCGCCCATGGCTCTGGTCTATGGCTTGATCTCAATAGCGCAGATGGTTCTTGCCTGGACATAGATAAGGACACATGCCTCTAGAACAGCAGAAACACTTATGTCTGACTTTGCAGCCACATCATTAAGAAGATCTAGTTCATCTCCTTTCATGTATACCTGAACAGGAGACTTACCCCACTTCTTACGAGCCATGGACACCTCTCTCGCAGCGAGCTCAAGCTCTTCAGGGGTCGCCAGATTACGCACTTCCATGAAGGCATTCACAATCCCTTGTGAATATTGTCCACGAGGGAAGTACCTCTCAAACAATTCAAATGTATAGCGATCAATTCGACACTGAGGGCCGCTGACTCTCATACTGCGAGTGCTGATTGATGCAGCACTGCTAGATATATGAGAAATAACAATCCTTATACATTCGTGCAATTTACGCTGCTGAGGGTCGACCATGTAGCCTCGTTGAACAGAATAGTCGGGTCTGGCGAAGGTGCTCCCCGAAATGCTACTTATAGTCTGTAGACCTATAGTCGTCAATCCCGGACGATCCCAACCATGGTCACTAGGGATTCAAGGCGAGGCGGGGCTAGACAAATTTTTGCGAGCAACCTCAGATCTATTCGCAAGCAGAAAGGACTCTCACAAGAGGACCTAGCCGATTTGGCCCACCTCCACCGCACCTACGTTGGCTCTGTAGAACGTGGAGAACGGAATATTTCCATCGACAACATGGAAACCCTTGCCCTGGCCCTCGACACCTCACTGGCCGAGATGCTTTCCGACACCTAGCCCCTGGCGGAAGCCTCCAGAATTTCTGATTGCGCTTCTACACCCGGTAGGCTAGCGTGGCTGCATCCGGACAGAGGATAGGGCAACGCAGGGATGCGACCCGAGCGCTGATCCGGGGCCGAAGCTGACGCTTCCGGGGCCTTCAATGGAGGCCCCGTCATCTTCAGCTTTGGCCGTAAAGCGTTAAATCCCGGGGGTCGTGGGGGCAGAGCCCCCACTCTGAATTCAGGACTATACATCGCATCTACTCACCTAAAGGGTAAGGGTCTGCGGGAAATGTATGAAGGCCCTGGTTCCACATCCTGATCGAGTCACTGGAACAGCATGGGCAATTCAAGCTGGACGAAGGGGTCCGAATGGAGATGCGCATAATTTGCCCAGCCACCATGGACCGGACTCTTGCCAGCCGTGAGGAAGGAAATTTGGGGTAAATTACGATGACAAGCCACCACCCCAAGGTGTCTACTTTCTGATGTAACAGACATGTGATAGATTCCCGCAAATCCTCATCAAGCATGCGTATTCAGGGTTTCTCAGGTCCGACTACTTAGCCTACCGAAAAGACTGATTGGCGCAAAATTTTCACACAAAAACGATTTTGTCCTGCGAATATAGAGCTTAGGTCAAACACAAGAGGGCGGAGATGGCAGCGTTCGCAATCCGGGTACCAATAGAATTCGACTTGCAACCATTCGCAGGGAGATGGTTCTCCTGGAGTGAGATAGAGGCATGCTTCTGGCCCGGACCAAGAGGGCGGTCCGAGAAGGTCAATTCAGAATTAGCTCCTGCCCGCGACCGTGGTGGGGTTTATCTTATGGCATGGTCTGAAGCCGCACCGGAGGAGGTCTCCCCAATAGCGAAAGCCGTGAAGTATATCGGCCAAACCAACTGTTTTAAGGCACGTATGGGACAGTTTGCCTCCTCCGCAGGGCTGTGGGGGCCAAGGGCAGATGGACATTCCGCTGGATGGAGATGGCCGGAGGGTAAAAGCGAAAATCTTTTTGTGGCATTTTTCCCGATTAATGAGGGGATGGACACTCACTTAGCCAATGGTCTTCTACATTGGCTAGAAGCGGTAGGGATGGATATGTACAAGCAGCATCACGCCCGCCTCCCTTCTCTGAACGCCCGTGACAATATAGACTCCCTATCCATGTAAAGCCCTGACATTGTCGCCAATATCCAAAACAGTAAATATTCACCATTCAATATACACTCTGACAATGACCCGATTGCCACACTGACAAATGCAGTAAATTCATGTAGGTGAATTCCTCAAAAATGGAAACAGAAAGGAGATCATTGATTCAACCTATGCTAAAACGAACATACCGCCAAGGGGACAACATAATGCCATTAGATAAATTCACCAAGCACAAAATGTTTTTTTTCAAAACAGGCACAATTCCATTGATGAGAGCCTTAACTTTATTATTGTTGGCAACCTCATTTAGCTGTGACTCGACAAACCCAAAAGATAGTAATGCACTGTCAAAACCCAATGAGAGCGTCAATCTAACCACCAAGCTGCCTTCGCCAAAGGACGTGCAAGTCAAACAATTTGCGACTGCTTACCAATTCTGCCAGGCGTGGAATGACGCAAACAATAGGATACTCGCCAGATTTAATAGGATCATGCAAACACCCGATATTTTTTATTCTCAGATGAATGAAAGGTACCATATCGGTTCAATTAGGGAAATACCTCGTGCAAACAATGAGAGTTATGATTTCCATACAATCGACAATTCCTCCAGCATGGAGTTGGGTGCTTTAGAAACGGATATAAGTAGTAAAAAAGTAAACACGTTCATCATGCTGTGGTATCCGAAAGATATTCGTACTGCAGAATATTTATTGATTACAACATTTGAAGTTTTTGGATGTGATCCAGAACGATCCCAGCAAGAAAGTCGATCAATTCTGCAAGATTACAGATCACTACAAGCTGGAAACCCAGGAGGCATAACTCGGCAATATAATGGCTACAGAATAACCATTAACCCCCATATCCACGGAGGAAGCGGGGTAACTGTTGAATTTAGTTCTGAAGGCCACTTGTAAAAGTTCTCTATAGACCAATTTAACTCCTGACGTTTCCCTGAAATCAAAGCACAAAAGATCGGAATAACAATCCACAGCATCAGGGTCGGATTTATCAAAAATCAGCCAAGAAGTGGTCGGATAGAGGCCGTGCCCGATGGGGTTCAACTACCAGGGGGAGGTTCAGAGGTTCTGTCGCACAGTGGGTTCAAGAGTCTTGACGGTTGACAGATGGCCACTCCACACCAGCCAGCTAGAGGGAATCAAGAACCACATCAAGGCCATCGAATGCAAGGTTTATGGCCTCCACGATGACGAATATTGCTCTCAGAATCCGTGCTGCGTTCCCCGGCGTTCCGCAAAGAACTTTCAGGCGTCAAAAGAAACTAACTGGGGATTCAAGATTTTTGACAGTTGACAAGAATCGTGATGTCTAAAGGAAAACTAATACCTACTAATATTGTGTTGCGATATCACTGCGAGTATTCTCTTGTCAAAATTGAATTCAACTCTTGCTGACTCGGCTTGCAATCAAAGTTTCTAATACCGTAAAACGAGTTATACCCATATTCAGTATTTTCGTCTGATATAAATAAATACAAATGCCAATCACGATCGGGGTCCTTTGCATCAGGCGCTTGCCAGAGAACTGCAGCACCTTGAGAATCCTTTTTTACAACTTGTATTTTAAAATCATCAGCGCGGTATTCGCGGTTTGCTACAATTGATTTAAAATGCTTGACAGGATCAGGGCCACCCACACTGCATGATAATAAAACAATAGCCACCAATCCTAACATTGCCACTTTAGGCAAATGCGGTTTATCCATTACAACTACCCCTATACCAACACCATCTATCCACTAATCATTAAAACCACAATTTGGACAAATTCTATTATACATAGTATTACACTTGCTACACTGCCACATTAAACTCTTTTTATCAAAATAATGAGCTGTGCCCTTATTACCACAGCGGGAGCAAACCGCCTCACTGATATCAACAACCTTATCGCATCGAGGGCAATTAGCAGTTGTTGAAGAACATGACACTGAAAATGCCAAAATAGAAACTACCGCGAGAAATTTACCCCACATGACAATACCTCCGCCTGAAAACCACACACAGGATTCACGGAAAACGTCTCTATGTCAAGTTGGTTTTTAGATTTTTTTCTAGATCAAATTGGCTGTTTTGTAAAGTTGCAAACAGCACGTTGTCATACATGAAACACCTTTAAATCCATATGTGACCCCAACTTTAAATACAGAATATTCCTTGATAAATGCCTATATTCATTCAAGGTCTCCACGCAAATCATTATCACTACAACGCTCTCTGCCATAGCACCCCCTACACCTAAATATCGGGCACAAACCCTGTCCTCGGCTTTGATCTGAAGATTGACCATATTACTCGCCCTCGTGGTCGCATCACACACGCATCCATCAACAAATAGGAAGCTGACGGTAGGCTTTTTGGGCTTATTCACGGAATACCGGGGAAGGCAGCTCTGATCTTGAGAAAGAAGTAGGCGTTGTCGCGGAAGCCATAGGCCAAACGCTTGATGAGGCCTTTCAGACTCACAAGGGAACGCTGCCGCTCTCCGAGCTGATCCTGGCCCAGAAGAGGAAGACCAGGAACAAGGCCTACTGCCTGCATGCCCCCGAGGTGGAGTGTATTGCGAAGGGGAAGGCGCATCGGCCCTACGAGTTCGGGGCGAAGGTGAGTCTGGCGGTCACCCACAAGGAAGGCTTCGTGGTTGGCATCCAGGCCTGCCCGGAGAATCCCTACGACGGCCACACCCTGGAAGGTCAGCTTGACCAGGTAGAACGGCTCACCGGCCAAGTGCCCGCCCAGACATTTGTGGACAAGGGATACAAAGGGCATGGAATCGACCCAGCGAGAAGCCAGGTGTTCATCAGTGGAACGCGAAAGCTCGGCTGTCAAGCGACACGAAAGTTGACCCCCGGGACGACACGAATATTGACCCCCTTGTTGTGTGAACCGGTGGGGTGTCCGCAGCGGAGGCCGTAGGCCGGAGCGGAGGGCACCCCACCGGGCGCGGTCGTCAACCGACCCCTTCCAGGCTTGGCACCACGCCAGCCCGGCGTTTCTCCTTCAGGCGATAGCTCTCGCCCTTGATGGTCACGATATGGCTGTGATGCAGTAGCCTATCCAGGATGGCCGTGGCCACCACCTCGTCTGCCAGCATTTCCCCCCAGGCCCCGATGGGCTGGTTGCTCGTCAGCAGCAGGCTGCCCTTCTCGTAACGCTTGCGGACCAAGTGGAATAACAGGTGCCCAGCCTGCCGCTCTATGGGCAGGTAGCCCAACTCGTCCACGATCAGCAGGTGGGGCCGGGCAAAGAGCGTCAGGGCATCCTCCAGGGCCCCATGCTCGGAGGCCACGCCCAGCTGATGGACCAGATCCACCGCATGAATGAACCGGCAGCTGTACCCCAACTCGATGGCTTTCCTGCCAAGTCCGATGGCCAGATGGGTCTTTCCCACCCCGGGCGGTCCCAGCAGCAGCACGTTGGTGGCGTTTGCCAGATAGCGCCCTGTCTCCAGTTCCGCGATCAGGCGCCGGTCCAGGCTGGGTTGGAGGCTGAAATCGTAGTCTTCCAGGCGACGATCCAGGGGGAACTTGGCCATCTGGATCCTCATCCTGGCCCGTTTCTGATCCTTGTTCTGAACCTCCTCCTGGATGACATGGTCCAGGAACTCCAGGAAGCTCATTTCCCCTTTGGCGCCGCTTTCCAGCAGCGTATCCAGCCTCTCCCGGGTGCTCACCAGCTTCAGCCGGGTCAGGTGCCGCTCCAGGCGTTCCATCCGTGGATCTACCATGCCTCACCTCCCGCAATGGCCGCGTAGTGTGCGAGAGGCCGACAGATTCCACTTAGATCCCCAGGCAGGCTGCGCACGTCCAGGTGATGGATGGCATGCTCCGGATCCTCGATGACCTGGTGTCGACCCGGATGGGTCTCATGGCTTGCCACGACCTGCCCCTGCCAAAACACGGCCAGGGAATCCGCCTCGATCCTCACCTCCAGGGTGGCGCCGATGAACCGTGGCGGAACGCTGTAGTGGTTGGTGTCCACGTCGATTCGCCCGTCGGAGGCCACCTTCCGGGTCAGGTGGCGAACGCGCAGGTAACTGGGGTGGTTCACGATGGGCCGGAGGGCTGCATTCTCCGCCCCAAATCGATCGATGGGACGCTCGAAGGTCGTGCCATGAACCCGCACATCTGCAACATTCCGCATCCACCAGAGCAGGTGCTCATCCAGTGCCTCGTCGCTCTCCCACTCCAGGCGGCCCAAGGCATTGCCCTTCACATAGCCCACGCCACGCTCCACTTTGCCTTTGGTCCGGGCGCGAAAGGGCTTGCAGGCTTTCGGGACCGTCCCCCACCCCAGTTCGCTCAAGGCGAATATCTGTGCCACCGCACTCTCCCCAAGCATCCAGGCCTCCGGCTTCCGAAGACCAGGATCCCGTCTCTCCATTTCCATCTGCTTCCTCTCTCGTGAGGGGGGGCAGATTTCGTGTCGTCAGGGGGTCAGTTTCTGATGTCGCCTGACATCGGCTACACCCTGAAGCGGCACCTGTGGCGGAGATCGGCCATCGAACCAGAGATCGGGCACATGAAGGCGGATGGACTGCTGGGTCGAAACTTCCTCAAGGGCATGCAGGGCGATGCCATCAATGCCATCCTCTGCGGGGCCGGGCACAATCTCAGGAAGATCCTGGCCCGCCTCCGGGCTCTTTTGTATCCATTCGAAGGCGGCTTCAGGAAGGCCCTGGAAGCCATCCTTGCCCGTTTAGAGCACTTGGTCGGCCCACAAGAGGCCCTGATGGCCTCCTGAGATCACAGCAATGGGTTTCACAGGGCCGACTATTTATCGATGACATAGCCATTATTTTTATGAAAGCAACTTGGTATCAGAAACCCCCTCCATACGGAGGGGGCTGAACGGCTGCGATTATTTTTCCTGTCTGTTCAAGTTTTGATTGGCACAATATTTATCTAATAATCAAACTCTGCACCAGTAGAAATCATATCCATAAAAATGTGCACACCATCAAGTTGAATACGAGCGCCACCCATTTCACCCTTTTGGCAATTGGCACTATATTTGTCATACATTTCATCAACCAACCCGTTAATCTCCTTGTTACTATGGCAAATATGTAAGGTTTTAACAACCAATCCCAAGACAAGCACTGCCGAAAGATATTGATCGCCCGTTTGCCATGAAAATCTCTTTACCCTCCCGGTCGTCGCGTCAACAGCCAATCCCCCACAAATTTGCCCATCAGGATTACGGAGTAGATATACTTTCAACTTGTTGTCTTGCTGGTTAGCTTTGGGCGCCTCAGCCATAGAAACAATACGTAAGCTATCTAGAAATTGGATTACATTTCCGGCATCTGGTGTATTTGACTTAGTTACATTGGAAATCATTTCCGATAGCGAATTATTCCAATTGCTCATAAATACAGAAGCAGATGCAATTCCGTGCGGATTAGCTGCGACTTGTTTTGGGCCATTATGAAGAAAAATTTCATACAATGAGAAGAACGCCACTACAACAGTGCCTAGCCCAAGGAGAACTTTCCTAAGCAATTTTGAATTACTTGACTGTGTAGTCGGCATGGGAGCCACTAAATGCGGCGAGGATCCAGTCTCAGAATCCGAACCCACAGCTATAGTGTTAGATATCACCACCACGGAGGAATCATCTGCTGAGGGTTCAGTTTTCTGCTTCTCAATATACTCACCCAGCGGGGTCCACTCGGCAAGATCTTCAGACCAAATCAATGTTGTATTATCAATCCTACCTTCCGAAGATTCTTTAATAATAAATTCCCAATCTACAGGCCCGCAAGTCTCGTTGTTTAGTCCATAAAACCACTGTTTATTGTCCATTTGCCACCTTGTTTTTTAGATAATTAATTACATAAAGTCTCGCACTCTATGGTGCTCAAGATTTGGTTTGAGGTGGAAATCGCATGCGATGCACGATCCAGCTAGCGCAAGGAACCCCTCCTTTGATCGCTGCCACAAAGCGTGACTGCATCAATGCTGATCCTGCGACTTCATTAAAACCGAACGCTTCGGGGGGGCTATCTAGAACTTCATATCTAGTTGGTGCCCCACTTTGATCAATATATAATTTAATAGAAACAAGATATTCTTTATTTGGGTCAGCGCCTTTTGAGATGGCAGCCTTGGGGTAGTAAAATACTGGCTTCTTAATAAACGTTGGAGCGACATCCCAGTCTTTTACCTCAACCTTGGCTTCAACCTTAGTTGTGTTTGGTTGTCGTTTGATGGAGCCTTCTCGGAATTGCTTCTTCGCTAATTCAATCTCTTTATCCTTTTGAACAGCTAAAGCATCAACCTGTTCCACTTCCGGTGTCTGCACCTTCTGGCTAGCGTCCTGCTCTGAGGGCGCGCCGACAGGCCTCTCACTCCCCATTGACTCTTCTGAAACAACACTTTTCTTTTCTTCCTCCGGAATGGTACTTTCGGCGGACACTCGTCCAATTTCAGCTTGTCGTATTCTATCCTGTGTCTCTTGAATAACTTTATTTTTTCTGCGGATTATAAAAGCGAAAGCACCAGAAATAACAACCAACATCACCAAACATGATGCGATAATAAAAACAACTTTACTTTTCGAAATAGCATCCTTTTGCGACAGGCTACTACCTTTATTATTCTTCACTTTACCAACGTGATTAGGAACTTTTAAAGTCGGGCTAGGAGTGCCCGGCAGGGGTGGAGGCACTTTTGGATTTTTTGGCAATGGAGGAGGCATAGTCGGATTATTACTCATATTCTTATCCCATGAACGCTGCTAATCATATGTTTCTGTTTCACGCAGCTGTATTCTTTTCAGGGCGCTAAATGCCTTGTAAAAATAGCTACCAGACTGAATGATTTCCCATTTGCAAGCGCCACTTTGGCTAATCCATTTTGAAACAATCTTGTCATTCAAATCAAGTATAGAAAATCGGCTCTCCATGCAGTATTTTTTCCCGTCCTCGCTAATGAGTATATTAAATCTAAGATGAGTTGGGTTTGTTTTACTCCACTCTTTTTTATCATATACTTCGAGCCACAAGAAGTAATGGCGATAAGGCCAGATCTCTAGTGATGAAACTGTTTTATCTATGTAGATAAGACACGTTTCATCCTTATAAAGACTAGACCAAGACCATGTAGATCCGAGATCTTTAGCGGATAGGGTGACCAGAGAAGCACAAGCCATTGCAAGCAGGTGTTTGAGGGAACTCATCTAGCAATCCTTATCCAATGTCAAAGCTTGGGATGTCGACTCTCTTGTTGCTATTCTTCATACCTATCTGGGATTTATTTTGCTTTCAAGTAGAATTGCTGTCAGTTGCCTGAATTCCTGAATCAGTGAGCATGTCTTGTTTATTTTGCAATCAAGACCAACCTTATCAGCAATAGAGTCATCCACCCCATGTAGCCCCCCCTCACGGCGGCTGTGAGGGGGGTGGCCCTATTCACGGGACGCAGGCCAACCGGATCAGAAGTCCGAACTTCGGATCGAATTTCCACATCGAGCGTAATGATAGGATCTCGATGAACCCACCTACCCCATCAACCACGAGAGCAAGGAACTGCGCCGAAAGGGTTGTAACAAGAAGAGGTGGTGCCAGGAAGAGGTATTTTCATTCTTTCTCCTATAGGTGAAGGCAAATCCTTAAACCCGAGATTGTGTTCTGACTGAAGGATAGGAGTAGCCAAGAAGGAGTACTTGATTCGTCAGGAGATCTCCATCAGCGTCCATGCACGCCAGGATCGTATGACAAAATCGTATTGGCAAGAAAAAATTATATATAAATTGATCAACAAACAAACCAATAGCCATCAACAGACCCAATCCTGCCAATTGAGTCTTACTTCACCACAATCCAGACACCGCGTCCTTTGCGGGTGGCTTCAATGAGACGAAGGAGGGCTTCCTGGGTATCAGCCAGAGGCTGGGATTGGGGTTGGTCCAGGTCCATCCACTGGATGACGGCCGAACCCAGTGGGGGCAACTGGATGGATGTCGGTGAATCCTGGGGGGCAGCCGCGACTAAGGGCAGCATGAAGTCCCCTGGAGCCGTCCAAGCCTCGACAGGCACTCCAAAGAGTTGCGAGATGGCGACGAGGGCGGCCCCGGAAGGTTTTACACGATCTCTCTCCCAGGAGGAGACCGCTGTCTGATCCGTATTCAATGCGGTTCCCAGATTTTCCTGAGTCCATCCCTTCGCCAAGCGGGCGATACGAATCCGCCCACCCACGGTGAGGTTCTCCCGGCCGAGCGGGGGGATGCTGCTTGGACCACGCACTGACATGACTCCAGGATGGCATATCCGACGCCACCAGAGGCATCATTCTGGCATCATTACGCTTGGCCCCTCTATGAATTTCCCAGAGCAAACCATCCAACCTCCACCCTGTCCCGAATCCCTGCCGCCGACCCGTCACAGCGGCGAGGGGTTGCCTGTGTGGACACAGGAAGCACCGCGCAAGCTGGGGCGATACCTCCTTGGGCCCAAACTAGGCGAGGGCGGCATGGGAGAAGTCTATGAAGCCTGGGATATCCTCCTGCGCCGCCCAGTCGCTCTGAAACTCCTTCATAGCCAGTTAGCGGCGCACATCCTGCGTTTCATGCAGGAAGCCCACCTGCAAGCGCGACTGGAACACCCCAACATCTGCCGGGTTTTCGATGCAGACGCATCGGACGGCATCCCGAAGATCGCCATGCAGCTTGTGCGCGGCGGCACCCTGGCTGACCTGGACCCACCCCTCCCGCCTCCGGCATTGGCCAGACTGATGGCCAAGGTCGCTTTGGCCGTTCATTCGGCTCACCAGAACCGGATGGTTCACCGGGATCTCAAGCCCGCCAATATCCTTCTAGCCCCTGACGACGAAAGCGGCTGGACTCCCTATGTCTGCGATTTCGGTCTTGCAAAGGATCTCAACGGCCCCGCCCTCACCCTGACCGCGGCCCCCTTGGGAACCCCCGCCTACATGGCTCCAGAGCAACGGACTGGAGATACCTCGCAGACGGGTCCGCAGACGGACATCTGGGCACTAGGTGCAACCCTCCTGGCCTGTCTGGTAAAAGGGCCCCTCCCGGCCACGGAAGAGGCATGGCTGACCTCCTCTACCCGCAATAGCCTGCAACCCGCTCTCCAAAAGGTGATTGACCGCTGCTTAAGGAACGCCCCTTCAGAGCGCTACGCATCTGCTGAGAATCTTGCCGAGGATCTCATACGCTATGCCGTTGGCGAATCGGCGGCTTTGAGCGTTCGGTACTTTGTAGATAGCTTCCGCCGTATGATCGGCAGACACCCCCGCATCTCGGTCGCAAGCTCGTTACTGGTCATGCTCGTCTTAAGCACCGTTGGCTGGGTCACGCATTCTCTTTCCCTGGCGAACCGCCAGATCGGGTACGCCCAGACCTTCACCTCTGAGGCCGAATCCATCGAACAAGCTCTCAAAACGGAACGAATGTTGCCTCCCCATGATCTGAGACCGGCGTTTGTCCAGGTCCAGAACCGAATTGCAGCCATGCGCACCAGAATCCAGAGCCTGGGATCTGGTGCGGAAGGCGCTGGTTCCTATGCACTGGGCCGCGCCTATCTTGCTCTTCAGGAACCTGAAGAGGCTATCCGGGAACTAGAGAAGGCTTGGTCCCTCGGATTCAAGGGAAGTGACGTCGCCTATGCCTTGGCCAAGGCCCATGCCGATTATTTGCTCCTTGTTTCTCAGCGATTCGAAACCGGTATCGCAAGGGAAAAGTTGGACAAGATCCGCGCGCAACATTTGGCTCGTAGCAAAGAGCTTTTTTCCTTTGCCAAGGATCAGGCATGGGAACCCAAGGAGCTTCTGAAAGCTGAACTGCTAGACATTGAAGGCCACCCCCGTGAAGCCCTGACTCTGATTCAACCTGTTACCCGAACCCACCCAGGGGACATTGACGCCCTTCTCATGGAGGCGAAGTGCTATCTCACCCTCTCCTGGAACGAACGCCGCCATGGAAGCCCTCGGGAAGGGCTCCATCTTGCCCATCAGGGCGACGCCTTGCTCCGGAAAGCCCGAGAGTTGGCCCGGAGTCACGAAGGTGTCCTGCAACAACGGGTCAGTTGGCAATTTGTGGATGTGGATGACAGGGTATTTGCTGGCGAATGCCCAGAGCCCAAATTCCATGAGGCGTTAGCGGCGGCGGAAGAACTGCTAGTTCTCAATCCCGAACATTTCCAGGGCTTGGATATGAAGCTTGGAATCATTCTGGATCGGGCATGGAGCCGTTATGGGTCAGGCAAAGCATTCCAGTCGGATGTGGATCTTGGTGGCTCTATCCTTTCCCATCTCTCCCCTGAACTCCGCGCCCGACTGGCCTTCCGGAAGCAGCAGTTCCTTCTGTTGGAAGCACAGATTCTTAGCAGCAAAGGCCAGGATCCAACACCTGCCGTTCGAGCTTGTGAGCAGATCGGGATTAGAGGGTATCCCCTCATGGAAGCTTTGAACTATCGAGCCAAATGGCAGGTCAGACATGGCCAGGACCCTTCAGAGACGGTTCGCAAAGTGGTAGCAATCCACCAGGAATTGGACCCAGTGCTATTCGAGACATATCACTGGGATCTCTTGGCCTATGCATGGAACACCCAGGCGGCTTATGAAGCTTATGCCGGAGAGATCTCCTCAGTGACTCGTGCAGCTGAGGAGCAAAATATTGCGAGACTTAGACGAGAAGACCCGAATGGACCGTACACCTTTATCCGAGAAGCTCAATGGCGATGCACACTGGCCCAACTCGCACGGTGGAAGGGGCAGGATAGAACTCGGGAACTGGAAGCAGGGCGGGTCGCAGGCGAAAAGGGATTTGCCTTGGCTCCAAAGAATATTTGGGCATGCCAAGCCCTCGCGAACATCTGCCTCGAACAGGCCCAGGACGCCTTGAACAAAAAGGGTTCACTTGAAGAACCGGTTCAACGTTGTCTTAAGGTGGCCTCAATGGGCCTGTCCTGCATGAGTAACGATTCGCAGTGTTGGCTGTTGAAGGGGAGAGCCCTTCTGATCCAAGCCCTCTGGAAGAAGCGTGAAAAACACCCCTACATGACGGATCTCACAAGGGCAAGCGCTGCCATAAAGAAGACTTGTGCATTAAACCCTGAACTCACTGAGGCATGGATTGCGTTGGGGCAGGTTGCAAATCTGAAGGGACAACCCGTTGCCCCCTTCTTGCGGGAGGCATACCGCATAAATCCTTTTCATCCCGAGATCCGTGGTGAAGTTGTTCGATACTGCGAATAGTAATTTTTGTAAACGTTCAGGCCTGATCAGAGGTTGCTGGGGCGGCTTTCATCGGACGACAGTCAAAACCGACCCCCTGGCGACAGAACTATAACGGAGTTCTGGGATTCGCTCGCTGGAGATCAGGCTGCTGGGTAGGTCTCTCGGCCCGAGTGCCCCCAGCCCGTCGACAGCTTCGCCTTCGCCTGATCAAAGAACCCGCACGCCTCCAGCTCGTTCATCAGCAGGACCCGATGCGAGATCCGCATGGGAGGCTTCCTCCTCCACTTCGGCAAAGCCAGCTAGCAACCGCTCATCCCGCTGCTTCTCCCCGCGCCAAGTCATGCCCCGCCAACTGGAACAGCGCGTAGGCCGCAGCATGGGTCACATGGGAGGTCGTTGAGTCAAGGTTAACCAGGGCCTCCAGACAGCCCAGGGATAGGGTTCCTGCAAGGTAAACCAACCGTGTTCCCTTTTGGCTCTATCGTCCGCCATAGAGGCGCGCGCTTTCTTCGGAGAGGGTGGCCGATAGGTATTTGGCGCGACAAAGCTGCCTGACCCAGATCAAGAGAATATACCGTGTTCGATGCGTCCAAGAACATCCTGGACCGCTAGTGCTCCAATGCCGGTGTCCAGCAGACTCATGGGGGTGATGCCCCCCAGCGCACGATTCTCCTTCTGCATCCAGACCTTGGCTTTTTCGATGGACCCAAATGTGCCACTGGCCAAGTTCAGGATTCGAGCAAATCGGAAAACACGTTCCCCCTCTCCGATTGTGAGTCGCCCAGAGGCTTCCTTTCTTCGCACAAGGGTGCGGGACGGGATATGCAGGGCGGCAGAGACTTCCTCTTGAGGCATGTTGACCTTGCGGATCAGGAGGGACAATTCGCTGAGAGGGAGCCCCTCCCGTAGTCGTTTGATCAACTGGAGCTGCGTGAGGAGATCCTCGGAACCCGCTTCCGCGAACCAGTCCATGGTCCCGGATCTGCTCATCTTTCCCTCCAGCATGTGCCATTTGGCATCATTGTGGTAGCACATTGGCTGCAGTCAAGGGTCAGATCCTCCCAGGATGGGCTGCCGCGAACCCGGCCGAAATAGACAAGACCTGGGTGCGGCTACCTCATAGAATAAGCAACGATCGGAGCTGAGATGAACACGAAGGCGACTCTGCTAGATGATGTGAGCCCATCACGAATATTTCAGGGTTTTGTCGAGAGATGCCAATCGCTGCCAGAATACAGGAAGGGTGATCGACATCCGCTCTACGAGCGCTATTGCCCGGAACCCGATGGACCCATCGATGCTCAGAAGGTCGGTAAATGTATATACAAAGAGATCAAGACAACGCTTGGGCGTAAAACGGGGTGGACACTTAAGGACCTAGGTCGCATCAAGCAGCAGATGATCTATGAACATGAAGTCTATGGCTCAGAAGTTCTACCGGCATTGAAAATCCTTTCCGTGATCCATGATGCTTTACTCCAGGAGAAGACCTTTTTGCCGATCACATCGGAAAGTGCTGAATGGCAGTCCGTAGCACAAGCGGCACACAACTATCTGGAATTAAACCCACACTTCATGGACAACATCATAGAACTCCATAACCGAACCCGCAATGTCGGCAAAGCAGCCAAGGCCCTGCAAGACAGGGGATTTCAGGTCGAGCTTGCGAATGGCGAAGTTCGTCTATCGGAAAAAAGCTTTACTGCTGCGTTCGAAAGGCTCCAACGCCTCATCCGTATGGTTGGACCTCGATCGATCGTTTCATGCATTTTTCGATCGCTCACACCGAGATTCGATCCAATTCAAGGGCGGTACCTGTATGTCCGCAATGCGCCCACAATGCCTGTGGAACGGCCGCCCGCCGCACCTGTCGGTTACATCCTCAACTTGTGCGTGCGCGAATGGGAGGCCCCGGTCACCAGGATCGATATGGGCGCTCGAACCAAAGCTATGAAGGAACTGGAAGACCTGGCCAGGGATCTCGTGGCTATTCTGGATGTCGAACCCTACAACGCCTTCGAATCCATGTTCGTCGGTGGGACGGAAATGCTCCCGTTTCTCCAGAAGGCTGTCATTTACGATTCAGCGTTTTCGTTCCCGCAAATGAGACCATCGGATGTCCTGGGGTTTCTTAAGGGAGTTTTTGACTGGGTTGATGACGCTGCTTTCAAGAAGTCATCAGGCTGGAGCATGACAGATGCGCTCATCGTTATCGGGAACATCATCAACCTAGCCAAAGGCAAGCACGGGCCAGTCGACATCCTGGAGTCTGAGTTCGACCCAGGCGGCAGAATCCCGATACCCGAATTGCGGGCGCTTCTCAAGGCGATGTCACATTCGAAACAAGGTGTGAATCGAGGTTACCGATCAGCCATGGATGTTTCGAAAGCGGACTTCTCGTTGAAGCCATTGATGAAGCGAGCGGATAACCGGTACCTTCTTTTGGACCTATCCTGGTGTTCGCCAGCCTTCTACGAAGTCTTTGCATCTGCAGCACGGGCCTTCGATAAGAATGCGGATTCAAAGATTGGGACAGAAGCAGAGAGTTTCCTTGCAGCGGAGTTCAACCGACACGGGATCTCCATTGCGAAGGGAAACTATAAGGTCCCTGGAAAAGAAGGTGAGTGCGATGTCGTGGTTGAAATGCCCAGGTTCACCCTCTTCATCGAGATGAAGAAGAAGGTTCTTACTCGTTCTGCTCGAAGCGGTAACGACCTGGACATCCTGGTAGATCTTTCCCATTCCCTTGTCGCAGCCCAGACGCAAGCGGGGTGGCATGAGGTCCACATCCGGCAACAAAAGTCCCTTCAACTCGACGACAAGGGCCGGGTATCCACCATCTCGCTGGATGGGCGAGAAGTTGAACGGGTAGCGGTTTCTCTTCTGGATTATGGCGCCTTTCAGGATAGGAACTTGCTCACTCGATTCCTGACAACGGTAATGAATGTAGAATTTACAGCACACGACACCAGGCAAGATTCGAAATTGAATACCTTCCGGGAATATCAAGCGAATTTGAGAGCGCAACACACCCAATTGGTCGTGTTGAATCCGGGAATGGAACGATTCCCCTTCTTCAACTGCTGGTTTCTGAGTGTCCCGCAATTACTTGTTCTGCTAGATGGCGTCACTGATAATAAAGCTTTCCAAGAGGCTATTTTGGCAGTACGTCACATCCATTTCGGCACTTCCGACTTCTACGCTGAACTCTCCGCAGGAAGAAAGCTCAGCGAGGCAGCTGTTCCGTGAGTTGTGAGGTCACGCCAAAGACGGTTGACCGAGTAAAGAACCTTGAAGCGAAAGATCTCCTCGGCGAACTGGAGTGGGGAGGTCTTTCGGTCTCGCCCCACCGCCCTTGGGATGTCCGCTGATCTGCAGGCATGATCTGGTCTAGCCACGCACCCGTGTAAACTTTTGGGGGAAAATCATAACCAGTCGGGCTTAAACTTTACTCTCCTCCAACACAAATTTGGCCAAATCCACTGGCAATGAGGACTCACACACAATTTCACGCTACCCGGTATACATAACCCTTCTGAAACGAACCCGCCGAAAGGCGGGTTTCTTGCGGATGGGCCCCTACTTCCCTGAGCGGCTCTCCCGCAGCAACGCCTCCACCAGGAGGTCCCCCAGCTTCTCGTAGCCGGGTCCGGTGAGGTGGACGAGATCCTTCTGGGCAAGCCCTCTGCGTTTCCAGCCCAACAGGGAGCCTTCGCCCCCCATGGCCTGGCGGGCATCCCAGAAGGCGCAGCCCGAAGCCAGGGCGGCGGAACGAAGGGCCTTGGTGACCCAGCGGGCCCCTTCACGAAGACGAGGCAACTGCCGTCGGTTACGGCCCATGCGGTCCAAGGGGCCTACCACCAGCACGCAGGCACCGCTCTCCTGCTTCAGGACGGCCATCAGGCCACGGGCCCGTTCCTGGTAGTCCTCGGGCGAGATATCGGTGCGCCCCATGTCGTTGGTGCCGTATGCCAGGACCAGCAGATCCGGCTGGAGCTGGGCCAGGAGGCTCCGCCGCAGCTCGGGCCGCCAGCGTTCCAGATCCAGGAACTCCGCCCCGTTGAGTCCCAGTTCGTCGTAGACGAGCCCGGGCCTGCCGGAGCGCAAGTCGACCCCCAGCAGGCTGCTCCCCTGGGGCAGCTGGAAGGCCAGGGTCTCCAACCCATAGCCCGGTGCCTTGAAGACCTGCAGGACCCGCTCCCCCACGGGCTGCTCCAGAATGGGCTCGATGGTAGCTCCCAACACCACTGGTTTACCGGGTCCCAGGACCTGGATGCGGGCTTCCTGATAGGCCGCCACCAGGGTGAAGGTGCCCCCCTCGGCGGGGGGCTGGATGGCCGCTCCGGTGAGCCCCACCCAGCCTTCGCAGGCCTTGGAGCGCAGACTGTCGGCGGGCCAGTGGAGGCCCTCCTGGAGGTTCACCCCCTCATGGTGGTAGCCCCGCCAGGGTCGCCCGGGCAGGATCAGTCCGGGTCCCCCGTCCCCGAAGCGGGCCTGGAGGCGCTGGCGCATCCGGCCGGTCCAATAATCCGCCGCAGTGTGGGAATCCCCGAACTGGAGAATGCGGACGCTCCGGATGGCAGGCGTGTGCTCCAGGGCCTCCAGGAAGGGGGCCAGGGCCTGGACATTGACGATGGGCACCTGGGAGGGCGGCCTGTCCTGCCGCCGGAGCTTCGCGGCACGCGGCCTAGGCTTGGGCCGGACTTTCCGGTGGGCGTGGCCTCCCCAGGCCAAGGTGCCCAGGGCCAGGAGGGCCAGGGTCCTGCCGAATCGTCCAAGGGTCATTGCGGTTTCCTCCCGATCCATTTCCCGCGCTGGTCGGCCACCACCGAGGCGCGATCCGTGATGATCGTGCGCCCGTCCTCGGTGCGGAACAGGAAGAGCCCCTGGGGCACCTCAGGGGCCTCCGAAGCTTCCGGGACAGGGGGCCTCTCCCGGACGGCCATGGGCAATCCCACCCCCTCAAAGAGGCGTCCCGCCACCAGGCCCGCGAGCCGATCATAGCCCTGGGGGGTGAGATGGACGCCATCCCGAGCCGCCATCCCGGAGCGCTGCCAGGAGCCGATGCTGCCGGCCCCTCCCATGGCCTCCCGCTGATCGAAGAAGAGGGCCCCCACCCGGGAAGCAACCGCCTGCTGCACGGCGATGACCTGATCCAGGGAGCCCGGCAGGCCCCGGGGCAGGCGCGCGTCAGGGGGACCGAGCAGGACCATGGCCGCCTCCGGCACCGCTTTCCGGAAGCGCCCCAGGAAGGCCTCCAGGTGGTGGCGATAGGCCCCCGGATCGAATCGGGGGCCATTGGCCTCGTTGGTCCCGAAGGCCAGGATCACCATATCCGGGGCTTCCGCCCGGAGCTGGGAGAGCAGGAGCTCCCCCGGGGCCTCCATCCAGAAGAGGTCGGCCCCATTGAAGGCCAGGGGGCTGTAAGCAGCCCCAGTGGCGCCTTCCAGGGACACCCCCAAGACCCGCACCGGACCATCCTGGGAACTCAGGATCTCCAGGCGATGCCGCCCAGCCCCCACCCTGCGATCGAAGAGCTCCAGCCCCGGCTGAGCCCCGGCGAGGGAGACCGCCCCCAGGTCCTGCCCATCCAGCAGAACCCGGACGGAGCCCGCTCCCGGGGCCCGGAGGAAGTGGAGCCGGAGTCTGGAGAAAGTGCCTTCCAGGCGGGCCCATTCTCCGGCCCTGCGGGTCTCCATGAAACGCCCCCCCAGGCCCAGGCAGGCATCCCCGCTCGGATGGAGGGCCTTGCGCCAGCCCCGGCTGGCGGAAGCCGTGATGCCGCTCGGGGCATCGACCCAGGGGAGGCCAAGTCCCGAGCCCCCGTTCCCAAACTGGGACTGGAAGGTCTGCCGGTAGGCCCGGCGAGTGCTGGGGGCGGCCAGGTGGCTATCCCCAAAGTGCAGGATCCGCAGGAGGCCTCCCCCCGCCCGGACCTGTTTCCCCCGGGAGAGGAAAGCCGCCAGGTCCTCGGCCTGGGCGACCCCCAGGGCAAGCAAGCCCACCAGAAGGACACGGCGTCCCATCAGTTGGCTTCCGCCGGGGCGGCCTTGGCATCGGCGGGCCGCTCCGGGGTCGCCTGCCGCGCCTGTTTCGGGGGCTGGGAACGGAGGACATCGGAGGCGATGCGCGCAAAGATCTCCCGGGCGTAGAAACGGGAGCCCTCGGGCCGCAGGTGAGTCTGATCCGAATAGAAAAGCTCTGGGTGAGCCTCGGAAGCACTCCGCCAGTCGTATAGATGGGCATTGGGGTACCGGGCGACCATGGCCTGAAGGGAGCGGTTCACGGCCTCGACGGCCTCGGCCTTGTCAGACTTGGCGGTCAGGAACCAGACGCTCCGCCGATCCGACAGGGCCTCCATGAGGTGAGCGAAATTGCGCGAATCCAGGTTGCTGTTGTTGGCGCCCAGATGGATGACCACCACCTCTCCCAGGCGTTCCTGCTGCCGATAGGTCTGCACCACGCCAAGGGCCCGGGCAAAGGACCGGCACTCCTCAGCATTGATGGTGAGCTGCCCCTCCCCCAGTCGGGCCTCTCCGGCGGCTTTCAGGGATAGGGCCGCCCCCTTCATGACCGAGTCCCCGATGGCGGTGACGCTCAGACCCTCCAGGGGGACGGCTTCCAGGACCGGGTCCGGGGGAGGGAGGGGCAACCTGACCGGGACCGTGGCTACGGAACCGGGTGGCGGGAGCGCTGGAGTCGACACCGGTGTGCCTCCATCCAAAGCCGCCGCACTGGCCTTGAGGCTGGCCTGGACCTCGTCTATGTAGGCGGGGCGCCGGATGAGGACGGCCGCCCCAGCCAGGGAGGCCGTCAGAAGCCCCATGCCAGAGGCCAGGACCAGGCGTCGGCGCCAGGGGCCGATCCCGGGGTGGCTGGACCACCAGCGTCCCAGGACCCCCTGTCGGATGGGCGTCTCGACCCAGCGGTAGGAGATTTCAGAGAGGAGAAGCGTGAGTCCCACCCGCAGAGCGAAGCCCTGGCCCCCCTGCAGACCGGGAGCAACGACCCGGAAGATCGGCCAATGCCAGAGGTAGATGCCATAGGAACGGCGCCCCAGGGCCTCCAGCGGGGCCCAGCCCAACAGAGCCCGGAGAACCCGGGTCCCCGGCACGATCAGGGCGGCGATAACCAGGGCCATGAGAAGGTCCACACAGAGGAAGCCTCCGCGATAGAGGAAGATCCCATCGGTCTCCGCAAGGCAACAGAAGGCCCCGAGCCCCACCAAGGCTCCGAGAGCCGCCACATCCAGCACCCAGGCCCGCCGCAGGCTTTCATCGGGACGGGGCAGCACCGCCAGCAATGCACCCACCAGGAGCCCGGAGGCCCGGGTATCCGTCCCCAGGTATACCCGATTGAGGCTCTCCAGCGCCTTGACGCTTGAGGGGTTGGCAGGGTCCACCCGCAGGGCCATGAGGAGGGCCGAACCCAGGGCCATCAGGGCGAGGCCAGAGACCATCATCCATCGACGTTTGAGGACCCGACGCCCTGCGAGCACCAGGAAGGGCCAGACCAGGTAGAACTGCGCCTCCACCGAGAGGGACCAGAGATGGCGAAGGAGGGGGTGGCCCGCATCCGCGAAATAGGAGCTTCCGGAGCGGATCTGGTACCAGTTCTCAAGATAGAAGAGCGAGGCCAGGAGATCCCCCCGGAACTGGGAAGCGGCGCCGCCCATCCAGAAGACCCCCAAAGCCTCCACCGCCAGGATCACCACCAGCAGGGCGGGGAGGAGCCTTCGCAGCCTTCGAATCCAGAAGCGCCCAAGTTCGATGCGCTCCTCCCGCAGCAGCAGGTGGGTGATGAGGTAGCCGCTGATGACGAAGAAGAGTTCCACCCCCAGGAAGCCACCGCCCATCCACCCGAACCCCGCGTGGTAAAGAAGCACTGCGGCCACGGAAAGGGCTCGGGCACCGTCAAGGCCCAGGATCTGGTTGGCATCCCGATTCAGCGACAAGGGTACGCCCCTCCGGCCCAATGCTGACGGCCTCGACCACGGTCATAGATGACATAGAAGGCGGCATCCTGGTCCGCCGGGGACCAGCGGTTCGCCGGCACACCCACCAGGTCGGGGCGCTTCATGCGACGCGCCGCCTCGTTGGAGGTATTCAGGTGGAATTGGTAAGCCCCGAACCAATGCCTGGACGGGTCAGCGATCCCGTAGTCCGCGCCCCCTTCCCGCCCCATAATGCACTTTCGGACCCTCTCCACCTCCGGGTCCCCCTGCCCAGGCCAGGGACCGGTCTGGGTCGGCCCCTTGCGGCGCTGGCGGGTCCCCTTGCGGGGAGATCGCTTCTTGAGCGGCGCCTTGGCCGGAGGACTGGATTCCTGAACCCCCACCCCACCGCCAGCAGGCTGGGCCTGCATCGGAAGGGTAGACCAGACGAGACAGCAGGCCAACCTGCCGAGGATCATTTTCATAGGAATATCGTAGCAACAGGAAAGGCGGGCATTCCGCCCGCCTTTTCGGGGAAATACGGGGGATTATCGATCGACCTTGATGACGATGGACTTGGAGAAGATGTCCTGGAGTCCCTTGCGTTCCGAGCCGAGGATCATCAGGTAGGGCAGGCTGAAGAGGATGCCATTCACCCAGTGCCCGACCAGCCGCAGGATGGCGGAGCCCAGCTCGATGCGCCCATTGAGGTCATCCTCGGGCACCACTCGGAGCTTCATGATCTTCTTGCCCGGGGTGGCCCCGAACTTCATCCAGCACCAGGGGATGAAGATGATGTAGCCGATGCAGAGGGCGAAATAGATCAGGGAGAACAGGCAGCCCAGGAAGGCAGCTCCGGGCCCAATGGCCTTGGCCAGTACCGCAATGAGAATGAAGGACACGATCCAGAGGGCGATGAGAGGCACGGCGAAAATGACGCCGTCCAGCAGGTGGGCGCAAAGCCTCGTCACGAAATCGCCCCGCTCCCCGGTGGGGATGGCTTCGTCAGGCACCGAAGGGAGCAGCCCCCGCAGGAAGCCCGGGGCGGGATTGGCGGCATGGGCCGTGAAGGAGGTGGGCGCCGGAGCGGGCCTAGGGGCCACGGGGGGCGGAGCCTGGGGAACGGGAGGGTGCTCGTTCAGGGCGATGGGTGCCGGGGCCGGTACGGTGGGGATCGCAGGAGGGGGCTGGGGAGCAGGGACTTCCGAGGCTGGTGGAGGCTCCGGAAGGGCAGGGATCCCACCGGGGGTCGCCTGCAGCTTGGCCACATCGGCACTGCTGAGGCGCACCGTCCCCAGGGGATTCACGCTGAGCGCCGTGGTCGGCATGGGGTTCACAAAGGTCATCTGGACCTGGCCGAAGGTGAGGCGATCCCCATCCGCCAGGGGAGAGCTCTGGATCCGGGTTCCGTTGACCATGACGCCATTGCTGCTTTGAAGGTCCTGCAGTTCGTAGGAATCCCCCACCCGGCGAAGGATGGCATGATGCCTGGAGATGCTGGGATCTGAGAGCCTGAGGGCGTTGTCCAGTTCCCGGCCAATATGAATCTCGGCATCCACCACTTCGAATTCCCGGATTCCGCCACTTTCTTGCACGAGCAGTTTGGCCATATGTTCCTCACATGGGGTTGCGTGCCTGAAGTTTAGTTGCTTGCCGCCCATCCTGCAAAGACATATGAATCAGTTGCATCCGCCCTTGACCAGGTGCATCCCCTGAGCCAATCTGGCAACGACGTCAAATTTGCACTCGCTGGAGGCCACATGGTCCTGTTCAACGCAGCCACCAAGGAGCTGACGGCCAAGGTCGTGTATTACGGGCCCGGCCTCTGCGGAAAGACCACCAACCTGCAGCACGTCTACGATTCCCTGCCCCAGGATGGCCGCGGCAAGATGCTGTCCCTGGCGACCCAGACCGATCGGACCCTCTTCTTCGACTTCCTACCCATCGAACTGGGAACCATCAGGGGGATGAAGACGCGCATCCAGCTCTACACCGTGCCTGGGCAGGTCTTCTATGACGCCACCCGCAAACTGGTGCTCCGGGGTGCCGACGGCGTGGTCTTCGTGGCGGACTCCCAGTCCCCCATGCTGGACAGCAACCGTGAGAGCTTCCAGAACCTCATCGACAACCTGAGGGAGCAGGGGGCCGACCTGGAGACCATGCCCCACGTCATCCAGTGGAACAAGCGGGATACCCCCAATGCCCTGCCTGTGGAGGTTCTGGAGCGCGAGGTGAACCGCTTCAAGACACCCACCTTCGAGGCCTGTGCCACCCGTGGCGAAGGAGTCCGTGAGACCCTCACAGGTATTGCCAAACTGGTCCTCAAGCACCTTTCCGAGAAGTATGGTGGCAGCCTGGAGGCCGAGCCCCCTCCCCCGCCCCGCCCCCCCCATCTGCCCAAGATGGAGGACAGCAAGCCCCTGGAGGTGGAAGAACTCAGTGGCGGGGAGATGTTGGAGGAGATCGAGGAACTCCCGAGCGATGGCAAGGCCGGCACCCGGACCACGGCACTCCACCTCAGCGGCCACACCAGCGTGGTGGAGGTGCCGGTTGTGCTGGATCGCAGCCTCTTCAACGGCGAGGGGCCCGTGGAGATCAAGCTGAAGCTCTACCTGAAATAGGGCTATTTCCCCTTCTTGTAGGCTCCAACCAGAACCAGACCGGCTCCGACGATCACCAGCCCCCATCCGATGGGCGAGGGGACGCTGATCTTCTCCCGGGTGCGCGCACTGGCCTCAAAGGGGCCCAGGCGTGCGGTATGCCTTGTGGAATAGGGGATGCATTCCTGGGGAAGCGAGTAGGCGCCCAGGAAGAGCAGGAAGAGACCGAGGAGGAGAAGGACGACTTTTCGCATGGGCTGATTATCCCGATTCTGGGAAGTTCGACCAGGATCTGGCTTCATCGCGCATCTGGACTCCCGGCGCAGCCGAGCTCCGCCACCGGCTGAAGCCCTCCCTCTTGCTATCCCCTGACAGCCCCGGCCCTTTCAGGCACACTGGTGTGTTGTCTTGAGAAGGTTCCCATGTCCCGTCCCGTTGTTACCCGCTTCGCCCCCTCGCCCACCGGCATGCTCCATATCGGAGGTGTCCGCACCGCGCTCTTCTGCTGGCTCTTTGCCCGCAAGCACGGGGGCCGATTCATCCTGCGCATCGAGGACACGGACCTCAGCCGCTCCACGGACGACAACATCCGCATCATCGAAGAGGGCATGGCCTGGGTGGGCCTGGATTGGGACGAGGGCCCCATCGTGGGCGAACCCAGCCAGTGGAAGGGCCCCCACGGGCCCTACCGCCAGATGCAGCGCATGGAGAGCCACTACAAGCCCGCCGTCGAGAAACTCATAGCCGAAGGCAAGGCCTACCGCTGCCGCTGCACCCGGGAGGAGCTGGACGAGCGCCGCAAGCTGGCGGAAGCCAAGGGTGTCCCCTTCTCATACAACCTGGGCGTAGACGCCGGAAAGGGCTGCCGGGACGCCAACCACGACGCCTCCCAGCCCTACTCCGTCCGCCTGAAGATGCCCCAGGATGGCGCCATCGTCCTGGACGACCTGGTGAAGGGGCGCATCGAGTTTCCCGCCGACACCCTCGACGACTGGATCATCGCCCGTACCGGCGAGGGCACCGAGATCGGCGTGCCCACCTACAATTTCTGCGTGGTGGTGGACGATACCGGCATGGAGGTCACCCACGTCATCCGGGGCGATGACCACGTGGCCAACACCCCCAAGCAGATTGCCCTCTACCAGGCCATGGGCTTCGAGCTGCCCCGGTTTGCCCACGTCCCCATGATCCTCGGCAAGGATGGCGCCAAGCTCAGCAAGCGCCACGGAGCCACCAGCATCACCGAATACCAGGCCCTAGGACTCCTGCCCTCCGCCGTGCGCCTTGCCCTGGCCCGCCTCTCCTGGACCCCCAAGATCGACGGCAAGGCCGTGGAAAGCGCCGAGGAGGAGATCCTCACGGACGAGCAGATGATCCAACTCTTCGACCTCAACGAGATCCAGAAGAGCCCTGCCCGCTTCGACATGGACAAGCTCAGCTGGATGAACCAGAAGCTCATTCAGAAGGCCACTTGGCAGGAGCTGGAGCCCCACCTGCGCCCCTTCCTGCCCGAGGCCTGGAGCGCCAAGCCCGAGGACTGGAAGCGCATTGCCATCACCGCCACCCAGAAGGGCAAGTCCCTGGTGGAGATGGCCGAGGCCCTGCGATTCGCCTTCGAACGGCCCACGGAGTTCGACGAGAAGGGCGTGGCCAAGTTCATGACCGAGGCCGTCAAACCCGCCCTGCGGGAAGTGGCCGGGCTCAGTGACTACGCCCACGATGCCCTGGAGGCCGCCTTCAACGCCATCCTGGAGCGCCACGGGCTCAAGACCAAAGACTTGGCCCAGGCCCTGCGGGTAGCCCTCTGCGGCAAGCCCGTGAGCCCCGGCATCTTCGACACCCTCATGCTCCTGGGACCCGACGAAGTCCTGGCCCGCCTGGAGAAATGGCTCTGATGAAGCAGAAAGCCCTCGACCTCTTCCACTGCCCTCCCCAGAACTACAACTGTGCGCAGGCCGTTGCCGCCGCCTACCAGGCAGCCGCTGGCGATCTCTCGATCAACGTAGACAGCTTCCGAGCCTTCGGCGGAGGAAGGGCCCCGGGAGGTGAATGCGGGGCCGTGTTCGCGGCCTGCCAGATGAACCCCGACAGCGCCGCTTCCATCAGGGAGGCCTTCCGGAAGCAGACCGGCCATCTGGACTGCGCCTCCATCCGGGTCAAGGGTGAAGCCACCTGCCGGGCCTGTGTGGGCCTCGCCGCCGGGTTGCTCGAACTGGAATCCCGCGGATAGACCTTCCTGCCCTCACATCGCACAACATCCCGTTTCCCCGGTCAACCGGAAGGAAACGGGATGTCTCTGCAGGTGAAGCCTGGGACGGTCAAGGCACCTTGAAGGTGAAACGCGGGTGGCAACCGAGGCAGCGGTTCTCGCTGGCCTTGTGCTCGTGGTGGCACATGTTGCAGTCGCCCCAGACGCCGTAGTGGCGGTTGTCGTGGGGGTTCCTGGCACCCAGTTTGGCGGTCTTGGTGGCCAGTTCCTGGTTGTCATGGCACTCCAGACACTTGGCCATTTCGACCGGAGCCTTTTTCTTGGCAGTGCCGTGGCACTGGGCGCACTCGAGGCCATGGCCGGCGTGCCGGGTGGCCGGAGCCTTGGGTGCGGCGAAAGCGGCCACACCCAGGAGGGCCAAAACCAACGGAGCAGCCTTGAGGAAACTCATGATCACTTTTCTCATTTTCTCTCCAATCACGGGACGGAATCGGGCAGACAGGGCTACAGCTTGGCGACGTGCCTTCCGACCAGGTAGCCGAAGGTGTAGCAGCGCCCCAGGGAAAGCCCGAAAACAGTCAGCGGATAGTCCACACCACCATAGAAACCGCCACCCAGATTGCCGACGATGAAGAGCCCCTTGATGGGCTGCCCCTCGGCGTTGAGTGCCTGATGGTTTTCATCCACCAGCATGCCGGAACAGATCGCGGATACCCGCACCCGGCGATGAATGCCGTAGAAGGGAGCCTTCAGGACGGGCACCATCTTGTCGCCAGGCTTACCGAAGTCCTCATCCTTGCCCTTGGCGCAGAGTTCGTTGTACCGCTTCACCGTGGCAGCGAGGACGGCTGGCTCGATTTCGAGCTTCTTGGCCAGTTCCTCAATGGTGTCGGCCTTGTAGGTATTGACCTGGGATTCGAACACGCCCTTCTTGGGACCGGGCTCCTCAGGCATATAGTTCTTCAGCCCCTCGGGGGGGACCAGCCTGCCGGGCCAATTGGCGGCGGCGGTCATGTAGTCCGCGTCGAAGATCTGGGAGTAGTGCCCGGCGTTCTTGGCGTCCTTCAGGTAATTGTTGAGGAGGGACATCTCCACGGTCTCGTTGACGAAGCGCCTGCCGCCGCGGTCGACCGCCAGGAAAGGCATGTCGCACATGGTGGCCGGACCGGCATCGAAGTCGTGAAGCATCTTGGTGTGGCCGATGGGCTCGATGACGCCGCCAGCCCAGTAGGCCATGACGAACCCATCCCCCGTCTTTTCCATCTGCTTGCGCTCGAAGTTCCTGATGTCGGGGATGAAATAGTCCGACATGGCCTTGTTGTTCTGATAGTCGCCGGTGGCCAGGATCACACCCTTCTTGGCCATGAAGCGGGTGTATTTCCCGTCGGGCCCCTTGGCGATGACCCCGAGGACCTGGCCAGCCCTGTTCTGGACCAGCTGGACCGCGGGCATGCGATAGAAGAACTTGACCCCTGCTTTCTCGGCGGTGACCGCCAGGTGGCGCATGCCTTCACCGGTTGTGTAGGGTTTGGGACCGAAGAAGGAGGTCACCCAGTTCAGGGGATAACCGTTGATGGTCTTCATCTGGGGGCCGTTGCCCTGATTCACCACTGGCGAACCGCCCTGCTTGGCCCGATCGATGACCCACTTGACGGCCTCACCGGAATGGTAGGCCCACTGACGGATCAGCTTGGGATTGCAGCGATGGTTGCTGTCGGCGATGAGTCGGCCGACCATGGCCTCCACAGCCGCCTTGTCGGTGCCTGCCAGATCCAATCCGGAACCAGTGTTTCCCTGGGCCAGGGCGAAGGGGGCCTTCTGCACCACGGCGACGGAGGCTCCGTTCTCCCGGGCCGAAAGGGCCGCAGGCACGCCGGATGCCCCCGCTCCGATCACAACGACATCAAAGGTGAGGGTTTCCTTGATGTCCTTCTCAGGAATCGCCTTGGGCTTGGGCAGGAAGGAGAGGGTAGCCCCGCCGTCCGAGCTCTTACCGAATTCGCCCGCCAGGGAGCCCGCTTCGGCCTTCCTGCTGGCTCCTCCCGTTTCCTTGGCGTTGAGCCCGTTCAGGCCGCCTAGCACCCCAAGTCCGGCAAGGCCTGCAGCCGTCCGCCCCAGGAATCCACGCCGCGAGAGGCCGCGATCAATCACATCGCGGGTGTAGGCGTCCATTTCTTCAGGTGTCTTGTCCTTTTTACTCATCCTGCTTCCTCCTTTGTGGACTTGCCCAAAAAACATGCCCAAGAAGATAGGCGGAGAACCCGCCTAGGTCTCAATCAGTCGGCTTTGCGGGTGGAATCGACGGCACTCTCGTCGGATTTGGTGATTTCCCGGCCAGCCTTTTTGAACTCCTGGATGCCTTTACCGAGCGACTTGCCGAGTTCCGGCAGCTTTGAAGGGCCGAAGAAGAGCAGCACTACTGCGCCGATCAGAACAATCTCCCAGATTCCAAGGTTTCCCATGACACCTCCACACAAGGGCAGCAGCCCAATTGAACCCCCATGAGGTACAGCCAGGAAGCCCCGCCCATTCCCCAATCGGGATGTGACCCATCTCACTGAAAATCGCTCATACAGTCTGCAACCAGTTGGCCAATCATTGGTTATAATATTTTTCGATTACAAATCGAATGCGTTCTTCCTTCAAAGATCGAATACCTCCTCCCCAATCCAGGGACGCGAAAAGGCGCGACCGAAGTCGCGCCTTCCCCTATTCGAGCATTGTCAGGGTTTACAAGGCCGCCAGGGCTGCCTCGTAATTCGGCTCCGAGGTGATGTCAGCGACTAGCTCGGTGTACTTCACGAGGCCGTCCTCGCCAACCACCACCACGGCCCGGGCATGGAGACCCGCCAGAGGGCCGTCCACCAGGAGCGTTCCGTAGCCCTGGGCGAACTCGGGATTGCGGAAGTCGGATACCGTGGCCACCTTGTCCAGGCCCTCGGCGGCGCAGAAACGGCCTCCCGCGAAGGGAAGGTCCCGGGAGATGCAGACCACCACCGTATTTTCGCGAGCCGCGGCCTCGGCGTTGAAGCGTCTCACGGAGGCGGCACACACCGGCGTATCCACACTCGGGAAGATGTTCAGCACCACCTTCTTGCCCTTCAGGTCGGCCAGGCTGCAGGGGGAGAGATCAGCCTTGACGGCGCAGAAGGCGGGGGCGGGGCTTCCCAGCTGAGGCAGTTCGCCGCAGGTGTTGACGGGGTGACCTTGAAGGGCGGTGGTGGCCATGAAACGACTCCTGAAGGTTGAGGTCCCAGTGGGGACAAGAGCTATGATGCACTACAAAATTAAATTGTGCACAATCTTTTTCAACGAAACTCATCCCGCCGCCGAAAACCCTTCATTTCACGCCTGTTTGAAGATATCGGGAACACAATGAGGCCTGGACCGCCAGTAGGGGGGCGGCGCGAGCACCTGCTCTCCGAGAGCCGCTGCGGCGTGCCAGGCCCAGCGGGGGTCATAGAGGAATCCCCGCCCCACCGCCACCAGATCGGCCTCGGCGGTGGCCACAATGGCCGCAGCCTGTTGGGGCTCGGTGATGAGACCCACCGCAATGGTCGGCATCCCCACCTCGGCCTTGATCTGAGCCGCCAGACTGACCTGGTAGCCAGGGCCAAGAGAGAACTTCTGGAGTGGGCTGAGCCCCCCGCCCGAGACATGGATATAGTCGCACCCCTTGGCCTTCAGGGCTGCAGCCAGGGCGATGGATTGCTCCAGATCCCAGCCTCCCTCCACCCAGTCCGTGGCGGAAATGCGCACGCCGAGGGCCCGGTCCGGAAGCACCTGCCGCATGGCCTCGAAGACCTGGAGAACCAGACGCATCCGGTTCTCCAGGGATCCGCCATAGCGGTCGGTGCGCTGATTGGAGAGGGGGGACAGGAACTGGTGGAGCAGGTAGCCATGGGCAGCATGGAGTTCGATGGCCTGGAAGCCCAGGCGCCTGGCACGGACACTGGCCTCCACGAAGGCGGCCGTAACCCGCCGGATCCCCGCCTCGTCGAGCACCTCCGGCTCGCAATCCCCCTCGGAAAAGGGGAGGGGTGAGGGAGCCAGAGGACGCCAGCCCCCCTCGGCTAGGGGTGTTTGCCCCCCTCCGATCCACGGAGGCCGGCAGGAGGCCTTGCGCCCGGCATGCGCCAACTGGATGCCCAGGGGAACCTGGATGTAGCCCCCGATCCCCTCCAGCACCTCACCCATGGCGCCCTCGGTGTCATCGGACCAGAGCCCGAGGTCCAGCGGAGAGATGCGCCCTTCGGGCAGCACCGCCGTGGCCTCCACGATGAGGAGTCCAGCACCGGAAACCCCCAGACTGCCCCAATGCATGCGGTGCCACTCCCCGGCCTTCCCATCCCTGGCCGAGTACTGGCACATGGGGGGGATCACGATGCGGTTGGGCAGGACCAGGGAACCGAGCGTGAAGGGCGTGAAGAGCGGGTCCATGGGGTCACCTCGCGGTCATTATCCCAGGCGTCTGTACTTGCGCCACACACCGGGCTCTTTTTCGAACCACCCGGGCATGGCCTTGGGGCGGAAAGGGCCGTAGACCAACCGCTCTACCCGACTCATCCACCAGCCCGCCCGCCATTTGCGCGAGGCGATCTCCGCTGCCAAGCGATGGAGGCGGGTCCTGGGCTTGGTCCATGGGCACGAAGCCATGCATACCCCGCAATCGGTCCCGGTTTCGTTCCAGACCTTGAAGCAGGCCTCGGGATTGATCGCCCACTTCTCCACGCCCCGGACACACTTCGGCTCCCCATGGGGAATGGCGCCCCCCGGACAGCTCTGGGCGCAGATCCGGCAGTCCCGGCAGAACTCCTCCACGCCGATATCCACGGGAGCATCCATGTCCATGGGGAGCTCGGTGGTCACGGTGGCCAGTTTCAAGCAGCTACCCAGTTCCTTGGTGATCATCAGGCCGTGGCGCCCCAGTTCCCCCATGCCCGCGTCGATGGCCACCGGCACGGTCAACACCTGATAGTTGGGCATCACGTGGGCCCTCGCCCCATAGCCCAGAGAGCGGATGTAGGCGGCCAGGGTCGTGGCGGCCAGGGCGAGCCTCCCGTATACCCTCATCACCTCGATAGTCTCCGAAAGCACGGGACCGGTCCGGATCATCTCTGGATTGAGGCCGATGGCCAGGCTGATGGCGAAGGGATGGGAGAGCGCAATGGGCTTGCCCCAGGGCCGGGCCGGATCACCCCAGGTCTTGCCGATGTGGGAATAGACATTGGCCGGATCCAATGGGCCGATCTTCACCTGGTCCGCCCCCAGATGGCGTGCGAAGGCGCGGATTTTCAGGGAGGCGCGACCGGGCTCCAGGGGAACGGGCACGCCTGCCACGGGGCCGTCCACGACATCCTCGCCACTCAGCCTCAGCAGGGCTTCCATCTCCTGGGCCAGTAGGAGCTGGTCCAGGGGTTCTCCCACCCGACCAAGGCCCGGTAGATCCCGGATGGCCTGATCCACCCCTTCCCACTCGGGATGGGTGGCGTAGAAGGACCGATAGACCTCGGAACCGGGCTCATAGGTATTCCGAGCCTGGACGTTATCCCTTTCATCGAAACGATCCCGAGCAGCAACCCTGCGGTATCTGGGCTTGGAGATGGGCATAACGGACCTCCGAATACTGGAACGATCATTCCATAATCAAACAAAAAAAATCAACCGAGCACGGCCAGGGTCACCTTGACGATGGCGTCCAGAGTGTCCCGATCCTTCACAACCTTGCCCAGGGTATTCAAGCCATAAAGGGCGTTCACGAAAAAGCAGGCCAGGGCCTCGGGATCCTGGTGTCCACCCAGTTCACCCCGTGCCTGGGCCCGTCGGAGACAGATCGCCAGGCTTGCCTTCAGGTCCTGGATGTTCGTTTCAACCAGGGCCACCATCTCCGCTTCGAGCTGGAGCGCATCGGAAGCCGTATTCACCATCATGCATCCCCGCCGGCCCTGGCTCTCCAGGGTCTCAAGGACCCCCCTGAGCAGGCGCCCCAGCAGCACCCGCACGGGCGCGTCCTCTTCCAGAAGGGCCGCACGGATCTGGCCCCGCTGAAGCCGGTAGCGATCCAGGGCCTTCAGGAAGAGCTGCCGCTTGTCTCCAAAGGTGGCGTAGAGGCTCTGGCGCTGGACCCCCGTGGCCTCCACCAGATCCTGAATGGTGGCCGCTTCGAAGCCCTTGGCCCAGAAGACGGCCATGGCCCGGTCCAGCGCCTCATCCACTTCGAATGCCTTCGGTCTCCCCATGGGAGGAGTCTAGGAATTCAGGACCGAACGGTCAAGAACCCTTTTCGTGGTAGGCCCGCAGACGCGCCACGGCAGCGTTGAGGGTCTCCAGCTTCTTGGGGAAGGCGAAGCGGACCGTCTTCCTCCCCAGCCCCGGCGTTCCGTAGAGGCAGGAACCAGGCACCACCGCCACCCCGAGATGCTCGGGCATCCAGCGGGCGAAGTCATCACAATCCCCTTCGAAGTTCCAGGCACTGAAGTCCGCCAGGGTGTAATAGGCCCCCTCGGGCATGTGGCACTTGAAGTTCAGGGCCTCGAGCTCGGGCATGATGAGGTTCCTGCGCTCGGTGTACTCGGCAATGAGCTTGTCGTAATAGGATTCCGGGAGCTTCAGGGCAGCCGCGGCGGCGGCCTGGAGGGGCACGGGGGCGCAGATGGTCGTGAAGTCGTGGACGGTCCGGATGGCCAGACTGTAGGGCTCGTAGGCGCAGATGTAGCCCAGGCGCCATCCAGTGATGGCATAGGTCTTCCCGAAGCCGCCGACGGTGATGGTGCGCTCGGCCATGCCGGGCAGGGAGGCCATAGGGATGTGCTGGCGACCGTCGTAGACGATCCGGTCGTAGATCTCGTCGGTGATCACCAGGAGATCATAGTCCTGGCAGACCTTGGCCAGCCCCTCCATCTCCTCGCGGGTGAAGACACGGCCCGTGGGATTGTGGGGGGTGTTGAGGATGATGGCCTTGGTCTTCGGGGTGATGGCGGCCTTCACCCGTTCGGGGTCCAGGACATAGTCCGGTGCGTCCAGGGTGACGAAACGGGCCGAGCCTCCAGCGAACTTGATCTGGGCCCGGTAGCCCTCGTGGAAGGGCTCAAAAATGAGGATCTCGTCATCACGATCCAGCAGGGCCTGGAAGATGATGGCCATGGCTTCGGTGACACCACAAGTGATCGTGATGTGCTGGTTGGGGTCGTAGTTCAGGTTGAAGCGCTTCTGCAGGGATTCCGCCAAGGCTTCACGGAGTTCGAGGTTGCCCCAGGTGATGCCGTACTGGTTGCGCCCGCTGTGCAGGGCATCGCAGGCAGCCTGGATCACCTCCTGCGGCGCATCGTAGTCGGGGAAGCCCTGGGAGAGGTTGATGGCGTTGTGAGTAATAGCCAGACGCGTCATCTCTCGGATAAAAGATTCGCGCATTCCATCAAGCTTCTTGGCTGTTTTCATCACAACTCCACACTTCCAGCCAAGCTGGTCTCTTCCCTTGAGCATAACGAAACAGGCAGGTGTTTGCACAAGTATGACAATCAGGCCTGCCCAGCCGCTGCAGCCACCAGCCCAAGGGATGCGGACTGGTGCGGCGCACGGGCGCAGAGCCAGGCGTAAGCGGCCTTTTCGGACAGGGGACGAGCCAGGAAATACCCCTGCACCCAATCGGCTCCGTGCAGGCTCACCATCGCCAGGTCATCTTCCCGTTCAATCCCCTCCACGGTCACACCAACCCGCAGATCCCGGGCCATGGCGCAGAGGTGGCGAATCAGGATCTGGCGATCCGGGTCCACTACCAGATTGGTGATCAGGGCCCGGTCGAACTTGATGCCTTTCAGGGGCAGATCCACCAGGATTCCGAGGGAGGAGAAACCGGCCCCGAAGTCATCCATGACGACCCCCACCCCGATGCATCGAAGCTCCCGAAGGATGCCCACCAGATCTTCCGAGGCCGAGATCATGGCGTGCTCGGTGATCTCCAGCTGCAACCATCCTGCGGGCAGGTTCAGCCCCTCCAATTCAAGGGCAAGCCAGGACGCGAAATCTGGAGCCAGGAGGGTATCGGGTGCCATATTCACCGATACCCCAGCACAGAGGTCCCCGAGCCGTCGCCAGGCCAGGGAAGCATGGAGGGCATGGTGGAGCACCCGCCGATCTGCCCATTGGGTCCGACCCATGCGTTCACAGGCCAGGAAGACCAGTTCCGGGTTGATGCGGCCAAGATCTGGGTCCTCGACTCGCAGCAGGGCCTCGAACCGGATCCCGGGGCCGACCTCGCCCACAGGCACGATGGGCTGGTAGTGCATCACAAGGCAATCATCCCCAAACAGGGCATCCAGCCTTTCAGCGATGAGCGCCAGGCGCTGGGCGTCCACCTCCTCAGGGAGGTCCCGCACACTGCGGACCATGGCGAAGGCCCGGTTCAGAATCCGCTGACGACGGGCCTCCACTTCAACATCGGACATCCGGTGGACGGCCACCAGCACTCCAAATAGCACCAGGGCCAGCAGGACCGGCAGGCCCTCCCCAACCTGGGCCCCGGGCTGAGGTGGCTCCAGGGGCAGGCTAGCGGTCAGACACATGTGCAGAGGAAGGATCACCAATCCTCCCATCACCTTGTCGCCCCAGGAGAAAGGCCTGAACACCCCACTGACGGAGCGAAGGCGAGCGGAACGGTGACGCAGGGCCAACCCTCCAGCCAGGGCCGTCGCGATGAGGATAGCTAAAAGGACCGCCCCCCAGCGGATCCCACCCGTGGGTCTGCCCAGGGCCGAGACCTGGAGAGCATGGCCGAACAGCATCCCAACGGAAAGCAGGGCACCTGCCCCCACGATCCGCAGTTTGCCCCGGGTGGTAACTAAAGCGGGGATGCTCAGCCTTCCCGCCAGGACCATCACAATCAGGGAAAAGATGGCCGGTGCGAGCCGGGCACCTCGCGGAGCCATGTCCTGATATAGGAAAAGCCCCAAGGCGTCCAGGGACCAGACCATGGCACCAATGCAGAGGGAGGTACGGGCGAAATGGACCTTGCGCTCCAGTTCCTCGATGGCCAGGGCCGCCTGTTCCACCAGTCGCTGACAGACATGGACCACCAGGATGGAGAATCCCAGGAAGAGCAGCCAAGCGGGTTCGAAGGCGGCCATGAGCAAGCCTCAAAAAGGGTGATCGGAAGAAGCAATAACCAGATACTACTGGTAATTCCTCTTCCTAACACCCTTTTCTGAAGGTAAATCCCGCACCCTCGGATCTTATCCTTTGGCGGCGCCCCCGATTCCGGCGCCACAGGACTTGGCAGGAGAGTTGGCTTCGATGAAGCAGTCTTCGCATACCTGCTTGCCCTGTAACTCGCAGGCGTCATCTTCGATGATCTTCTGCTTGCAGATTTCGCACTCCATAACGTCCTCCGTATCGGTTTGGGTTGAAAAGTGAGATGCCATCAAAACCCAATCTATTCCTGCAGAGATGAATCACAAGATGCGGAAAAGGACTTGTTCCAGCTCCTCCAGGTTGGAGCAGGAGAAAACATCCGTGCAACTGGCTGCATATCGGGCCATGACGCAATCGTCCCGGCCCCACTCATCGGCCTTCATGGGGTTCAGCCAGTAAACGGCCCGTGCCTGCCGCCTCAAATCCCCAAGCAGTTCGCTGCCGTCCATCCGGTTCCAGTTGTTCCGGGCGTCTCCCAGGATCAGGAGGGTGGTGTCGGCCCCCAGCTTCCCGTCGGCCATCCGGGAAAAGGCCCTCAATACCTCACCGTAATGGGAGAACCCGCTCACGCTGTGGCCCGAGAGCTCATCAAGTCCTTCCCAGTCCTCTCGAAAGGCCTCCGTCACCTCCAACAGCCGATCCACAAAGAGGAAGGATCGGATGTGGGAGAAGCGGTTCTGGATGGTGTGTACAAGCAGCAGCATGAAGTAGCTGAACTGGCGCACGGAGTTGGAGACATCGCAGAGGAGCCAGAGATCAGGTTTCACCAATTTCCGGCCGCTCTGGCACAGGTGGAGGGGCACACCGCCGGTCTGCATGGCCTTGCGGGTGACGCGCCTCGGATCGATGCGGCCCCGCAGTCCGGGCTTCCAGCGTCTCCCCCGGCGGACCGCCAGTTTCCGGGCCAGTTTCTCCACCTCGGCCTTCATGCGGTCCAGCATGCGAGCATCCGCCTCCCGGAAGGCGACGTGGCGGGGTTCCTCCCGCCGTAGGATCTCGACCAGATGGGTCATCCCCAAGGTCTTGACCCTCAGGCGGTCCATTTCCTGAAGCAGGAGACGGGTCCACTCTTCCATAAGACTCCGGCCCTGAGCATAGGCGTCCGGCGTAAGACGCCCTTCCCGGAGGTCGCCATCCAGGCCGCGGGCCACTTTGAACCAGCCGGTGGCCTCCCGGAGCCGGGCCAGCGTACTTTCATCATCTTCCGACAGCAGATCAGGCTGAAGGTCCAGGGCCCGGATGAGGGCGGCCAGGCGTTCCGGCTGCCCCCGACGGACCGCGTCCACCAGTTGCTCCGAGGCCTCCCCGGCCCCCACGGAGCCCATCCCGGTCCCCAGGACCGAGGAAACCGGGGCCGTGACCGTATCGGATTCCTGGGCCTCGAAATAAAGGTCCAGCAGGCGCAGGAGATAATCCCTGCCCCATTCGGCTTTGAGGAGCGTGGCGTTGAGCAGGGTGCAGAGAGTCGAGCGCGAACCGGCCCCCCGAAGCTGCCCCACAGCCTTCAGGCAGTCCTGGATCTCGGTGGAACTGATGGGATGGCCCGCCTGCCGGAGGGTCCGGGCCAGATCCAGGATGATGTATTCCACGCCTCACCTTTCCACTGCATCCATTCCATGCCTTCGAGGTAGGGGTGTCAACGAGTGCGAAGCATCGCCTTCCGAGCTAAAATGATCGATCGGCCAAACTTTGTCTGCACTTCGCCGGATGTGCCCGCAGACAGACGGCCCCTGCCACGAACGGATAACGCCTCTATGACTCAGCCTCAGCCCGTCCCGGAACCCCGCAGCCTCAATTTCATCGAGGAGATCATGGAGGCCGATCTGGCCTCAGGGAAGCACCAGGGGCGCATCGGAACCCGCTTCCCCCCCGAGCCCAACGGCTACCTGCACATCGGCCACGCCAAATCCATCTGCATCAACTTCGGCCTAGCCCAGAAATACGGCGGCAGCACGAACCTGCGCTTCGACGACACCAACCCTGTGAAGGAGGACGTCGAATACGTCGATTCCATCCGGGAGGACGTCGAGTGGCTCGGCTTCAAGTGGGCCGAGGAGCACTACGCCTCCGACTACTTCCAGCAGCTTTACGATTTCGCGGAGTACCTGATCCAGGAGGGCAAGGCCTACGTCTGCGATCTCACGGACGAAGAGACCCGGGAATACCGGGGCAACTTCCACACTCCCGGCAAGGAAAGCCCCTACCGCAATCGCGGAGTGGAGGAGAACCTGGACCTCTTCCGGCGCATGCGTGCCGGAGAATTCGCGGACGGTTCCCGGGTGCTGCGGGCCAAAATCGATGTCCAATCCCCCAACATGAACCTGCGGGACCCTCTGATGTACCGCATCCGCCGGGTGCACCACCACCGCACCGGCGATGCCTGGCCCATCTACCCCATGTACGACTACGCCCACGGGGTCAGCGACGCCATCGAGCGCATCACCCATTCCATCTGCACCCTTGAATTCGAGGACCACCGCCCCCTCTACGACTGGTTCCTGAACCAGGATGTGGACGGAAAGTTCTTCGCCCGCCCCCTGCCCCGGCAGATCGAGTTCGCCCGCCTGAACCTTACCCACACCGTCATGTCCAAGCGCCGCCTGCTCCTGCTGGTGCAGGAAGGCCATGTCACGGGTTGGGATGACCCCCGGATGCCCACCATCTGCGGCCTGCGCCGCCGGGGCTTCACGCCCGAGTCCGTCCGCACCTTCGCCGAACGGGTGGGCGTGGCCAAGCGGGACATGGTGGCGGACGTCAGCCTGCTGGAGCACTGTATCCGGGAAGACCTGGAGGCCCGGGCCCCCCGGGCCATGGCGGTGCTCCGCCCCCTCAAGCTGGTCATCACCAACCTCCCTGAGGGCGAGACCCACTGGCTGGAACTACCCTACCACCCCGAAAAGGCCGAGATGGGCACCCGCAAGGTCCCCTTCTCCCGGGAGATATGGATCGACCAGGACGACTTCCGGGAGGAGGCGCCCAAGAAATGGTTCCGCCTGGCCCCCGGCGCCGAAGTGCGCCTCCGGGGAGCTGCCCTGGTGCGGTGCGAAGAGCTGGTGAAGGACGCCTCCGGCGAGGTGGTCGAGCTGCGCTGCACCTGGGACCCCCAGAGCCTCGGGGGCAATGCCCCGGATGGCCGCAAGGTGAAGGGCACCATCCATTGGGTCAGCGCCGCCCATGCGGTTCCGGCCCAGGTCCGCCTCTACGAGCCCTTCTTCACCCAGGAAGATCCCATGGACGTGCCCGAAGGCGGCGATTGGCGGGATTTCATCAACCCGCACAGCCTGGAGAGCGTCACGGCCCAGCTGGAACCCAGCCTGGCCCCGGCCAAGGCCGGGGACCGCTACCAGTTCGAGCGCACCGGCTACTTCACCGTGGACCCCGACACCCGCCCCGGCACCCTGGTCTTCAACCGCACCGTCGGCCTGAAGGACAGCTGGGCCAAGATCGAGGCCAAGGGCTAGTCCTGGGTCGCGTCATTAAAGGAAAGCCATGCAAGCCACCCAACGATTGGCAGACGAAAAACCTCTCAAGTTGCTGATCCAGTTCAGCATCCCCGCCATCGTGGGCATGCTGGTCTCCGCGCTCTACTCCGTCATTGATCGCGTTTTCATCGGTGGGGCCGTGGGCTCCATCGGGATTGCGGGCATCACCGTAGCCTTCCCCATCATGATCATCCAGTTGGCCTTCGGCCTCCTGGTCGGCATCGGCGGCACGGCCCTTGTCTCCATCCGACTGGGGGAGAAGAAGGCGGAAGAGGCCCTGGGCATTGTGGGCAACGCCTTTGTCCTTCTGGTCATCATCTCCATCCTGATTTCCATCCTTGGCCTGCTCCTCCGGGATCCCATGCTCAGAGCCTTCGGCGCCAGCGAGCAGGTGCTGCCCTATGCCCGGGACTTCGTGACCATCATCCTTTACGGCTCCGTGGTCATGTCCACGGCCCTGGGCATGAACAACTTCATCAGGGCCGAGGGTAAGCCCCAGAAGGCCATGGCCTCCATGCTCATCGGCACGGTCATGAACATCATTCTGGCCCCCATCTTCCTCTTCGTCTTCAAGTGGGGCATGAAGGGTGCGGCCTGGGCCACCGTCCTGGCCCAGGTGGTCTCCTGCACCTGGGTGCTCTCCCATTTCTTCAGCAAGAGCAGCACCCTTCGCCTGTACCGCCGGTACCTTCGCCTGGATTTCGCCCGGGTCAAGGCCATCATGGCCATCGGCATGCCCCCCTTCTTCCTCCAGATCGCCGTCTGCATCCTAACCATCGTCCTGAACAAGAGCATGGAGCACTATGGCGGGGATACCGCGGTCTCCGGCATGGGGGCCGTCACCACCATCCAGATGCTGGTCATCCTGCCCATCGCCGGCATCAGCATGGGCGCCCAGCCCATCATCGGATTCAACTACGGCGCCAAGAGCTTCGATCGAGTCCGCGAAGTCCTGAAAATGGCCATCATTTCAGGCAGTGCCATTGCCATCGTGGGCTACCTCGCCGTCCAGCTGTTCGCGACTCCGTTGATGGCCATGTTCGCCAAGCAGGATCATGCCTTTGTCGCCTTCAGCTCCCGGGCCCTGCGCATCTTCTCGGCCCTGATGTTCCTGGCTGGCTTCCAGGTGGTCGCCTCCAACTACTTCCAGGCCATTGGCAAACCCCTGGCTTCCATGCTCCTGACCCTGTCACGACAGGTGCTCATCCTTCTGCCCGCCATCCTCATCCTGGGTTTCTTCTTCCAGGTGAACGGCATCCTGCTGGCAGGACCCATCGCCGATGTCTGCTCCACCACCCTGACGGGCATCTGGCTCATCCGGGAACTCCGGAGCCTGCGTCAGCAGCACGAGGCGAGCAACTGATCAAAAGATCCACCACGAAGACTCCAAGGCTCCAAGAAAAGAAAAAGAAATTATTGTCATTCTTGATCTTTTCTTCGCGTCTTGGAGCCTACCCTGTAAACCCCTGCGACCTAAACTCGGGATGCATTTCTAGGGTGTGGGATTGTTCAAGTTGAACGGTTCCACCGTGCCTCTGGATAAGAACGATGGCTTTCCTCAAAGCCCCAGCTTTGC